>Ga0189292_10006_pt1 | contig 153278 bp, 167 predicted proteins | sample UW1oraminimetaG_FD_130317 | JGI IMG/M metagenome (GOLD analysis project Ga0189292, IMG submission 130317) | Marine microbial communities from the Costa Rica Dome - UW179A-orange mini metaG | ecosystem: Environmental > Aquatic > Marine > Oceanic > Photic zone | place: Costa Rica: the Eastern...
AACGCAGCAGCGGCGACGATATTTGGGGGGTAGCCCCCTGAGAAAATAGCTCGATGCCAGGTAAAACATTTCTATCACGCTAGTGATACGAAGAAAGCCACCCCGGAGAGGGTGGCTTTTTTTTGCCTCGACGCGCTTTTGCTGCTGTCAGGCTTAACTCAGCATTGGTTTTAATCCGGGTTATTGATCTTGGAAAGATCAATGTCGCAAAGTTGTTGTGCCACTGAGTGGTTGCCAGGGTCTTGATGCGGATTGCCCTTACGTATGCAGAAAATAGTGTTCATTCCTGACCGCTGGGCTGCATCGCATTCGCCTGGATGGTCGCTGACAAACAGCACCTGATTGGATTGAACGCCTAGTTTTTGAGCAATGTTTGTATAGCTTTGCTGAGTCAGCTTGGGTCCTGTGCGTGTGTCAAACCAATGGCAAAAACGATCTGTGATATTTCCTTCGCTGGTATGGGCGTAAAGGAGTTTCTGAGCATGAATGCTGCCGGATGAGTACACGGCAAGACTGATGCCATTGTTTTTCCAGACATCGAGCTGTGGTCGCACATCACTGAATAAGGGTGATTTCAGCTCGCCAGATAAGTAGCCTTTTTCCCAGATAATTCCTTGCAATTCTTTGAGGGCTGTGGATTTTCTGTCTGATCGAATCAGGTGCTGTAAATACTCTTCCACCTCCCCTGTTGATGGTGGCTTTTGCCTGGTTTCACTCAGCATTGTTTGGCTGTGTGGATCCGAATCAGTCCACCATTCCTCGATGGCTTCATGCACTATTGCATCAATCTCTTTATCGCTTGGTCTGCACATCAATGCCGCTTTCATGTTCTTTTGGGCGAAAGGAAACAGCGTTTTGCTGACGAAATCGATGGGGCATGTTGTTCCTTCGATATCCAACACGATGGCCTGAATCACGAGTGACTCCCGAGTAGTGATTGTCTCCAGGTGAGTTCCAAGAGGAATTCAAGGATTTCGGTGTGGCGACGAGCTTCTCTCAGGTCGTCGCCCCATGCGTAGAGCCCATGCCCTGAGACCAACAGTCCATGAGGGGCTTCACTCATCCGCCCTGCTGCTGCTTCGCTCAGTGTCTGTAGATCCTGGCTGTTGGCAATGATCGGCACGTTGACTCTGGTGTTGTGGGTGGTCACCCCTTTGATGCCTTTCAGCATCTCCCAGCCCTCAAGAGTCACGCTGCCTTTGTCCAGCTCCGTTCTCGACAGCAGAGTTCCTGACAAGGAATGGGTGTGCAGTACGGCCCCTGCTCTGCAACAGTGAATGATGCGCAGATGCAGCAGCGTTTCTGCACTTGCTTTGCCCACTCCTCGGATGACGTCACCGCTGCTGTTCACTTCGATCAGATCTTCGGGTTGAACCGATCCCTTATCGACTCCGCTGGGGGCCATTAACAATCTCAGAGGCTCACGTGAAGCCACAACGCTGAAGTTCCCCCCCGTGCCGTCGCACCAGCCTCGGCGATGCAGCAGCTTGATCGTGGCTGAGAGTTCTTCAGCAGCCTGAACCAACGGTTGCGAGCCTCCCACTTTCCCGTCTTCTCTGTCCTATCGCATCCGAGTTTCAGGATTGGCAGGTGGGGCACCAATGGGTGCTGCGTCCCGCAAGCTTCACCCGCTCAATTGAAGTGCCGCAGTTCAAGCAGGGTTGCCCGGTGCGTCGATAGACCGCGGCCTGCCCTCCGTAATTGCCGTTGACGCCCTCAAGGTCACGGAAATCACTGAACGTTGTGCCTCCAACGCCGATGCTGATCTCGAGCACGTGCACAAGGCTTTCGCAGACTTGTTCAAGTTGTTTGCGGTTGAGCCTGCCTGCTGGTGTTTGGGGTGCAATGCCTGCTGCGAACAGGCTTTCATCGGCATAGATATTTCCTGCTCCTGCAACAAGTGATTGGTCCAGCAGAGCTGCCTTGATCGAACGTGTGGACCCTTTCAACTTCTTCTGTAGATAACCAGCGTTGAACTCTTCGTTAAAGGGTTCCGGCCCTAGTCGCTTCAATCCGGTGATCACGGAGTCGGTGGCGGTGCCCTTTGGTACCCACCACATCTCTCCGAAGCTGCGTACGTCGACGAAACGCAGCTCCTGCTCCTTCGCATTCCAGAAGCGCGCCCGTGTGTGTTGACAAGGTTCTGTGGGTTCTTCGTGCCACTGGAACTGTCCGGTCATGCGTAGATGTACACCCCAGCAACCACTGGGCTCTCCGGTGTTGGGATGGAGCAGCTGAGCGATCAGATATTTGCCACGTCGCTGCCAGTCGCCAACTGTCTGACCAGCAAGCCCCTGGCAAAACGCTGTCGAACCCCCAGGGCTGGCCACAGCCCTCTCGCGGAGGATTTCGGCCTCCTGGATAACAAAGGATTGGAGACGGCTCGCCAGTCCCCGGCGAACCGTCTCAACTTCCGGAAGTTCCGGCAAGAGACTCAGGCCGGCTCGAGTTCGTCGAGCGCGAAGTTGTTGGTGTTGATGCCACCATCTGAACCCTGCAGGCCGTTGTAGTTGACCTGTTCGAACCTAACCACGACTGGGTAGCGGATGCCCGACGTGTCGATTGAGGCGACCTTGCCGACATCGTTGAACCAGAAGGACTCAGGGCGCTTGATCCGCACCATGTCACCGCGGGAGATCGCCATCGCTTCGTAGCAATTAAAAGCTCATTGAGCGTATCTCTAGGTCCTTCCCTGCAGTGCCGTTGCGTCACACAATGTCGCCCTGATCCGCCATTTGCCGGCTCTGCGCCATGCCAGCATCCAGCCTCCGGAGTGCTGCCTGCCTTGCTGCCAACGAATATGGAAACTCCAGTTCTGGAGCTGGATCTGCCAGATCCTGAGCAGGACGACATCAGCACGATGGAGTTTCTGGCTCGCTTGGAACAGGCCTGGGCTGTCTGTGACAAGTTCGATCTACAGACTGAGATCTGGCGTGGAAAGATCCTCAAGGCTGTTCGCGATCGTGAAAAGAGAGGGGGAGAGGGACGTGGTGCAGGATTCCTGCAGTGGCTCAGGGAGCGGGAGATTAGTAAGACCCGGGCCTACGGTTTGATCCAGCTTGCAGAGTCAGCGCAGGAGATGCTGGGTGAGGGCGTGCTCGAGGAGACCAGCGTCAATCAGTTCTCCAAACGCGCCTTTATGGAAACAGCTCAGGCGGCTCCTGAGGTGCAGCTGATGATCTCTGAAGCTGCCAATGAAGGGCAGGAGATCACTCGCAAGCAGGTCCGACGCCTGACCGATGAGTTCATGGCCGCCACGAGTCCTCTGCTCCCTGAGGAAATCCGGCAACGCACCCAGGAGAATCTGCTGCCACCAAAAGTTGTGGCGCCGCTGGTGCGTGAGTTGGCCAAGCTGCCGGAGCCACAGCAGGAGGACCTGCGCAAGGTGCTGCGCGATGAGCCTGAGCTTGATCGCATCAAGGATGTGACCCACACCGCTCGATGGATCACCAAGGCCACGGAATCCAGTGTCGCCGTCCGCGCCTTCCAGCAGGGTGAGCTTGATCTGGAGAAGGCGATGCAGGAAGCGCAGCGGCTGGATGCACTCGGATTGCTGGCTGATGCAGTCGGTCAGGCTCAGTCTCTGGAATCGGCAGTGCTCAAACTGCATACTTCTTGGCGACGACTGGGTGGTTTGCAGGAACGGCTTTGGGTGGAAAGTGGAAGCAGTACGCCGTACCTCCGGGATGTGCTCTCGGCGCTGCAGAGTCTCAGCGGTGCAACGTTGCGGGTGTCTCTGGGCGAATTGGCTGGAGGGAAGCGGGTGCGACTCCAGTTGGTTGAGGAATCACCGGATCAGCTGGATCCTCCTCCGATCCACTAGATCTGGGGCTCGGTAGGCTATGCACACCATCTATGGAGTGCTTTGGACCTGCTGCTGGATGCGCTCAAGCGCCATTACGGCTGGTCCGATTTTCGGCCAGGACAGCGTCCCGTTGTGGAGTGCCTATTGCAGGGTCAGGACTGCTTGGCAGTGCTGCCGACCGGTGGGGGAAAGTCGCTTTGCTACCAGTTGCCTGCTCTGGTGAGATCAGGGCTTGTGGTGGTGATCTCACCATTGGTGGCCCTCATGGAGGATCAGGTTCTCCAGTTGAGACGTCGAGGCATCGCAGCGGCCTGTCTTCATGGAGGAATCCAGCTAGTTCAGAGACAACAGACGCTCTCGCAGCTCAGCGACGGATCTCTGCGGCTGTTGTATCTCGCGCCGGAGCGTCTTCAGGGTGAAGCTACCCGTGCCGTTCTGCAGGAGCATGCCGCCAGAGGCCATCTGGTGGCGCTCGCTGTGGATGAAGCCCACTGCATCAGCGCCTGGGGGCATGACTTCCGTCCTGATTACCGCCGGTTGGGTGAGTTGCGAGCACTCTGTCCAGGGGTCCCTCTGGTGGCCCTCAGTGCCACAGCTGCCCCCAGGGTCAGGGCAGATCTTCTCCGTCTTCTGCATCTCCGGCGGCCGCTGATCCAGGTGGGATCGGCTCGGCGTCATAACCTGCACTACGCCATGCGACGGCGGGTTGGAGATCCCCTGCAGGATGTCATGGAGGCCTTGGAGAATGCCCGCGGCGCCTGTCTGATTTACGCCCGCACCCGTGTTTCGGTGGAGCGCTGGACTGAGCGTCTCTGTGCCAACGGGATTAAGGCCATCGCCTATCACGCCGGTCTTGAGCCTGATGTTCGGCATCGGGCTCTCGAACATTTCCTGGAAGCGCAGGATCCTGTGCTGGTGGCCACTGTGGCTTTCGGTATGGGGGTCGACCGGCCAGATGTCGGCTTAGTTCTGCATCTGGATCTGCCGAGTACCCCGGAGGGTTATCTGCAGGAGTCAGGTCGTGCCGGGCGGGATGGCAAGCCGGCTCACTGTCTGGTGCTGTTCTCGCCGAGGGATCGAACCAGTCTTGGATGGGCGATGCAGAGTGCACTGCGCCGTTCATCCGCCAGCGATGCCGTTGAAGAGTCGCGTCGGATTGAGCTGGCGCAGCAACAGTTGCGACGTATGGAGGCCGTAGCAGAGGGTGAAACATGCCGAGAACAGGCTCTGCTGCTGTCCGTCGGTGAACTGGTTCCTCCCTGTGGGCGTTGTGATCGTTGTCTCTCCGGTGCCTCGAGGCAGGACTGGTCTGACCAGGCCACGGCTGTCTTGGAGTTGCTGGCTGAGGTTCATGGCACAGACGCTCGCAGGCTGAGCGAACGGCTCAATGCTGAAGAAGGGCGCTCGGCGCACTGGGGATGGCTCACGCGGCGGCTGGTTCAGGAGGAGTTGATCCATGAAACCGATGACGGCAGCCAGCGCCTGTATCTGAAAGAAAGCGGCCGGCGCTTTCTACGCCATCCCTGGCCTTTGCACTACGCCGCTTAGCCCGTGTTCAACCCTTTGCAGCTGTACAGCGATCCTTGACGAGCGACTTCTCGAATTCAGACTGGGGTGCGATCCAGCTTTTCCACATCCCGTTCGCGCCAGTTGCATTGATCTTCCTGGCAGAACAATTCACAGCCACGTAGAGAGATTGTCCATCGCTGTTCAGTGTTGGAGCCACCTCGCTTCCACCCATCGACTGCCAATTGCCCCAGTCGACCTGAAGTGGGCCGTAGGTGCGCCAGGACGCTGGCTTCGGCTGAACGCTTGTTGTGGTTGCCTGGCTCGCCTTGGCAGTTGTTACGGGTTTGACAACCTGGGGCTTCGCAGCCACGGGTTTCGCAGCCTCTGATTTCGCAGTTGCTGGTTGGGCCGCTGAAGGCTTGACGCTCTCAGGTTTTGACTGGGCCTGAGCTGGCTTCTGCTCAACGGGCTGGCTCTCGGTTGCCAAGGGTTGCCGTTCAGCAGCTGTTGTCGACGTGGTAATCGATGTGTTGCTGTTGCTTTCGGTGGAGCGCAGCATCAGCTGGGTTCCGATGTTGACCTGATTGGGATTTTGGATGGCATTGATGTTGATCAATGACGTGATCGGGATGTCGTAGGCCCTCGCGATCTGAGTGAGCGTTTGGCCACGGGCCACGGTGTGGGAGATGGCATTTGGCTTGGCCTGAATCGGCACTGGCTTCGCAGCGGCTTTGGGCTTTGCCTGAGGAAGCACCGCGTTGCTGGGCAGCTTCAGGGTCTGACCAATCTCAACATGATCAGCACTCGACAGTCCATTCAGGGCCATCAGCTGACGCTCACTGACTCTGTACTGCGCAGCAATGTCGCTGAGAGTGTCACCTGAGCGCACGTTATGGCGGCCCTTTCCTGCTGAAACGCTCCCCGGTAGCCGAAGTGTCTGACCGGCCTCCACATGATTTGAGTTTCTGATGCCGTTCAGGCGCATCAGACTGTTTATCGAAACGCCGTAGCGAGCGGCAATATCTGAAAGGGTCTCTCCTGACTTGACCGTCACGTTGGCGCCATGACTGGCGAGTGGTGTCAGGGCCATTGCGGCCAGGACGGTCAGGAGGGTGCGGCGCATGCGTGTCCGTTGGCTGGGCGAAAGATAAGGTGCCTCCCGTGGCGCGCCAGTCCCAGGCTGTACTTATTTCAATGCTGGTTAGCTCAACAAACGACGGAATGTTTCCGGCTTCAGGGTGTAAGGCGGATAGCGCTGAGGAAGATCAAGCCAGAACGGACGCCGCAGCACAGATCGCTCATGGGAAAAGGTTCTAAATCCTGCTTCTCCGTGATGGGCTCCCATCCCGCTGGCTCCCACTCCACCGAAGGGCAGATCGGGGACGCCACATTGCATCAACACGTCGTTGAAACACACACCACCTGAGCTGGTGCTGCGCAGCACCAGCTCCTGGTCACAGTCGTCACCGCCAAATAAGTAGAGAGCCAGCGGTTTGTCCTGCTTCTGGATCCTTTGTATGGCCTCATTCAGATCGGTGATCTCCAGTACTGGCAGCAGCGGTCCGAACAGTTCATCGGCCATCAGCGGGTCCTGTTCGTCTTGAACGCTGATCAGAGTTGGTGCAATTCGGCGTCTGATCGGGTCCGACTCACCGCCGAGCAGCACACGGCCTTCGTCTTTGGCCTGGTTCAGCAAAGCCTCCAGTTGGCCGAAATGTCGGTCGTGAATCAGACACGCCAGTGATTTGGATTCAAGTGGATCGCTGCCGTAAAGCTTCAGCCGTTCCTCGGCGATGGCTTGCAGCAGAGGCGCACGCATCTCTGATTGGACAAGCAGATGATCCGGCGCGATACAGGCCTGACCCGCATTGAATCCCTTCCCCCAGACCAGCCTGCGTGCCGTGATGGACAGATCGGCACCAGGCAGCACGATCGCAGGGTTTTTGCCGCCGAGCTCCAGAGTGACCGGCGTGAGATTGGCGGCGGCCCCCTCCAGCACCTTGGCTCCGATCTTGCCTCCGCCAGTGAAGAAGATGTGATCGAAGCGCTGCCTCACCAGTTGAGCTGCAACAGCTCCATCGCCGTTGACAACCTGAACCAGATCGCTAGGGAAGTGCTTGGGCACGAGCTTCTCGATGAGCTCTGCGGTTGCCGGGGCATGTTCAGAGGGCTTGATCACGGCGGTGTTGCCGGCCGCCAGGGCGCTGACAAGAGGCCATAACGTGAGGCCGAACGGCAGATTCCAGGGGCCAATCAACAGCACGCATCCGAGTGGCTCACGGATCAGATCGGCACGGCCGGGCTGCTGTACCAATGGAACACGGATTCGGCGTGGACGCATCCAGGCCCGAAGTCGTCGTTCAGCGAGTTTGAGTTCCTGTAGCAAGGTCACAACTTCTGCCATCCCCTCTAGGTCTGGCTTGGCAAGGTCATGGCGAAGGGCTTCGAGAATCTCTGACTCGTGTTGTGTCACAAGCTCACGCAGGCGCTGAAGCTGTTCACGACGCCAGGTTTCCGGCCTGGTAATGCCTTCCAAAACGGGTTTGCGCAGGCGTTCCAGGTCGGTTTCGGTGAAAGCTCGTGCAGCGTTGGCCTGGACCATGACGGGGATGAGCGTGCTGAGTATGGCGTGCATGCTCGCAGTTTCGTGGGCTCAACCGTTGGCGTAGGGATGACGTTGAGCACGATCGCCACTACACCGTGATCAGAGGCAACGGCCTGATGAGTCAGCAGCAGCCGTGGTGGAACGGTGCCGTCATCTATCAGTTGATCGTGCGCAGTTACCGCGATGGCAATGGGGACGGGATCGGAGACCTGCAGGGGTTGGCAAGCCGACTTCCCTATCTGCGTTGGCTTGGGGTGGAAGCGATCTGGCTGACGCCCATCTATCCCTCACCGCTGGATGACGGTGGATATGACATCACCGACTTCAAAGCGATTCATCCGGATCTGGGTGATCTTTCAGCGTTCCATCGTTTTTTGACGGCCGCGCATGCGCAGGGCCTCAAGGTGGTGATGGATCTGGTGATGAATCACACCAGCACCCTCCATCCATGGTTTCAGCGCGCTCGATGGGCACCACAGGGCAGCCCTGAGCGTGAGATCTATGTGTGGAGTGATGACCCGCATCGTTATGCGGATGCACCGGTGCTCTTCCGCCATTTCGAGTCGTCGAACTGGGAATGGGATGAGGTGGCAGGTCAGTACTTCCTTCACCGTTTCCTGCGCCATCAGCCTGATCTCAACTACGCCAATCCCTTTGTCCAGGAGGCGATGTTGGATGTGGTGGATTTCTGGATTGATCGTGGTGTCGATGGCTTCCGCCTTGATGCGGTGCCTTTCCTGTGTGAAGAGGAGGACTCACGCTGTGAGGGGCTTCCTGAAACCCACGCTTTTCTCAAGCGACTGCGCCAGCGAGTGGATTCCCATGGCCGGGATGTTTTGTTGGTGGGGGAAGCGATCCAGCCTGTTGGCGAAATCGCGCCCTATTTGTTGCAGGATGAACTCCACGGCGCCTTCAACTTCGCTCTGACCGCACACCTCTTTGCTGCGATCGCCAGCGGCAGTGTGGAGAATCTGCGTCAGTGTCTTGAGGAGGCACAGAAGGTCGTTAGTGGCTGCCGCTGGGCCTTGCCTCTGCGGAACCATGATGAGCTGTGGCTGGGAGATGGTCACCTGATCCCGGAGGAGGTGATCCAGACCATCCGTGCCGGTCTGCATCAAGGACAGGGACATTGGCTCAACTGGGGAATCAACCGTCGCCTTGCGCCATTGCTCAATGGAGATCCTGGATCTAACCGTGTTCTTCACGCTTTGCTTTACAGCTTGCCGGGGATGCCATGCCTCTACTACGGCGATGAGCTGGGCATGGGGGATTGGCCAGGACTGCGCGACCGCGATCCCAATCGCACGCCTATGGCCTGGACTCCTGCACGTAACGGGGGGTTTTCAACTGCACCTGATCCGTTGCTTGTGCTGCCACCAATTACTGCTCCCGGCTACGACTACCGCGTTGTGAATGTTGAAGTGCAGAAGCAGCTGCCTGGTTCACTGCTGAACTGGCACCGTCGCATGCTCACCTGCCGGCGATTGTTGCCGGCGCTGCGACATGGCAATTTCGAGCTTCTGAAATGTGCCCACCCAGGTGTGATCAGCTACGTGCGCTGTGACGGCAGCATGACGGTGCTGGTGGCTGCCAACCTTTCGGCGGCTGGGGCCTCTCTGCACCTTGACCTCAGCCGCTGGAGCGGTGTGCGCACGCGTGAAGTTTTCTGGGGGTGTGAATATCCGCCTGCTTCGGAGGATTGGTTCGTTTATCTGCCAGCCCATGGATTCAGTTGGTGGCTCATCGGTGAAGTGGAGGATGTGAACTCCGAGCGATCAGTGAACACTGAGTTAGTGAACTCCAATCAGTGATTCAGTTCCAGAGGTGTGCTGTTGGCGTGGCCGCACTGCTCAAGAATTTCATTCACCAAAGGAGTCAATCGTTGCGCTTCATCGCGGTCGACCATGGCCAGCCGTGTTCGCCGGGCCAGCACGTCTGTGACGCTTCTCGCCTTTTCGGCTTCGACGGCATGCCGTAGCTCTCCTCTGCAGATTGGCATCACTGAGCTGAGAGGTTCCCGCTCTGCTTCTGACCAACTGTTCACTAGGGCCTCCGCATGGAGGCCATGACCGCTTTCAAGATGTTCAATCTGTTCCGCTTGCTGCGGCGATTTCGGCAAAAGATCCTGGAGGGTTGACCGTTGTGCAATCAGACCGTTTGGGGTTTGCAGTGGATTGGCGTCAGCGCCGATCAGGGGCAGTTCATCGGGCGCTGGCAGTGACTGTCCGAGTTGCTTCTCAACGGCAACGAGTGTGTCGAGAGCCATGGGACGACAGGTGGTCCATTTGCCTCCCATCACGCTCACCAGACCGCTTTGCAGCGTCTCCACCTCGTGCTCACGCACCACACGGCTGCTGTTCATGTCGGCATCGGCAGGCTTAAGCAAGGGTCGCCCTCCAGCCCAGCAACTACCGATTTCAATGCTGTTTAGGCCTGGGAACCATCGCTTCACGTAGTCCAGGAGATAGCTCTGCTCTTGATCGGATGGCACAGCTGCTTGCTGTTGGCTGCAAGGCGTGTCGGTTGTGCCCACCAATGTGCTCCCGAAGAAGGGCAGCATGAACAGCACCCGGCCGTCATCGGTGGACGGCAACAGCAGGCCAATTTGCTGTGGACAGAGTCGCTGCTTCAGCACCACATGCACTCCGCGGCTGGTCAACATGCGTTCCTGGCAATCGGGTTCGGCCATGCGCCTCAGCACATCGGCATGAATCCCAGTGGCGTTGACCACCACGCGGGCTTGCCAGCGTTCTCTGTGTCCATCCGGGCTTTCGCTGATGGCCCCGCACACCTTCCCATGGCTGTCTTTTTCCAGCTCCACCACCGGGGTCCGCGTGCGGACCACCGCCCCGTGCTGCTCGGCGCTAAGTGCCATCAGCAGGTTCAACCTGGCATCGTCAAACTGTCCGTCGCTGTAAGCAACCCCACCGCGGATATCGCTGCGCAGATCGGGCAACGCTTTCTGTAGCAGTGCTCGAGACATCAGCCGGCTGCTGCCGATTCCCGAACGGCCTGAGAGGGCGTCGTACATGCCGAGCCCAAGGCGGTAGTAGATCTGGCCGAAGAGCCCGTCTGTGGGCAGAGCCAGCTCAAGGCGATGGGCAAGAAATGGCGCCTGTTTCAGCCAATGACCGCGCTCCAGCAATGCTTCACGCACCAGTCGAAGCTGAGCGGTGTCGGCGGTTTTGAACGCTAGTTCGAGATAGCGAACACCTCCGTGCAAGAGCTTGGTGCTGCGCGAACTGGTGCCGCCACCAAGGTCATGGCCCTCGAGGAGGGCCACCTTCAGCCCGCGCTGGACGGCTTCATAGGCCACGCAGGATCCAGCGGCCCCACCGCCGATCACCAGAAGGTCGAAGCAGTTGTCATTCATGCCAGCGCAGGCTCCTTGAGATGGCGTCACTCCATTGCTTCAGCCAGTTTTGGCGTTGTTCGCAACTGAGCGAGGGATTAAAAACGTCCGCCTGCTCACCGCGGAGGGATTCCAGACCCTGCAGGCTGTTGATCACTCCGGCCTGAACGCCTGCCAACAGCGCGACTCCACGGGCGGTGCTCTGTAGATAGGCAGGACGTCGGACCCTCAGTCCGGTGCTGTCGGCCTGGGCCTGCAGCAGTGGATCAGATGCGGCCGCGCCACCGTCCACGGCCAGCTCTCCGAGCTCCTGGCCAAGGGACTGCTCCGCGACCTGAACCAGTCCTGCCACCGAGAGCGCAATGCCTTCGAGGGCTGCACGGGCGATTTGTCCGCGACCGGTGTCGCGGGTCAAGCCGATTAGAAGTCCGCGAGCACCAGGATCCCAATGCGGTGTCCCCCAGCCTGTGAAGGCTGGAACGAGCATGACTCCTCCCGAATCTTCAACGCTGAGGGCCAGCCGGTTGACGTCTTCAGATCTCTCGATGATCCCCAATCCGTCTCGGAGCCACTGCACCACCGTGCCGGCGTTGAAGAGACTGCCCTCAAGGCAATAGGTGGGCTCACCCTGGTCGTCGGTCCAGCCGAGGGTGCTCAGCAACCCTGCATCACTGCGATGAATGGTGCTGCCCGTATTCACCACAAGAAACGCACCTGTGCCGTAGGTGCATTTGGCTTCGCCTGGTTCTAGGCACAACTGGCCCAGCGTGGCGGCTTGCTGGTCGCCGAGTAGGGCATGGATCGGGACTCCGGCAAAGGGGAGTCCCGATGCAATCGTTCCAAAGTCGCCGCGGCAGGGCACAAGCTCCGGCAATGCGCTCAGGGGTAGGCCTGTCCGTTCGCAGAATGCATTCACCCACTCCCGTTTTTTCAGGTCCATGAGCAGAGTGCGGCTGGCATTGCTCATGTCCGAGCAGTGCCGGCGGTTCCCGCTGAGGTTCCACAGCAACCAGCTCTCCACCGTGCCAAAGCAGAGATCGTCGTTGGCGGCAGCGCTGCAGGCGCTTTGTTCATGCAGCATCAGCCAGCGGATCTTGCTGGCGCTGAAGTAAGGGTCTAGGAGTAGTCCGGTGCGGGCACACCATTCCTGCTCCAGGCCTTCCTCTTTCCACTGCTGACAGATGTCCGAGGTGCGGCCGTCCTGCCATACCAAGGCCGGGCCGCAGGGCTGTCCATCGCTGCGGCGCCACAGGATCGTTGTTTCCCTCTGATTGCTAACGCCGCAGGCCACAACAGCATCTTTCTGTTCCTTGCTGATGGTTTGTTCCAGGCGCTCCATCGCCAAGCGCTGGCTTTCCCAGATTTCGCGAGGGTTCTGTTCCACCCATCCGTCTGCTGGGTAGCTGATGGCTAGAGGAGCGCTGGCACTGGCAACGGGGAATCCACGCGGGTCAAACAGGGCGGCGCGAGAGCTGCTGGTGCCCTGATCCAGTGCGAGAAGGAGGGGCGTTGCTGCCATGGCCTAGTCGTTTTTCAAGTGCTAGCGGCACTTGTCGGCTGTCGCCACATGATGCGCTGATGTCGCATCACCAGGGCATTGTTGCTCTTGGGCAGGTTTTCATCGATCAAACCTGAGCTGGCCGAGCTCTTTAGAGCTGACGCAACTCAACACCAGAGCAGACGTTCTGAGGAGCAATCCATGCTTGATTGCCTCTGGACTCAACACCGGGTGCCTGGGTGTTGAATGAAGCCCTTGTCGAGACTTGAACTCGAGACCTCTCCCTTACCAAGGGAGTGCTCTACCGCTGAGCTACAAGGGCTTGTGGTGGATGGGCCGGGTTGGATTTGAACCAACGTAGGCAGAGCCAGCGGATTTACAGTCCGCCCCCATTAACCACTCGGGCACCGACCCGAACCACTCGAAGAACTTACCAGTCGGCCTGGCGATCCTTTCAGTGATCTGTGTCTCTCGTTGGTTCTCGATACGATCAGGTTCAAAAGGAATTCTCGTAAGGCCATGCGCCTGCTGCTCCTGAACGGCCCCAACCTCAATCTGTTGGGGCAACGAGAACCTGGCCTCTATGGACATCAGACGCTCGAGCAGATTGAGCAGGATCTGCATCTGCGTGCAACGGCAGCAGGTGTGCAGCTGGAGTGTTTTCAAAGCAATTTCGAGGGTGCGCTGGTGGAACGCGTCCACCAGGCCATGGGTGTTGTGAACGGGATTCTCGTGAATGCAGGCGCCTACACGCACACGTCGATTGCTCTGCGTGACGCTCTGTTGGGAGTGGCGATTCCTTATGTCGAGCTTCATCTCAGCAACACGCATGCCCGAGAGGCCTTTCGCCATAACTCGTTTCTGGCCGATCGTGCCGTTGGCGTGGTGAGTGGCTTCGGGCCCTTCAGTTATGACCTGGCCTTCGATGGCCTGCTGCATCACCTGCGCAGAGCTGCCCTATGACCATCACCTCGTCGGTGACGAGCATCCGCTGGCTGGCAGCACCCACCAGCCGTTGCTGGGTTGAGCAGGCCATTGCCAGGCCGATGGAGGTGCTGATCGACCATGCTCATTGCGAACGTAAAGCGGCTGGGGCGGCTGTTCAGCTGATGTTTCGCTATTTGTGCGAGCCAGGCCTGGGCGAGGCTCTCAGTCCGCTGGCGCGGGAAGAGCTGGAACACTTTGAACGGGTGTTGAGGCTGCTCAAGGACCGGGGACGCTATCTTGAACCCCTGCCCTCTCCCGGTTACGGAGCATGGCTGGCCAAGCAAGTACGCCGAGGAGAGCCCGAGCGCATGCTCGACTCATTCCTGGTTGCGGGGCTGATCGAGGCCAGAAGCCACGAGCGCATGGCCCTGCTCGCTGAACACAGCCCCGATCCAGATCTGCGCTCGCTCTACGGTGACTTATTGAAGAGCGAAGCCCGCCATTTCGGCCTCTACTGGGTGCTTTGCGCAGACCGTTATCCCAGGGATGTGATCGTGCCTCGGCTTCAAGAGCTGGCCGCGGCGGAGGTGGATGCTTTGCGCGGTGAGCTGGCTGCACCGGAAGCTGTGCGCATGCATTCAGTTGGAGTTGATGCGTGATCAGGGATTGCCTGTCTATTTCCAGATACTGCAAGGCTTTCAGGTGTTCGAGAATGGCGCGACCGCCAGACTCGGGAAGTTCGTAACGAGAGTCCAAAAGAAGTCTGAAGAGACACGCCATGGAGCCTGGGTCACTTCTAGAATTGACCCAGTCACTTTGCAATGTCGATGCCAGACCCTGTGATCGCTGTTGCAGATTCGCTGCAGGCTTTGCGTAACGGCACCACTGATGAGCAATGGGATGGCCTCAAGTCCAACCCTTTGGTTCGTGACCTAATCGGTCGTTGTGCTGACCTAGAGGCCGCGATGTTGCTGGATGAACAGGCCTTGGCAGCTGAGTTGCCCTGCAGGACTGCATCGTTGAAATCCGCTGTCGACGCTCGTTTGCTGCTGGCGGCTTGAGCGTCTACGAGGTCTTGAGGCGGGGATAGCGATCGGCGATTGCGTTTCCGGTGAATTCAGCAACCCATCCGTTCGGATTGTTGAAAAACCTCAATGTGCAGAAATAGGGCGTTTCTCCCATATCAAACCAGTGAGGCGTTCCAGCGGGAACGCTGATCCAGTCATCGGTTTCACAGAGCACCTGCATCACTTCATCGCCAATGTGCAGGCAGAACAGGCCGCAGCCTTCCACGAAGAACCGCACTTCGTCCTCTGCATGGACGTGCTCATTCAGAAACTTGCGGCGCAGGGACACACGATCCGGATGATCGGGAAGCACCCTGATGGCATCAACGCTGGGGTAATGCCCTCGAGCCTGGGTTCGTTCGATTTCGCTTTTGTAGTTTTCCAAAATCTGTGCGGATGAGGCGTTGGTTTCGGGCCGATGCTGGGTTTGCCAGCGTTCGAAGCCAATGCCGCGTTGCTTCAGTAGATCCTGAATTTCCCTGCCCTCTCGGGTTTTCAGCAGGATGCTGTTGGATTGGGCTGAATAGAGAGTCAGTTCGCTCATGGGCCAGAAGCAATCCTGAAGCAGCGCATCAAAGCTGTTGCCACCCTGTTCAGCATGCTGGATGGCTGGTTGGCTTGCATTGCCGTTGTCCGTCTCGTCCGAGTGTTCTCCAGATCAGCTGGTGTTGGTGGGCGTAGGCCCCGGGGATCCTGAGCTGCTCACCGTGGCTGCAGTTCGAGCGCTGGAAGCTGCTGATGTCGTTGCCCACCCCATTGCTCATGAGGGGGCTGAGGGCATGGCTCTTGCGATTGCGTTCCGCTGGATCCGGCCTGATCAACGCTGCCTGCCTCTGTTGTTCCCCATGGTGAATGAGTCTCAGCCACGGATCACAGCCTGGAGACAGGCTGCTGATGTTTTGGCCGCAGAGGTCAAATCCGGCAACCGGGTGGTGTTGCTTTGCGAAGGGGATGTGTCACTGTTCGCAACCGGGAGCTACGTGCAATTGGCTCTGCGGCGCCATCACCCTGATGTGCCGTTCCGTTTGATTCCAGGCATTCCCTCGGTGTGTGCCGCCGCTGCCGCTGCCGTCGAGGGATCTCTCGATGTCCCTCTGGCGTTTCAGCAGGAGGGCTTGCTCATTCGCCCCTGTCCTGAGACCAATGCCGAGTTGATCGCCTTGCTGCAGAGTGCGCGCAAGACCTCCACGGTACTGGGTTTGATCAAGCTGGGACAGCGTTGGTCCTGGGTGCGAGCAGCTCTGGAGCAGGAGGAGCTGCTTGATCGGGCTCTCTTTGCGCAACGGGTTGGTTGGCCTGATCAGTGGGTGGCAGCGGCTCATGCGGTGCCCGACGATGTGAGGCCCTACTTCTCATTGCTGCTGATCCGTCAGCAATGGCCTGAGGTGTTGCCTTGATCGCCGCTTTGCAACCGTTGACACCCCTCCAATGGCTTGCGCTGGTGCATCCGGTATTAATCATCCTATTTGTGTATCCGGTGATCGGCGCCACGATTCGACTTGGGATTCTGGCCAGAGAGCGTCGTCTGGAGATCAATCCCATCGCCCCAACCGTGCCTGTTGAACACGTCGATCACGGTCGATGGGCAACGGCTGGTTTGCTCGTGGCTGTGCTGTTCGCTTTGAGTCATGACCTGGCTGCCGCAGATGCAGGACTGAGCAGCTGGGTCCTTGCCATCCTGCAGGCATCAGGGGTTGTGTTGGCGTTTTTGGCCCTGTTGCGCACCCGTCGGCTGGCCCTGCGGCTGCTCTTTGCCTGGAGCTGTTGGCTGTTTCTGCTGCTGATCACGATCCAGCCTTTGCTAGTGACTGATCGTGCCCTCGCTGCCCCTGCGGTCTGGCAGTCGCACACCTGGGGCGGACTTTTGTTGCTCGCTTTTCTGCTGCTGACCATGGCCTGTCAGCGCGAGATTGCCGGGCGCCTGTGGGTGCGCCGTTTGCATGTGTCTCTCAATGTTCTCGTGGCCCTTTTGCTGGCGACTCAGGCGATCACAGGGACCCGTGATCTCTGGCTTGGCTGAGTGTGGAGGCGGGGGGTTCTGTGGCATCAGGCAGCGATGGAACGGACGTCGTGAGGGAAGGATGAACAGACGGCTGATCAGGACGATCAATGCTCGCCACTCAGGCGTTGCCTGGCGTTCCGGCCAGCAGTAAGGCCGGCAGAACAACCAGAGAATGAGCTGTTGTCGTGCCGTGTCGCTGAGTTCCTGCCAGCGAAGCGCTAGTTGATTGCCTTTGCTGGTCTCCAGTTCAACGGGCAGTGCCTGCACGTCGTCAGTCCAGCGAAGCCTGCCGATCTTCGCTACTGCTGGCATTGCCATGGCTGCCTCTAGCTCCACACCGCTTTCGCTGAGGGCTGTAATTCGACACGGTCGCCACTCCCCGTCGCCGTCTTCCAGCTCTGCCGGCAAGGACACGGCTTGCCAAGGTGCCGGATCCCGTGCGGGTGGATCCCAGCAGGCACGCAGTGCAATCCAGAGGCTGAGCAGGTTGATCACCGCCCAGGTCAGGCCAAGCGGCCGGGAGTCAAGGATCTCGCTGTCTAGTGATGCCGTTGCCACCAGTCCAAACAGGTTGACAAGGTTCAGCACCAGCAGCACCAGTAGGGGGATCACCAGCACGATGCTGAAGCTGCCCCGATTGCGTTTCTGGTGTTTCGGTGTCACACGAAAACCACCGATATGTCCCATCAGATTGGTGAACACCGTCAGCGTCAGCGGCACCGTTAGCACCCAGCCGGTGAGTTCGCTGAGCAAGGCTGTGCGGGAGCCGCGGTTGATCCAGCCGATGCTGAGCAGAAGTGTTGCCCAGAGTGGCAACAGCATCCGGAGGGCTTCACTGGTGCTGATCAGGATTGGAAGAGTGCCAAGCAGGCCGTAGCTGAGTGGCATCAGCATCAGCACCAGCCGGGGCATGTTGTTGAACCAGTGCACAACGCCTTCGAGATAGGCCATCCGCTCGCCAAAGCGGAGGTCGCCCGGACCCAGTGGACCATCACGCAGTCGCAGACTTTGCAGCGTTCCATTCGCCCAGCGTTGGCGCTGACGCACAAAGTCGGCCATGGTTTCCGCCGCTAGGCCCGCACTGAGCTTCTGTTGGAGATAGAGCAGTTTCCAGCCCTTGCGACGCAGCCGCAGCCCCGTTACGAAATCTTCTGAGATTGCCTCTTGCTTGAATCCTCCGACTGAATCAATGGCGCTGCGTCGAGCCAGAAAAGCAGTGCCGGCGCAAACCACTGCGCCCCAGCTATCGCGAACGGGTTCGATCCATCGATAGAAGCTCTCTTCATCGGGCAGTAACCAACGCTCCATGCCCAAGTTCCGCATCACAGGATCGGCATTGATGAAGGTCTGCGGGGTCTGAAGCAGCCCCACCGAGGGGTCCCGGAGAAAGCCAATGCAGCAATCGAGAAAGTTTCGTTGCGGAATGAAGTCGGCGTCGAGCACCGCCACCAGCTCGCTGCTGCAGTGCTTTAAGCCGTCATTGAGATTGCCGGCTTTGGCATGGGTGCGAGCCGGTCGATGGCGGTAATGGCAGCCGTGCTTGAGAGCCAGTTCTTTCACCTCGTCTCGGCCACTGTCATCCAGCACCCACACGCAATGGTTCCGATAGTTCTGATGACTACAGGCGATCAGGCTCCGTTCCAGCACCTCAAGGGGTTCTCCGTAAGTGGGCACGAGAATGTCGACCGTCGGCCTCCAGTCGCTGTTCTGCCACTGGTCTTGCAGCTGCTGCACCGTGCCTCGACGGTCGGGAAAGCGACGCCAGGCCAGCCATAAGGGCAAGAGTCCTGACAGGAGCAGCCAGGCTTCAGCAGTCAGCAATAACAGGCTTAACCCCGTGCTCAGGTTCGTGCTCAGGTTGAGGCTGCTGGTGATCCGCCAATGCAGATACCGGGCGGTCAGCAGGCTGATGAGCAGGATCAGACTGCGTCGTTTCCAGATGGGGCTTTGCTGCTCAGGCTGTCTCCTCAGCCAAACAGGCCATACCAGCACCATCAGTGGCAGCCAGTTCAAGCCAGCTGCTCCTGCTGTTGTTGAAGCAATGTCAGTGCCTGATCAGGGGTGGTTGCACGCATCAGCTTCTGGCGGAACTGAGACGCTCCGGTGAATCCTGTGCAGGTCCAGCTCATGTGTTTCCGCGCGATCAGCAGGCCGTGAGCTCCCCGCGAGTCAACCAGGGCCTGCAGTTGTTCAGATGCCAGCATCAGGCGTTCCCGCGGACCGGGCGTGAGAGGAATAATGCGTCCGCTCAGCGCCGCATCGATCTGACCTACCAGCCAGGGAGCGCCCATGGTTGCTCTCCCCACCATCACCCCATCGGCTCCGGTTTTCTCAAGGCAGCGCAAGGCGGCATCAGGACTATTGACATCGCCGTTGGCGATGACCGGAATGCTGAGGGACTGCTTGATCAATGCAATGGCTTCCCAGTCCGCGGATCCACTGAAACGTTGTTCTCGCGTACGACCGTGAACGGTCAGCAGCGTTGCACCCGCATCCTGCAGCTGCCTGCACCAGGACACTGCCACTTGATGAGACCCTGCAATTTGCGGCTGATTGCACCATCCCAGGCGTGTTTTCACGGTGATAGGCACGCCAACGGCTGAAGCTACGGATTCCACGATCCGGCAGGCCAGATCTGGATCGCGGATCAGGCCGCTGCCACCGCCCTTGCGGGCGATTTTGCGGACAGGACAACCCATGTTGATGTCGATCAGAAAGGCACCGGCGTCCTCGGCTCGTTGGGCTGCATCGGCCATCGCCTCGGGTCTGTGATCAAACAGCTGAACGCCGATGGGCCCCGTTTCCTCGCTCAGCTCCTCGACTTTGCCCCTGCCGTGGCCCAGCTCAAGGCTGGTGGCGTTCACCATTTCCGTGAACAACAGAGCATCTGGCGCCCAACGTCTCACCAGAGCACGGAAAATTTTGTCGCTGACTCCTGCAAGTGGAGACTGCAGCACGTTGCAGCGCAGAAAGCGCTCAACGCTGCTTCCACTCAACCGCAGGCCCCGAACCATGGGATTTAATCAATTCGCCCATTCTCGCCAACACCAGGCCCCAGCGTGGTTTCAGGCTGCAGACTTATCCAGTCCAAGCCGGCTACGGGTGTTGCGAACCTGGGTTTCGATGGCGTTGCGGAGCCAGGCTTGGTTGGACCAGTCTTCATAGAGGGCCAGTCGCTCCACTTCCTGCATCAGATCCAGCGGTAGCTGAAGGTTCACGTTCTGAATGCTGTGGGGACTGGCCAGTCCCCCCTGGTGGGGAGCGTCGAGATGAAGCACTTGCACCTTCAAAACCTGAAGCCTGGTGCCAGCACGGGGTTGGCGGTGTCGCACCTGACGCACTGTCAATCGCACGGAGCAACCCGCACGAATTCGTTGCAGGCCTCTGTTGCCAAGAGGAGCGTCACGACGGTCGGCAAACACCGGAGTGCTGATGCCGGTCTTGCTGCTGTAGCTGAAGCACACCATGCCCTGTGCATCCCAGGGAGGTGGAGACACTGCAGCGCTAGGCAGGTTTTTTAGCAGACGTCGGCGATCGCGTTTGGCGGTTGTCATGACCTCGTCTGGAAGCCGAAAAATCAGACGCTGCAGGCGCGCATCACTAAGAAGTGACGTCTTCGGTTCCAGTGCTGTGTCGAAGACGTACATGCGTCAGAAGTTAATAGAGGTAATCAAGGGTTGTTGTGGTATCAGGGCTATGGCAACGGCTGTGGATGACAGCATGCGGCGATGGCATCACATTCCTGGAGTCTGAGCCGGACCCTTCTGATGGTGATCCTCGAGGATCGTCTCAGCGATCGATTCGTGGCCTCGCTGGTCTGGGAGCGATTGGGGTATGTCCCCCCTGAGGCTGGTGAGGGGCCATGGCTGTCCGGACCTGCAACCCCCGCCGCCTGGAGAGAGGCCTTTCCGGAAGCCCCGCAGGTGATTGCTTCGCGGCCCGCTTCAGTGCGTCTGACCCGGTCGATTCCTAAGGAATCCAAACAGCTGCTGAAGCAGCAACTGCAGTTCGGCGGCTACCGCATCACGGAGCTCTATCCAAGGCGCACGCGCCGTGCCACCGCGGTGAACTGGTTGCTGGCCTGGCTGGTTTCAGCTGGTGAACAGCTGCCAGAAGACGGGGCTCTGCCAGCTCTGCTCGATGCTCCGGCGGATCCTGTGCAGGGGCACCCAGGCGATCCGCCGGTGCAATGAGCTTCACACCTGAATGACCACTTTGGTGCCCTTGATCGTGTTCTCAAACAGCCAGCGGGCTTGATGCGTGGGCATGCGTACACAGCCATTGCTGCGGGGAACACCGAAGGCCTGGCCGGCATCTTCCTGCCATGGAGCGCCGTGCATGCAGATCATCTCGTTGGCGGTGATGCACATCGCATAGGGCACACCGGGTGCGACATAGTTCCGGCCGCGCATGGTCACGGAGCGATATTTGGTCAGCACCTTGGCTTCACCAGTGGGGGTTGGCGTGGACGCTTTGCCGGTGCTCACGGGGATGACCCGCACGATTTCATGGTTGTTGTCGTAGACAGTGAGCTGTTGATCTGAGAGGTCAACCACCAGGGTGGCGATCAGTTCGAGCATGATGGCTTGACAGCGGGTGCACTGATCTACCGCTAGCTGTCTCGCTTGAGACTTACTGGTCTCACTCGGAAAGAATTCCAATTCTTGTCGGTGAAATGAAAAGTCGAGCTGCTTCCGTTCCAGGGCCTCATCCCACCGACAGACGCCTCTGTACTGTCAAGACTGTTCTTGCTGTAGACCTTTTTGGCGCCTCCCGTCGTCGCGATTATCGGGCGCCCCAACGTTGGTAAGTCCACGCTGGTGAATCGTCTCTGCCGCAGTCGAGAGGCGATCGTTCATGACCAGCCCGGTGTGACCCGTGATCGCACCTATCAGGATGGCTATTGGGGGGATCGGGAATTCAAGGTGGTCGACACCGGTGGACTGGTGTTCGATGACGACAGTGAGTTTCTGCCTGAAATCCGTGAGCAGGCTGCGCTTGCTCTTGAGGAGGCCAGTGTCGCTGTGGTGATCGTTGACGGTCAGCAGGGCCTTACGGCATCGGATGAGGCCATCGCGGAGTTCCTGCGCGGTCAGCGTTGTCCAACGCTGCTCGCCGTGAATAAGTGCGAGTCACCGGATCAAGGGCTGGCCATGGCTGCGGAGTTCTGGAGCCTCGGATTGGGGGAGCCTTACCCCATTTCTGCAATTCACGGGGCAGGCACTGCAGAAGTGTTGGATCAGGTGCTCACATTTCTGCCTCCAAAGGATCAGGAGGGTGATCTGGAAGAGCCGATTCAGATGGCCATCATCGGCCGTCCGAATGTGGGCAAATCAAGCCTTCTAAATGCCATTTGCGGTGAGCAGAGGGCCATCGTGAGTCCGATTCGAGGGACCACTCGCGACACCATTGACACCAGCATCGTGCGTGAAAACCGTCCCTGGCGCCTGGTCGACACTGCTGGTATTCGCCGCCGCCGCAGTGTCAACTACGGGCCTGAATTCTTTGGAATTAATCGCAGTTTCAAGGCGATTGAGCGCAGTGATGTGTGCGTACTGGTCATCGATGCACTAGACGGTGTCACTGAGCAGGATCAACGCCTGGCAGGTCGCATCGAAGAAGACGGTCGGGCCTGCGTGGTTGTTGTCAACAAATGGGATGCCGTGGAGAAGGACAGCCACACCATGACGGCCATGGAGAAGGAGCTGCGTTCCAAGCTGTATTTCCTCGACTGGGCTCCGATGCTGTTCACCTCAGCGCTCACTGGCCAGCGTGTCGACAGCATTTTCGCCCTGGCGGTTCTGGCCGTGGAGCAGCACCGTCGTCGTGTTAGCACCTCTGTGGTCAACGAAGTGCTGAAGGAAGCCCTCAGTTGGAGGAGCCCGCCCACAACCAGGGGTGGACGTCAGGGCCGGCTGTACTACGGCACCCAGGTGGCAACTAGGCCCCCCAGTTTCACTCTGTTCGTGAATGACCCCAAGCTTTTCGGTGACACCTATCGACGCTATGTCGAGCGTCAGATCCGTGAAGGGCTCGGGTTTGACGGCACTCCCTTGAAACTGTTCTGGCGAGGGAAGCAGCAGCGTGACGCCGAAAAGGATCTGGCCAGGCAGCAGAACCATCAGGGCTGAGCAGCATGGATTGGCTGAGGCAGATTCCGATCGGGCAATACGTGGATGGTGCCGGTGGTTGGCTGCGCCAGCTGGATCCCCGTCTGAAGCTGTTGTGGGTTCTGGTGTTTCTGCTGACGCCGGTGCTGGCAGGTCCGCTGTGGCGAGTGGCGCTTGTGGTAGCCCTCCTGGTGATCACGTTGGTGAGCGGACTGCCAGTTCGGCTGTGGTGGCGCTCGTTGCTGCTGGTCAGCGTTCTTGGTTGCGCAGTGGGATTGCTGGCCATGTTGCTGCCGACTGGTGATCCTGGAGCCAGCTTGCACCTGCGGCCACCGGGGGAGATTTCAGGCCTCACGCTGACCTCGCCCTCCTGGGAGTTGATTCGCTTGGGGCCTCTTCAGTTGGGATCTCTGAAACTTGGCCCGCTTGTGGTCGATCGCCGCTCGGCTGAGCTGGGGTTGAACAGCGCCACCTTGATCGTGACCGTTGTCCACAGCGTGAATCTGATGTTGCTGTCTACCCCCAGTGAGGAGTTGATGTGGTCTCTGAGTTGGTGGCTGGCTCCCCTTGCTCGGCTTGGCGTGCCGATTGATCGACTGAGCTTTCAGTTGCTGCTGGCCCTTCGCTTTCTGCCGTTGGTTCAGGAGGAGCTCCAGAACTTGTTGCGCTCCCTGGCTAGTCGTGCTGTCAACCTGCGCCAGCTCGGTTTCAAAGCTTCCTTTGCTCTGGTGCTTTCAGTAGGGGAGCGCCTTTTGGCCAACATCCTGCTGCGTGCTGAACAGGGTGCCGAAGCGCTGCTTGCTCGAGGTGGAACTTGGTTGCCTGCTGATGCGTTTCGTCCAGATCAGGCCACGAAGAGTGCCGCCTGCAACATTCTTAACGGGGTGGCTGCTGTGGGGCTTATCACTGTTCTGGTGCTGCGCGGAAGGTACGGTGCTCTTTGATCCCTGTTTTCAGGCTTGTGAGCGCTGAGGGTTATCTCAACCACCCCACCTTTGGGATGCTCTACAGAGTGGCCCCTGCCGGGGAAGGTCGTGACGTGTACGCCACGTTGTATGCCCAGCGCATGTTCTTTCTCGTCACTCTGCAGCCTCGAGGGGCTCAGTTCGAGGTGATTCCCTATCTGGATGCGCGTCATCACGCTGAGTTGAATCTCGCCCGGCGTCGCCGGGATTCATCGGAGGATTACGGCAGCTGGAAGCAGTTGTTTGATCAGACCTTCATCTGACCATGCAAGACGGACCGCTCCGGTGACAGAGATTCAGAGTCGCTGGCAGCAATTGCAACAGCGGCTCCCGCAGGGAGTCAAGTTGCTTGCTGTGAGCAAGATGCAGCCTGCTTCAGCAGTTCGAGAGCTTGCCGCTTGCGGTCAGATCGATTTTGGTGAAAGTCGTGTACAGGAGGCCTTGCCTAAGCAGGAAGCCCTGTCGGACCTCACCCATTTGCGCTGGCATTTCATTGGACGGCTGCAGGCCAACAAGGTGCGTGCGGTCGTGAAGGCCTTCAGTTGGATTCATTCCATCGACTCGATGGCACTGGCGCTGCGTTCATCTCGAATCGCACTAGAGGAAGGGCGATGTCCCTCAGTGCTGTTCCAAGTCAAGCTGAGGCCAGATCCCTCCAAGGGTGGCTGGGACCCTCACTCTTTGAAAGAGGCTTGGCCGGTGCTGCGTGAGTTGCCTGGCCTGAATGCCTCCGGGCTGATGACCATGGCCCCATTGGGACTGGACAGCAACGAGCGTCAGGGCCTTTTCAGGGATTGTCGCAATCTGGCGGATCAGCTTGAGCTATCTCAGTGTTCGATGGGCATGAGTGCCGATTGGCCCCAGGCGGCCGCCGCCGGTGCGACCTGGGTCCGTGTGGGATCAGCCCTATTTGGTGCACGGCCACCTTTAACCCCTGAAAGAAAATGATCAGATCAACGTTGCGAGATGGACATCAATTCATCTGGACACGCTTGCTCACAACTCCCTTGAGCGCTATTCAGGGTCAAGGTTCTGCAGATTTCCAGTGTCGTTGATTTCTCGCCTTCGTGCGGTCGTTGCTGGTGATGATTACCTGGACGGCGATTATGACGAGCTCGACTACGACACAGGTGAGCAGGAAGACACTATGCAGGGCATGTCATCTGCAAACACCAGCGCTCTGGCTCCTCTGGATGCATCCAATCCCTTTGAGATGGACCAGAATTTCTCAGGCTCGAATGTGATCGGTATGCCTGGAATCAGTTCCGGCACTGCAGAGGTTTCATTGATGGAACCGCGCAGCTTTGATGAAATGCCAAGGGCGATTCAGGCCTTGCGCGAGCGCAAAACAGTGATTCTCAACCTCACGATGATGGAGCCCGATCAGGCTCAGAGAGCGGTTGACTTCGTGGCCGGTGGAACCTTTGCCATTGATGGGCATCAAGAGCGTGTTGGTGAAAGCATTTTCTTGTTTGCCCCGAGTTGCGTCACCGTGACCAACGCCAGTCAGGACGAGAGCACCACTCCTACTGTTGTCACTAAGGATGTGGAGCAGGCTTCGGCTGAGAGCAGCGTTGCCCCCGCGCCAGCCTGGTCCGTTTCGGACGCTGCCGCTCTCTGATTTTTCGCTTCGGTGACCGTTTCCGTTGGTGTGATTGGCCTGGGCCGGATGGCCCAGGCCCTGATTTTTCCTCTCATTGAGAGAGGCAAGCTTCAGTCAGCCGATGTCATCGGGGTTGTCGGCAGTCAAGCGTCCGTCGCCAGGTTGACCCCTGAATTGCCCCAGGGTTTCGTTGTTGTTACGGCCTCTGATTCCAGGGCTATTGACGCCTGGAATGCCCCTGTTCAGTTGCTGGCCATCAAGCCCCAGCAGCTTGATGCTGTGGCTGAATGCGTTGGCCCACCTCAACCCGGCCAGTCAGCGCTGCTGATCTCGGTGTTGGCGGGTGTCACGTTGGAGCGTCTTCAGAGCCAATTCCCAGGGCGGGTCTGCGTGCGTGCTGTTCCCAATACCCCTTGTTTGGTGGGTGAAGGGTTGTGTGGGCTGTCATGGGGAGAGGGAATCACGGCGCAGCAGCGTCAGTGGGTCATGGAGGCCTTCGATCCTGTGAGTGAGGTACTTGAGCTGCCGGAGTCGAAGCTGGATGCGTTTCTGGCGTTGACCTCCTCTGGCCCTGCCTATGTGGCTTTGGTTGCCGAAGCCATGGCTGACGGAGCAGTGGCCGCTGGTTTGCCGCGTGAGCAAGCCCACCGACTCGCTCATCGGACACTGGCCGGAACCGCCGCATTGCTTGATCAGCAGCAGCTTCATCCAGCTCAGCTCAAGGACATGGTGGCCTCCCCTGGGGGCACGACGATGGCGGCTCTTCGCAAATTAGAGAACGCCGGTGTTCGGACAGCCCTGATTGAGGCGGTGATTGCTGCCACTGAACATGGGCGAGCTTTGCGCTAAGCCGCAAGCGGAGCTCTTCGCATCAGATCGCCATACAATTGTTCGAGGGCGTCGATGTTGCGGCTGATGGTGTATCGCTGCAGTACTCTCTCGCGGGCTTGTCGACCGAGTTCGCTCGTGAGCACAGGCTGATCGCGCAGCACCGGAAGCAGGGTGCGCAGTTGGCTGGTTACGCCCAGGGTGCTCATCACGATCCCTGCCCCGCCGGCGAGCACTTCTCCATCAGCTCCAGCATCGGTGGCCACACAGGCACAGCCACTGGCCATGGCTTCAAGTAGGGCGAGTGACAGCCCCTCAACAAGGGAGGGAAGCACGAACACCTCGGCGCATTGCAGTAAGGCAATGCGCGTGGCCAGATCTGCTTCATAGCCCCACCAGAGCACGTCTTCGTCGTAGCTGTTTTGAAGGGTGCTGCGCAGAGGCCCTTCGCCGACAATCACCAGACGACAGCCTTCCATCGGCACCAGACGCCAGGCCTGCAGAAGAGCCTCCACGTTTTTCTCCGTAGCGACGCGCCCCATGTAAAGGAAGACGCGCTCCTGGCCGAGTCGGGAACGCACCTGATGCATTGGACTGCCGAGTGGCAGTGCTATTCCAGGCTCTCTTTGTGGGGTAGAGGGAGTCCACTGGTGGGTGTCAACCCCATTGGGGATCACGGCTAGGCGGTCTTCACGCACCCCAAGACGCGCCAGGAATTCAGCTTGTAGATCAGAGAACACGATCACTCGGTCGTACTTGGAGAGTGCCGGTGCGTAGAGCTGATAGGTGAGTTGCTGTGTGCCTGCCGTCAGGTTGCGAAGGCTGGCATCAAAGGGAGGGTGGAAGGTGGCTACCAGCGGCACCCCCAATTGCTGACAGAGCTCCGGCAGTCGGAAATCCAGCGGCGACAGCGTGAGGCTCGCATGCACTAGATCGGGTTGCAGGCGTTCCAGCGATTCCCGCAACTCACGCTGGGCACCCGGTGAGGGAATCGTGTAAACCTGCGATTTCACCAGATAGGGAAGGCTGACATCCGGATCATTGGCTAGAAGCGATGTGCTGCTGCCGGGTGCCTTCGGATTATCGAAGTGAATGAAACTGGTCTGATGACCCCGTGCCCTTAGGGCCTCGGTTGTACTGAGCCCATAGGTGACATTGCCGCAGAACGGAGTTTTTTTGCCTAGCCAGGCAATATGCGTCACCGCCACCGTTCACAAGCCATGGCCGACGCTAGCAGCGCTGCCAGGGCTGTTCGAGCAAGGCGGCAATAAGAGCCAGCAGGGCGAGCAACCACAACACCGGACTGAGCCCGATGCTGCTGACCAGAGTGCCTGCCAGCACTAGCGGCAGACTGAGGGCGATGTTGATCAGGTTGTTTTGAAGGCCAAAGACTCTGCCTCTCTGGGATACCGGAGTGTCCTCCTGGATGGTGGTCTGCGCCGGAATGGCAACGAGTGCGGCTCCAATGCCGAGGATCCCGCAGAACGCCAAAGTGCTGTTGAGCGAGCCCTTGAACTGGCTGAGCAATACGAGTGAAAAGGTGATTAAGCCAAGGCCTGCTGATGTGAGTCGGCGCCGACTGAAGTGATGACCAAGTTGGGCCATCATCACGGCGCCAAGGGCCATGCCCAGTCCGCTCATTGCTAGCAACATGCCGAAACCAGAGGGACCAAGACTGCGAATCAGGCCTGCCAGCTGAAGGGCCAGAACATAGAGAGCGGCCAATAGGCTGTAGAGCAGCACCAGGTGAACCATGGCGTTGCGCACCGTGGGGATACGCTTCAGCACCTGCAGCCCTTCTCCGATTTCGTGCCACACCGATCGACCATCGTTGTGGATCTCCCGTTCCCGGTGGCGGACCGCCAGCAGGCTCAGGGCCGCCATGCCGTAACAGAACGGCAACAGAATGAACTCTCCACCGCGTATGCCAACCGTGCTGAACAGATGGTTCAGTCCTCGCAGGATCGGCTCACCTAGCGCGAAGCCAACGATGGTGGCTCCCATGCTGGTGGTTTGGTAAAGCGAGTTTGCGGCCAGGAGGTGTTCGCCAGGCACAAGCAAGGTGATGGCCGCCTGTTCGGCAGGTGCAAAAAACTGCGTAAGGATCGATTCGACAAACGTCATGCCGATCAGACCCCAGTAGCCCCAGGGCAGTCCAAGGATCAGGGGACCTGGAATCAGGAACAGAGGGGTCAGCATCACCATGAGTGCCCTCAGTCCGTTTGAGGCCACCATCACGCGCCGTTTGGGCCAGCGGTCAACCCATACCCCCGCCACGCTGCCTAGGACCATCGCCGGCAGCGTGTTGGCTACGAAGATCCCTGTGGCCAGAAGGGTGATGACCTTTGTGCGGGTACTGATATCGAGGCCGTAATCGGAGGCCACCTCCGCAAGAACGCCGTTCTGCTGTGTTGTGAGCAGCAAGTGCTGATCGATCAGAAAGACCATCAGCACGATGTAGAACTTGTCCGCCAGTTGGGAGAAGATCTGGCCGATCCAGAGTTTGCGGAAGTCGCTCAGGCGCAACACAGCCTGGAGACCGCGGCCTCTCTCGGGATTGTTGCCGGTGGGTAGGACCGGCTCTGGACTGTTCAGTGGGGATCCGCTCAAGGTTCCAGCAATGATCGGGTCATGATCGCTTACGGCGATGGCATGCAGTTGCCGACCATCTCCAGCGAGCGCACCGGGCGGGGCAGATGGGTGCGGCACCAGCATTCCAGGACAGCCAGGAGCTTTAGCCACACCGGACGTGGGCCCATCAGTTCGCCATCGCGTCTTCTGGGCAGTTCTGCCCTGGGCAACCGTTGCAAAAGAGCCAGCTCGGATGGGTTGAACTGCAGTGTGGCGCCCGGTAGGGAGCCGATCGCTAGTCCCTCTTCAGGGAGAAGGCTGCAGCGCCATTCCCACTGGCCAATCGGAGGAGCCAGCTCTGCTCCGGTGCGGCAGCAGATTTGCAGTGGAATTCCATAGCCGCCCAGCGCCAGCAGATGGACTCCCGCCTGCACGAGCATGGCCAGGCAGAGATCTGGGTCGGGTTGGGTGGAGCGGCTCAGGGTTTCCAAGCTTTCGAGGTGAATTAGCACCGTCTCCAGCATTCCGGGAACAGGGTCGCAGTCGCTCACAAGGGCAATCGCCAGTTCCGCCAGAGCCTGGGCTGCTGCCAGCGTTTCCAGTTGTTTTGCAACACCGCTGTAGTTATGCACGACCTGAAGCTGCCGCACCCGCTTCAAACTGCGACGACCCACCACCTGCAGATTCAGCAGGGTGAGCGGAACTGCAGCGGCAAGGCTGCTGCGTGGTTTGCGTGCTCCGGGCACGGCCAGGCGCACGACACCCTCGTCATCACTCAGCAGGGTCAGCAGTCGGTCATGCTCGCCGAGGGGGCCCACTTTGAGGGCCAGTCCCGTCAGGCGCTTGTCCCCACTCATCGCTTTTGCCGCAGGGCCTTCACCAACGCTGGACCGTGACTGGTGCCCAGCGCGATTGCTCCTGCTTCCACAAGATCAAGGGCCTGCTCAAGCTCTCGGATCCCGCCGGCGGCCTTGATGGCGCATCGGCCTCGGGTGAGCTGCCGCAGTTCTCTGATCTGCTCCGCTGAGACTGCAGCCCCGAATCCGTTGCCGGCCTGCAGCGATGCAGCGCCTGCATCCATGGCGGCCTCGGCGGCTAGAGCCAGCTGCGCTTCATTGAGCTGATTCACATCCAGCACCACGGTCATGGGCAGATCCAGTGCTGCGATCGCCGCCAGTTCCTCGGCGAAGCTGTTAGCTCGACCATTCATAAGCGCCGACCAGTCCGGTGTGACCTCCAGAGCTTCGGCCCCATGGGCAGCCGCCCATTCGGCTTGGGCCTGTTTCAGCTCGGCGGGCAGCGCCCCAAATGGGAAGGCAACTGTGGCGATCAGCTTCACCGGACCCTGGCCTCCCAGGCGCCTGCGCACGACTTCCAGGTGAGTGAGACTGACGCAGACACCGCCGAATCCCAATTGGCGGGCAGCGTCGCAGAGCGTGAGCAGTTCCTCCTCCTGCAGCAGTGGATTGAGCAGAGCCTGGTGAATCAAAGGGGGGATGTCCGGCAGGTCCTGCCGGCGCGGTGACTTGGTCATCGCTGAGCAAACGACGGATCAAGTCGTCACGAAAGGTTCAGTTGCGTGCCTGGATCACTCCATAGCCACCGTGGTTGCGCCGATAGATCACCTGGAGCTCGCCGCTTTCACTGTCGCGGAACAGATAAAAGTCATGGTCGATGAGATCAAGCTGAGTGCGGGCATCATCCAGCGTCATCGGCGGCATGGCGAAGTACTTACGCCTCACCCCCGGACTGGGCAGCTGAGCCTCCTTCCCCTCGAGCAGTGAACCGTCTATGGGGCTGTCATCCAGCACTGCTTCAGTGGTTGGGGTCTCGCTGGCCCGGTGGCCATGGCTGTGGTGATGGTCGCTGTGGCGTTCTTTAAAGCGTCGCAACTGCCGTGCCAGCTTGCTCGCCACTAGGTCAATGCTGGCGTAGAGATTCTCACTGCGCTCCTGGGCACGAATCACTGTGCCATTTGCGAAGACGGTGACCTCGGCCGTCTGCTGAGGAACGCGGGGATTGCGGGCCACCGATAGATGTACATCCGCTTCTTGAACAAGATCGTTGAAGTGATGGATCGCCCGATCAAGCTTCGTCTCGGTGTAATCCCGTAATGCGGGAGTCACATCCAGATTGCGACCATGGATCAAGAGCTTCATGCATCCCTCCGGTGCCTGCGCCTAACGGAAAGCTAGTGACGCCGTTGAATTCCGGAACCGGGTCTTCGGCATTTCTTTTTCAGCCTGATCAGCTGGTGCCTTTCCAGCAGGCCTGGGATCTGCAGCGCCGCTGGCAGGAGCGTTTGCTCCTGGAGTCAGCAACCGACGCTGATCCAGAAGCGGTCTGGCTGCTGCAGCACCCACGCTGTTACACCCTCGGCCGCGGCGCCAGTGAAGACCATCTGTTGTTCGACCCAGAGCATCCGCCGGCCCCACTGCATCGCATCGATCGTGGTGGGGAAGTGACGCATCACGCACCCGGTCAACTGGTTGTTTACCCGGTGTTGGATTTGCGCCGTCGTCGAACCGATCTGCACTGGTATTTGCGGCAGTTGGAACAGGTGGTGATTGATGTGTTGCAGGTGCTCGGTCTACAGGGGGAACGCATGGAAGGACTCACCGGGGTCTGGATCGATCAGCAGAAGGTGGCGGCAATCGGTGTCGGTTGCCGTCGCTGGATCACACAGCATGGTCTTGCCTTGAACGTGACCTGCGAGCTGGAGGGTTTCCAGTCCGTGGTGCCCTGTGGCATCAAAGGGCGAGCTGTCGGTCGACTTTGCGACTGGATTCCTGATCTGGAGATCGAGATCGTGCAACCTTTGCTGCGCGATGCCCTGGCTGCACGCTTCGAGCTGATCTGGCGCGAGAGCAACCCTGATGCGGCGCTCACCGGTGCACCCTGATTGCCGAAGCATTTCGATTGCCGAAGCAGCCTTGAGGTGATAGGCCTGGGCGACTGCATAGCGTTCCCGTGACTGCCGCCGCTCAATCCACCTGGCATCCAACCTCCCGCGAGCAGGCGGCACTGGCTCACCAGGCTCATGTTCAACGTCTCGGCCGGGTGGATCAGGTCTGGCCCTGGTTGAAATCCCATCACGGTGATGTGATGGCCGTTGATGCTCCCCATGCGGCTCATCCGGAGCGTCTCAGCTATCAACAGCTGGCGGAGCGGATTGATCAAGCCGCTGCCGCATTCCGCAGTTTGCGGATCGGCAGCGGCGATGTCGTGGGCCTTTTCGCGGAAAACAGTCCTCGCTGGCTCGTGGCCGATCAGGGGCTGATGCGAGCAGGTGGCATTGATGCGGTGCGTGGGGCAGCAGCACCTGTGGAAGAGCTGCGCTACATCCTCGAGGATTCGGCGGCCGTCGCGCTGGTGGTGCAAACCGCTGATCTGTTGCAGCGTCTACAGCTTCCGGCGGAGCTGCAGGAGCGTCTGCGTTTTGTGCTCGTGCTTGAGGGTCCAGCTCCTGAGGGTGCGATCGATTTCGATGCTTTTTTGGCCCTTGGCGATGGTCAGGAAGTACCCGATCCAATGACTGGACGGGACCGCGCCTCTGCGCCAGCCACCACGGCCACGATCCTCTACACGAGCGGAACCACCGGTCGGCCCAAGGGCGTGCCTCTCACGCATGCCAACCTCCTGCACCAGATGCGCAGCCTTGCCTGTGTCACCCGACCGGAACCCGGATCACCGGTGCTGAGCGTTCTGCCGATCTGGCATTCCTATGAACGCAGCGCCGAGTACTACTTCTTTTCCTGCGCCTGTTCGCAGAGTTACACCACGATCAAGCAGCTCAAGAAGGATCTGCCTCGGGTCAAACCGGTGATCATGGCCACGGTCCCCAGGTTGTGGGAGGCGGTTCAGGCTGGCTTCGAGGATGCCGTTAAGACATTCCCCGCATCCCGTCAACGCCTGTTGAGGGCTGCCCTGGCCAACAGCATGGCCTACACCCTCGCCCGACGCCGCAGCCGTGACTTGATGATTCAACCGTTGCGCAAGCGCGACCGTCTGAAGGCTGCGGCAGAGGCGAGCCGTCGATGGCCAGCCCATGCACTGGCTTCCAAGCTGATCTGGCCCAAGCTGAGGCAGCAGCTGAGTGGTGGAAAACTGCGCTTTCCGATCAACGGAGGAGGTGCCATTGCTCCCCATGTGGATTCCTTTTTTGAAGCGGTGGGCATTGAGCTCTTGGTTGGGTATGGCCTCACGGAAACCAGTCCGGTGGTGAGCTGCCGGCGGCCGTGGCGCAACATCCGCGGCAGCTCCGGTCTGCCCCTCCCGGAAACTGAGTTCCGCATTGTTGATGCCGAGACCAGGAAGCCACTCGGGTTCCGGGAACGTGGAGTGGTGCTGGTGCGTGGTCCTCAGGTGATGGGTGGCTACCTCGGCAAACCTGAGGCCACTGCAAAAGTTCTTGATACCGATGGCTGGTTTGATACGGGCGATCTGGGCATGCTTCTCCCCGACGGATCTGTGGTCCTGACAGGACGGGCCAAGGACACGATCGTGCTCAGCAGCGGTGAAAACATCGAGCCTGGGCCGCTTGAGGAGGCGCTGGTCTCCAGCCCCTTGATCGAGCAGGTGATGTTGGTGGGGCAGGACGAACGTCAGCTCGGAGCCCTAGTGGTGCCGCGGGCAGATGCGATCAAGGCCTGGGCCAGCTCCCAGGGCTGCGATCCAGGTGATGACCTTGGCGGTCATCCGGGTGATCAGCGCTTGCTCAAGCTGCTGCGCGGAGAGCTGAACCGACTGTTGGCTGACCGTGCAGGATCCAGGGCTGATGAGCGTCTTGCCGGTGTGGCTCTCGTGGAACCCTTCTCGATAGAGAATGGTTTGCTCACCCAGACCCTCAAGCAACGCCGAGATCGGATCACGGACCGGGATCGCTCGTTAATCGAGAGCGTGTATGGCCGCTGAAAGCCATCAGGCCAGGGTCGGGTTGACCATCCGCCGTGGTACTGAGACGCTTGGCGCTGCTTCCCCGCCCCAATGTCTGACGGCACCACTCTGTCGATCAAGCGTTCCATCACCATCCGTGCCGTTGTTACACCGGCCTGGAAGGAAGAGGCCGAGCGTGAGCTGAGCGCTGGCATCTCAACCACCGACCAGCAATTGGCCCAGCTGGAACAGGAGGGTCAGCAGGTTGTTGATGATGTTCGTCGTCAGAGCGCCAACCCCCTTGATCCCCGTGTGCAGGAGCAGGTCGCTCAGGTGCAGCAGCAGGTTGCAGCCAAGCGTGCTGAGCTCGAAGAGCAGAAGCGCAATCTTCTGCAGCAGCAGGCCCAGGTTCGCGATCTTGAAATGGAACAGATCGTGGATCAGGGTCAGCTTGAGAGCTTCTGCGATATTCAGGTGGGCGACAACCTGGTGAGCAAAATGCAGGTTGCGGTGGTGGTGCGCGACGGTGTGATCGAGTCGATCGAGCAGGGCTGAGCGCTGATGGGGGCCGGCCTGCCGGCCCGTAAGATTTTTCTAGTCAGCTCCTCTGGAGACGGTTTTGGCCACCCACGACATCTTCATGCCTGCCCTCAGCTCCACGATGACGGAGGGGAAGATCGTTGAGTGGCTCAAAAATCCTGGCGACAAGGTGGGCCGAGGCGAGTCGGTGCTCGTGGTCGAGTCCGACAAGGCCGACATGGATGTTGAATCCTTCAATGAGGGTTATCTCGCGGCTGTTTTGATGCCCGCTGGCAGCACGGCTCCTGTGGGCGAGACCATTGGCTTGATCGTGGAGACCGAGGCAGAGATCGCCGAGGCTCAGGCCAAGGCTCCGTCGGCTGGTGGATCGGCTCCGTCACCTGCAGCCCCTTCTCCCGCAGCCCCTGCGCCAACTGCCCCCGCTCCAGCTGCCGCCGCTGTACCCGCACCCGCACCCGCTCCTGCTCCTGCTCCCGTTGCGGTTCAACCGCCAGCCGCGCCAGCTGCTCCGGCTACTGCACCAACGAGCAATGGTCGACTGATTGCCAGCCCTAGGGCGAAGAAACTGGCTTCTCAGATGGGCGTCGACCTCAGCGGGGTCCGCGGTAGTGGTCCCAATGGTCGAATTCAGGCGGAGGACGTGGAACGCGCTGCTGGGCGTCCCATCAGTGTGCCCCTGGTCGCAGAAGGGACCGCCGCTGCTGTGAGTGCCGGAGCCGCGAGCGCCACCAAGGCTCCCAGCTCCCCTGTAGGCAACAGCTTTGGTCGGCCTGGCGACACCGTGCCGTTCAACACCTTCCAGGGTGCGGTGAACCGCAATATGGAAGCCAGCCTTGCCGTCCCTTGCTTCCGTGTGGGCTACACGATCACCACGGATCAACTCGACGCCTTCTACAAGCAGGTGAAGCCCAAGGGCGTCACGATGACGGCTCTTCTGGCTAAGGCCGTAGCCATCACCCTCGCTCGTCATCCTCAAGTGAATGCTGCAACCACCGCTGCGGGCATGAGCTATCCCGCCGATGTGAATGTGGCTGTTGCCGTAGCCATGGAAGACGGTGGTTTGATCACCCCCGTGCTGCGTCAGGCCGATCAAACTGATCTGTATGAGCTCTCACGCCAGTGGGGGGATCTGGTGAAGCGCTCGCGCAGCAAACAACTTCAGCCAGAGGAATACAGCACCGGAACTTTTACCCTCTCCAATCTCGGCATGTTTGGAGTGGACCGCTTCGATGCCATCCTTCCTCCTGGCACCGGTGCCATCCTCGCGGTGGCTGCTTCAAGACCTGCCGTTGTGGCTGGAAAGGATGGCTCCATCGCTGTGAAGCGTCAGATGCAGGTCAATCTCACGGCGGACCACCGTGTGATCTATGGCGCCGATGGTGCTGCGTTCCTCAAGGATCTGGCGGAATTGATCGAAACCCGCCCTGAAAGCCTGGCGATCTGAATCATCAGCAGAAGACACTCAGCTGCCGAGCTCAGGGAACCTTGCCACTCTTGATTTGGTGTAGGTCGCTCTGTGTCTGTTCCATCCTTTTCACGCCTGCTGGGCCGTCCCCTGCCGCGTTCCAGTGCAAAGGATGAGCGACTGCCCAATGTTCAGGCATTGCCGATCCTGTCTTCGGATGCTCTGTCTTCCGTGGCCTACGCCACGGAAGCGGCGCTTGGAATTCTGATTCTGGGAGGCAGTGCCGCTCTTCGGCTGTCGCTCCCCATCACGGTAGCGATCATCGCTTTGATCACGATCGTGGTGCTGTCGTATCGGCAGGCGATCTCGGCCTATCCCAAGGGTGGCGGTTCCTATGTGGTGGCCCGCGACAATCTCGGACGCAATGTGGGATTGGTGGCAGCCGCTGCGCTGCTGATCGACTACACCCTCACTGCAGCGGTCAGCCTGATGGCAGGTACCCAGGCGTTGTCTTCGCTGGATCCATCATTTTTGGCCTACGAGGTTCCGATCGCCTTGCTGCTGCTCGTGCTCGTGGGCTGGGCCAACCTTCGCGGGGTCAAGGAGGCGGGGCGAGTGTTCTCCATTCCCACCTATGCCTTCGTGGTGATGATTGTTCTGCTCACGGTTGCTGGGCTAAAGGATCTCACCTTCCATCACGGCTGGAGTCCCGATGCTCCTCCTCTCAAGGCTGCGTTAGAGCCGATCGGCTTGTTTCTGATTCTGCGGGCGTTCAGCTCCGGCTGCTCAGCGATGACTGGCATCGAAGCCATCGCTAATGGTGTGCAGGTTTTTCGGGAGCCTGCTCCAGTCAATGCCCGTAAAACCCTTCTGGTGATGGGCATTCTGCTGTCGGCGATGTTCCTCGCGGTCAGCACGATGGGCTTCATGTACGGGGTGGCACCCAATCCCGACATCACCGTGTTGGCTCAGATCGGTCAGCGCGTCTTTGGTGATGGCAGCGTTCTGTACTGGATCCTGCAAATCTCAACGCTGCTGATTCTGGTGCTGGCAGCGAACACGGCCTTCTCCGGATTCCCGCGTCTGGCGGCAATGCTGGCGGAGGACTACTGCTTACCGATGCAGATGAAGTTGCTGGGTGATCGGCTCGTTTACCAGAACGGGATCGGGGTGCTGGTGGCAATCACGGCGCTGATCATCGTGATCTGCCGGGGTGACACCACCGTGGCCGTCAATCTGTATGCCCTTGGAGTCTTCACTGCTTTCACGCTGTCGCAGCTGGGTCTGGTGCGTCGCTGGTGGAAGCTTCGCGGAGAGGGCTGGCGGGGGCGGATGGCCATGAATGCGCTCGGATCACTCACCACCTTTCTGGTGTTGATGGTGATCGTGGTGAGCAAATTTGAGGAGGGGGCCTGGACCGTGGTGATTGCCATTCCACTGCTGGTGTGGGGGTTGGCCTTGATCCGCCGCCGATACCGGGAGATCTTCACTGCCATTGCTCTCGACCCTGATGGCTCGTCACTGAGGCTGGTTCCCCGCGATTCACCCACCGGGCACCACGCAATCGTTTGGATCGCGGGAATGATGCAACCCTCCTTTGAGGCGTTGCGTTACGCCTGTTCGTTCGCCGATTCGGTGACGGCGGTGATGGTGGTGCAGAAGGAAGAGGATGCCGGCAAGCTCAGCCAGATGTGGGATCGCTATGCGGGCACGGATACCGGTGCTCTGGAGCTGGTGCTGCTCGACAGCCCATACAGTTCGCTGCTGGATCCCTTCTGTGACTTTGTGAAGGAAGAAGAGCGACGGCATCCCGAGCGCACCACCACGGTGGTCATGCCTGTGGCCATTCCCAGGGATCGACTGGATGTGGCTCTGCTCAACCAAAGGGCTCGCAACCTGTTCGAGGCGCTCTCCGACGACCAAAGCAGGGTGTTTTCAATCGTGCGCTACTTCATTCCCCGCTTGGCCAGCAAGGGAGGGTCGTTGCCTTCAGGCAGCATGGATTGATCACGTTCAAGCGTTGTGGTGGATCCAAGGGATCTTCAGCTCAGCTCCTACGACTACCGCTTGCCTGATGAGCGGATCGCGCAGGCACCGGTGGAGCCACGCCATGCAGCACGACTGCTGATAGCACCCCCCCTGAACCAACCCATGACGGAGCTGATGCATCGTCGGGTGTGGGATTGGCAGGATGAGCTGCGTCCTGGCGACCTGCTGGTGGTCAACGACACACGGGTTTTGCGTGCGCGCTTGAGGGTGCGGCGTTCCGGCGGTGGGCTTGCGGAGCTTTTGGTGCTCGAGCCCCGCGGCGAAGGCCGCTGGTTGTGTCTTGCCAGACCCGGTAAGAAATTGAAGCCCGGTGATCAGGTTTGGCTTGAAGCCCTCGAACAGGAGCCCATTCCTCTGCAGGTGTTGGCATCGGATGGCGCAAGTGGTGGTCGCATCATCCAGTTCCCTGCGGCTTTCGTTGATGCTGCAGCGATTGAAAACCTCCTTGAGCGCTATGGAGAAGTGCCGTTGCCGCCCTACATCACGCGTCATGACGAGTCGGATCAGGAGCGTTATCAGACTCGCTACGCCGCCAGGCCAGGAGCGGTTGCTGCTCCAACGGCGGGCTTGCACCTCAGTGACGAGCTCCTGAAGGTGATCCGCAGCCGCGGCGTTCAATTGGCCACGGTGACCTTGCACGTGGGGTTGGGGACATTCCGGCCCGTGGAGACAGAAGATCTCACGGATCTGAGTCTGCATAGCGAATGGGTGGAGGTGACTCCTGAGCTTGTGGAAGCTGTCGTGGCGTGCCGGCAGCGTGGAGGACGTGTGATTGCCGTGGGCACGACTAGCGTGCGGGCTCTGGAGGGAGCTGCGGCCGCAGGGGGTGGCAGCCTGCAACCTCTAAGGGGACCTGTGGATTTGGTGATCCAGCCCGGCTTTCGCTTCCTGGTGGTGCAGGGTCTGCTCACCAACTTTCATCTGCCCAAGAGCTCGCTGCTGCTTCTGGTCAGCGCTCTGATCGGACGCAGCAGGTTGCTTGAACTTTATGAAGTCGCCATTCACGAGGGCTACCGCTTCTATTCCTATGGCGATGCCATGTGGATCGCTCCGGATGCTGTGCTTCCTGGTGTGACGTCACATGCTGATGGTTGAGCAGCTCGGCATCAAAAAAGCCCCGGTGTTCCGGGGCTGAGTGGTGTGCAAACGCTGAGGTTCAGGCTGTGACGGGTTGCTCGATGATCCCGGTGGGAACATCGGCGAACATCACTGAAGAGAGGTAGCGCTCAGCCAGATCGGGGAGAACAACCACGATGGTCTTACCGGCGTAGGCGTCTTGCTTGGCCAGGCGAATAGCGGCTGCGGCTGCAGCTCCGCAGGAGATGCCCACCAGCAGGCCCTCTTCCTTGGCCAGTCGAAGAGCCATCTCAACGGACTCGTCGTTGGTCACCTGTTCCACCTTGTCGACCACGGAGAGGTCGAGGTTCTTGGGAATGAAGCCGGCGCCGATCCCCTGGATCTTGTGGGGACCTGGCTTCAGCTCTTCGCCGTTCATGGTCTGAGTGATCACAGGGCTGTGGCTGGGCTCCACCGCCACTGATTCGATGGCCTTGCCTTTCTCATTTTTGATGTAGCGAGATACGCCAGTGATGGTGCCGCCGGTGCCGACGCCGGCCACCAGAACGTCGATAGCGCCTTCGCAGTCGTTCCAGATCTCAGGGCCAGTGGTCTTTTCGTGAATCTCAGGGTTGGCGGGATTCTCAAACTGCCCGGGCATGAAGTACTTGCCAGGGTCGCTGGCTGCGATCTCCTTGGCTTTGGCGATGGCACCAGGCATGCCCTTGGCGGCTTCGGTGAGCACGATTTCAGCGCCAAGAACGGCCATCACGCGGCGACGTTCGATCGACATCGACTCGGGCATCGTGAGCACGAGCTTGTAACCGCGAGCGGCAGCGGTGAAGGCGAGAGCAACGCCGGTATTGCCCGATGTGGGCTCGACGATCACCTTGCCTTCGGTGAGTTCACCACGCTTCTCGGCATCCCAGATCATGTTCGCGCCGATGCGGCACTTCACGCTGTAGGCGGGATTACGGCCTTCGATCTTGGCAAGAACGGTGGCTTTGCAGTCCTTGGTGACATGGTTCAGACGCACCAGGGGGGTATTACCGATGGCCTGGCTGTTATCGGCGTAAACGCGAGACATGAGGGAGTCGAAAAAATGGCCAATTTTCGCAATTTAGGGAGACTCTCAGTCAGGTGCCTGGCTCTTAAGAGCTTGTTCAAACTCTGTCAATCCAGCAGGCGGTAACTCAGCATTCATCAACTCAGTTTTCCGCTCACGCGTTCTCCAGAGCCAGCTGGAACCGCTTCCAGAGATCCTGCCGTTCCTCAAGCCCTACTGAGACACGCAGCAGATGGGATGGCACATTGCAGCGTTTCGCCCATACAAGCTCTTCGTAGTGAGCAAGAAGCACGTAGGGGCAGACCAGAGTGAAGGCGGTGCCGAGACTTGGTCCCTTGCAGACCGCCAGTGCGTCATAGACCTTCTGTGCCGACTGGGTTCCTCCTTTCAGTTCAAAAGAAAGCAGACAGCCATGGCCAGCACCCGGCCGCTGCAGAGCTTTGAAGTTCTCGCATTCACCCGGATGAAACACCTTCGCTATGGCGGGGTGGTCGCGTAGGCGTTCAGCCAGGAACAGTGTGTTGCGATTGAGCTGGTGCACCCGTTCGACCACGTCTTCGCTGCCCTGGTCGAGGGCAATCACATCGACGTCGGCAAGCTCCGCCAATTGCTGCAAGGCGCGAGCTGATGCGGCGAGCTGATCTCTCCATTTGGAGTGGGGACTCAGCAACAGACTTCCTGCCAGCACATCGCCACGGCCGGCAAAGCTTTTGGTGAGCGAGCTGAAGACCAGATCGGCGTGGGGCAAGGCGTCGATATTGACCCCGGCCCCGATGGTGTCGTCGGCGATCACCGGAATGCCCTGCCGGTGGGCAAGCCTGGCGATTGTTGACAGATCAATGCAGCGCAGCAGCGGATTGCTTGGTAGCTCCACCACCACTGCCGAGGGCTGAAGACGCTCGAGGGCCGCGCTCACGCTGGCTGCACTGTCATCCAGCAGCAGTTCGGCCCCGTTGAACACCACCTGGGGCAGCTTGAGCACATCCACATAGGGAAAACCGATCTGCAACACGGGCCTGTTGGGCCGAATGGCCGAGATCAGTTGAAGTGCTCTGTGCAGAGCGGACATGCCGGAGGGGTGGAGGCTGATCGACCCCCTATCGCAGCGATAGATCCGCTCCAGGCGCCGGATCACATTGCTGCGGGCGTTCTCAGCTGCGGAATCGCTGGCGCCCTGCTCTTGACCAAGGGCAATGGCCGCCAGCCTGGAGGATGCTCCAAGGCCAGTGTGTTGCCAGTAGGCCTTCGCGGCAGGAGTGCTGGCAGCATTGGCAATCAGGCAGGTCAGCCCATGAATGTTGATGAGCTGTGTTTCTGACGATGGCCTTGTCCTGCGGCAATAGGTGAGAGCGGCTTCAGCTGCCGCGCGGTTGGGATAGGGCCAGCTGCTTGCTCCATTGGAGCGGGCAACATTGGAGACCTTCAGCGAAAGCTTCGCTACTTGTGCCACCAGCGGATGCTGACCGAATCGCGGATACACCGCCCGCAAGGCTCCTCGACAAGCTGGATCCTGTTCCTCGTAGGCGATGACATCACTCCATCGAGGCAGGGCCACCGAGACGGCATGGGTGGCATCAGGAAGAGGGTGGCCGAGATCTCTGCCTTGCCAGCAGGGATCGCGCAGCAGGTCGCGCGAACTCATTGGAGCAAGCAAAGTGCCTGGTCGAGATCAGCGATCAGATCCGAGGCTTCTTCACAGCCCACCGAAAGACGGATCAGGCCATCGCTGATGCCCAGTTTCTCTTTGACCTCCATTGACACCGAAGCGTGGGTCATGGTGGCTGGGTGGCAGATCAGGCTCTCCACGCCTCCAAGGCTTTCGGCCATGGTGAACCATTGCAAGGCCTTGCACATGGCGTAAGCCTGATCACGGCTGGCTTCGACTCCGATCGTGACGATGGCCCCACCGCTGCTCATCTGCTGCACTGCCACCGAGTGTTGGGGGTGATCCTGGCGATGGGGATAGCGCACCCAGTTCACCTGGGCATGGTTGGCGAGGTGGTCAGCCAAAGCGGCCGCATTGGTCATCTGCTGTTTGAGTCGCAACGGCAGGGTCTTGATGCCGCGGGTGATCAGCCAGCAATCGAACGGAGAAGGCTGCAGGCCCAGGGCTTTCTGGGCAAACTCCATCTTTTGCTGCCAGGCCGGATCGTCAGTGCAGACCGCACCACCAAGGGCGTCGGAGTGTCCGTTGATGTATTTCGTTGTGCTGGTGAGTGAAAGCGTGGCCCCAAGCTGCAGGGGTCGCTGCACAAGAGCAGTGGCGAATGTGTTGTCCACCACCACGGGCACATCGATGGCCGCGGCTGCAGCGCAGACCTGTCTCAGGTCGATCACCTTGAGCAGCGGGTTGGTGGGACTCTCCAGCCAGATCATCGTTGGCTTTCGAGCCGCGATGCTGGAGACAGCCTCGGGTGATGTGAAATCCACCCACTCAGTGCGGATTCCGAATTTGGCGAACACCTGTTCAAACAGCCGCACAGTGCAGCCGTAAAGGTTCTCCTCGCAGAGCACCAGATCCCCTTGGCTCAGACCGGAGGCAATCGCCGTGATCGCGCTGACTCCCGACCCAAACACCGTGGCATGGTCGCAGTGCTCAACCGAAGCGAGCACGCCCTCAAGGATGCGGAAGTTTGGATTTCCAGAGCGTGTGTAATCGAAACCACCCGCGTTGCCGTGAGCAAACGTCGATGTGGAGTAGATCGGCGGCATCACGCTGCCCGTCCCCTCCGCAAAGCTCTCCCCGTGGTGAATCGCCCGGGTGGCATCGCCTGGTGTTGGTGCTGGGCGCTGCAATTGATGGCTGCGATCAGGTCTCAAAACTAGGAAACAGGCTGACTGTCGCCGCTAGCGTCGAATCCGACATAGAGACCAGGAGCCTTGACTGACACCTCAGTACCACAGAGCCATAAAGATGAGTGGCGGGATCATGTGCTCAGCGAAATCGTCACGTTTCTGAGCGAGAACAAGCAGCAGATTCATGCTCGCTACCTCGAGCAGCGGCAGGGTCAGCTCTCTCATGATCTGATCGAGCAGGAGGGACTGATGGATTTCGAGCTTGCTATCACTTTTCTGGAAGACAAGCCCAAAGGCTTCGGGTTGGGACTCGGCTTTTTTAAGGCGAACCTGATCCGTTGAAGTGACCGCGCCACTAACGCCAGTTGCGTCGTGAAAGTTGATATCCATGGGGCTAATCAATAAAAAGCTCCTAAAAGTTGCTGTCAGTTATTGCCTAATGCAGTTCTTACGCCGAAGCTCAGAATCTCTGTAAATACGAAATATCTCATGTCTTAATGCAAGTTATCCATTCTGGATGGGTTTTGCAGGAGTAAGTGTTGCATAGTGGAGCGCTTTATAACGAGTGTTGTCACCCACAGCCACGTTTTTTAATTCAGCTCTTGATATCACTGAGTGAGGTGATCCTGTTGAGCTTGATTCGTCCGTAGAGAGGCTAAATCCTACCTCTTTGGCAATTGCAGCCACTGCTTCAGTATCAGCAGCGGCTTTGAGTTTCTCCTGAAGGTTGATATCACCTTTCACTTTTTCAAGGAATGATTGAGATCGTTTATGAACAATGGTGATTGGCCAATTCAGAAGCAATAGCCATGCCCAGTAAAAGTTCGGAGTGAGCTCGATCTTTATGGAAGTGGCTCCAGGAATGACCGTGTTCGTGCGCCACGACGAACTGACTGGAGGGAAGCACGACAATGATTGGTAGATCGAACACCTCATCTATGGCGGCGGCGCTGCCCGTGACCCGAAGATCCACAACCTTTTCCAAATTGCTGATGTGGACTCCAGCGAGATCAAGTGGGACAACGCTGACCTTGGGACCCGCAAGAAATATCGATTTGTTCACCTGCTTTTCACCAGAAATACTCTGACTTCTGACCAGAGTTTGACCAAACGCTCAAACATGAGACATGCAGAGTGAAGATGTTTGGGATCAATCCCACAATCCTTTGATGTAATGCCTGAAGGACAAGCAAATAAGGCTCTTAAGGAAGAGTCACTATCAAAAAAAATCAAAGACAATATTGACGACAGTGGCAGCAAACAGCCTCAACGACCGTCAATCTGGGACCTCTTGGATGTGTTGTGGTGGATTTAAGATCAAATAATAGTTATTCAACGCCATCCCTGTCATGGGATGGTAAAGACTGAAAATCATGCAAGTTGATTCATTCGCGTGAATAATCTTGAGATAGATGATTCTAAATTACTGGACATAGTTTGAACTCAGTCAATGCGGACGTTGATCACGCCACTGGCCGGCTCATCGCCGCAGCAATTCCTTAGAGATTTTGTTGCCATGTAAGGCTTGCTGCAGGCTTGGCCTTGCTTCTCAGTTTGATTGACTCATCCGCAAAGATTGATATGCCGTCTTCAGCTGGATTAAATCCATCAGCGAGTGGTGGATCTCTTTTTCTTGCAGAAGCAGTTTATTACGTTCCCTTCTATTCAATACTTTCTAGGTAGCCGCTTGGCTTCAGGGTGAATCCGATTCCCTGGCAAGCCGAGTCTTTACAGGTTCTCTCTGCTTCTAGGCGTGAAGGATCATTGCTGTCGAAGGCTGCTAGTCCGCCGCTAGCTCATCTGCGAACTATTTGAAAAGACTTCGCTTCAAGAGAGTATTCTCAAACTGAATGCTGTCGATTTCCTGCATCAGTTAATTTAGGCTTCTAAAGCATTAAAAACCCCGCACTTGGCGGGGCCTGATTGATCTAGAGATTCTGTCGGGAGATTCGTAGAGAAACTCAACGCTTCTCCCTTTTCTATTCTCGAGTTTTTTGTTTCTGTCAGTCCACGCGTGATGCCCTCAGGCTTTTTGGCAGAAGATTTAAATCAATACCTCCTTCGGATTCCGAATTGACTGATACGGTAGTTGGATTTGTTAGCAGTAAGCACATGTGGTTTGCCAGTTACCTTACGGGTATAAACTCTGCGAACATCTTGTTGGGATGCTTGATGAATTCTGCCCGACTCAATATATCTCGGATCACGATATCTAGGATCATGATGCCTAGGGTCATGATGCCTAGGGTCATGATGGTGATGTTGCTGCTTTGTATCACTTGATTGTTCATATCTAGAATGATCTTTATGGTCTGTTGCGTACTTTTCTTTGCTTGACGTCTTGCCTTTGGAGGATTTATCGCAGTCCTTCTTATGTTTTTCATTGCTTGATGTGCTGTTTCTGGAGGACTGGCGATCGTTCGTAGTGTATTTTTCATCACTTGATGTTCTATCTCCAGAAGACTGATGTTCCTTCGTTCTGTAGTTTTCTTCATATGATCTCCCATTTGTAGACGCCGATGTGCCCCCCGCGTGCACATGATTGGTACTTGTTGTCGTGGCTTCGACATCTGTTGCGATTGAATTAAATCCTGAATCAATGGAGCCCGCTCCTGAATCAATGGAGCCCGCTCCTGAATTAGTGGAGCCCGCTCCTGAATTAGTGGGGCCCGCTCCTGAATTAGTAGGGCCCGCTCCTGAAGCTGATGTTCCTAGCCTGAAAGCACGAGTCGCAGACATTTCGTATTTGCTTTTGCCTTCCCAGCAAGTAATCATAAAAGCATTGTTACCAATGCCTTGAAGCTTGCATTGGTCGGGTGTTTTTGTTAATGACGATTTGCCTTCATTTTTGGCGGCAAATGTGACGGCTTGTGTTTCGGCAACACCGAAATTGGTGGCTCGCTTTTGAGCAATAACTGGTTGAATTGCCATCCTAGATATGCCTGGAGCAGCGGATCCAGCAATGACTAGGGTGACAAGAACTGAAGTGAGATTCATGGTTTTAGTTTGGTGGTTTGGTTATTTGGGTATTTAATTGTCAGATTTAGGAGATCGTAGACTTAACTGGGAATTCCGGAATGCCATCTTCATCAATAACAACTGTCCAGCGATCTTCGCCTCCTTCAGCAACAACTGATCCTGTTTCGATGCAGTTGTAAGTGGCAAGAGTCACGTCAGATCCAGCATCAGCTTGAGTGACGGTTGGTACTGGGTGTTCGAAGATTAGTGCAGTTGAACAATCTCTAGCAGCGTCAACAACGAATTGCTTGGCGTTACTGGAATTAGTGCTTTCAAAAGCTCTAGTAAAGCTTGGAAGAGCTAGTGAACTGAGGATGCCGACGATTGAGACGGTGACCATCAGCTCAATGAGTGTGAAACCGTTTTGCTTTTGATTGCGCTTAGCAATAAAACGGCTGAGACGAGTTTTCATTGGTTTTGAGTGAAGTAATAGAGGTCTCCCTCCGATGCACACACCATCTCCGGATCTACTGTCTGCTGTGATGACCTGAGACAATGAAGGCTGTGATTCTGCTCACAGCGTCCTGAAGACTGAATTGTTTTGCCGAGGGGTGGGGTTAGTCACCCACAACTTGCAAGACCACCCTGCTTTCCCTTTAAGGGGCTTGTATTTCTTTCAAACACCTCGCATGGGTAGCAGGCTTTACGACCATTATTCAATAAGACATAGTCATTGCTTGCTCGCATATCTTCTTGACCAGGGAACTTCCGCCAGTGTGTAGCGTGTCAATACTTAAACTTCCTGCGTGCAAAGTTTAGATTATGCAACGGTTGGCTTCTATCTAAAATAGATGTTTTGATAACTATATCCGCAATCTTTGAAGGATTGTGGTTTTCATTGTTAAACTAATTTCTTGATCTGCTTCCGTGAGCAATCATTGTTTTGTGGTTTTTATCATTGCTGCTTAACTCGGTAAGATATTTAAACTATGAAGCTAGCCAACTCTGTTAGGGTTAGGGATTAAAAAGAATCTGCCGATAACACCAGCAATAGCGACAAAAGTAGACAGTTTCATGTATTTGATAAAAGGAGAGAAGGTCGTCGCTCCCGGACCTCTTGACCATCTCCGCAACCAATTCGATTCATATCACTTAAAGGCTTGAAACAGCAACCATTAACTCTCCCCACTCGGGGCGGATCGCTACATGATCAGGTCCGTCGGTTGATACCCGTCTAGCGTCCGTGCCCATGGGGTAGCTTCCGGATGCCTGCCTCGAGTTGTCTTCAAAAAATGTCCGGACTACACTTTCCCGGCTCAGGGGGCATCAATGTAGGCCGAGTCCCGACTGATCAGTAAGACGGAGCCTTGTTTAAGCCTTAGCGCGTCAAAGCTGATGTCAGCAACATTTGCAATGAGGTTGTTGGCTTTTTATTTCTAATCAGCTATCAATATTAAGGAGCCATGTATAGACCATGCATCAAAAACTTTTAGGGTTTCTTGCCGTTGCTCTCCTTTTTGCTGGATGCAACGTTGACGTCAAGATGCTTGAGGAATGTAAAGATAAAGATGGAAAACCCCTGCCTGAGTGGATCTGTCGCAAAGGGGGGCCAGGAGAAGGTCAAGGCAATTAGACCACTAAAAGATGGGTATGGCAAATACAACGGCTTTAAAGGTTAAAGGTCTATCCAATAAAAAAGACCCAACGCCTTGGCGACCGCTGGGTCTCATGGTTGTCCGTGTAAGGAGTTGGATGCCCTAGTGAGGAGAACCAACTCTATAAATCATAGCAAACACATGTACTATCTGCTAGTGAATTTGTACTCATTTGCGTAGACAGATGATCCGAGCTGCTCTTCAAGCAAAAAGGCTCTTCCTGCTCATGACTGGGTGATGCCAGTAAAAGACATGCACGTTCCGCTGGGGTGCAGGGTGGGGGTGAGGAGTTGGGACTCATGCTGTGAAGGGCCAATTGTTTCCGAAAGCGCGAAAGCTTGTGCCGTTTGCCCCACTGGTCGCAACTGATTGCATGGCCATGCTCAGCGAATAATATCTATTTGTGAGGAGAAAACACTCGCGGGGTGGAAACAAGGCAACACTCCCTCAAGAGTTTTCAGAACCCCTGCCTTCGGCAGGGGTTTCTTTTTGATTAATTGGCCAGTGAACATTGTGCGCACATTGATGATCAGTGGTGCAAGTCGTGGCATCGGGCAGGCCATTGCAAAGAAGGCATTGGCTGATGGTCACCGCTTAAGCCTCGGTCTCAGAGATTTGAACTCGGTACAAGGTTCAGTGCTGGATCCAGACGTTGCTGGAAAACATCGCGTCATGCTGCACTCATACTCAGCCTGAAGATATTGCCGAAATAAGCTCTGCACTGCTTAAGTTTGACAATAGAGCTGTTCCTTTTGAAGTATCTGTTAACTCAATCTTGGATGGTAATGAGTCTGTTAAAGTGTCTGGATTTGGTGGATGGTCTATTAACTAAATAGTTGCACGTTCGTTGTGTTGTTTGGAGCAATGGATATTTTGGAGATGCTTGGCTTGCTGGCAAGCAGGCCTAAAACAGTGATTGGGATTGCTCGTTTCACTGCGTTTGCTGTTGTATTGGCGATCTACACACTCAATTGCTGATCGAAAGTTCTCGGCTACCCCACTGCACTTGGTACTGAGCATCAGAGTCTTTCATCAAATCAGGTGCAGCAGTCTGAGCTGATGTTTAACCAGCTTCATGTCGGGCAATCATCAGATTGATGGTGTCCTCAGGCTGCTTATCAGGGGGACGCAGCTTTAAGTCATGACTTGTGGGAAGCAGGTTGAGTCTGTTCTTTTGGGAACTTCTTGTCTCCAGAGGTTGAAGGCGGCAGAACGGGTGGGCCTATGGTTTAGGCTCTCATCTCGTTATCAGTGCTGTCTGGTGGCGGACGCACGCAAATGGATCAATCAAGAATGCATGTTGTTTATTTGGCATAACAAGACCTATGTCAATGAAAACGACGGTTTCTTTGTTGAGTGCTTCTGGTTGCGATCTTGCGTTTTGAGTGGCCCTCGTTATGACATCAGCGCTTTTCATTGGCTTTGTTGTCAAACATCCATTCCATCATTCCCTTGCTGTCGTTTTTAAGGGAGACAATTCCGAAGCTCACTAGAAACACCAGCGAGACAGTGATCAGAACAGCTGCACTGATCTCGCTGATTTCCAGATTTCCCAGTGAAAGAGTGAGTAACACTAGCCAATTCATTCAGCCGTTTCGCATCGTCCTTCTCTGGGGACTGGGCCAAGAATGAGGAGCATTTTTTCGTCTGGAAATGTCTGATTGACAGACAAAACTGATATCAGCCAGTTCAACATTTTATTCGACCATATTGGACAAGGTTAGCCCTGGCCTTTGAGTTGGAGTTCGCCAGTTAGAGCCGCTTATCAACACTCAATATCGTTGTATCCGATTTGACTCAGCAAACGATGCTTTTGCGGTTTGGTGTTTCCGGTCAAGATGGCGATGGCTAGTGCTGCGATTGCGTGAGTACGACCAAACGTTCATGGTGCGTAGCGGTCCATGCCAGTGGTCTTTTGGATGAATCTCAATCCAAAGCAAAAGGGGCCGGATGAATCCGACCCCTACCACCTACTTCTTTTGATGATGGCAGTGAAGTTAACTCTTGCAGGGAAGCCTTAACGTGTCGAGACCAACTATGTCGTTGCCGTCAGGACTGAGCCTCGCGTTCCTGAATTTGCTCAGTGGTCTCGGCATCTGCTGAGTTCTGGCTGCGCTGACATCCAGCTGAGCCTGCGAATGCAGGAGCTGAAATTAAAAGCGTTGCGCAGAGGAGAGTTGAGAGGCGAAGCATCGTTGTGAATCAAGTTTTGAAATGTTGGCGAATCAACCCCTTCGACCGCGAGCATCAACCACCAGACTCAAAAAATCAGGCCATATGAAACCAGCCTCGCCGCCCGATTGGTTTGACTCTTTCCGTGACAAGTTCAGGCGTAAGGCATTGCTCATATCGTCGTCAGACGCTGCTTGATCCCAAAGCTCATCTATTGCTTAGTGGCTTAAAAATGCTGGCTGACGCAAAGTGATGTCATCAAAGGGTGCGACCGTGTTTTGTATTCAACGGCTTTCTGACAAAGGCTGGGACTGCATCGCAGAAAATCTCAACCTGCTTGAAGCAAGAGCGAAAGCAACACTTTGGTCTCAAGAGCATGCAGCTGCCTTTCGGGTCGTGAGTGTCGATCAATCCGACATGCAGTTTCTCTGCAGGGATGGGGTGATTCTGGTTGATCTTTCCGAACCAGCGGATCTGACTGCCGCTTTGGAGGGGCAGCCATCCGTGCTGATGGAAGACATCTCCTGGAAAATTCTGGCGGAGGCCAACTGAAGCTTGCCGCTATGGCTTGTGGTGAGAGGTCGTTTGAGTGACCCCTCTGCTAACGATGCATTGATTTCGACATAAAAAACCCCGCTCCAGAAGAACCGTGCGGGGAATACAAAGCAAGAACGTGGTGAGATGCGAGGCAGGCCTCAGACTTTGCGGGAGTAGTACTCCACCACCAACAGTTCATTGATCTCGAGAGCGACCCATTCGCGTTCGCACTTACTGATCACCTTGGCGTTGAGCTTTCCTTTGTCGAGCTCTAGATGGGGGGGCACGTTGGCAAGACCTGGGAATTCCAGGTTGCCTTCAGCCAATTTCTTGCTGCCCTTGCGCTCACGGACGGCGATGACATCACCGGCCTTGCATTGATAGCTGGCGATATCGGTGACGCGGCCATTCACGGTGACATGGCCGTGATTCACAAGCTGGCGGGCGCCAGGCACTGTGGGGCCGAAACCGAGGCGGAAGCAGACGTTATCGAGACGGTTTTCGAGAAGTTTGAGCAGGTTGGTTCCTGTGGAACCGTCCTGAGCGCGTGCTTTTTTCACGTAGCGCACAAGTTGGCGTTCGGAGACGCCGTAGTTGAAACGAAGCTTCTGCTTCTCTTCAAGGCGGATTGCATATTCAGAGCGCTTGCGACGGGCTTGGCCGTGCTGACCGGGTGGATAGGACCGCTTTGCGGCCTTCCGGGTGAGACCAGGGAGGTCTCCCAAGCGCCGCGTGATCCTCAGGCGAGGGCCGCGGTAACGAGACATAGGTGAAGAAGGTGTTGGACCATTCACGCTGATGAAACGCCATGCTGGACTTGATGTCAGCTTTGCGTTTCTGCATGCGCGAACCACCCATCCTATCTGTCGGCTTCCTCGAGACCGTTGGACAGGGTTTCAGCAAGGCCATGGCCCAACTGATGATCGCAGCGATCGGTTTTTATCGCAGCTGGTTGTCTCCACTATTTGGCCCACGTTGTCGCTTCATTCCCAGCTGCAGTGCCTACGGATTGGAAGCGATTCAGCGCCACGGCCCCTGGCGTGGTGGCTGGCTCACTCTGCGCCGGGTCTGTCGCTGTCATCCCTTTACCCCCTGCGGTTGTGACCCCGTTCCTGATTGAGTCCATGCATCTGACCTTGTTCAGCAGGCAGGGCTGCTGCCTATGTGAAGGCTTGGAGCAACGGCTTCAAGGCCTAGATCTCAGTCGCTTCGAGCCACCGCTGAGTTTGGAGGTGATCGACATTGATGGCGAGGGGATTGATCCGCAACTGCGGACTCGTTACGACCTTGAAGTGCCGGTTCTGGCACTGCAGGGCAAGCCCTTGCCACGGGTTTCCCCTCGCCTGAGCGGTGAGGGACTGTTCAATTGGTTGCAACGGCACTGCTCCAGCATCGCCGGATCGGACTAGAACGGCCTCAGCTTTAGGAGCCGGTGATGACGCAGACGCTCCATTCGCTGCTACAGGCAGTGCTGCTTCCGCTGCCGGCGGGACTTCCCAATCCCGCGGTTACATCGATCACCTGTGATTCCCGCAGTGTCGGTAAGGGCTGTCTTTTCATCGGCCTCCCCGGTGAACGCGTTGATGGCGGCCGTTTCTGGCCGGAGGCCCTGAAGGCTGGAGCCGTGGCCGCGCTGATCGGGTCTCAAGCAGCACAGTTGAATCCGCCCTCTGATCAGGATCCCGTGCTGGTGATTCCTGAGCCGGTGTCCCATTGGGCCGGAGAGCTGGCTGCCGCCTTCTGGCAGCAGCCCTCATTGCGCATGCATTTGATTGGTGTAACCGGCACCAATGGCAAGACCACCACAACCCACTTGATTGAACATCTGAGCCTGGAGTGCGGTTGTCCTGCAGCACTGTTTGGAACACTGGTCAATCGCTGGCCCGGACATAGCGTGACGTCGACGCATACCACTGCGGTTGCGGATCGGTTGCAGGCTCAGCTGGCTGAAGCATTGAACCGGGGCACCGAGGTGGCGGCCATGGAGGTCAGTTCCCATGCTCTGGATCAGCAGCGCGTCGCGGGTTGTCGTTTTTCTTCCGCGGTGTTCACCAACCTCACGCAGGACCACCTCGACTACCACGCGACGATGGAGGCCTATTTCGAAGCTAAGGCGCGTCTGTTTGCCGATCCTTTCCTGATCGGGGAAGGCCCCAGGGCGGTGGTGAATGTCGACGACCCCTGGGGGCGTCGTCTGGCGGATCGCCTTGGCGATCGCTGTTGGCGCTGCAGCCTCGACGAGATGGCCGATCTCAGCATGCGTGATCTCGTAATGACGTCTAGCGGTGTGGAGGGAATGCTGCTCACACCTCGAGGGGAAGGTTGTTTTCATTCGCCTCTGGTGGGTCGCTTCAATTTGATGAATGTGATGCAGGCCATCGGCTCGCTGCTCCAGCAGGACCTGCCACTGCCCCTGTTGTTAAGGGCCCTTCCGCATTTCCGAGGTGTTCCTGGCCGAATGGAGCGGGTGCTGCCTTCCTCCCCTGCTGCAGACCAGCTGCCCGCCGTTGTTGTGGATTACGCCCACACCCCGGACGGTCTACGCAGCGCTCTTCAGGCCAGTCGTCCCTTTGTGGATGGACAGCTGGTGTGTGTGTTTGGCTGCGGTGGAGACCGTGATCGGGGCAAGCGTCCTCAGATGGCCTCGATTGCTGCAGAGCTGGCTGATCGCGTTGTGGTTACATCCGACAATCCACGTACGGAAGATCCTCAGCGCATTCTCGACGATGTGGTGGCGGGGCTTTCTTCAGGCATCGACTACCAGGTGGAAGCTGACCGAGCGATCGCGATCGCTCAGGCGATTGCTCAGGCAGGACCTGGCGATCTTGTCTTGATCGCCGGTAAAGGGCATGAGGATTACCAGATTGTGGGCACTGAAAAGCTGCATTTCGATGACCGAGAAGAAGCAGAGCGAGCGCTCAAGCAACGCTTCGATGCCTAAAAATTTGGTCGTTAAGCTTCAGTTTTTGATTGAGCATCGGTTTAATGATTGCCACTCAAGAGGCGATTGTCTTGAGTGATTTTGATGCTAATAACTTCTTTGCTCCTATCGATTTGGCTTTGATTGCTGTGCTGCTATTTTCACGAGATGATTGAGTTGTTCGCAAACGAGCTTGGGATGCTCGATCTGTATGAAGTGGCCACCCTGAGCTTTGAGAGCCGTGCTGTTTGGATTCTGGTTTAACCATTGCTTTTGCAGGCTATGCCAATTTCCTTTGATTGGAGCACTGGAATTCATTTCAGTAGATGACATGATGATGATTGGAAATGTGCTGCTCATCAGTGGCAGTTCTGCCACTTGCCTTTTGCTTGTCTTAAATCCTTTCTGTTGATAAAACCCATCGGCTGTTATTCCATTGTTTTTGCTTTGTCTTGAAACACCGTATAGCTTGTAGGCTTCCCTGCTAGGGATTGTTCCAATTGTTGTGAGGGCGATGTCAAATTGATTTTGAATCCGGTCTGAATACAGGAAATTGCTCGGCACTGGATCAACCATCAGCATGCCGGCGACTGAGTTAGGATATTTGCGTGCAAAATATCCTGCATAAAGTCCACCGTATGAGTGTGAAACGAGAATATATGGTGATTTGATTCGATTCCTGTCTAGGAGTTGGACAAATTTGGAATTGACGTGTTGCGCTGTGATCGGATTCGCTGAAGAGACGCTGAAATCTGGTGAGCTTTTGCCTAGGCCGCTTCTGTCGTACATGAACAGATTGCCGAGTTGTTTGATGCATTCAAAGAACGTTTTGTTTGTAGACCATGCTTCTAATGATGATCCCGTCCCATTTTGAAAGACAACGGTGCCTTTGAATTTTGAATGAGGATTTGGGTGGTATTGAGAATGCAAAAGACTGCCGTCAATTTCAGTGAAATTGACCTGAGCAGAAGCCTGAAAAGCCCAGAAAAAAGAAGATAAAATTATTAGTTTTTGGAATGTATTTTTCATGTCTTTTGAGGTTCGCCTCATGGCGTTCTTGGTGCTACCTGCCCTTTGCTGACAGCGTCCGAAGCTGATCGATGAGTTGCACCATGTCGTTCTCGCTGGTGCAGATATGGGTGCAGGCTCGCAGGCAGATCGGATCTGCCAAATCACGGATCCAGATCTGATCTGCCCCCAGTGCTTTCACCACATCGGCTGGTGTTGCTGCCGTTGTTTCAGAGTGCATTTGGAAACTCACGAGACCAGCAGGGGGTGGCCCATCAAGTAGTGGTGAGACCCCGGGGATCGACTGCAGATCTCTCCACAGCTGTTCGCTCAGAGAGCGGATGCGCTCGAGTCGAGCACCATCCGAGCCTTCCTGATCTAACAGCTCAAGAGAGCAGCGCAGACCAGCCATCAATGGCACGCAGCTGGTGGCCACCTCAAAGCGACGGCTGTCGTGATGGAAGGGGTCTGGATCATCAGCTACAGCCCGCGTTTCATCCTGAAGGCTGCGCCAGCCGATCACGGTGGGATGGGCCTCCGTGAGCATGCGCTCTGAGAGCGCCACCCCACCCAGCCCTTCCGGACCACAGGTCCATTTGTGCCCGGTAAAGGCATAGATATCGGCCGCTTGTGCCGCCTCCCCAACGGGGATCTGGCCGACGCTCTGTGCAGCATCCACGAGTAAGTAGGGCTGTGCCGGGTGCTGTTGTAGCTCTGCGGCAACTGCTGCGATCGGCATCTGCTGACCGGTGTTCCAGAGCAGATGCGACAACACCACCAGCCGGGTTCGGCTGGTGAGCTGCTGTTCGAGGGCCGCCAGTACGTCGCGATTGGTGCGGGCCTGCTGATCGTGGCCGAGCCTGCACTGCTTCACCGGCAGCGTGTGAACCTGCAGCTGGCGGCGCCGAGCCAGCTCATGGCAGGCCGCTACGACTCCGGGGTGCTCACAGTCGCTGATCAGAATGTGGTCGCCATCGTCCAGGGGGAGGCCCCAGAGCGGCAGCACACATCCTGTCGTCACGTTTTCGCTGAGGGCGAGCCGATGGGCTGGCACATTGCATAACCGCGCCAGACGACCGCGAGTTTTGTTCACTTCGGAGCTGATGTAGGGCCAGATGTCTGTGGTGAAGGGGCCGAGTTCCTGGATCCGTTTCCAGCTGGTGGTGATGGCCTCCAGAGAGGGCGTTGGCAGCGGCCCCTGCCCGCCGTAGTTGAAGTAGGTCTTGTTGGCCAGGGCGGGGCAGAGTTTTCTCAGCATTAGGGATCTAGACCTGATCTCATGATCGCTCCTGAACTCATGCCTAGCTGCGTTCTCAGGCTGCTCTGCATGAGGTTGCGCTGAGCGCTGCAGTCGGCGCTCTCGAATGGTTCAGTTTTTGAATTTCAAGACTTGGCTCTGCTGCGGAGTGTTCAGCCACGCCATGGCTACGTTGCGTTTGTTCGTTGGGTTGGTATCACCGATGGCCCTGGTGGACTGGCTCTGGATCCTTCACCCTGCGTTGGCGGTGGTGTTGGTCTATCCCCTCATTGGGATCGTGATACGACTGGCGATGCAGACACGCTCCAGGCGACTCAAGACCTCAAAACCGCCTGCGACCGTGGGACGTGACCACAGTGATCTCGGCCGTTGGCTCGCGGCAGCTGTGGTTGGTCTGGTGATTGTTGCGCTCACCGTGGTCATCGCAACGTCTGGACCGCTCGATCAGTTTCAAGGCGGCTTCCGCCGGGCTGGCACGCTGCTGCTGGTATTGATCGGAACCCTGCTCAGTCTTGGCGCGCTCTGGATGGCGAAGGCACCTGGCCTGCGGCTGGCGTTTGCTCTGATCACCTGGGCTGGTGTTCTGGGTCTGGGAGCTCAGCCGGAGGTTTGGCGATTGTCTGATGACCCTTTCTCTCCCGCGTTCTGGCAATCCCATTACTGGTCGGGTGTCGCGGTGGTGGGCCTGATGTTGTTTTCTCTCGGTGCCCGGCCAGAGATTCTGCGCGACCTGCGTCTGCGCCGCCTGCATGTCACCGCCAATCTGCTTGCTGCGCTGCTGTTCGTGGCGCAGGGCATCACGGGCACCCGCGATCTGTTGGAGATTCCACTGAGCTGGCAGAAGCCGACGATCTATGCCTGCAATTTCGAGACCCGCAGCTGCCCGCCGTTGGCCCCGCCAGCTCAGGCTTCAACGCCTTAGGGAGCGGTGCCGCTGCTGTGATTACAGTGCTGCCCTGCTGAGTCCGGATGATCAGGATTCCAGGGTTGGGGTTCAATCACGCCGAAATCTTTCACCACCTGGAAGTTTCCAGTGTCATCGGCCCTGCCAAGCAGGGAGCGCTTGTTGAGGTGCTGGCTGGGGGTGACGGTCAGCAAACCCTGCGGGGCTGCAAAGCTGGTTCCTATTAGATGCTGACGGACGTCTTTGGGATTGGTGCTGCCTGCGCTTTCCGCCGCGCGGGCCCAGAGATTGACCAGGCTGTAGGCGGCTTCCGCGGGGTCGTTGATCACGCGGTGATAGCCATAGCGACGACGAAAGCGCTGCGCGAATGTTTTGGAGGCGTCTCCAGCTAACGATTGGAAATAGCTCCAGCTGGCGTAAGTCCCGGAGATTTTGTTCGCACCGATCGCCAGGGCTTCTTCCTCCGAGACAGAAAGACTCAACACGGTCACTCCGCGATCCACGGCTTGTGAGCCAATAAGGCCCTCGCGGTAGAGCTGTTCAAAGAAGGCGAGGTTGCTATCGCCGTTCAGGGTGTTGATCACCACAACCGGTCCGCTTGTACTGGCTTGCCGAATGCTTTCAACCAGCGGGTGCACCTCTGCACTGCCGAGTGGGAGGTAGCGCTCAGCAAGCACTGTTCCTCCTTCCCGTTGCACCTGGGCACGCATGATGCGATTGGCGGTGCGCGGATAGATGTAGTCCGAGCCGATCAGCAGGATGCGTTTGCTGCGGTTAGCCAGCATCCAGTTCAAGGCGGGTTCTGACTGCTGATTGGGAACCGAACCGCCATACACCACATAAGGGGAGCACTCCTGGCCTTCGTATTGCACCGGATAAAACAGCAGTGCGTCCCGTGTTTCCAGGGCTGGCAGCATCGCTTTGCGACTGGCCGAGGTCCAGCCTCCGAAGATGGCTACCACTTGCTCGTCACCCAGCAACTGTTCGGTCTGCCTCGCAAAGGTGACCGGATCGGACATGCCGTCTTCCTCGATGGGCTGAATCAAGACGCGCTTGCCTTTCAGCATCAGCCCGCCGCTCGCGTTGATTTCTTCGATCGCCAGTCGTTCGGCTTCGGCCACGGTGTTTTCAGACAACGCCATCGTCCCGCTGCGGGAATGGAGCAGACCCACGCGCACCACATTGACGTCGGTTGTGGAAGCGCCAGTACTGCAACTGCTCACCAGCAGGCTGGCCAGCAGGCTGAACAGCATCTTGTCTTTCATCGACTTCCCCAGCTGATCAACGCGGTCAGCACCAGGGCCAAGGCCGAGATGATCTGAAAGCGCTGGTCAGCTCGGTTGATCTGGCGCATGGTCTTCAGCTTCTGGTCGTCGGCAGCGCTGGTGTAGGCGTTGTAACCCCAGGTGAACAGACCGAAGAGGGCCATGGCGATCAGGTAGCTGGCAGTGAACAGATCATCGAGAAAGGTGGTGTAGGGCAGTTTTGGCAGCGAGGAGTGATATGACTGCTGCAAAAAGATCAGTGTGAGCAGTGCCGTGGATGGGATGGCCAGTCGTACATCAGAGAGTGTTCCCTCAACGGAAGGAGCCATCAACACAATCGAGTTGATGATCATCAGCGGGATGACCCAGTTGACGATTCCAGGCCAGAGATTCGACTGGTAGACCACTTCCAGACGAACTTGGCTCAGGTGCGGTCGATACCAGGTGCCTCGACGGTTGCTTGTGCGTCGGAGATAAGGCGTGAAGCTGGCACTCTCGAGCTGATAGCCGCTGAGGGTGCCCAGCTCACCCACCAGGTTGCCTTCATTCGGTTCGGGTAGCAACCGCAGATCGGCGTATTTCTGCGACGTCCACAGTGGTTTGAGCTCCACGATCACCGGCAGCCGCAAAATATCGAACGGATCACGGCGGAAGTCGACTTCATCGTCGTAAAAGCGGCTCGAGAAGTGAAAAAGCTGCTGGCGCCTTCCACCAGAAAGCTCCCGTGGTGCATCCGTGGAGGGTTCGAAGGTGGAGTCCCACATTTCGATGCGGTTGGCAAGTGCAATCAGGTCGGCAGGTTTGTGGCCATGTTTCTGCAGCAGTGCTTCCACTTCAGGCAGCCACTCCAGCCAGATCTCACCATCAGCTGTGAATGTGCGTGAGTTCAGATTCAGCTCATAGATCTTGTCGAGATGGATTCCGGCGTAGATGAACGGATGCTTGCGCACCAGATCTTCCGAGAGCTGCACCTCTTCCAGGCCTGAGGGACCCTCCATCACCGCCGTAACAGCGTCGCGGTCGAGCACGTTGGGGGGGGCCTGGCCGATCAGCGCGCGTCCGCTCAGCATCAGAACGAAAACGATCGTGAGTGCCGCTGTTAGCACCAACACGATCAGGCGTGGACGTGGCATCCTCGGCATCGACAGCTGCTCGTGCCTGCACTGATGTCTTCAGGATGGCTTTTCGCTCTGAGCCTGTCAGTGGCTGGACTGGATCAGAGAACTTGAACCACTTCACTCACTTCAGGAATGGATTCGCGCATTTTGCGCTCGATTCCCATTTTCAGGGTCATGGTGCTGCTGGGGCAGCTGCCGCAGGCGCCCTGCAAGCGCACTTTGACCACGGGTCCATCGATTTCCACCACTTCCACGTTGCCACCATCGGCCATCAGGAACGGGCGCAGCTCATCGAGCACCTTTTCCACGTTTTCTTGGTTGAGCGGCAGCGTTTCGGTGCTCATGGCCGGATGGGGGTTAATGCTTTCACTCAGGGTAGGCAGGCACGTGTCCGGATGGATTCATACCCTTGAGAAGCAGGAACAGCTCACGCGATGGATCGTTACGACGCCGTGCTGGTGGGTGCGGGAATGATGAGTTCCACCCTGGCTTCGTTGCTGCATGCCCTCGACCCTGAGATGCGCCTTTTGCTGGTTGAGCGTCTCGAGGCGTCGGCTCTGGAGAGCAGTGCAGCGGTCAATAACGCCGGCACTGGTCATGCTGCCAACTGTGAGCTCAACTACACCCCCCAGCAGGCCGATGGGACGGTGTCCACTGAGAAAGCCCTGGCGATCAATGCGGCCTTCGAGCGAAGCCTGGAGTTCTGGGCCTCTCTCACAGAACGGGGAGTTCTAGATCCAGGCAGCTTTCTTCATCAGGTGCCGCATCTCAGTTTTGTCTGGGGACAGGAGGATGTGGCGTTCCTGCAGCAGCGGCATCGTCAGTTGAGCGCCCTACCGGCCTTCGCAGCGATGCACTGGAGCACGGATGCCGAGCAGATCGGCGATTGGATGCCTTTGGTGATGCAAGGGCGTCGGCCTGGTCAACAGATTGCAGCCACCCGTATCGAGCGTGGACTCGATCTCGACTTCGGGGCTCTGACCAGGGCACTGCTGCTGCCGCTGCAGACAGCGGGCGCTCTTCAGGTGGTATATGGCTCGTCAGTTCAGGGACTCAAGCGACCGCTGACGGAGTCGATGACCTGCTGTGACTGGCAGCTTGATTTGCGCGGTCCTTCGGGCCGTCGCAAGGTGCAGGCTCCGTTTGTGTTCCTTGGCGCTGGCGGTGGAGCTCTGCCACTGCTGCAGAGCAGTGGCATCCCGGAGGCAGCCGACTATGCCGGCTTTCCCGTGAGCGGCCAATGGCTAGTGTGCGGCGAGCCAGCTCTGGTGGGGCGTCACCACGCCAAGGTGTATGGCAAGGCGAAGGTGGGTGCGCCGCCGATGTCGGTGCCCCATCTCGATACCCGCTGGATTGACGGCAAGCGATCCCTGCTGTTCGGTCCCTACGCCGGGTTTAGCAGCAAATTTCTCAAGACCGGTTCGCTGTTGGATCTGCCGCTGTCGGTGCGTCCCGCCAACCTGCTGCCGATGCTGCAGGTGGGAGTGAACAACCTGCCTCTGGTGAAGTATCTGATCAATCAGTTGCGCCAGAGCGAAGCTGATCGGATGGAGGCATTGCATGCCTTCCTGCCTGAGGCCAATGCGGATGACTGGAGCCTTTCGGTGGCTGGTCAACGGGTGCAGATCATCAAACGCACGCCTGATGGTGGTCGCCTGCAGATGGGCACGGAAGTGGTCAGTGCAGCAGATGGATCCCTGGCCGCTCTGCTTGGTGCATCTCCTGGGGCCAGCACCTCTGTGCAGATCATGGTGGAGGTGCTGGAGCGTTGCTTTGCTGCAAAGCTGGCCACGCAGGCCTGGCAAGAGCGCCTCAATCAGCTGATTCCCAGCTACGGCCAGGATCTCAACAGCGATGCGGAGCTGTTGACTCGCACCCGAGAGCGTAGTGATGCGCTGCTGGGCCTACGTGTCTGAACCCGCCTGCTTGCGCATGCGCTGCTGGATCACTCCTGCCACAATCGCCAGGGCGAACATGCCGAATACAGCTCCGATCAGCAAGAATTTGCCGCCGCTGAAAATTCCAGCGCCCAGGGCCACGATCGGCCCACTGCTCAGCAGCACACTCACCAATAACGGCAGTACGAACGCCCGCCAGGGGACGCCACCTAGGCCTGCGCCATAGCTCACGAAATCGAACAGTCCGGTCATTAAAAGACCAGTGAGCAGAAACGGATTGCCTTCAAGCTGGTTGCGACTGAAGCGTTCGATGGTGGTCATCGCTTTTTCTCCCACCAGCTGCTGGATCGGTCCGCGTCCGTAGTTGCTGGCCAGCAGGAAGGCGGCCTGGCAAAAGATCAGATCGCAGATCACGATCGTGATGAAGCCCGTCTGGAACCCCAGCAATGCTCCGGCCAGCAGGGAGTAAGCCGTGCTGGGCAGTGCCGGCAGGATGATGCTCACGCCGCGTAGGAACAGGATCCCCAAGGGAGCCCAGACCCCAAGGCGTTCAACTTGCGCTCGGATCGGCTCCAGCCCGTGCACGTTGATGAGATGGAACAGCACGGCCAGCCCGGCAATCACAGCTGCAATCAGCAGGAATCGGCGAAAGCGCAGCACAGGAAGGGAGGTTCAGCGTGTTGATGACCTTCCCATATCGATGTGATCTCCTGTGACGACCGGTATCAGTTGATATAGGCACGCCCTTGTTGATCAGCGGCCCGCATGGCAGCCGCCACCGCTGCGGCGGTGACTTCGAAGGGCTCGTTGTGGCTGCTTTCTCCTGGGATGACCGTCCGTTGCGCAATCTGCTGGATGGCCTCGTCGTCGTCTGGGTTGATCCCGATCTGCTGCAGCGTGGTGGGGAGACCTACAGATCGGCAGTAGCTGAAGATCTCTTGGATCTCCGACTGCGGCTGCCCTTCCATGACTAGTTGGGTGTGTAGTCCGAAGGCGACCTTCTCCCCATGAAGCATCGCGTGGCTTGCGGGGATCTCGCTGATGCCGTTGTGAACGGCATGGGCAAGTGCCAGGCCTCCGCTTTCAAAGCCAAGCCCTGATAGCAGATTATTCGCTTCCACAATCCGCTCGAGAGCGGGGGTGGTGACCTGCGAATCCACCGCTGAGCAGGCGGCAGGGCCATCGGCCATGAGAATGTCGCAGCACAGCTTCGCCAGGGCTGTGGACGTGGTGGTCGGGTAGCCCCCAACCACATTGCAACTGTGGCTTTGCCGGCAGCTTCGGGCTTCAAACCAGGTGGCTAGGGCATCACCGAGGCCAGCGACCAGTTGCCGCTTCGGCGCCCTAGCCACAACCTCCGTGTCAACAAGCAGCAGCAGCGGATGGCGGTTGTAAAAGCGGAAACCCTGCACCCCTCCGCCATTGGTGTAAATCACCGATAGGGCACTGCATGGCGAATCAGTGCTCGCGAGGGTGGGCGTGATCACTACCGGCAGATCCAGCTCATCGGCTACGGCTCTTGCTGTGTCGGAGGTTTTGCCACCACCAGCGCCAACAACGGCGCAGAAGGGCTGCGTTGCCGCCAGGCCGACCAAACGGCTGATCTCCTGGTCGCAGCATTCGCCACCGAAGGCTTCAACCACAGGTGTGATCCCGACAGGGGGGAGGGTTTCCTTCCAGATCGAAGCCAGAGTTCTGCGGGCTGTGCCACCAGCGATGAACAGCACCGGCCCACTCAGGCCAAGGCGTTTCAGCTCTGTGCCTAGTTCCCAAGTAGCACCGGGACCTTGGACGTAGCGTCCCGGTGAGGCGAACACTGCCAGCGGGCGTTCGTGATCCCGACCGAAATCTGTGCGATAGCCCATAGCCCATCAAGGCAATGATCTTTCCCTAGCCAGGCCTTGGGAGTCCGTCAGTGCTTCGGCTGTTGAGGCGCGTTCAACCAGGATGACCGCTGAGGTTCACCGTGATCACTCCGGCTGTGATCAGGGCCATACCCATCAGTTGCCCCTGGGTCGGCACCTGGTGATAGAGGAGCAGGCCAATCATCACGATCGCCACGATGCCGATTCCACTCCAGAGGGCGTAGGTGAGGCCCATGGGGAGCACTTGCACCACCCGTGACATCAACGTCATCGAAATGGCATAAGCCGATAGCACAACCAGGGTGGGAACCGGTCGACTGAAGCCTTGCGAGAGCTTGAGGCAAGAGGTGCCGATCACCTCAGCTGTGATGGCCAGAAGCAGTAACAACCAGGGAGAGCCCATGCCTGTCCGAGTTAGGGACACTTTCTATTCAACGCAATGATGTTTGGCTTTGCCCTTGGGCTTCATCGAGATGTTGTCGATGGAGTCGTGCTTTGAATCAACCAGGCGGATTGTTCTGCGATCAGCCCTGGCTTCGACATCGCGCTTGACTAAGGCTATCTACAAATCCTTGTCTGCAGATCGCCGATCGATATGGAGAAGATTTTAAAGTCGTTGGGCGGATGATGACGACCGAGCATGCGCCGTCTCTGACCTCAAACCCGTGTTGTTTAGTCGATCTGCAACTAACGACTCGAAGTTTTTGCAAAGCCTTTAAATCCTGCAAGAATCGCTGAATAAGAGGTTTCATAGAGGGTTCCTGAGCTGGATAATTCCTCGTCATCAAGTCTTGATCAACTGGGGTTGATGCCCAGTGAGGACGAGCGGCTTGTCGCTGAATTGGCGGGATTCAATCCAGATCAGCTCAGCGACCAACAGCTGTTGCTCTGCAGGGATTATTTGAGTGTTGCTGAGCAGATTGGATTGTCCGGCCTGCAAAGCACTGCTGATTTGAATCAGGTCCGTCAGTTTCTTGCTGATGCTGAGTCGTCAACGGCACGACCACCCAATCTGGTTGTGTTCATCCGAGATCAGGTCAAACCAGAGGACCTTTGGCTTCCTCGCGATTGGGCGAAGGAGAAACTTCCCACTCGTCAGTGGTTGCTGGATAACGGACTTTCATTTGAGAACTCCTTCACCAACACGGCGATGTGCTCTTCTGCACGCGCCACGTTTTTCACGGGTAAGTTCCCAGCTCAACATGAAGTCGACCTGCTTCTCAGCGACATTGAGAATCCAATCCTCGATTCTCAGGTTCAGCTCAATCCTGATCTGCCCACTCTCGGCAATGTGCTGCTGGATCAGGGATACGACGTGTCGTATTTCGGCAAGACCCACCTGAGCAAGACCATCACCCTCGAAGACGGCGAGGTGGTGTATCAGGACATGCAGCCCTATGAGTTCAGTAACTGGCAGGGGCCGGATGCCGGGCAGGATATGGATCCTGCCAACGCAGGTGGTGGTTACGCCGACAACGACTCCCGTTTTGTTGATGAGGCCACCAGCTGGCTGAATCAACGCGTGAAGTCGGGGAATGATCGCCCGTTCGCCATGGTTGTGTCGTTGGTCAACCCCCATGATGTGTTGTCTTACCCAGAGACCTGGGGCAAGGGCGACCCTCAGACGAAGTTCGGCTACAGCCGGGAGATGATCGAAGGCAGCATCGACATCCTGCCGAAGACGGTGAAGGAACCGATCGCATCACCGACGGCGGTTCAGCAAGGGCTTGATTTAGCAGGCAATTACAAACCTCAGATTCAGCGTGAGTGGCTGCTTGCGCAGGCCGGCGCTCAACCGCTGCCGACCGATGAGATGAAGCTCAACTATCTCAACTTCTACGGCAATCTCATGGAGATCGCCGACACTCAGATGGGCAACGTGATCCTGGCGTTGCGCCGTCATGGCATGGTCGACGACACCATGTTTGTGAGCACCAGTGATCACGGCGAGATGGGCATGACCCATGGCGGCATGGTTCAGAAGATGTTCAACGCCTATGAAGAGTCGATTCGGGTTCCGATGATCTGGTCGAATCCCCAATACTTCAAAGGCGGCCAGACCTCCGATGCCCTGGTCTCGCTCGTGGACTTCCTGCCCACAGTGGCTGGGCTCTATGGCTCCAGTGAACAGGAACTGGAGGGTTACGACCTTAGCGGCGTTGACTACTCCCCGATCATTCGCAGAGCGGCGACCGGTTCGCCGCTCTCCATTGATGATCTCGATGTGCAGTCGTCGTTGCTTTACACCTATGACGACATCTATGCAGGCCAAGATCCTGCAAATTCAATCCCAGAGGGAGCTTGGGATCACGGATTACTTCCAGGCCCCAACCGTTTGCAGGCGTTACGCACCAAGGATTACAAATACGTTCGCTACTTTTCAGGTGATGAGCCGTATGACCCGGCCAATTGGCAAGGCGAGTTTTATGACCTCCGGCCCGGAGGCGGTGACTACTACCCCAACATTGATCCCATCACTGGTCAGTTGAATCCGTTCAAGGCTGCTCCTCTTGAATTGCGCAATCTGGATCCCAAGGCGGAGGCTTTGAGAGTGCTCAATGGAGAAGAATCCATAGCGACGAATGAGCAACGGCTTGCCTACATGCAGATGTCGCAGTTGCTGGATGAGCAGATTGATCTTCGGCTCACGCCGCTGGAGCCTTTCCCATCACAGCAACCCACGGTGACCATCTATCGAGGCGGTTCCGCTGGAGAGTCATCCGCCTATGACGATGGCGATCCGATTGTGAGGCTGCTGCCGACCGGGGAAGGGACCAATGCACTTGAAGTGGCCTTCAACACCAGAGCAGGCCAGAGCTACAACATCGTGACGCTGCAAAGCCAGATCGAAGATGGGGAGCTCGTCTTCAGCAGGGACGACGTTCTGGTTTCGAATATCAGTGGTACCAATGGACCCACCTATCAGTACATCACCGGTCTTTCGAGTGGCCTGGAGCTCTCGGATCTGGCTGTGGAATGGATCGGTGGCTTTGTGCCTCTTGGCTTGTGGGGATGAACGGAGCCGAGCAGCTCACTGCCTTTCTTACAAAGGTGCGCTCCGATGCCGAGTTGCAACAGCAACTCGCGGCATTTCATGTGGAGCTTTGGGGAGATGCCCATCTGCCTCTCGATATTGACCTGGATGCTGTGATCGCTCTGGCCTCAGAGATCGGATTTCACTTTGATCGTGCTGATGTGGTGGCCAGTCAGTGTCGGCATCTGGAGCGTTTTGCCTCGTTTGAGATGGAAAACGCTGTTGTGGCACGCCGCTACATGGCCAGGATCCAGTTGCAGGTTGATCGAGGGGGGAAGCCTGAGGAGCCGATTCATTACTACAAGCCTTAAGCAACTTCACCCCCTTCCCACTGATTTTTAAGGTGGGTCAAAAACAAGCGGTATTGAAATGTTTGGTTCGAGTCTTGAGGAGGCTTTGTGTCAGTTTTGTGTCGAGCTCAGCACATATTTTTTGTCAATGTGTAGGTAGTCACCGGTTGTTTTTCCTGCAAGGGATTGCATCCAGTTGGATTGCAAGCCCAGTGCAATTGTGTTCACTTTGAGTGCTATCTCCCTGTTGTTGTTCAGACCTGCATAGTGACCAGAGGTTGATGCATGATCATCTGTCGTCCATCGCCCGCGATTGCGGTCGTAATTGGGTTCGCCATCGGAGAGGAAGTAAAGCGTGTCGGTGTTGCTATCGGCGAAGGCTTCATTCAGACCCTCCCAGGGATCGGTTCCACCCCAGCGGTAGGGGTAACCGTCATCCAAGGTGTTAACAAAGGCAATCGCTGAATCGCGCGTTCCTTCAGCTCCGATGTTGACGAGTGATTTGGCTGAGTTTTGCCAAATGCGGTGGTTTTGATAACCAGGTGAGCTGAAAGAGCGCAGGCTGATCTGTGTGTCGTTGGGAAGCTCTTGGAGCAGTGAAATCAACTCGTGCTGGAGCGACTCCATGCGCGTGAGTGCACAACTTCTCCGGCTCCAGAAGTAATTACTACCACTCCAGAAGATCTTCCAGTTCCCGAACCCACTTCCCCACAAGATGCATGCACTCATCGACCCAGAGCCATCCACAAGAAAACGCATGCGCTTGCTGCTGACATTTCGGAAGAAGAGACCATCCAGCACTTCGCCGTCTTCCGGCCCTTTGTCAAGGCGCTTATCGGCACGGGAGTAGGCAACGAAATAGAACGGGTGTGTTGTGATCTCTTTGTTGACGGCTTCAATTTTGAGGAAGCTAGTTTGAATGTTGTCTTTGTCTGTGGTCGGGTCGATGAAACGGATCAGCTTTCTGTTTTCGTCTGTTATCAGGCGAATGGCTGGTTCTCGTGAAGACCGCTCAGGGGTCTTGTCTTCGTTAAAGACGAAATCAGTGTTGGCTGCCAGCTCACTGAGGGGGGTTGTTTCCTTGCGGGGATCAATGATGCACTCGGGCTGATCTGAATCGCATCGAATCACACCAATATCATCAATCACCATGGCGAGCGATTGTTGCTCAGTTTCGTTGTATCGGCCATCGAGTTGCATTGAGGCCCCACAACGCTTTAACGCATAACCCTTGCCAGCGCTGCTGAGCGATAAGCCGTAATACACAGGATTGTTCAGTTCAGCCATCTTGACGCCAAACACTGGATTGAATACCTGTCCTGTTTGTTGTGCCAATGATTGGCATTGGCTGAGGGAGGCTTGATAGTCGTCGTGATTGAGATCTGTATGAGCAAGTTGATCGTTTGGCTTTTGTTTGGTTTTGATCAACAGGTGTAAACCCCGCTCGATTTCTGAACGCATCATGCGTTTTCCGCTGATGGTGTTTTGTTGTAAACCTGCCTTGAGATCCATCTTGTCGATCAGGCTTCCAGTGCTTCGTAGGGCCAATGTTGATGCCCCGATCAGTGCAACTCCTGCACTGGCCGCAATTAATGTTTCCGGAATACCAAAGCCACGCTGCTCACGGGAGGCCATGCGTTGTTTGATTTGGGTCATGGACTTGATGGTTAGGGGATTCATTGATAAAAAGGCGGCTGATCGGTGAGTGTTAGGGAGTGAATTGGCTTCTCATTGATTTCATCGGCGTCGACATCGCGTGTCCTCCCATGTTCCGCTGTGCAGGTGACCGGAAGTTGAGAACTTGATGCAGCGAATCGGAAGAGGTCGTTGTGGATCTTGGTCCCAGCTGGTTGAGCGAACTAGCATGACCAAAGCATTCCCATCCGTGCTTGTGCCCGGAGGAGAGAGGGAGTATGTCGATTGGGAAACTTTGATCTCTACATTTTTTGAAATTGCTGTTTGTTCCAAGTCGATTAAACGATACGGAGGATTCCATTCGCATTGCTTCGTATCGCAGCATTGAAGCCTTTGAGCACGATCTTCTTTTGATAGATGGCCAAGTTCAACAATATTTTCAACTGAACCAAAGTCGCCGTTGATATTGTCAGTGCCAACATAATTGGCTGCAAATTTTATTTCGCAGCTTGTCCCTTCTGTAGACTGGCGAGCTCGCAAGCTGAATAATCCGGATTCGATTTTTTGTGTGTATTGATCCAGTTGATTCAGTGCCAGTTGACGTCGATATTGAGGGATTGCCCATGATGCAGCCAACGTCACGATCACTGCTGCGATGAGCACTTCCAGAAGGCTGAATCCTTGTGTCGGTGGGAATTGATTCTTCTTCATTCTTCTAAAATGCATCGCGTTTGGAAATTTGGATTGAGTTCGATTGTTCTTCGTTCGTTCTCGATCGAATACTCTGGTGCTGAAAATTGATAGCTGATAACGGTGATGCCTGGATGTTCTCCGACGGTGATTGATCGTTCGATCAGGTTGTTCTTGCTCACCCCTGATATCTCTGGTTCAGGAACAGCGATTGACCCACCTTTTTTTGATAGCTGCTGTTTAAGGTAAGCAGCTGGATTGAGGCAGGCTGCTCTTTGGTCTTGGCTGGGCATGGATTCCAGAGTGAGCTTTGAATCAGCCTGTTGAATTAATTGAATATTGTTGTGTATGGCGGCTTCGATTTTGTCTCGTTCGATGCGATGTCTGCCACTGGTGATCGATTGGATTGAGATCCGCGCTGTTCCAACCATCACAATCAGCATAATCACTCCAGCGATCAGCACCTCCACCATCGTGAAACCATCACGGGCACTGACAGGGAGTCGAGATAACTGTTGCATCAGCGAGTTCTTGGCCATGATCAGAACCGCTGGAATTGATCAAGGCCCGTTCCTCTGATTCCACGGGTGATTCGGCGCCCATATCCCGAGAACCCCTTTTTGGCCCAGTCCCAAACAGTGGATGCCTGCTTCACCAGCGATGCGGATCCGGCTCCATTCGTTTGTGCATTTAGGCTGAGACGATGACCATTGGAGCAGTAGCTGTGGCTCCAGATCACTCCCTGAAGCTGTGCATCTTCTTGCAATGCCACGGTTCCTTGTCGCATCAGAATCCATGCTGCTGGGAGACTGCTGCCGGCCAGATTGATTCTGTTGTTTTGATCTGCACATTGCGCAGGATCTTGGGGTGCGTCCGTCATGATCACCAGTCGTTCAGGTTGCTGATTGCAGGTGTTGGAGTTGGTGTTGACCCCGCAGATCAGTGCCCGCCGCCCCAGAGTGATGGAAGCATTCTCGCTGTTGGTGCCACTGAACTGTCCTTGCTGAGGTCCAAGCAGATGAAGAACCACAGGCCTCGTGCTGTTTTCAATCAGTAGTCGTGAACGACTGAGATTGATTCGATCAAAGTAGACATGACAATCACCGCTCTTTCCTGTACAGATGTCTTTTTCTCGCAATCGAATTGTTGCGGTTGTCTGCCATTGGCCGTTTACACGACGCCAGCGTCGTCTGCTGTCAATGTTGACGGGTGTGCTGTAGGCCCCCGACTGACTTTTACGCTGGCAAAGTACACGCCACCAGCAGCGTCCAGAAGGATTGTACTGATCATCATCAACTCTCCAGACACGAGTGGTGGATGGCTCTCCCGGGTAGTTATCTTTTGATCCGTTTATTTTGAAAAGGCCGGCAGCGGGTTGCTTTTGATTCATCACCGGCCAGACACGAGATGCCAAATTTGCGGTGTAGCTATCGATGCCTTTCATCTGTTTGACAATTGCTGATTGATTGCATTGGCTCGCAATTGCTCTAGCTTTGTCCTCTGATATATGCCAGAGAATTTGCCCAGGGCTGTCCAGCTCAATTGGGCCCAGTTCCATATGATGGGCAGCCAAAATGGCCCAATCATTTGATCGGTTCACATCAACCCAGGATTGAATATAGAGCGATCGTTCCAGGCGACTCCGTGCGAGATAGGAACCAGGAGGTGCATCTTTGCGACGCACAATCCCTTCGATGATGAATTTCGCTTCACCATTGTCTGTGCTTCCTGATGTGCCCGGACTGCTATATCCTCTCAGTCGATAAAACGTTTCTATTTTGGAAATTCCATCCTCACGCAGTGATGGATCATCTGCGCCTTCGAGTGCAACTTCCGTTGTTGGCCAGGATTCACCGGATTGACCCTGACCCTGTTTGGGTAGACCGATGGATGTATCCAGGCAGACTTCTGAAAAGTGGGGTGATTGATTGCTATTCAAGCGCTCCCAGTGGAATCCGTTATTGGCTTCGTTGAGGTTTTCGCGGTTATCAAGCGTGAACAGAAATCCTCTGTTTTGATCTGGATTTGGATTGTTGAGTTCGCCAAGAATACGATTCAATCCATTGTTAGCGGCTGCTTCAGCCAGTTGCTGATAGCTTTCTTTGGCGCTTAGTCGGCGTGACATTAACTGCCTGGCTAGCAGACTGCTGACTCCTGCCGTAATGATCACCCCCAGCATTAATGTTGAGATTAAGGCGAGTCCGTCTTCGCAGCTTCTTCTCTCGATCCTTGATCGATCATGGTGCCTTGTTCTGATGCTGGGCAATGATCGTGTCATTGATCATTCCTCATGCATCGCAAGTTGTCGATGGAGGCAACTGCGTTGTGGGTTCCTTTTCTTAAATCGCTAGATCCATTGCGTAGATCAAGACAGGCCACAACGTTGTAGGTCCCGGCATCTGGATTCTTCGAACGTGCTTCTAGGGTGTAGAGCTGATCATTTTCTTTGATGTTCGCCTCATAGCAATTTGTCTCGTCGTTGGACTCGCTTTTTGCTTTTTTGCCGCAGCTAGCGCTCGCCAGGGTGATCCATTCAAAATCTTCTTGGCTTGCGGGCCCACTTGGGGTCATTAGCGGGGTGATTTTGTTGAGATCTGCCCAGCTTTCAGGGAGTAAGCCCATCTCATCAACAAATGCCGCAATTGTGACCTGCAGTTGCGACAAGCTTGCGGCCGTTTCGTTCTGGCGTGTTTTCTGAACTTGAGAAAAATACTGGGGCAAAGCCACGGCTCCTAAGATTCCAATAATCGAGACAGTTGCCAGCAACTCAACCATTGAAAAGCCATTTAAGTTTTTATTCTTGAGTGACATCACTAGTCAGGTTGGGAAGAACTGATGGCCATTGTTCTCGGCTTAAATGCCTGAAACGATCGGCTTTTTGACCGTTCCGTCGGTAAGATCTGCAGCCATTTTGACTACGACCCCATCTGTCTTGTTATGGCCAGACTTGCCTTTGGCGATCACAACAAAAGTGTCCTTTGTTCCGTCGCATTCGTATGTGAAGTTTGTGTTAGCAGTGTTAATTAATCCTGCGTAGTCTTTGCAGTTTGAGTGATCAGTGCCACTTGAAATTGTGCCATTCTCCAGGTAGTAAATGCTGGCTTGCTTGACAATTGCTGATGCTTGCTGTGTTCCTTCAGTGGCCGCTGCTTTTTTGGTTTGATTCATGAATTGGGGCAGCGCAACGACGCTGAGAATCCCGGCAATCATCACCACCGTCAGAAGTTCAGTCAGGGTGAAGCCATCGTTGATGACGGATTTGGACCTGCTTGAGCGTGCAGCCAGTGTGCGGAGGAGCTGAACTTGGATCGTTGTCATGGCTCTCGGGATGTGAGTGGAATGCCTTGCTGGTGATGGTTGGCGGTTTGCAGCTACGACAACCAATCGTTGACATGTCTCCTGCCAAGCCTTGATGCGTTATCACAAATTTTAATTTCTGCAGACTATTTGGCTGAAAACTGAATGAGATCTTCTTAAGAGCTTTGTGACCAGATGTGACTGAGTCTTCTGTTTCAAGCAAATCTTGAGGTTTCGCCGCTTAGCCAAGGTGTTGGTTCGAGAGCTATGTAATTCAGCTCTGGCAATCGGATTTCTGCCATCCTCCAAATGGAGGGTTTTGAGACTGCTTTGTTTCTGAAGCTGGTTTTTGGGCTCAGCCCCTGCTCTCTGCAGCATCACCAAGAAGCTTCATGGCTGTGGTTAGTCGGTGCGATGCGACACTGCTTCGATTCACCAATGTGCTCCAGTTGTTGATGAGATGCCGTCTTGGACGGCTTAGCTGATGCTCAGCTGTTGACCACCGTTTGATCGTCTGGCCAGTGAGTGTATGGATGAGTTAGTGGCGCTGCTTGTGAATTGAAGACCGCTGACCAGGCGCCAGCTTCAAATCGCCATTGAGAGGCTCTTGGGGCTGATGGCTGCTCCCTAGGATTAAAAAACGCATTGATCAGCCCTAGACGGGAGACCGCCAACCGCATGACCGACGCCCCCGTCTCACGGATCCGCAATTTCTGCATCATTGCCCATATCGACCACGGCAAGTCGACGCTGGCTGACCGTTTGCTGCAGGACACGGGCACGGTGGCCAACCGGGACATGCAGGAGCAGTTCCTGGACAACATGGATCTCGAGCGTGAGCGTGGCATCACGATCAAGCTTCAGGCGGCGCGCATGAACTACACCGCCGCTGATGGTGAGACCTATACCCTCAACCTGATCGATACTCCAGGCCATGTGGACTTCTCCTATGAGGTGAGCCGCAGCCTGCAGGCCTGTGAGGGAGCTCTGCTGGTGGTGGATGCCAGCCAGGGCGTGGAAGCCCAGACGCTGGCCAACGTGTATCTGGCCCTGGAAAACGATCTGGAGATCATTCCGGTGCTGAACAAGATCGATCTGCCGGGGGCGGATCCGGATCGCATCAAGGAAGAGATTGAAGCGATCATCGGCCTGGATTGCAGCAATGCGATCCCCTGTTCAGCCAAGACCGGCCTTGGTGTGCCTGAGATTCTTCAGGAAGTGGTGGATAAGGTTCCGCCGCCTGCTGATGCGGTGGCTGAGCCCACCAAGGCGCTGATCTTTGACTCCTATTACGACCCCTATCGGGGGGTGATTGTGTATTTCCGGGTGATGAGCGGCCGGATCAATTGCAAGGACAAGGTCTTGCTGATGGAAAGCAAGAAGATCTATGAGCTCGATGAAGTGGGCGTGATGGCCCCTGACCAGCGCAAGGTTGATGAGCTGCATGCCGGTGAAGTTGGCTATCTGGCTGCATCGATCAAGGCTGTGGCCGATGCCCGTGTGGGTGACACCATTACCTTGCTCAATGCTCCGGCTGATGAGCCGCTTCCCGGTTACACCGAGGCCAAGCCGATGGTGTTCTGTGGCCTGTTCCCTACGGAAGCGGATCAGTATCCCGATCTACGCGAAGCGCTCGATAAGTTGCAGCTCTCTGATGCTGCACTCAAGTTTGAGCCTGAAACCAGCAGCGCCATGGGTTTCGGTTTCCGCTGCGGCTTCCTTGGTTTGCTGCACATGGAAATTGTGCAGGAACGCCTGGAGCGCGAATACGACCTTGATCTGATCGTTACTGCACCGTCGGTGATCTATCAGGTGAACATGATTGATGGCAGTGAAGAGATGGTGGATAACCCCGCCACACTGCCCGACCCGCAGAAGCGCGAATCCATCGAAGAGCCCTACGTGCGCATGGAGATCTATGCGCCCAACGACTACAACGGTGCGTTGATGGGCCTCTGCCAGGAGCGCCGAGGTGAGTACATCGATATGAAGTACATCACCACCGACCGGGTAACGCTGATCTATGAACTACCGCTGGCCGAAGTGGTGACCGACTTCTTCGATCAGATGAAGACGCGCACCCAGGGCTATGCCTCGATGGAATATCACCTGATCGGTTATCGCAAAAACGAACTGGTGCGACTGGATGTGTTGATCAATGGTGAACGGGCTGATCCACTCACCACGATCGTGCACCGTGATAAGGCTTACAACGTGGGTAAAGGTTTGGTGGAAAAGCTCAAGGAGCTGATTCCCCGTCAGCAGTTCAAGATTCCCCTGCAGGCCTCGATCGGTAGTCGCATCATTGCTTCCACCAGCATCAGTGCCATGCGCAAAGACGTGCTGGCCAAGTGCTACGGCGGTGACATCTCACGCAAAAAGAAACTGCTGAAGAAACAGGCCAAAGGTAAGAAGCGGATGAAAGCCATGGGCAAGGTGGATGTGCCCCAGGAGGCGTTTATGGCGGTTTTGAAGCTGAATCAGGCCAATTAAATTCAATGAACGCAGCGTGCGGCATGGGTCATGAGCACCAGTTCATTGCCTGAGGAATAATTGAAGCGCTTGAGCTAACAGTCTTGTTGTCAACAGTGCTGGTGTAGTTGATGTTCAGTTTTTTCTCATTGATACTGACATTGCGCATGATCTGAATAGTATCTTGGGTGCTGTCGAGTGCACCACTTTTAACTGGAAAATCGTCCAACGGATTAGCTTTTGAACAATGAGATGTGCTGTAGCGAGATGGCTCGTAAAGGTTGTTGACTCCCCCTAAGCATTCACCCTGTGTACATTTCCAAGAGAGTGCTTGTTCACGGATCCGAGCCAGATCTGCTCGAATACCATCTTGAATCTGGTTTAATTTTCCAGTTTTTTCAGAAAGACGTACGCTATCCAATCGTGATTGGAGCACGCTCATCAGCACGATGATTAAGATTGAAAAAGCAACTAAAATTTCTACCAGAGTGAATCCTGAATCTGTCAGGGGCTTTCGTTGCTGTTTCGACATGAGATGCAATGTCATCACTACAGGTTGCGGTTGCTTGCTTTGAAGACCAACTGCTCCACATTGTTGAGAATCAGTTCACCACCCCTACTTGTGGTGACTGTGCAACTAGAGCTGTTGCAGGCTGTACTGAGGATATAAGTTGATTGGTAATCCTTAAGATAAACACGATCAAAACCTCCGCCGCCGTAAATCTTGACGGTACTGGTTTCTTGATCGACATCAGACCAGGGAAGGAAGCTGTCGTACCCACCTTCTGGATCTTCTGAGTAGTTGTTGTCCCTCAGGGCGGGACATACTCCAGCAGGTGTGCAATCACCGATAAGTGTGTCATCGCCGCCACGTCCGATTAACCCATCATGTATTGGACCTCCATAGAGCTCGTCAGCTGCTGGGGTGCCAAGAAGAATGTTTCTGCTCTGGCCCCCGAACAATTGAACTCCTGTGGAGGATTGTCGATCTGGTGTTGGGTTTCCATCCATCACATAGTTTGCTGTAACTCCTTCCATACCATCTCCAATTTTTAAGGAGCGGTTGGTGCAAATGGTCTGCGTGATGTATTTGGGCCCTGTGATCTCGGGTGTAATGTAAAAACGAGGGTCTGAAAATAGAAGAGTCTTGGCATTGCCGCCACAATCATTATCCTTTGATACACAAATTGACTTGCAGACCGACTGATCGCTGGGTGGATGCGGGACGCGTTCAATTCGTGCTGACGCACCGCTGCTGATTGTTTGAGTATTGCTTGTGATTGTTTGATTGCTATTTTGAATCCCCGCCATCGCTAATTCAAATTCCACAGCCTTGCTGGCATTCGTGTTTTGCTGGATGCTTAGGCCACCGTTTTGCGATAGGTCCAGATTGTCTAAAACTATAGTTTCCTGATAACTGCCTTGTAAGTAAACTTCATTGCGAGTGCCAGCGATCCTCATCTTTGGGCCGCACCTGATTAATACTCCGCTATCGGAGTTGCCAACCCACTGATCTTTATTGGACAACATGTTTTTCTTTCGGACTCCATAGAGAACTTTTGGCAATGTATGTCGTAGTTGTAGTCGCAGCTTGATCTGCGCATCAGGTTGCTGTAAGAGTGGACATTGATTGGGAACGCTGGTGGCTGATAAATTATTTCCTTCAACGGACTCACTGTTGGAGATTTCGGATTGTAGTAGAGCACTTGTTTGCTTCCAGGCTTCATGTTGACGCCGCCTAAATTCAAATCGAGCATCCCCTTGGGATATTCTAATTAAAATATTCCAAGTCACCGTTGAAACCAATGCCGCAATTGCAGAAGCAATTAATAATTCTATGAGAGTGAAACCATTGCTTTGCTTGGCTTTGGAATTCATGCTTAGTAGCCTAGTAAGCTGTGTCATATCTGCATTCCGAGCTGGAATCTTGGGATTTGCCGTCGCGAATCATTCCAATTGGTGAAACAATTCGAATGCATCTTGCCTCATTGGTATCACTGTGAGCTAGCTTAATTTCCAGCATTCCGTTTGAATTCTGGGTTTGATTATCGGCACATTCGCCAATGAATTCTTCACTAAACCCCCTGAATGAGAAGCAAATGCCGGCATCGGTTTCTGGTTGGCCTGAGAGATTCGTTGTTAAGGTCAGGCTCTGATTGTCTGCACCAAAATTGGTATTGAGATCAAATACAGTTTCACTGGTTTGTGTTGTATCTACTGAGCAGGGGTCTGTGCCTCGGCTTGAACTGATTGTGCTGACAAGGCGTTTGTTGTCCTGGTCGATTAAAACTTGGCATGAGAGATTATGAGTCATCGCGTAACGGCGCTGCCCGCTGATCCAATTTTCGAGATCTCTCGTTGTTGCTAATAATCGGTTTTTTGTCCAAGAGGAGGATAGGTTGACCAGAGCGATAGAACTCAGGATTCCAAAAATCGTTAGGGTAATCAAAAGCTCCGCCAAGCTGAAACCGGTCTGATTCTGGGTAATAACTAATCTCTTCATTATTTTACTCAATTAGCCTGACTTCGTAACTGCCTAATCCTGAGTATTCATCGGGTCTCGTCATGCTCGAGCAGACATTGTAGATGCTGCAAATTTTCAAGCCTGCCTCGGCGGGAACATTCAGACGCGCATAGTCTCCTGTTGCATTCCATTGCTTTGCGATCGCTGACCCAGTGATCTGCAGAGGCTGAGCTTGCGTACCACCACTGAGATTAATATTAAAGCAGGGCATGTGCAGAAAGGCATAAATCGTGCCTTCTCCTGAAATGTTCATGGATTTGCCATTGCATCCGTATGCTTTCCACGCAGTTGTTGAAACACCACCATACATCGCAAATTGGTCGAATTTTCCACTCGCATTGATGATGGAATTGCCGGATAAATTAACCTGAAGTCCTTCAATATAAAATCTTATATCCCCAGTTCCGGGCTGTATCTTAATCGCTGAGTTGCCAGATAAATTAATATTGTCAATTCGGCAATGAGTTATATTTCTTCCGTTATTGTTAGTGGTAATACACCCTCTGATAGGGTGTTGCCCGCCTACGGTCCCATGCGTAAACACTGGATTGTTGCCTGGGCCGATGTTAATTGGTGTGGGGTCACCCCAACTAGAAATATTCCACTGAGGGGCAGTTGGTAGTGCCATGCTGCCACTGGAGCGCTTTCCATCGATAATTCCACTTCCCACATCGCTACATTGATTTGAGTTGCGGATGATTTGTCCTGAGCCAGACCATTCTGTGCATTTCTTTTTTGGTGGTTGGCCACAAGTTGAACAGTGTACGTCGGCTTTATCACCAATCACATCACCCAGCTGCAGCTGCACTCTGTCTGTTGCCAGACCAAAATTCCAAATGCCTGTATAAGGCGGATAAGAACACCATTTAGGGATAATTGTAATTTCCTGCTCGACAACAGCTGATGCTGAGATTTGCGAAGGGTCATTTGGTTTTTGAAAACGCTGCCCTTGAACCTGAATTGTGGCGTAGCCCCCTTGGCTAGGGTCACTGAAAAATTTATAACGTTGTAAACGATAAGCCCCCTTCCCTGTTTGAATATTCTGGTTTAGGGAACTCAGTATTGTCGAGGGATCTGTCTCTCTCCCTACACAGGCAGAACTAGGTCCCCCAGTTACTGAGACTGTTTGAGTGTTCCACTCTGAACAGTTATTGTTTTCTAAATCGCAATCTTCAACCAGCAAGTAGGGGTAGTCGTTATTGAGTTTGTTGAGAATAATGGCGACACCTGCTTCTGCTATTTCTACGGCTTCTTCCCGGTGTTTTTGTTGACCCCAACGAATCATGCCACTAAAACTTCTTGCAGAGATCATTGCTGCACCCACAACAAGAATCATCCCGGTAATAATCACCAATGGCAATACATAGCCATTTTGATAATCTTTTTGATTCTTCGTATTTGAATTGGAAGCTAATTTCTTCATGGCTTGGGACGATCCTCGGTTGCGGATTCGGGCTTTTCCTTTGCCTTTACTTCTTAAGCCCAAATTTGTCTGAGCTTCCGCCATGTGCATCGTGATGGTTTGAGCTACGTCGATCTTTAATCTCGAAATTCTTCCGACCCCACAAGGAGTTAGCAATCGCTGAGTATCTACGAGCGCGACTGCTACTTCTTAGTCTGGAAATCATCTAGTTGTTTGTGTGGCATGAATCAAAGGCGGCCTTGGGTGACCGCCTTCAACCATCCGATGGCTAGTTAATTATGTGCAAGTTGGTGCTGTAGGAGCTGTGCCAGTATTTGTTGTGGCCTGACCTTTTTTGCCTGTTTTGTAATTCACACAGAAAGCACCGTTATATTCACCTGACAGATCTCCTTTCCCTTCAGCTGTCAATGAATAAACATTGCCACTAAGGCCTCCAGAAGTGAATTTACATAAATCTGAGTTCGTATTTTCTTCTGTAACTAGAGCCGTGAGGGTGGCAGTGCCTGTTGCCGTGCTGTCCAAAGCATCCGCAGCAACCAATCCCATTATGGTTCCACCTTTTGAGGTGCATTCGGTTCCTTTCGCCTTGGATGTTTGATTGAGGAAATTGGGAAGTGCAACAGCCGACAAGATGCCAACGATCACGATCACGATCATCAGCTCCACCAGGGTGAAACCCTTTTCAAGAGCGTTAAGGCCTTTCTTGCGGTTGAGCGTGGCCAGCTGAAGCCGGCTGTTGAGAGTGGTCATGGCTGGTCTGAAGGTAAACGTTTGTATCGCACGGATGGCGCTTACCTACTAACCATCTCTGTTTCAGCTGCTTTTGGTTGAAAGAAAGGCTTAAGTTTTTAGATCGCTATGAGCAGGGCTTTCAAGGCCTGTTTTGAGCTTGCGTGTGCAAGCACTGCAATTATGTTTTACAGCTGCCTTCCTGCCTTTGCTTTGATGCTTTTTGGTGTTTGATCACCACCAGTTTTGAGTGCTGGTTGCAATTCATGGTTTGGATTGATGTGATAGTCCTTCAATGCTGTTGAAGGGACAGCTCTTTTGGCTTGTGCTGTTAAGAGGCATAACCTAGGCCAGTGATCCGACGATTATCAGAAGCTGATTCCGTGTCAGGTGCTTAGCGTCGTTCCCAAGTCCCTATTGCCTCATGTCATTTGCTTCTCTGTATCCATGCCTTGAATAGGCTTGATATTCATTGTCAGGTATGTATTTCATTTTTGCATTGACATCAGAACACCTTGATCGTTCGAATTGCGTGAAATCTCTATGTCGTATAGTGCGTATTGTCTAAATATCATCGACTTTGATGTACTCGCCTGAGGTTTTGCTTGAGAGTAATTGCATCCATTCGGAGTTAAGGCCAACACTCGTTGAGTTGATTTTGATCGAGCGGTTGCCATTGGTCACCCGTGAAGCATTAAGGCCGGCGTAGTAATCGGCAACTATTTCGTAATCACTGCTAGTCCAATAGCCTGAGTTCTGGTCATAATTGGGTTTGCCGTCAGAGAGGAAGTAAACGGTGTCGGTAACGCCGTCTCCAAAAGCTTGATCAAGACTTTCCCATGGCATGGTGCCACCCCATGAGCCGGGATTGCCGCTGCTGAGGCTGAGAACAAAATCAATTGCAGATTGGCGTGTCTCTGAATCAGGTGGTCCAAGTTCCACAAGGTTGTTTTCACTTGGTGCCCACGTTTTGTTGTTCCGCTTCCCTTCTGTGCTGAATGCAGCAAGGCCCATTTTGGTGGCGTCAGGCAAGTTTTGAATGATGTCAATCATCTCGTGTTGTAATGCCTCCATCCTGGTGAAACTGCAGATTTCGCTGGTTTTGAACCAACCCCTGTTAGGGTCATAAAAGCGTCTCCGCGAATTGCCATATTCGCCGCTCCAGGCCACACAGGCACTCATTGAGCCTGATCCATCCAGGATGAAGCGAACATTGCGGCTGGTAATGTTTTGGAAAAAAGCACCACCGCTATATCCATCGCCTTGATTGCCGTTGGTGTCGTTAAACCCATAGCGCACTCTCTTGTCGGCTCTTGCAAAAGCTGCAAAGTGAAGGTCTTGTTTGGTGCTGGATTTAACATCTGAAGTCTTTTCTAAATAACTTGCCGAAATTTGATAAGGGTCCTCTGTGTTGGAATCGTCCAGGGTGTACGGGTCAATAAACTTAACAAGCTTGGTGTTGATGTCAGTTTGGACTCGAACGGCTGGCTGCTGAAATGTTCTTGCTGGTGTTTTGCCCTGTGTGAAGCTGAACTCTGATTGTTCGAGAACATCGGCTAGCGGTTGCCCAGCTGGACAGCCTTCGTTTTCTGCCAAGTCGTCAACTCTGCAAGGGATTGTTCCAATATCATCAATAACCCGACTGATAAACATCGGTGATTCAAAGGTCTCCTCAGAACTGGTGGCCTCACTGGAGGCTGATTTGCTTCCCTGATAGGTTCCATCCATATTCAGTGAAGCGCCGCATCTCAAAATCGAATAGCCGCGTTGGTTACTACTCAGGCTGACGCCATAGATCACAGGCTCTTCAAGTTCGACCATATTGATGCCAAATATCGGCTGAAACCCTTGGCTGCCTGCATTGGTCTTGCAGAGCCTGACCACATCTGCATGATTGCTCATCAGATCCATCCCTGGATCGTCTCCTTCAGCGGCATCAGTTCGCGTAACCAAGAGATTCATGCTGCGCTCAACCTCTGAGCGCATTAACCGAAGGCCATTGGTCGTATTTTGGCGCAGCGTTGCTTTCCCTTGTCCTTCAGAGATCAGTGTTTGTGTTGAGCGTAAGGCCATGGAGGAAGCACCCATAATCAGTGTTCCTGAGACAACGCCTACCATCAATTCCGGGATAGTGAACCCCTTTGATTTCTTGTGTGAACGCTTGTTTTTTGGTGATATTAAAAGCATGTTCTTTTTACCAGCTTTTTGATCTTCCCTTCAATCTGTCACCATGTTGGGGCTCATGAATTTGTTGTCGCTGAATTTGTTCTGAGAGATCGCTGATAGTCAAGCTTATGTTGCTTGGCAACGACCATTGCTCGTACTTGTACTGCTTGTGTCGTTGACCCAGGTGCCACGCTCAATAGCGCCAGTTCCATCAATCTGTACACAGCGAATGCTGAGTCTCTCTTGATCAGGGATGCAGTTTGTGGGATCAGCTTTGGATAGAGCCTTTTGATGGCAGATCAAAAAGGTTAACGTTCCAGCGTTTGCAGTTGTTCCAGGTGGGGTAAAGCCAAAGTTTCTTGTGCTGACTGCAACTCTGACATGTTGCGATTCTGGCGCAGATTCTTTTTGCACCAGCCTTAAGTTGTCGAGAGGCCTTCCCGTGATCTCACTGATCTTGTTGCCGGCGTGTCCCTCTATACAGCCCTGGTCGTCGATTAACTGGCTGATTTCGGAGTCGCAACACTTAAAATCTGTTGTGTTTTTATCTTGGCTAAATTCAGTGATGGTCTCTGGTGTTCTAAAGCTGTCTGCAGCAGGAAAAACCATGGAACAGCTTGTTTTGCGTGAACCCAGTTTTGCCCGTAAGCCATAAATGCCTGATTCAAGTTGTGAAGCATAACGGTCTACGTCAACTTGCCAACGGTTTCGAGCAACGATCGGAACTGTGACTGCTGTTGCAGTGCTTAGAATCGCGAGAGCAACAATCATTTCAACGAGGCTAAATCCTTGGTGTTTGCTGTTATTGCAGGTCATAGCATTGTGATGAAAAATTTGGATTGAGTTCCGTGATGCGTTTTTCCAAGCCGATGGATGTTTCAGGCGCTTCGAAGCTGTGGGTGATCACTAACAGATATGGATTGTCGAAATTCCATTCGAGTTCTACGGCTGGATGCTCAACGACTCCCGCGACTTCAGGCTTTTGCAGATGATCTTTTAAGAAGGTGCTTGGAGAGGTGCAAGCAGACTCCATTGAGCTATTGAGCCCCGCAGTGCTCGTAATCGCTTCCTGTGTCAGATATGAATCCTGCATTTGCAGGAGTTGAATGTGATCATTAATTGCAGCTTCAATGCTATTTCTCGACGACTGATTTTGGCTGGCGGCCATGCCTGCAACGCTTAGACGGCCGACAGCTGTCATCACGGCTGCGATCACAAGACCAGCGACGAGAGTCTCGATCACCGTGAATCCAGCCGCTGAAGAATCTCTTTTGAGAGACCTGCATGTTTTTAAGGTTGATGGCTGCTTCATGGTGTCTGAATGAGCCTTCTCTGAATCATTCGACAGGGTGTGTGCCGAAAAGTAACCGCTGCTTGAAAACCCCCTTCTCTATTTTCGTCTGTCGAGACGCTTCACGGATGACAGTTGATTTAAGCGATCAAGTGAGTTTGGTGTGGTGCATCTGAGCTTTTTATGAGAATATTTTTCTTGTTATTTTGTTTACCAGCGTTCAAAGACGTCAAGACTGGTGCCACGAATCGCGCGGGTGACCATGCGCCCATAGCCTGGATAATTAAAACGCTCTGTCCAGCCCCAGTGATTGTTGGCGCTCTGAACCACTGAAATCCCATTCTGCTCTGTTTTTAAATTAAAGCTTGGTGGATTGCTTTCATTGGCTAACGCGTCCTCATCCTTGACGACGCAGATGCTGCTAGCCCAAACCAGCCCTGTGAGTGTGGCGTTATTCGGTCGTACGATTCCTGTTGGTAAGTAGAGCAATGCATACGGTAAGGTTTCTCCTGTGAAGACCACTGATTGTCTAGTGCGGTAGCAGGCATCTGTTGCGGGTGCTTCTCCGCTTGCCGCCATAATCACGAGTTGTTCTGGCTTGGTGCTGCAATCATTGCCTGTGGCAGCACACAGCTCTGCTGATCCAGATAAGTGAATGGCTTGAGTTAGATTTAGGTTGTTGGGATAGCTCACGGGTTGATCCAGATGCAGAACGATTGCGCCCGACTCTGATGGTTCAAAATGCAACTTTGTACTACTCAGCCTGACGTGATCAAGATGGACATGGCAGTCAAAGTTGTTCGAATTATTGCATAGAATGTTTTTGGTTAATTTTATCTTTCCGCCGGTCTGGGCCAGATTAATTCCTTCTTCTGAAAGCGTTCGAAAGTCGCTTGCATTCGTTTGATCTGCATCACGAACGCAGATCACTTCACCGCATGGGAGTGGTGGATACAGGATCGCTTCGCCGGTTAATGGATCGATGTCGTTGAGATCATCGCCATCGCGATCGCCTGGGGCTGGCGGGCTGTCGTCAAAACTCCAGATTCGAATCGTGTCACCATCGGAATCTGATGTTGTATCGTTGATGCGATCTTTTTCAAATAGATTCGCAGGCGGAAGACCGCTGATGCCACGCTTGGTTTCATCAATATTGATTGGCCAAATCTGATTGTCGCTGTCTGGTCCGCCGAGGTCTGCGTTAGTGGCTCCGACATCTTCAAGAAGTGAGCTAAAACAACTCGCTGAGTATTGACCAGCAGAATAATTATCAGGTGATTTGGTTAAGTAAAAGACATACCCAGGTCCGTCAATGTTGGTGTTGTTGAGTCGTAGGTTATGTCCACTGATAACGGCCCAGTCCCCAGCCCCTGCTACCCGCGAATTGACGTAGAGCGCACGTTTAAGCAAAGCTCGTGACAGGAGTGTGTCTCCACGCATGACAATGCCTTCGACGTAGAAACTGCCTTCACCATTCCCGCCTGTTGCTGTGGTGTTGTAGCTGCGTAGCCGGTATCCAGCTTCGATGTCCCCATCAACACCATCGGCTCGGATGTTGCTTGTGTTGATTGGAATGATGTCCGGTTCTCCACCTGTGCCTCGGGGGTAGGCATTGATGAATCTCTCCACTGGGGTGCAGAGTTCAACCAGTTGAGTGCTTGGTGATGTCTCTGTGGCTGGGGCATTCGGGTTCGCCCAACCCCATTGCTGTGTGTCGTTGCGAAGCGTGAGTAGGAAGCCTGTGTAGTTATCGCGATCATCTTTGTTCAGGTCACTGATGATGCGATTGAGGCCGTTCAATGCTGCAGATTCGGCTAACTGGTTGTAACTCTCTGCTGCTCCTAGCTTTCTGGCCATCATCTGGCGAATCATGAGACCGCTTGTCCCGGCGAGTAACACGGTTCCCATCAATAAGGCCATCACCATGGCCATTCCTTGCTCTTGAATGGGTGGTGGTGATGAATGTCGGATTTTAATAATTAGGCTTTTCATGATCTAGGTGCAAACGACATCTACTGCATTCGTTTCCCCATCTCCGGTGTTTAATGCGCTTGCCCCTGTACTGATGTTTAAACAGGATTTAATGTCTCTGTTCGGGCAGCCGTCGATTCGAGTTCCATTGATGTTGTAAACAGCATCTGTTGGGCCATTTATCGAAATATTGTAAATCCCACTTGGAAGGGTGATTTGATTATTGGAAAAATCGCCGCTGGCTACACCGTTGTTGGTCATTATCGCGCTGATGCTGACCAAATCGTCCCAGTTGGATGCAAAGCTTCCGGTCTCGTCGGTGTAGCCTGAGATGATGGATTGAAGTGAAGTGATTGTTGTTATCGCTTCATTGGTCTCTGCTCTGCAAAGCTGCTGTATCTGAGATGGAATCGCGATGGAAGCAAGTATTCCGATGGTGGCTACGGCGACCATCATTTCCGTTAGTGAAAAACCTGAAGCTGCGAAATTTGCGCTGTTTCGTGTGTGATTCATTGATTTTTTTGGCCTTCTATGGTGACTGGGGAGATGTTTTAAGCCTCTGAAATCTTGCTTTGATGACTTCTTGTTCCGCCTAAAAGTTTTGAATCTTTTAGGCGGAAGTTTGTTTTGCTCGTTGTTCTTTCTGGTTTATTGCTTTTGGCCGCTGCCGTTGCTAGAGCTTTTGTTGCTATACGGGTTGGTTATTATTATTGTTGTTGCCGCCAGTAGGCACGGATGGTGTTATTAGGCTTGCAACTCCTTCTGTTGATACTTCCGCTACAGCTGCGCTCGCTCTTCCGTCATCATCTGTAGCTGTGAATGTGGATGCTGTCCCGACTGCATTGCAGGTTCCCGTAACGTTCCCTACTGGTGTAACGGTGCCTTCGTCTCCAGTGATTGATGCGGCTAGGCATGCTTTCGCTGTAGACATCGCCTCGGAATCGAGTGTTGAAGCAACAGCTCTTTTTTGATTATTCAGCAGTGCTGGTAGGGCAACAGATGAAAGGATGCCGAGAATGACCACGACAATCAGAAGTTCAACAAGGGTAAATCCCTTCTGTAGTGCATTTTTCGTCTTTTTACGATTCAGCATCGCCAGTTGGAGCCGGCTGTTGAGAGTAGTCATGGCTGGATCAGTGTTTGTAAAAGGTTTTGGCACGTTTCGTGCTCACGAATTCAGCATCTCTCGTTTGTTTGGCCTGCAGAGGAAAGAACAGCTAGAGCTCTCTAAGAACGTTCTTAGGGTTGTTCTGAGCTTTTGAACCATCAGCCTCTGCCCTCGCTGCGCACCTGGCTGCAGTCCACTGCGGTGCTCACGGTTGTGGCCGGCTACTCCGTGTTGCTGGTGCTCAACGGCGCTTTGTCTGATCTGCAGCGTCGCCAGCATCATGAGCAGCTGGTGCAGTCGTTGGCGCGGCAGGCTGCAGTGGCGCAGTTGGATCCAGTGCCCTTGCGTAACTTCGGGCTGGAGGCATCGTTGCTGGCGGAGGGTTCAGCTCAGAAGCCCAGGCTTCAGCGGGATGTTTCTGGCCAGCAATGGCTTGTCAGCCGCCAACTCATGCAGTTGCCCAGTGGTGAACAACGCTGGCTGCAGCTTCGCCAGAACGTAACCAGTTCCCTTGAGCAACAGCGCTTGGCGCAGTCGATTTTGCTTTCGGCCGCAGGATTGTCGATCCTGTTCACAGCCCTGTTGCTCAGGCCTGTGATTCGGCGTGGGTTGTTGGTGCCACTGGATGATTTCGATCAGCAGCTGCAGACCCTGGAAGCCGACAATCTCGGCGAGCACCTCTTGGATCCCCAGCTGCAGCCTCAGGAATTGCGTGCCATCGCTGTCGCCTTCAACAACCTGCAGCAACGCCTTGCCGCCGCCTGGCGTCGAGAGCGCGCGTTTGTGGATGGGGTAGCCCATGAACTGCGGACTCCGATCACCGTGATCTCTGGCCACAGTCAGCGGCTTCAGCGCGAAGCGCTCCCGGCCTCTGCTCAGCGTTCCGCCGATTTGATCAATGCGGAAGCAGCGCGAATTGCTGATCTGCTACGGGTGTTGCGCGATCTAGCTCTGATCGACTCCGGTCGTCTCCAGCTTGATTACCAATCACTCGATCCTGATGATCAGTTGCTGTTGGCTTACGAGTCGCTTTCCGCCGATTCCAACGGTCGGCTTCAGTTGCCTCAACCCGCTGGCGAACTAAGGCCAGCTCTATGGGCTGATTCAGCGCGGGTGCAGCAGTGTTTGCAAGCACTGATTCGTAATGCTCTTCTCTACAGCTCGGGGATTGTGCGATTGCAAACAGAGCAGAGCTGTGATGGCTTGATCTTGCACGTAATCGACCAGGGTGATGGCATCGCAGAAGTCGATCGTTCCGTTCTGCTTCAGCGCTTCAAGCGCGGCGTTAATTCTGCTGGCACCCGGGGGATGGGTATTGGTTTGGCCCTGGTGCACGAGTTGATGCAGGTCATGCAGGGTGAGTTGCTGATCAACGATGCTGAAGGTGGTGGTGCTGATGTTCAGCTGCGTTTCAGGCTTGCGGCAGCCGGGCAATAAAGCCCACGCCGCGCACGGTGTGCAGCAGCTGCGGTTCACCTTTGGCTTCCACTTTTTTGCGCAAATAGCCCATGTACACATCCAGTGAGTTGGGATCGCCCACAAAGGGTTTGCCCCATACGCCTTCCAGGATCTGTTGCCGCGTCTGCACTTCGTTGTTGTACTTCACCAGGTAGGCGAGCAGATCGAATTCACGCTGAGAGAGAGCCAATTCACGATCCCCTCGTGTGACCCGATGTTCGATCAGGTCAATCTGTAGATCTTCAAGGCTGAGGCTGTCTTTGGCGCGTTCAGAACTCGCGAACTGGCCCCGGCGCAAGCGGGCGCGCACTCGGGCGTGCAATTCCTTCAGCTCGAAGGGTTTGGTGAGGTAATCGTCGACGCCAAGATCCAGGGCCTGCACCCGGTCATCCAGATCGTCGTGAGCGGTGAGCATCAGCACGGGCGTAGTGTCGCCACTGCTGCGCAGTCGCAGGCAGATCTCCGTGCCATCGAAATCCGGCAGGGTCCAGTCGAGCACCACCAGATCAAAGCTCTCCTGCCTCAGCTTCAGCAGGGCATCGCCACCGCAACTGGCGCTGCTGCAGTCCAGCCCCTGCTGGCTGAACTCGTCCTGCAGAAACTGCAGCAGTTCCGGATCGTCATCAACAACCAGCACCCTGCTGACGCTGCTGCCGACATCCACTGCGGAACTGGCCATGCCTGTTGCACCTCTTTTCAATATCTGCATCATTTCTTTAGTGGTAGCAATCCGCATCACCCATCTGGGGGAACTCTTTGCGCAGCCGTGAAGCACTGCTGTGTTGTTGCTGGGATCTCGCCAGTCGATCTTTGCCACGCCGAAGCCGCGAGCTTCGGGGTTTGTTCTCCCTCTGGCACTGACTGCTTCCGCGGTGTTGTTACTAAGCAGCGCCTCCATTCATACGCTCAGCCTGCAGGGTCGCCTGCGTTTGCAGGCTGCAATCGAGCGTGATCAGTCGGCCGATCAGCTGCGTTCAGCGGCCCAGGCTTTCACGACCATGGCCAGTGGCGCGCAGGCCTGTCTGCTGCAATGGCCTTCTGTTGACTGGGGCTTGCTTCAGAACAGCTGCTCCGGCTCTGAGCCCATTTCCTTGCAGGAAGGCAGCGTTGCTGATCAGACCTGGAGGTTGCTGTCTTGGCAACCCGCCGCCGGCTCGGGGGATTTGCGTTTGGCCTTGGCCGATGGTCGTCGTGCCAGCTTCAGGCTTGAGCTTGCTGCCGATGGGGCTCAGATCCTGGGTATCGGCGCTGTGCAGCTGATCGGTCGTGATCGATCGGAGCCCTTCTCATGAGCCTGCCGGAGGTGCTGATCTCATTCATTCTTTTGGCCAGCAGCAGCAGTGCGGCCCTTGGGGTGTGGAGCCAGGCGACAGCGACCTGGCAGCAGAGCCGCACGCTGCAGCACACCGCTGATCAGCTGGAGCTGATGCAGCTGGCCAGCCATCGCTGGCTGAGGCTGCACGGCGCTGAGCGCAATCTGCTGATCCCTGGTTTGGATCCATGCCTGCTGGATGCCAGTGCTGTGGCTGTTGCGCTGGATCAAGCTGTGCCGTTGCCACAGGGCATGACTCGCCAATGGGTTGTGGATGCTGATCAGCTCGGCATCTGGCAGGAGCTGTCTGCGCTGAACGTCGATGGTGAGGTGCAGTTGCAGCGCCGCCAGTTGGTTAGCCCCGCAGCCTATGGGCTCTGCCGCTCATGAATCGTGTCAACGCAGGGTTCAGCCTCGTGGAGCTGATCGTCACGGTTGCACTTCTGGGGATCATCGCCTCATTGGTCGTGCCCGATGCTGCTTCTGATCGTGATCGGCTGCAGCTGGATGCGGCGGCTCGGCGCTTGCAGCTGGGCCTGGAACGGGCCCGCCTGGCGGCGAGACGTGCGCAGCAGGCCTGTGGCATCAGCCTTGCTCGTGATTCCTGGGAGCAGCCTGAGCAACAGCAGTTGCCGGCTGCTTTGGCTCCCTGCTCAAAGGTTGGCCTGGCCTTGCAGGAGGCCTTTGAGCAGGGGCCGATTCTGGTGCACACCAACCTGCCGGAGCTGATTCGCGTGTCGGCCAACGGTTTGCTGCTCGATGGCGGCACCACCGTGCTCAGCCATGAGCGGCTGGATCAGAGTCGCTGCCTGGTGGTGAGTTTGCCGTTGGGTGTGAGCAGGGTTGGCACCTATCAGGGAGACCTTCCCGCACTCGGAGAGGCTCCCCGCAGCACGCTTTGCAAACCCAGGGTTCAGGAGGGTTGAGATGAAACGAGCGCGATGCAAACCAGAAGGCTCTTGGGGGTTCACGCTGGTGGAGCTGCTGCTGGCTCTGAGCCTGGGCACCCTTCTATTTGGGCTGCTGCTGCGCTTGATCGGCGCCGATCTTCAGCTGGGTAGGGCAATGGCCGTGCGTTTGAGTGAAAGCTCGCGACAACGCCGCAGTCTGGAGCTGATCCGCGAGGAACTGGGACGGGCCCATGGCTGGATGGTCGATCCACCGCTCTCCAAGCGTTGGCCTTGCCGCATGAGTGGTCGCCGTCCGGTGCTGGCCATTGCAACTCTCGCCGACGATGCTCAGGCACGCGGCGAAAGCGCGATCGTGTATTCGGTGGGTTCTGCTCCAGCTGCGATCTGGCGCGGGCAGGTGTTGATGCGCTGTGGCCCGGCCTACGGCCTCGATGGCGTGCCTAACCTCCGGGGTGCTTTCCAGAATCGGGTGCTGCTGGATGCGCTTCCCCACGACATCGGCTCAGGGTTCACGGCACGTCCGCACCCGCAATGGCCTGTGCTGGAGTTGGAGATCGAACAGCAGTTGCCGTCTCGTTCTGGGGATCCGCAAGTCCTGCGCAGCCGGCTGGCCGCCTGATGGCTTGAGACCGCTGCCGCTCTCTGTTGCTGCTGCAGAGAGGCCACTGTGAGCGCCAGGGTTGAACCAACGTCGATCCGGCGACGGTTGGAGCGCACCGCTTTGCTAGCGGTGTTACTGGGCTATGGCTTGTTGGTGCTGGCGACTGCTCAACTGTTTCAGCAGCAGCGCAACCAGCGACAGCTGACCACGATGCAGCGGGCCGAACGCTTGCTGCTCGGCAATGTTGCCGTTGCTGAGCAACCTCAGCAGCTGCAACGCTTGTTCGGCATGTTCTCCAGTTCCGGTCTGGCGTTGTGGGGGCACTTCGCCAATCAGACGTCTGTGGAGGCTGCATTGATGGATCCCTCTGCGGATCTGCGCCAACGGGCTGAGCAGCTGGCTCAAAACCAATCCAGGCCTCAGCTGTTCCGCAACCGCAGCAGCAGTTACATGATCACCGGCAGGGTCTTGGAGATGAACGGCAACCCCTTGCACTTGTATCTGCTGGAGGATGTCTCGGCCGAGGTGGCGTTTCAGCATCAACTCAATGCACTGTTGCTGCTTGCTGCTGTTCTGGCAGCGCTGGTGTCTGTTCTGCTCAATCGCCGTGGTATTCACCGTGCCTTGCAGCCTTTAACGCGCCTTGGCGACACGTTGGAGACGTTTCGCTCCAATCCTCTACAGCATCAACCGCTCGCGCCCGACCAGCTACCACTGGAGTTGAAGCCTCTGGCGGTTGCTGTCAACGATCTGGGCGAGCGTCTTGCGAAGGCCTTGGACCATCAGCAACAGTTCGCCAGCAGCGTGAGCCATGAGCTGCGCAATCCCATCACCATCATTGGCGGCTACAACCGCAGGCTGATGCGCCGCGCCGACAACCTCACTGACGATCAGCGACGACAGCTGCTGATTGTGGAGGAAGAAATCCGCCGGTTGGGACAACTGGTCACCGATCTGGTAACGATCACCCGCGCTGAGATCAGCGCTCAGAACCTGGATTGTCAGCCTCTTTGCATTGCCGATCTGGTTCAGCAGGCCATTGCGCTGCTCGATCCACAGGCACAGCTGCGGATTGTGGTGATCCCTGCTGATGCAGTTGATCCCCAGTTGATCGAGGTCTTCGCTGATCGTGATGCAGTGCTGCAGTGTCTTGTCCATCTGCTCAACAACGCCTGTCAATACAGTCCGCCCGTTTCTCCGGTCGAGATTGGCTACGTCTGCCAAGCCGAGAGGGTGTTCCTGCAGATTCGTGACCACGGCCCGGGCGTCCCCGCGGAAGAACGGCAGTTGGTGTTCGAGCGTTTCCGGCGTGGCCGTAACAGTGATGGGAGTCCCGGCAGTGGTATCGGGCTGGCCGTGGTGCAGACGCTGGTCGACCCCATGGCCGGCAGCGTGTCGATCGAGGATGCCGAAGGCGGTGGTGCCGTTGTTGTGCTGGGCCTCAGGAGGTACTCGTCTCCTGCTCCGGAAGTTCATCCTCCGCTTCATTGAGCAGGTAGAAGGCCAGCACGGCCATGCAGGCGATGGCCAGAAACAGGTGATCCACCCAGCCGTACTGCACGCCCATGCCCATGGCGGTGATTTTGCTGTTCACCACCACCAGCACCACGGCAAAGCTCGCCAGCAGCAGGGCGGGTAGCCGTTGAATCTGCCGGCGTTGACGCCACAGGCTGAACAGGGGAGGCAGCAACACCAGCGTCGAGACACCATGCAGAACACGCATGCTCAGATCGCTGTGTAGATGCGGTGTGATCGACGCCCAGAGATTGGCCGGCACCAGCAGCGAAACCAGGATCAGGTAGGGAATCAAGGGGCTGGCCTCAATTGAATGCGAAAGCAGCTGCCCATGCCGGGTTCGCTTCTCACCTTGATGCTGCCACCCATCGCCTCCAGCAGCAGTTTCACCACGGAGAGTCCAACCCCGCTGCCGCTCTGTCCCGTGGTGTTGGCGCCACGGTGAAAGCGATCGAACACGTAGGCCTGGTCCTGCAAGGGAATGCCGATGCCTCGATCTTCCACCTCAAGCGTCAGGTTGTTGATGTCGGATCGCAAGCGCAGCTGGATGGGCTGCTCAGGCGGTGAGTACTTGTGGGCGTTTTCGATCAAGTTGAGCAGCACCTGACGCAGCCTGGCGGCATCGCCGAGCGCCATGCTGGAGCTGCCTTCAGCAGGCAGCTCCAGGGTCAGTTCACGGCCCAGGGCCGTTCCTTGGGCGCGCACCACTTCATCGAGCAGAGGTCGTAGATCCACGGGCTCCTGTTTGACCTGCAAACGCCCGGAATCACTACGTGAAAGGTCGAGCAGGTCATTGAGCAGTTGCTGCATGCCGATCGTCTCTTCCTCAGCGTCGTGAAGGCGCTGAACCAGTTGTGCCTCCAGCTGAGGTGCCTTACGGATCACGCGTTTGAGAGATCCGGACACCAGGGTCAGTGGTGCTTGCAATTCATGGCTCACGGCGCTCACGAACTGACGCTGTTGGCTCCAGGACTGGGCCAGTCGCTCGGTGAGGGCGTTGTAGGTGCGGGTGAGCTGGCTGAGTTCCTGTGGTCCCCTGGGCACCGGTAAAGCGGCTGTTTGCAGGCCTTCAGCCGTGAGCTCGGCGCTACGGCTGCTGAGCTCTTGCAATGGTTTGGTGATTCGCTTCACCAACAGGCTCACCAACAGCAACGAGCCACTGAGGGAGCTGCCCCAGATCAGGATCATCCAGGCCAGAAATTCGCTCTGAGCAGGGCCCAGGCCGGAGATTTCCGTGCTGCTCCAGAGCAGATCACCAGAGCGCAGACGGCGGTCCAGCAGGGTGAGGTATTCCCGCTCCTGCAGCACGATCAGATTCGACTCGCCTTGCTCTCGCAGTGGATTGGCCGTTGCGGCGGCTTTCAGCAGAGCCGCTGGGATGGGCCGGTGGTCTCGTCTGGGGGTGATCAGCTGCCCGTCCGGCTGTTCCAGCCACAGATTGGTGCGCAGGCTGGAGTGATTCTGAAGTTCCTGCACGATCAGCGTTTCGCCCTGATCGCCTTGGCTCTCCAGCCGAAAAGCCAGTGCTGCCGATGCGGTCAGCAGCTCAGCTTCTCCCACGCGCAGTCGGCTGCGTTCGCTCAGCAACAGCCCCGTGCTGGTGGCACCGGTGAAGCCGAGCAGCACGGCGGCGTAGGTGGCGAGCTGCAGCTGGCCGAGCATGGTGCCCGTCAGGCGGGAGCGCCAGTTGCGGGAACGGTTCATGCTCCAATCCTGCTCTTGGTCGGACAGTCGGGCAAGAATGCGCTTGATCAGCACAGCACTCCTCTGTGAGTTTTGCCGCCTCACCCCTGGGCATCGCCCGCCCCAGCCTTTCGGCTCGCATGGCCCGCTGGGGCCTGGTGATCGTGGCGATCTATGGCCTGGTGGCCCTGATCACCCCGGTGCTGTTGGCCGCTGGCGTGCTGCCAGATCCCAATGCCGGCCTAGAGAATCCCATCTATGCACCTCCCTCGCTAGCGCACTGGTGCGGCACCGATCGGCTCGGACGTGATGTTTGTGTGCGCACCTTGCAGGGCAGCGGTGTGGCCCTGCAGGTGGTGCTCCTGGCCGTGACCTTCGCGCTGGTGATCGGTGTGCCCCTAGGCATGGTGAGTGGCTATCTGGGGGGAGGCGTGGATCGCGTGCTGGTGCTGCTGATGGACACGCTTTATACGCTGCCGGTGTTGTTGCTGTCGGTGGTGTTGGCCTTCTTGCTGGGGCGGGGTGTTCCCAATGCGGCCGCAGCATTGTGCGTGGTGTACATCCCCCAGTACTTCAGGGTGGTGCGCAACCAGACGGCCCAGGTGAAAGCTGAGCTGTTCGTGGAGGCAGCGCGCACGCTCGGTGCCGGACCGGTCTGGATCCTGCGCCGATATCTGTTGCGCAACGTGATCACCTCGGTGCCCGTGCTGCTCACGCTTAATGCTGCCGATGCGGTGCTGGTGTTGGGTGGCCTTGGCTTCCTTGGCTTAGGTCTTCCGGAAACGGTGCCGGAATGGGGCAGTGATCTCAATCTTGCGCTCGCGGCTGTGCCGACTGGTGTGTGGTGGACCGCCCTTTATCCAGGCTTGGCGATGTTTGTGTTGGTGCTGGGGCTGTCGTTTCTGGGTGAGGGTCTCGAAGCCTGGGTGAGCAGCACGGGGCGGGACGCGGCAAAATAACAACAGAACCGATCAGACCATGCCGTTCTGGGCCACGCTCGCTCTGCTGACGCTGATGATCACGTTGTGGGTGTCTGGCCGCAGCAATCCAGATGATGTGATTGGTCTGCTGGAGCAGATGCTGGCGATTGCGCTGGGGCTCGTGGTCCTGTTCATCGGCCGCAGTTTGCCGCTAGAGCTTCTTGCTTTGGTGTTTGCCCTGCGATTGCCGGCAGCCCGCCGAAACCATCCGGTGATGGAGCGCAGGCAAGGCAGCAAGGATGTGTTGATGCCGTTCTGAACTTGCCAGTAGAGCCCTGGCTCATGCATGGCTGCTGAGTTCAGCAATGCAGCTTGGCTGTACGAGGCAGCTGCTCGAGAATCTCACCCTCTTTTGAGAGGGCTGGATAGCTGCGGCCCTGCTCACGGCACCAGCCCGCCACGTCCGGATAGCACCACTCAAACAGCAGGTCGGTGTATCGCTCTGCGGGAATTCCTTCACCTTCAAGTGGGGCGAGCCCAGCAGCCTGACGCTGCCTGAGGGCCTCAAACAGCAGTGTGGCCGTGGCCACCGACACATTCAAAGACTGCACCATGCCACGCATCGGGATGAAGACCGCCTGATCCATTAACGCGGTGGCTTCTGCGGTCAGTCCCCATTTCTCGGCACCGAGAACGAAGGCACTGGGGCCTGTGAAGTCGCATTCGCGGTAGTCGCGCGCGTTCACGCCCAGGTTGGTGCCATACAGCCGGAATCCTTGATTTTTAAGGTGGCGTACGGCGCTGCTGATGTCGGCATGGTCATGCAGCGGCACCCAGCGCTGACTGCCCTGGGCGGTGCTGTTAAAGGTGCGGGGCCGTCCGCTGAAACTCACGGCATGGGCTTCTAGAACCCCCACGGCATCACAGCTGCGCAGGATGGCCGAGAGGTTATGGGGCTTTTCCACGTGCTCCACCAGCACGGTGAGATCCGTCATCCGGCAGTTCAGAACCTGCTTCAGACGCTGAAATCTGCGGGGAAGGATCGGCATCGCTGAGATCGCTGCAGGCGTGAAGGCTTGCTGGCAGCCATAGGGCATGGATCAGATTTGCATGCAAGCTGCAACCGGAATCCTGCTGAGAGCTCAATGCATTTGCTACGTATGCTCCTGTCATGACCATGGGCTGAAGCTGACTTCAGCTGGTAGCTCTGATTGAAGCGAGGGATCTGAGGATGGGCACGATCTTGACGTCCAATGCGGCTTTGGAGCTCATGCGTCAATCCGCTGTTGCAGGCATACCAGGTGAAATGCATGCCGAAGTGGTGTCCGGAGGTTGCTCTGATTACGCGATTGTGTTCAAAGCAGGCCGCAACTCAGGTGAGCCAATCTCCAGGGAATCTGGAGTAACTCTCTACTCCAAGGCTGAGCAGGTTCGGCTGTTTTCTGGACTTGTGATCGACTATCAGGAGTCTTTATCCGGCGGCGGATTTTTTCTTTCTGGAAAGTCGATTGATGTGTCGTCCTGTGGAAATTGTTTCTCTTTCAGGGCTGATTAAAATCTTTACTGTTGGTTGAACTCTCATTTTTAAAGTTAAGCTTTAAGCAGCTATCGTTGGCCAATTTTTGCGTGGTTATCCGCAGCAACTGCTCTGCTGCAGTGGTGTCACGGTGACGCCACTCACGACCTGAGGGTCCATTAAAACACGCACTTTGATGCCACCGTCTGGATCGTCGGAAAGTTCAATGCCAAGGCCTAGCAGCTCTTTGCCAGCGTCGTTTTTGTAGTTGATCAACTCGACTCTTTGGATATTTCCTTGCTCAGACATTGTTGAAGTTTGTGTTGTTATCCATCATTATGGCTGTTTGATGTTGAAAGGATCTCGATTGCTGAGATCAGTGCTTTTTTCATCAGCACCACCAATGGCACGGCAAAGGTTGTGGGCTGAGGAGGTGTAGCGCTCACAGAAGCTGTCAACCATGGCTTTTTGGCCTGATCGTGACGCATTGATCTGAATCTGTTGCCAAACAGCTTTGTCGTTCAGGTACAGCTCCAGATGCTGATCTGCTTCCAAGTCGTTGCCAAGGGGGGGTAGTCGCTCGCCCAGAACGACGCGACGCACCAGATTCCAGTCCTGTGGAATGCCATCGACATTCACAACCTTCAAAGCTTTCAGTCTGCAGGGCTCGTTGGTGCGTCCGCTCTGTTCAGCGCCATGGCGTGTCGATCGCAGCCAAAGCTCGCTCTCCTGGTTGCCAACCTGCAGGTAGCGCAGGTCAGCCGCTTTGAGGCCATAGGTGGCCATCAACTGGAAGGCGAACCCATAGCGGCGCCCCATCGTTGTGTTCGGCAAGGCTGCGAGCACCTCAAGGATTTCTGAATCCTGCAGGGCATAGGTGATGGGTTGGGGTGGGTTGCTATTGGGTTGGTTGCTCATGTTGTCCTCCCCTTCGCTCGTTCACGCTGATGTTTTGTGCGTGATGGCTGTTTGTAGCAGGTGACTGATTCCAGTCATATCTGGATGCAGGGTCGCCGATGTTCAGTCACCTCTTCAGAGGTGTGCCTCAACACGATGGCGTTGACCATCAATGAAGACATCATGCATAAGCCTGCTCCGATGCGTTTGTCTGCCCTGCTGACGCTTACTGCCCTGCTGCCCATCACGGCAACTCCGTTGCTGGCACACGAGTATCGCGGTGATGATGGTCGTTACTACGACAGTCGTTACTACGACGGCCGCGACGACTACGGCCGTCGCGCTTACGACAGCGGGCGTGACTACGACGACAGCCGTGAGTATCTGTATCGACCAGATGGAGTGGCTCAGCGGACTGCATGGGATGAACCAGGCTCAGATACCAACAGTTGCGTTGAAGGCAGCGTGATCGGTGGTCTGCTCGGGGCCGGTCTCGGTGCAGCGCTGTCCCGTGGCAACGGCCGCTGGATCGGTGTTCCTGTCGGTGGTGCCGCTGGTGCTCTGATTGGTTGCCAGGTCGACGGGGGCTGATCTTCTTTGGGTCGAAGAGGAATTTTGTAACTCTTCTCACTGGATCATTGATGAATCATCAACCTCACCATTCGCAGTTGTCGCCGCTGTTACAGGGATAGATGCGATAGCCCTCGCCAATCAATTCCGGCGTGTCGCTGTTATTAATCATCCATTTATCCAGTCGCAATGCATAGACTCCATTGCCTTCATCAAAGAGACCCGCGTAGTAAATCTCGATAAAAGGGGGCCAGCAGTCGTCTTTGCAGCCCGGCTCGTTGTCGGCATAACATTTCCACCCACTCGTAACTCCAAAAGTATCCATCGTTGGCGAGGTGAAATTAGTGTTAGGCATGCTTGAATCTGCCTCGCAAACCCATGGGTAAAGGGCGAAGTTGAAAGTCATAAGAACGCCTTTCACGTTGTCATATGGATTGACTTGGTGGATGTCTTGAATTTTTTGACAGACACTCGAATTCCATTTGCGTTGGTTTTGTTTTGGTCCTGCTCCGCAAACAGAACCGTTGATAACTGTATTGCCATCGCTGTACCATCCTGCCCAATATCTTTGAACCCCAAAAGTTGTCCCAGAATTGGGATGCGTGAATGTGCAGTGATTACGCCCGTGGGGGCTGCTTGGGCCGCTGTTTTCACATTCGGGAGATGTCGGTGGCCCGTCGAAGCGTTCGATGTATTTGATATCACCTAAACAGTCGGGTTGAATTCCAGCTCCATCGCAATTATGAAAAACCCAGTAATCCTTGCGCCCTTCTTTTGGAAAGCTAGCCCATGTTCTGGCTCCCATGTTGTATTTAGCTCCATTAACAATATCGTAGGGATCGTTGTTGTCGCTTTTGCAGACTGGCGATAAACCTTTGTCCCAGTTGAATTGATAGGGGCGATAATAAAAAGGGGTACAACTGATGTCTGAAGCACCTTCTCCTCCACCGCCGCAAAAGGTGTCTAGTTTTTTGATCGTTCCTCCTTCGTTTGCCCAGCACCATCCTTGGCCCAAGCCGCTAATCATCACTGGCTTGTCAGGTTGGTGTTGAAAACTCAACCGCTGCGGAATTGATTCGAGCGAAATAGGGGCAACTGCGGTCAAGCCTGATGACAATCCGGCGAGAAGATTGATTAACACGTTGCTTGAGTGAAATATCGCAATTGTGGCCAGCTAAGCCATTTTTAAGGGGTTTTAAGGATATTTAGTAATATCCAAGATCTCAACAGTGTGATGAAAGGCACCGATTTTGATCAACGTGTCTACGCCATGGTTGGGCAGATTCCGCATGGATATCTCTCGACCTATGGCCAGGTTGCGGACCGGATTGGTGCCTATGGCTGTGCGCGACAAGTGGGTTGGGCTCTACGTCGTTTGAGCCTGCCGACTCTCATTCCTTGGCAGCGTGTGGTCAATGCCCAGGGTCGTATCTCCATGAGCCTCAGTCGCGAGGGAACCGACTGGATGCAGCGGGACCTTTTGATCGCCGAGGGAATTCCTGTGGATCTAGAAGGCCGTTTGCCCCTCAAAAGGTTCCTGTGGTCACCTGATGAAAGGCAAATTTCCCAGATGAATCAGTTGCTCAGGGCGCTGTAGGCCACCGTGACCACTAGACGTGTGACTTCGATGACGCCAGCGATGACGAACACCGTTGCCAGCCGAGTGGCCCAGCGGGGAGGCTGATTCCCCCTCCAGCTGCTGGAGGCCCGCATCCACTGGGCTGCGGCGGAGGCAGGAAAAGCGATCGTGCTGGCGCGTCCTGAAGCCAGTTGATTGCCCAGCCTGGAGCCTGTTCCGATCGCTTTGTCGCTGTAGGCGTACCCCAGAGACACCGCGGCAGTTCTGTTGAAGGCCGACTGAGCTGATCCAGGCTGGGATTGCCAGGAGCGCACGAATGGAACGCCATGCTCTCCGAAGGCTTGGCTGTATTCCTCTGAGTCAATCAGAGAATCCACGAGCGCATCGTGCCCTTGTGAAGCCTGAACCTGAATGCATTCGGACACTTCACTTTGATCGTGAGGCGGTCTGCCCAGGAGATGTTTGAAATCCAGTTCGATGGTTCGCTGTGGAGAGCAGGAGTCGTAAAAATTTTTCCGATAGAAGTCCGACTTGGCCAGACCGCGGATGAACTCCTGCACGGTGATGCGTCCATCACGCAATTCAGCTTCAAGTGAGATTGAGCGATCGCACTCCATGACATGTCCATTGCCATAGACATGCTTGTAGGCCTCTTGAATCGCTGTGTCGACATCGGCTGCTTCGGCAGAGCCTGCGAAGCCGGAACGCAGTTTTATGGGCTGCTTTGTTGCACGTTCACCGCCGAATTGTGTCGCGACAGAGGTGGACGAAAGCATGGCAATTTTTGGACTTGACCTTGGTATCAAAGAGAGTCTTGAGCTGAACTAAGATTGAATTGAGTGATTCTTATTTTTTCGCAAATAAACAAGATATTTATTCAGGTTAATCAGAGTTTTTGGTTAACTTGGATTTCATCCCTTAGTGATTTTGCGGATTTCTGATATAAGCGCTGATTTTTAATTTGTGGTTTTGGTGTTGTTGTCTTGGCGCCCTGTCAGGTCATGCCCTGTCCGGCTGCTGGCGTTTCAGTGAAGGTGCTGGCTTGCTGTTGGCAGATGATTGAAGCCAGCGAAGCCCCTCTATGGCTCAACCTGCTGAATCCTCTTCCCGAGATGCTCTGCTCTCTCGCCGTGTCGCTTGGGATGTTCTTGAAGCGGTTGCTGCGGGGGCTTACGCGGATGTGGCTTTGGAGAGGGCTCTGCGCCGCCGGTCTCTGGCTCCTGTCGATCGCGGATTTGTCACGGAGCTGTCCTATGGGGCCATTCGCTGGCGTCAGTGGCTGGATGGCTGGCTGGATCGCTTGGGCAAAGTTCCAGCCCGTAAGCAACCTCCGCGTTTGCGCTGGCTCCTGCATATCGGCCTCTACCAGTTGCTGCGTATGGAACGCGTTCCTGCCTCGGCCGCAGTGAATACCACGGTGGAATTGGCCAAGCAGGGCAAGCTGGCGCGTTTGGCTCCGGTGGTGAATGGATTGTTGCGTTCTGCCTTGCGAGCTCGTGAGGCCGGTGAAGGGTTAGCTCTGCCCGAGGAGCCAGCGGCTGCTCTGGCCCAGGAGCATTCGCTGCCGCTATGGATCAGCCGTGGGTTGTTTCAGTGGTGTGGTTCGGAGCAGGCTGAGCGCGTTGCTAGGGCTTTCAATCAGGTGCCGACCCTTGATCTGCGCGTGAATCGCTTGCGTTCAACGCCTGATCTGGCCGCAGCACTGTTCGCCGAACGCCACATTGCAACAGCTCCGATCGCAGGCTGCCCGGATGGGCTTCAAGTGCTGGAACCGTTCGGTGATCTGCGCCAGTGGCCCGGTTTCAGCGAAGGATATTGGTGTGTCCAGGATCGTGCGGCCCAGTGGGTGGCTCCGCTGCTGGACCCATGCCCTGGTCAGCGAGTGTTAGACGCCTGTGCTGCCCCAGGAGGTAAAGCCACCCATCTGGCGGAGCTGATGGGTGATAGGGGAGAGATATGGGCAGTCGATCGTTCACCCGGTCGCTTGCAGCGGGTCGCCGCCAATGCCGCGCGACTGGGCTGCTGCAGCATCCATGCCCTGGCGTCTGATGCATCGCAGCTCGGGCAGGAGCGACCTGAGTGGAGGGGCCGATTTGACCGGATTCTTGTCGATGCACCCTGTTCGGGCCTGGGAACCTTGGCGCGTCATCCCGATGCTCGCTGGAGAATCACGGAGGAGTCGGTGGCTGAATTGCTGAAACTGCAGATCGACCTTCTCGATGGCCTCCGCTCTCTACTGGCCCCAGGCGGACGCCTGGTTTACGCGACCTGCACGATCCATCCTTCAGAAAACACTGAACAGATCCATGGCTGGCTGCAGGCCAATCCTGATCTCGTGCTCAATTCAGAGCAGCAACGCTGGCCTGATCCCAGTGGGGGGGATGGCTTTTATGCCGCAGTGATCACTGCACCGGCAGCGGCCTGAAGTTCTCATCAACCGGTGGACCGTCGTTTGGAGCGACATAGCGCCTGGGAGGTGCGGCTGGCGCGACTGGTGTCGGTTGTTCTCCGCTGCTGAAGGGTTGATCACCATTGCCACCGGATGCTGCGTCTCCAGATGGGGTGTTGCCCTTCTTCTTAGGCCCTTTGAATGGGCGGTTGAGCACCGGTTTAGGAGGAAAGTTTTGGACGTTGTAGCTGCCTTTGACCTGAGTCATGAATTGCTTCCAGGCCCAGGCCGCCTCGCCACTGCTGCTTTTGGTTTCAGCATTGTTGTCGTAGCCGAACCAGACCGCGGTGGTGAGCTGGGGGATTGAGCCGATGAACCATAGGTCCCTGGCTCCTTCCGAGGTACCGGTTTTGCCCGCTACAGGGCGATCGTCGAGTCGGGCTGCGGCACCCGTTCCGCCTGTCACCACCCTTTGCAGCATCCAGTTCATGGCATCGGCTACTTCGCTGTCGAGGGCTCGACTTCCCTTGTCACCATCGATACGCCGACTCCAGAGAACATTGCCTTCAGGACCGCGGATCTCTTCGAAGGCCATCGGCTTCACGTACACCCCACGATTGGCCACTGCGGCATAGGCCGCAGTCATGTCGAGCACGGTCTGCTCATAGGCACCGATCGCCATCGGGTAATACTTGCCAAGAGGGCGCTCGTTGCCGATGCCCAGCTTGTTCGCTGTGCTGATGATCGCGTCGAAGCCGACCTTGTCCTGCAGCTGCACGGCCACTGTGTTCAGCGAATTTTTGAGGGCGTCAGCGAGGGAAATATTGCCGAAGTATTTGTTCTTGAAATTCTTGGGGCAGTATCCAGACCAGCAGCGCGGAGCATCCACAAAGATGTCTTCGGGCTTCACGCCGGAACTGATGGCGGCGGCATAGGGAAACAGCTTGAAGGTGGATCCCGGCGAGCGCAGGCCCTGGGTTGCTCTGTTGAATTGACTGCTACTGAAGTTTTTGCCTCCCACCATGACCCGCACCAGGCCCGTGCCTGGTTCCATTGACACGATCACCCCTTCAGTGTTGAACGGGGCAAACTTCCGGACCACTTGCTGGGCTTTCTTCTGCCAATCGAGGTTGAGGCTGGTGCGGATCTTCAGGCCTCCCAGCTCGATCTGCTCGGGGGTTATCAGCTGCGGCAACTGCTGAGCAACCCAACTGGTGAAGTAAGGCGCTGAGCTGTTGAAATATTTGGGAATGGCTGGTTTGAGATCGAGTGGGCTGCTGCGTGCCTGCTCGGCTTCACTCGCAGTGATAAAGCCAGCCTGGCGCATCCGATTCAGCACAATGCTTCTCCGCTCCAGGGCCAGTTCCGGATTCACCAGGGGTGAATACACCGATGGAGCCGGAGGCAGTCCTGCAATCAGTGCGGCTTCCTGAAGATTGAGTTGATCCGGTGTCTTGGAGTAATACACCCAGGCGGCATCAGACAGCCCATAGGCGCTGGCCCCGAGATACACATAGTTCAGGTATTGCTCAAGAATCTGCTCTTTGCTGAGCTGGCGTTCGAGTTTGTAGGCCAGTGCAGCTTCCTTGAGCTTGCGCGTGATCGTGCGGTCCTGGCTGAGGAACACCGTTCGAGCCAGCTGCTGGGTGATCGTGCTGGCGCCTTCCCGAACGGCCCCCTGGCGCACGTTGCGCACCAGTGCCCGGCCGATTCCCCAGATATCAACGCCGTTGTGCTCATAAAAGCGCCGGTCTTCCGCTGCGATGAATGCCTGCTTCACGAGCAGAGGCATCTCACCTGGTTGGATCTTCTCGCGGGTTGCAGGCCCAAGTTTCTGGATCACCGCCCCATTGCTGGCCAGCAGGGTGATCGTGCCGGGTCTGTTGAAACGGCTGATGCCGCGTGCATCGGGGAGTGTGGCATCGAATGCCTTCACCACAGCAGATTGGGCCAGAGCCACACCACTGCCGATCACGAGGGCTGAACCGCCGATCAGGAACCAATGACGACGGGTGCGAATCACATGACTTGGGTCAGAGGGCTGTGACCAATCGCTAAAGCGGTGACCAGCATTCCAAGCACCAGAAAGGGTTGTGCGCTTGCCTGGTACTTCACGTCGTAGGCCACGGGATCACGCAGCAGCCAGATGTCCTGGAAGGTGATCTGAGGCACGATCAGAAGCACGAGAAGAACGGCAGCGAAATGCTGCCCGATTGCGATCAGCACCGCAACCATCAGCAGCTGAAAAACATCGATCATTCCAGCGCTGATCCAACTTGCGGGGCCGATTCCGAATGCGACCGGAAGTGACTGAAGCCCGAGGGCACGATCACCTTCAACACTCTTGAAGTCGTTGACGACGGCGATCCCAAGCCCAGCGAGGCTGTAGGCCAGGGTGAGCAGGGCGGTCGCCCAGGTGAGCTGACCGAAGAGTGCCTGACCTGCCCACCAGGGAAGGGCGATATAACTTGCGCCGAGGGCGTAGTTCCCCAGCCAGCCGTTCTGTTTGAGCTTGAGGGGAGGCGCCGAGTAGATGTAGCTAACCAAAGACCCGCCAACTGCCAGCAAGAACAGAACAGGGATTTCATGGTGAGCCCATTGGTCGAGCCCCCAGGCCACTGCTAGTCCGCTGAGCAGCAAGACCCAGATCTGCAGCCTCACCTGTCCGAGGGTGATCGCGCCGGAGGGGATCGGCCGGTAAGGCTCGTTGATCGCGTCGATTTCGCGGTCGTAGTAGTCGTTGATGGTCTGGGTGTAACCCGCCAGAAGTGGGCCACTCATCACCATGCAGATGATGGCGGCTAAGACGTGGTCAAACCGCCATTCGTAGCTCCCGCTTGCTGCTGCACCGCAGACAACACCCCAGATCAAGGGGATCCAGGTGACCGGTTTCATCAGCTGCAGACGCAGCTTCCAGATGTTGGTGGTGCCACTGGCACCTTTCATGCCGAGCAGCTGACGGGCGTCACTCACGAAATAAGGCCTCAGGCTGCGACGATCTCGTCTTCAAAGAACCAGGAGCTGGATCCATCACTCAGCTCGACCACCACTCCAATACCTTTGCCGTCGACCGTGCGGAATTCAGTCACGGTGCCGAATGCATCACTTTTCAACAGGTCAACCATGTCCTGAGGAATGCGATCACGAACCCGGGTTACGCGAACTTTGCTTCCGACCTCAATGGACTCGAGTTTCGGGGTTGGAAGAGGTTCTGAGCCGGTTATTCGTTTGATCAGATTGAGAACATTTCCCAGCATGACCTGCAAGGCTTGGAAAGACGTTGCACCTTAACAGCCGTGTATCGAATGCCATGGTCGCCCTGCGCTTGATTCCCTGTCTTGATGTCGCCAAGGGGCGCGTGGTGAAGGGTGTGAATTTCGTGGGACTTCGCGATGCGGGAGATCCTGTTGAGTTGGCCTGCCGTTACAGCCAGGCCGGTGCGGATGAACTCGTGTTTTTGGATATCGCGGCGAGTCATGAGGGCCGAGCCACGTTGGTGGAAATGGTCCGTAGAACATCGGATCAGGTCACCATCCCCTTCACGGTTGGTGGTGGCATCGCCTCGGTGGAGGGCATCACCGAGCTACTGCGGGCCGGTGCTGACAAGGTCAGCCTCAACTCCTCAGCGGTGCGAAGGCCGGAGCTGGTTCAGGAGGGAGCGGACCGCTTCGGATGCCAGTGCATCGTGGTCGCCATCGATGCTCGCCGCAGGGATGCAGGCGGATGGGATGTCTATGTCAAGGGTGGTCGAGAGAACACCGGTCTGGACGTGATTCGTTGGGCACGGCGGGTCGCAGAACTCGGAGCCGGCGAAATCCTGCTCACTTCCATGGATGGGGATGGCACCCAAGCGGGGTATGACCTAGAGCTCACACGGGCTGTTGCACAGGCTGTGCCTGTGCCTGTGATCGCTTCCGGAGGCGCCGGTTGTCTTGACCACATCGCTGCGGCTCTCGACAACGGTCCAAGTGGAGGCCAGGCATCTGCTGCACTGCTGGCATCCCTGCTGCATGACGGAATCCTCACCGTTGAGGCGATTAAGGCAGATTTGCTTAGCAGGAGCCTGATGATCCGGCCCTTAGAGGCTTGACGTCTCTTAATATGTAAAGAACTGTTCCGTACGGTTGTATCCCCTTAGTGCATCTCCTTCTTTCCACAATTGAGGCACTGAAGGTTTCTTCTGGTCAGCCATTAATACCTTCGGGCTGGGTGCTGCCTCTTGGCATCTTGCTGGTTGTGGTGGTGGTAGTCCTTGTGGGCTGGGCACTTCAGTTGATGCAATCCGCTATCGACCAGGGAGAGTTTTCGCTCATGCTGGCTGGCTGCATGGTGTGTTCAGCCGCAGTCGGACTTGCGACGGTGATGGTCATGACGCTCAGTGGCCTGCCGCTTTGAAACCCGGCGATGCTGAAGCTGTTGAACAATTGTTTAACGATGCTGCGCCCAGCTACGACAGGCTGAATGACTGGTTGAGTCTCGGGCTTCATCGTCAATGGAAGCGACAGATGGTGCTGCAGCTGTCACCGCAGCCAGGTGAGCAATGGCTGGATCTGTGTTGCGGAACGGGTGATCTGGCCCTCGCTCTCGCGCGCCGTTTGAGACCTGGTGGGAGCGTGGTTGGTGTGGATGCGGCGGCTGAACCTCTGGTGATCGCGGCCCAGCGATCGGCACGGGAACCCTGGCTGCCGGTGCACTGGCAGCAGGGCGATGCTTTGAATCTGGAGCTGCCGGATGCCAGCGCTGATGGGGCCTTGATGGCCTATGGATTGCGAAATCTGGCTGATCCAGCGGCTGGCCTCAGGGAGCTGCGCCGGGTGTTGCGTGAGGGAGGCCGTGCCGGTCTGCTGGATTTCAATCGACTGCCGTCTGGCACTGCTGCGGCTGTGTTCCAACGGACGTACCTGCGCAGGGTGGTGGTTCCTGTTGCGTCTCGGGCTGGCCTTGCTGAGCACTACGCCTATCTCGAAGAAAGCCTCAAGTGTTTTCCCGATGGACCCGCACAGCAGCAGCTCGCTCTTGATGCCGGTTTCCGCGGAGCCTCTCATCGCCCCCTGGCCGCAGGCCTAATGGGTCTTCTTACGGTTTGGACCTGAACGGTTACCCCCAGGGGCGCCTCGCTTGCGACAGGTGAGATCGATGAACTATGAAGGAATGATTAAGAAGCGGGGGAGAAACGCATGGCCTTTCCGTTGCCGTCTCTGCTGTCCTCCATTGAGGATTTGTTGGATGAAGTCCAGTGGCTGGACGGGATGATCCTGGTCACCGACTCACAGAAGGCCACCTTCGTTTCGTTCTCTCAAGTGGATCCGGTTCTGCGCCGCCTGCGCTCTCGCCCTAGGGGTGCTGAGGTGGCCGAAAAGCTCTGCATGTCTCTGCTGGAGACCCACGGCAAAGGCGCCAGTAAACCTGTGCTGGTGTTTCAGGGTGATGGCAGTTTCTGGCTGGGCACCATGGGCCCGGGGCGCAGTCATCCCCATCGTCATCATGCGATCGCCCATCTGCGCCGCTGTCTTTCCTTGAGCTGAGCTTCCCAGGCGGCTCTGACGCGAGAATGCATCGGATTGGCTCCAGCGCACGGATGCATTTTCAGGACATCATCAGCACTCTCAACCGTTTCTGGTCGGAGCAGGGTTGTCTGCTGCTGCAGCCCTACGACACGGAAAAGGGCGCAGGAACCATGAGTCCGCACACCGTGCTGAGGGCCATTGGTCCTGAGCCGTGGGCGGTGGCTTATCCCGAGCCTTGTCGTCGCCCCACTGATGGTCGCTATGGCGACAATCCCAATCGGGCTCAGCATTATTTCCAGTACCAGGTGCTGATCAAGCCTTCACCGGATGGCATCCAGGAGACCTATCTCGCTTCGCTGGAAGCCATGGGGATCCGTGCTGCTGATCACGATATCCGCTTCGTGGAAGACAACTGGGAGTCACCGACCCTCGGAGCCTGGGGTGTGGGCTGGGAGGTGTGGCTGGATGGCATGGAGGTGACCCAGTTCACCTATTTCCAGCAGTGCGGCGGCATCGACTGCAAGCCGGTGTCGATTGAGATCACCTATGGGCTTGAGCGTTTGGCGATGTATTTGCAGGACGTGGAAAGCATCTGGGATTTGAGCTGGAATGCCGAGCGCAGTTACGGCGATATTTGGCTTCCGTTTGAAAAAGGACAGTGCCAGTTCAATTTCGAGGCCTCCAACCCTGAGCGCCTCAAGCAGTTGTTTGCCATCTATGAAGCTGAAGCAGCCGATCTGATCGACAACAAGCTGCCGGCGCCGGCCCTGGACTTTGTGCTCAAGTGCAGCCACACCTTCAACTTGCTCGAAGCCCGTGGGGTGATCTCGGTGACGGAGCGCACAGCCACCATCGGTCGCATCCGCAACTTGGCCCGCAAGGTGGCCGAGGCCTGGCTGGCTGAGCGGGAAGCGCTGGGATTTCCATTACTGGAGCAGCCCGCTGCCGCTGCCACCGCTGTCTGATCGCGGGGGAACCCTCGCAGCAACTCCGATCGTGCTGAATGAAACCGGTCTTCAGCGCCGGGTTGTTGCTGCTTTCTGCCTGCATCGGGGCGGCCTATGTGCGCTCCTGGATGCACTGGTTAACCCTGGTGGTGCTTCTGGTCTGTGGACTGGTGGCCTGGGGGCGAGCCTGTCGCAGACCGAGCAAGGCGATTGGGGTTCTCGCTTTGATGCTCTGTCTGGTCAGTGTTCGCTGCGGAACTGGGGCCATGATCCAGCCGCAGCCAGGCGATCCCAGCCTGTTCATTCCTGCTGATGGCAAGCCTCTTGCGGTGCGCCTTGTAGGCCGGATTCATGCTGACGGTGCAGTGAACAACGGTCGCTGCCGCTCTTTGCTGGAGGTCAGCAGCCTCAATGACCACATCAGTCGAGGTCGTACCGAGCTGACCCTCGAACCTTGTACGACTCCATTGCTGACAGGTTCCTGGATTGAGCTGAAAGGTGAGATGCGCCGCCCTCAAGCTGGCTCGCACCCACTGTTGGACCGAGTTGATGAGCGATTGGCGCTGCAGCGAACTTGGAGTCGTCTCCGCACCGATGCCATCCAGGTGTTGCGGCAGGACCGGACCCCCCTGGCCAATGCACGCCGCACGATTGCTCAGCGTTTGATCGCTGTGGCCGGTGAGCAGCAGGGTGGTTTGCTTGCTGCACTGGTGCTCGGAGGTGCTCAGGTTTCCTTGCCGCAAAGCCTGCGCGAAAGCTTTCGGGTGGCGGGGCTGTCGCATGCCCTTGCAGCTTCGGGATTTCATCTTTCCGTGCTGCTGGGCAGCACACTGGCTTGCACCAGTGCCTGGCCTGGGATGCTGCGGCTGGCTGCTGGCAGTGCTGCGATGGCCGTGTTTCTTGCCCTTGCAGGAGCGCAGCCATCCGTGGTGCGCGCGGTGTTGATGGGTGCGGCGGCACTGCTGATCCGTGAGAGCGGACACCGCAGTCGCCCCCTGGGTGTGCTCCTGCTCACTCTGCTGCTGATGCTGCTGGTCCATCCGGCCTGGACACGTTCTATCGGTTTTCAGCTCAGTGCAGCGGCAACGGCTGGCCTGGTGATTTCGGCTGAGCCCATCGAGCAGTGGATCGTGCAGCACCTGCCTTGTCCATTGCACCGCTTGGCTCCAGCGCTCTCGATTCCCCTTGCTGCCTTGTTCTGGACCCTGCCACTGCAATTGCTTCATTTCGGCGCAGCACCGCTTTATGCCGTGCTCAGTAACCTGCTGGCAGCGCCATTGCTGGGGCCCCTCACCCTTGCTGCCATGGCTCTGGCTCTGATGGTTCTGCTGCTGCCGTCAGCGCTGAGCGCTGCACTGCTGCCCTGGTTGATCTGGCCAGTGCAGAAGCTGAGCTGGCTGCTGATCAACCTGGTGCACTGGATCAGTTGGTGGCCATGGGCTCAGTTGCTCACAGGACCGGTGCATCCTTTGCTGGTGCTGACGTTTTCGTTGGGCTTGCTGCTTTGGCTGTTGCCCGCTTCACAGGGCTTGCGTTGCCTGTCGGTGCCGTTGCTTCTTTTGGTGGTGGGTCTGCAGGTTCGCGTTCAGTTTCGAGATGACTTGATTCGTGTGGAGCAGTGGGGGCGCCAGTGGTTGTTGTTGCGCCACCGAGGACGGGCGGCCATGTTGAGCAGCCATGGCGATGAGCTCAGTTGCCGAATCGCGATGCGACTGAGTCATGGGCTCGGTCATCAGCAGCTGGACTGGGTTGCGGTTCTCGATCCGGTCGGTGTAGATCAGCAACCGTGTTGGAACGCCTTGGCGCGCACACTGCAGGCAGAACAGAGAGGACGGTTGCCCCTGTCAGCAGGACAGCGTTTGCAGAGTGATGGACTGAGTGTTGGTATCCCTAAGCGCCGTGGTCGCCTTCTGGATATTCGCTTCGGTAGCCGAGTTCAACGACTGCGCCGCAGCGACCTTCAGCCCCAATCGGGCTCAGTGCCCAGGGTGTGAGAAGGCTGCCTACTAAAGTGGGCTTGCGCTTGAGCGCTTGGAGAGGTGGCAGAGCCCGGTTGAATGCGCACGACTCGAAATCGTGTAGGGGTAACACCCTCGTGGGTTCGAATCCCACCCTCTCCGTTTCTAACTATTCCCGAAATGGGATTTGTTGGCCAGTTCAATCAAGGTTCTGTTTGGTACTGGGTTGGTGGTTTCGATCATGCAGTTTAAAATTTTTCTGAAACTGATCATGACCATCCCAGACTTGGCCTCTTGACTATTTTAAATAAGAACCCCCTTTGGGCTGGCAGCAAACAGCTCCTGGGATGCCCGGTTTGAGCCACTGATTTGAAGCCATTGTTCGACTTGGTGCTGAGAGGTCAATCAACAGTGGATCCTGGAGAAGAGGGTGATGCTTCAGCCAGCGAGATTCGATTTAAGAGTGAAAGAGCAGTACGAGGCCATCGCTGACCTGATGAAATTCTCGTTCCTCTCGGCTCAGGTCGAGGCCGACTTCCAGCCCTTCGGTCACGGCCTGGTCAAAGGGTGGGGTGCTGGGGGGGGCATCCCCCTGCCAAAGCGCTGCGATTCCCACGGCTGTGGCATGCCAGTGGAAGTGGGTGGTTTCTCCAATGGAGGCTTCCTTGAGAGCCTCTTCGAGGAGGCCGTTGAGAGCAGTGCTTGTGGATGCCATTCCACAAGCTTCGGGACAGCGGCGGGGGACGGCAATCGCCTGAGAGACTTCTTGATCAATCAGTCGCGTCGTGAGACACGTCTGGATGGCTCGGGAGGTGGTTGGGCTGGCTCTGTGCCGTTGCGGTTACTGGCCCTTTGCTGCTGACGAACGCACAGCCTTGAGGTTGATTGGTCTGAGACGAGAGGGACAACGATTGGTTACTGCTCCCCGTCGTCCCGTCCTTTCCGCATCTCCCTCCAAGCTCCGCCGTCGCGCTTCACGACGTCATCTTGAGTTGGTTGCTGCGCCGCCTTCGAGCCTCTCTGCCCTCACTTTGGTTCGCCGGCAGAGTCGACTCGGGCGTTCGCTGAAGCGCAGTGGTGATGTTGTGTTCTCAGCCGCAGTGCTTGGGCTGGGTTCCCCACTGTTTCTGCTCTTGGCCGTTCTGGTGAAGCTCAGTTCACCCGGTCCAGTGTTTTATATGCAGAAACGGGTTGGGCGTAGCTATCGACAGTTTGGCTGCATCAAATTCCGCACGATGCGGCCTGATGCGGATTCTGTTCTGGCTCAGGTGTTGGAGCGCTCACCTGAGATGCGCGCTGAGTTTGATCGGGATTTCAAGCTGCGCAACGATCCCCGAATTACACCGATCGGCAGGTTTCTGCGTCGCTCGAGCCTCGATGAGCTTCCTCAGTTTCTCAATGTTCTGCGTGGCGAGATGAGCTTGGTTGGTCCACGACCGATCGTTCGCAAAGAGATCAGCCGTTACGGCGACTACATGGACGAAGTTCTGGCGGTCCGGCCCGGTCTCACAGGCCTCTGGCAGGTGAGCGGCAGAAACAACCTCAGCTATCCCAAGCGAGTCAGGCTCGATCTGGCGTATGCCCGCGGTCGAACCTTTCTGCTGGATCTGGCCATCATCCTGCGCACCTTCGGCGTGTTGCTGTTGCCGATGGATCGTGGTGCTTACTGAGTCTCCTGTTAAGCGGCCCAGCTAAAGCCGGCAGCGATCATGAGCCACAGCAGTTCAAGACGCTTGGTAAGCCCCATGATCCGTTTCACGCTCAAAATATCGGCTATTGGAAATTCAGCTCCCAGCAGCGGTTTCTCGACCCAGCGATTGCCGTAGCGGTTTCTTCCACCAAGCTGTACTCCAGCGCAATGGGCATAGATCGCTTCTGAGCGTCCTGCGTTGGGAGAGTCATCGTGCCGGCCTTCCGATTCGGCAGAGCTGACCAGTGCTGACCACTGCAGCCAGGACCTGCTGACCAGGGGCAGGGACAGCATCACGATCCGGCAAGGCAGCCAGGTCATGAGGTCATCGAGTCGGGCGCCAGCGGTGCCAAGCCAGCGCAACCGCCCTTTGCGGTAACCCAACATGGAATCCAGGGTGCTGGCTGCCTTGAAGATCCAGGCCAGAGCCAGTGGTCCTGGACCTGCTGTGAATCCCGACATCCACAGTCCCGCTCCGACCAGCATCCAGAACAGCGGAGCAAAAAGGCCGTCCACGGCATTCTCGCTGGCCGTTTCCGCGGCAGCGCGCAGGATGTCGTTCCTGTTGAGCGAGGTGGTGTCGCGTCCCACAATCCAGCTGAGACGTCGCCTGGCCTCCAAGGGCTCCACGCCGTCGTCGGCAGGCAGTGCCACAAGGACGCTGTGCACACTCTCTTCCAGGCTTTTGCTTGCCAGCGAACTGGCCAGGGCAATAACCCACAGCACCCTGGCGGCCAAATTGATCCAGTCATGGCTGCCACCCCAGCGGCCAAGGACCAGTTGGTCCAGCAGCCAACCGCATAGTCCGCTTGTCAGAACAAGCGTGAACGTGATGATTAGACCGGCGATCGACAGCCTGATCGGGCTGTCCTGAGCCCAGGTCTCGGCACGCAGGCGCATCCGTTGGATTCCCCATCCCATCACAATCACGGGATGGAGCCAGGTGGCTGGATCACCAATGCAACGATCCAGCAGTGCTGCAAGAAGAATTCCTGCCGTGGCAAGCGTTGAGGCTTGCAGGGTCATGCCTGTGCTGGGGCTGTTCGGGGTTGCGTGATGGCCAGGGCAATGAAACCTGCCGAGACCAGTGGCAAGGCGGCCGACAGGCTCAGCACCTGGCAGATCAATCCCAGGCCGATGCTGCCGACCAGACCTCCAACGGCTCCGGAGCGCACCAGCACCTGCCAGCGCAAGGGTTCATCCCCAAGAGGCGTGAGCCGCTCAACCAGTGCGGCATCGCTTGCAGCTGCCAGGGCTCCGATCGGAACGAACAACAGCACGGCCAACCAGGCGGGCACCGTTGCCTGGCTCAGCAGCAACAGGGCGCAGATCAGCAGATAGGGCACCGAGCGGTGCACTCGGGGGGTCCACCGACCGAGGGCTCTGCCCAGCCCGTAGGAGGCCAGCACCATGCCGAAGTCGAAGCACCTCCCGCCATCGACATCACGAACCCATAAAGCCAGCAGAGCGAACAAGGCACCCATCACCAGCCCCTGCAGTGCACAGGATCGGTCCCAGGGCGGAGTGTTGGATGCATTGGACGCTTCCTGCGCAGCGATCGGGCGCGTCGCAGGGCGTGAGGCAACGATGGCGAGAGGCAGCAGTAGGACCAGTGCAGGCAGAAACTGAAGCAGCGCCGGAAACAGCAATGCGGCCAACAGATTGCCGACCAGGGCTCCGATTTCCTGGCCGCTGCGCAAGCGCTTCATCGTGCTGCCTGCCTCAACGATCAGATGTCGCTGCAACGGCAGGATGGAGACTTCCTGGCCAATCCCGAACAGCAACACCGCTGAGAAGCTGCCCAGCAGCAGCAGTGTCTGCTGGTCCCCCATCGGCTTCAGGGCCAGACTGACGCTCAACAGAAGCAGCACGCCTAAAATCTGGAGCCCATAGCCGCGTGGCGTTCGCTTCAGCTGCAGCAGAAAGGGGAGTGCACCCAGTGCCGGCAGCATGGTGTTCAGCAACGGAGCTGAGGTGATTCCGCTCACCATCCATGCTGTTGCTGCCAATGAAAGATTGACTCCTGCCTGGGAAGAACCCTGCAGCAGCATCGGAGGTGCAGGCAATCGGACGCTCATCGTCGACTTGCTGGAGAGATCACTCTTCAAACACCTTGCCTTGTTGTGCGGCCTGACGCACTGACAGGTCAAGCAACGGAGTTAGGGCAACGACGGCCCCTTCGCACCATGGGAGGTGGCAGATCATGCGCAACCTCACATGGTGCGGTTGATTCAGGACGCTTTTAGCCAGCTGAACATCGAGCGCAGGCCCTTGCCAACTTCCTCGATCTTGTGCTCTCCGTCGCGTTTGCGGATCTTGTTCATCTCGGGCTTGCCGGCTTCGCACTCAGCAACGAAGTTCTTGGCGAAGGTTCCGTCCTGGATGTCCGCCAGGATGCGCTTCATCTCCGCTTTGGTGTCGTCGGTGATCAGCCCACCGCCAAGCCGCAGCGCCCAAGGCCGTTCACCGGCGATGGCTTCCACCCCCAATCGAAGCTGCTGAATCACGGCTCCCATCACTTGCACCGGATGTAGACACCAGCGCGGATCACCGATCAGTCGGTCAAGACAGCACGCAGCGATGACTAAACCAATCGAAGGCAACACGGTTGGATCAATTGGTGCTGAGAGAGATAGTGGGTCGACGCCAACGCCAGGTAACAAGGGCAGCAAAGCTAAAGAGCAGCGACACCAGCAACATGGCTGAAGTAACGCCAATGGCCTGTCCAATCCCTCCCATGATCAGGCTGCTAATGGCTGAAGCAATTGCTAGAGAGCGAAATAAGATATCCCGTCGGAATGAAAGTTCACCATGCTGTTTGAGGTGATCTATTAATTCGAATTCAATGCTTGTAATCGAAGCGCCCAAAGGGATAAAGATGAAGACATCAACCCAGAGAGGTGTCTGTGGTAAAAATGCAATAAAGATCAGCACAGCACATAAAAAATAGTGAGTGACTCCAGACAGCTTTGGGAGAGCTTTGTTTGTGAATATCCTGCCCAGCATAAAAGCGCCAAAGACAATGGAAAAGTCCAGCGCCGATCCTCTTTTGATGCTGATGACCCAAAGTGGTAACAAACCAAAAAGAGCGCCGATGCAAAGGCCTTGTAAAAGGCACCAATGATCGATGGGAGGAGCTGATTGGGTGGCGTTAGTGTTTTCTAAGGATTGATTGGTTGGCGCTTGAGGATAATATTTGCTTAGCCAAAATGGTGCAAGTGCTAGTAAGACTGCAGGCGGAAATAGCTTAAAAAGGGGATAGACAATTCCTCCAATAATGGTGCCCATCAGGCTTCCAGCGTCTGAGGTTTTTTGTAGTGATTTATTGGTAATAGCTGCTTCTTTCAGGACAATCCCTGTGATCGGTAATAGGCAGATAAGGCTGCCATAGGAGGCGAGCTGTGCAACCCCAAGCGTCGAGACAATGACGAGCCAGTTGGGAAGTAGATCAAAGTACAGGAAAACAACAATGAGTTCCAGCAGTATCGTTGCCAAAAAAAAGGCATTCATCCCTTTGAGGGATCTTTTAAGAGGTAAAAAAGCAGGAAGATTCTGGGCTCCGATCAAGAGACTGTTAATCAATGGAGATGACGACGTCTCAGCCAGCAGCCAGGCTGAAGTGATCACCACCACGTTGATCGAAGCCATCCAGCTGGCCCAGCTCAACACTTTTTGAGAGCTCGCCAAGGAGGTTCCAACACCAATGCCATAAGCTTGCTCAATGCTGATGGCATTGTCAGTTGCTGCGTTAGCCCATTGGCTTCGCTGATCAGGATGCCTTCAGCCAGCTGAACATCGAGCGCAGCCCCTTGCCGACCTCCTCGATCTTGTGGTCACCGTCGCGTTTGCGGATTTTGTTCATCTCGGGTTTGCCGGCTTCGCACTCAGCCACGAAATTCTTGGCGAAGGTGCCGTCTTGGATGTCCGAGAGGATGCGCTTCATCTCCGCTTTGGTCTCATCGGTGATCAGGCGGGGACCACTCACGTAATCGCCATACTCCGCGGTGTTGGAGATCGAGTCGCGCATGGCCGACAAACCACCTTTCACCATCAGATCCACGATCAGCTTCACTTCGTGCAGGCACTCGAAGTAGGCCAGTTCAGGCTGGTAACCCGCTTCGACAAGGGTCTCGAAGCCAGCTTTCACCAGTTCTGATAGCCCGCCACAGAGCACAGCCTGTTCGCCAAACAGATCGGTTTCGGTTTCTTCCTTGAAGTTGGTCTCCAAGATTCCGGCACGGGTGCCGCCGATTCCCTTGGCGTAGGCCATGGCCAGGCCACGGGCGTTCCCGGAGGCATCTTTTTCAATGGCGAAAAGGGCTGGAACCCCTTGGCCGTTCTGATACTCCCAACGCACGGTGTGACCGGGGCCCTTGGGGGCGATCATCACCACATCCACATCAGCAGGCGGTTGGATCAGGCCGAAACGGATGTTGAAACCATGGGCAAAGCTGAGCACCTTGCCAGCGCTTAGATGTTGGGCGATTTCCTTGTCGTAGACCTCTTTCTGGAACTCATCGGGCAGCAGCACCATGATCCAGTCCGCTTTGGCGGCAGCGTCAGAAACGCTCAGCACCTCCAGACCGTCGGCCTTGGCTTTGTCTGCGGAGCGGCTTCCTTCGTAAAGCCCCACCACCACGTTCACACCGCTGTCCTTGAGGTTCAGGGCGTGGGCATGGCCCTGGGAGCCGTAGCCGATGATCGCGACTGTCTTGCCGCTGAGCAGCGAGAGATCGGCATCGGAGTCGTAGAAAAGCTGAGCCATCCGGACGATGAACGTGGAGCTTGGTAACGACCGAGCTTACGCAAGTGCCTGACCGATCAGGCCTCGTTGGGGTGGGCGATCACCCGGTCAATGAGCCCATAGTCCTTGGCCTCCTCGCTGCTGAGGAAGTAATCGCGATCGGTGTCTTTCTCGATTTTCTCGAAGCTCTGGCCGCTCATCTCAGCCATGGAACGGTTGAGCATTTCCTTCATGCGCAGGATCTCGCGCGCCTCAATTTCGATGTCGCTGGCCTGTCTCTGGGCAGTTCCGCCTAGCGGTTGGTGAATCATGATCCGGCTGTGGGGGAGGGCCAATCGTTTGCCCTTGGTGCCCGCTGCCAGAAGGAAAGCGCCCATTGATGCCGCCAGACCCACGCAGATGGTGACCACGTCGCTCTTGACGTATTGCATGGTGTCGTAAATCGCCAACCCTGCAGTTACAGATCCACCAGGGGAGTTGATGTAGAGATAAATCGGCTTGCTGCTGTCTTCGGAGTCGAGATAGAGCATCTGGGCAACCAGACTGTTGGCCACCGCGTCGTTGACCTCAGAGCCGAGGAACAGGATTCGCTCCACTCCCAGTCGGGTGTAAATGTCTACCCAACGCTCCATCTGGCTGCCAGGGAGGCGGTAGGGGACGCTAGGGGTACCGATCGGCATGTGTCCTTGTGGGTTGAAGGAAAAAGGGGTGAAATGTGAGAGAAGTGGGCTGAATCAGCCGGCCGGGACTGGAGCTGGAAGCTCTTTGCGACTGGAGAGCACCCGGTCAATCAGTCCATAGTCCTTGGCCTGATCCGGGGTGAGATAACTCATGCGATCGGAATCCTTCGAGAGTTCCTCCACGCTGCGGCCCGTGTTCGTCGAAAGGATTTCGAGCATGGCCCGCTTGTTGTGCAGCACTTCCTTGGCACGGATCTGAATGTCCGTGGCCTGGCCCTGTGCTCCGCTGCGGGGCTGATGCAGCACGATCGAGGCGTGGGGCAGGGCTGCGCGGTGACCCTTGGTTCCGGCAGACAGAATGACGGCTGCCGTGCCCATCGCCTGGCCGATGCAGATGGTGTGGACGGGCGGCTTCACGTAGCGGAGCGTGTCGCAGATGGCGAAAGCTTCCGTTTCGAATCCAATGGCATCGCCTGTGTACCAGCTGGTGCCTGTTGAGTTGATGTAGAAGTAGATCGGCTTGTCGGGGTTATCGAACTCCAGAAAAAGCAGTTGGGCAATGATCAGTTCAGTCACATCCAGCCCCACCTGACGTTTGGTGTCGTCATCGGAGAAAAGGGGTAGACCCAAATAGACAATGCGCTCCTTGAGCAGCAGTGAAGGCAGATCAGGAGGGGGTGTCCGCATCACCGACGAATCGCCGTAATAAGGAGCTGATGTAGTCATCCGCGTCGGGCCGCCGTGGTCTGTGGACCCTAGCGGGACTCAGGGGTTGGACGCTCGTTGCGACGGTTCTTACGGGGTGGTTTTGCGCCTGGGCTGCTCTTGCCGGTGGCGGTTGTTTCGCCTTCTTGATCGAGCCGACCGAACACCATCCGCCCGCTTGGGTTTTGTAAGGCTCCGGTGATCACCACGGCCCGCCGCTCACCGATGGCTGCTCGGGCGTTTTCAATCACCACCATCGTGCCGTCATCCAGGTATGCCACCCCCTGGTGCTCTTCCTTGCCTTCGCGGACGATCTTCAGGTTGAGCTCATCCCCCGGCTGCACTTCAGGGCGCAGGGCGATCACCAGTTCGCTCAGGTTCATCACCTTGAGTTCCTTCAACCGGGCCACCTGAGCCAGGTTGAAGTCGGCTGTCACCAGGGTGCCGCCGGTGTCTTCCGTGAGCTGCAACAGACGATCATCCGTGCCGGCCCCGTCGTAGCGGGTCGTATTGATCACCAGACGTTTGTTGTAGGTCTCACGCAGGGCATTGAGCAGCTTCAGGCCACGTCGCCCTTTACCGCGTTTCTCGAGGTTGTTGGAATCAGCGAGCTGCTGCATCTCGTTGATCACTGTCTGGGCCACGATCACCTTCCCCTCCAGCAGTCCGCAGCCAATCATTCCCTGGATACGCCCGTCGATGATCACGCTGGTGTCGAGGATCTTGGCTGTGGCGGGTGTAAGCACTCCATCCGCCACGAGTAGAGCTTCCGTGGAGGTTGGGTTGAACAGCCTCAGCAGCGTTCGTCCATGCACCTCAGCGAGGTTGTAACCCAGCACTCCGAAGAACACATTGCTCAGAATCGCTGCCAGAGGCTTCACCAAAGAGCTGGCGCCAGCCAGAGGCAGCAACAGAATCGGAGCCAACAACAGGTTGGCCACCAGCAGGCCGAGGATCAGTCCAACCGCCCGGCTGACCAGAAGATCGGTGGGCATCGTGCGCACCTGATTCATCAGTCGCTGCCGCAGCCGTCGAAAGACAAGGCCTGCCACAAGTCCGATCACAGCCCCAACGGCGCTCAAGCCCAAACGCACTTCCTGGGCGTTGGTGTCATCTAATAGTTCCTGTGGAAGCAGATGCACACCCATCCAGCCGGTCGCCGTTCCGGAGATCAGGAACAGGATGATGATGAGCGCTTCGACCATGAGGTTGGGTTCTCACTGCCCAGTCCAGTTGCAGGCAGCATGCACCATTCTCACTCTCCTGGCTCGGGCTGATGACCGCACCCGCGCCCCGTAGCGCTTACGTCCATATTCCTTTCTGCCATCGGCGCTGCTTCTACTGCGATTTCGCGGTGGTGCCGCTCGGGGACAAGGCGGATGCCGAGGGAGGGCCAGGGAGTCGCTCGATCGAGACCTATCTAGGGCAACTGCTCCATGAAATCGAGCTTTCTCCATCGGGTCCGCCCTTGGCCACCGTGTACATCGGAGGAGGCACCCCCTCGCTGCTGACCCCTGAACAGATCGGGCGTGTCCTCAACGCACTGCGAACGCGTTTCGGCTTGCAGAGCGGATCTGAAATCACTCTGGAAATGGATCCCGCCAGCTTTGAGCAGATGGATCTCGAAGCCCTGCTGCGATCCGGTGTGAACAGGGTCAGTCTCGGTGGTCAGAGTTTCGACGACCAAGTTCTGGAATCCCTCGGTCGCCGTCATCGCCGCTCGGATCTGCTGGAAGCATGTGAATGGCTTCACAGAGCTGTTGAGAAGGGCGCTCTGCGCAGCTGGAGCCTTGACCTGATCCGCAACCTCCCCGATCAGAGCGATGACGCCTGGGGAATTCAGCTGGAGCGAGCTGTTGCGATAGCTGCTCCCCATCTCTCCATTTATGACCTCAGCGTTGAACCCGGCACGGTGTTCTCGAAGCTGGAGCAACGCGGTGAGCTGCAATTGCCCGATGAGGATGGCGCTGCCGATCGGATCGCAGCGACCAGCAATCGGCTTGCTAAGGCTGGCTACTGCCGCTACGAAATCTCCAATTTCGCCAGGCCAGGTCATGCGTCGCGCCATAACCGGGTGTACTGGAGCGGTGCCGGTTGGTGGGCGTTTGGTCTGGGAGCAACCAGTGCCCCATGGGGTGAGCGCTTTGCCAGACCGCGCACCCGTGAGACCTATGGACAATGGGTCGATCAGCAGCAGAGGGACGGTGCGCATTCGTCTTTGCTGCAGGCGCTTGCCCTGCCGATGAGCTTGGAGGATCGTCTGCTCGTGGGGCTAAGGCGACATGAAGGTGTTGACTTGCTGGAGCAAGCCCTGAGTTGCGGCTGGTCCCTGGAAGCTTGCAGCCGTTGGCTGCCTCCATTGGAGGATCGCTGGGCAGATTTTCTTTCAACCAATCTGATGCGCCGAAGCGGCGCACGCTGGCAGCTCACCGATCCTCTAGGGATGGCCGTCAGCAATGCGGTTCTGGTGGAGTTGGTGGAGTGGTGGGAGGAGCTGATGGCTGACGCTGATCTTCCAGCCAGTTGCTCAAGGCCTTGACCGCCAGCCCCCGACCATCCATTCGGGCCTGGCTGAAGGGGGGTTGTGATCGGGTGAGTCCGAGCAGATCGGCGGTCACGCTCACCTGCCCATCGCAGTCGTCCCCGGCTCCGATGCCGATCACCGGGATGCTCAAACGCCGCCTTACCTGCCCTGCGAGTTCGGCGGGGACATGCTCGAGCACCATGGCGAAGCATCCCGCTGATTCCAGTTCCGAAGCTTGCTGCAGCAGGCGTTCCTGGCTGCGTGGATCCTTGGCCTGACGGCGGTATCCAAGGCTGTGGACCGCCTGAGGCAACAGTCCCAAATGCCCCATCACAGGGATCCCCGTGCGAACCAGGCGTTCAATGACCGCCAACACCTCGGGTTCGGCACCTTCAAGCTTCACCCCAGCCGCATCGGATTGTTTGATCAGGGTTCCTGCTGCCGCTACAGCACGATCCAACCCGCACTGGTAGCTGAGGAAGGGAAGATCCGTGATCACCAGCGGTTGTTTGGCCAGCGGTTGGCTCAAGCCTCGGCAGACCGCCTGAGTATGCAACAGCATTTGCTCCAGTGTGACCGGAAGGGTTGTGCTGTGGCCAAGGCTGACCATGGCCAGTGAATCCCCTACCAGCACCACATCAGCGCCGGCATCCTCCACGAGGGAGGCACTCAGAGCATCCCAGGCGGTGAGCATGGTGATTGGTTGGCCGGTCTGCTTGAACCGGATCAGGTCAGAGGCACGCAACCGCGTTCTCGGATCAGCGGACTTCCATTGCTAACATTGCAAGTGACTCGGACCTATGCGGTTCAGACGCCCAAACTTGGTCAGAACCGGAAGGCAGCAGCCACACGGGATGCTCTGGACAGGCGTGGACTCCGGGTCACCACATTTTTATCTGTATTTGAGTTCGTCAAATTCAGAGGGTTGATCTGAAGTGATGACTGCTGAATTCAGCTGTCCTTCCCGCCATCCTGGCGTTGCTGACGCTGTCTGAGGAATTCGGGGATGCGCGCACCGGCATCCTGAGATTCGGCAGAGCTGAAGGCCGATGTTGCTGCGCGCGGAACGCTTCTCTCGGTGCGATAGGGCTGACCGTTCTCAAAGCCTGTCGCAATCACTGTCACGTGAATCTCTCCTTCAAGACGTTCGTCAACGACAGCTCCAACAATGATGTTGGCCTCGGGATCCACCACGTCGTAAATCACTTCTGAGGCACTGGTCATGTCCTCAAGGGTCATGTCACGGCCGCCGCTGATGTTGATCACACAACCCTTGGCACCATCGATGCGGGCGGCCTCAAGCAAGGGACTGTTGATCGCGGTCTGGGCGGCTTCGATCGCACGGGAACGGCCCGATCCGATGCCGATACCGAGCAGAGCGGTGCCTGCTTCTGTCATCACTGAGCGCACATCAGCGAAGTCAACATTCACCAGGCCTGGACAAGTAATGATGTCGGTGATGCCCTTCACACCCATGCGCAGCACATCATCAGCACTGCGGAAGGCTTCCTGAAGAGGCGCACTACCAATGGCATCGCGTAGACGGTCGTTGGGAATCACGATCAGCGTGTCCACATGTTCAGCCAGCCGGGCGATGCCCTCATCGGCCTGTCGCATGCGACGACGTCCTTCAAAGCCGAAGGGCTTGGTCACAATCCCAACGGTGAGGGCGCCACTTTCTTTTGCGACTTCAGCGACCACAGGTGCTGCACCAGTTCCAGTGCCTCCGCCCATACCAGCCGCAATGAAGACAAGATCAGCACCCTGAAGTGCCTGCTGCAGGTCAGCGCGGGATTCTTCAGCTGCTTTCTGACCGATGCTGGGGTTGCCACCTGCCCCGAGGCCACGCGTCAGGGTTTGGCCAAGCTGAACGCGATGTTCTGATGACGATTGCAGCAACGCCTGTGCATCAGTGTTGAGAACTCTGTAAGCGACGCCTTCAAGGTCGCTTTGAATCATGCGGTTCACCGCATTGCTGCCACCGCCACCAACGCCGATGACTTCAATTCGCGCCGATTGAGAGGGAAGAATTCCTGCTGAATCAGGAGAAGGGGACATCTGACCGCTCACCATCTCCATCGTCGACGTCGAACCATTGAGGTGCGTGTGCATTATGTCCCTGCGAGCGACGATCGCCGAATTCAAATAACACTCGTTGTGGTTTCAGCACTGAGCAACCGCGGGTCAGGGTTCGCTCGTTTTCTGCTTGGGATCTGGTTTTAACTGCAACTCGGGTTTGGAGGGGTCGGAAAGATCGATGCCGCTGCTGTCTTTGCCTCGCAGGGTTTCAGGAAGACTGCTGGATAGCAGGGCGATCGTGCTGAGCTGCTGATCCAACAGACGTTCATTGGAACCCAGCCTCACAAGCCCAAGTGTTTTTAAGCGCAGGCTGAGATCGCCATCCGGGGCGATATGAATCACATTTAACGGACTGCCTAACTGATCCCGCCGCGCCAGCACTGTTGCAATCATCGAGCGCCGGCTGGGAATCCATCCCTCCACACGCACCGCACTATCTGGGGCTTCACCCTGGCGAGCAACGGTGAGCGGCATCCAATGCCCTTCAAGATCAACCATGCCCTGTTCCTTGCCTCGGGCCCCCATCCGGCTTGCAGCCGCGATAGGTCGGCGATCCTTCAGCTCGATATCCAGACCGGGAGGAACGAGGCGGCGCTGCACCGACACGGACTGCACCGGCAGTTCGGCCAGCAATCGGCGCTCGAGACGAGCTGGTTCAAGGGTGATAAGGGGGCGTGGGAAACGCAGCCCGGCAGCTTTAACCACGGCCTCACTGCCAAGTCGGTCACTGCCTCGGACCGTGAGCTGCTGCTGCGAGCGCAGGCTCCAGCCGGTACTGAGCAGCACCCAGATCAGTCCGCTTGAGACTGCGCCGAACAGCAAGATGCGCCAGCTCTGAATCAACTGCTCTCGCCGTCGCTCCTGGCGCAGCCTGCGCCTGCGCTCGACGCCTGGAGGCAGGGGAACGCTGCTGTTGCTGTCCTTTTGCTTAACTTTCGAACGTGCCATCACAGATCGCAACGAGCCTTGGCCATCAATTGATTCATCCAGCGTCGAGCCCGTTCAGCATCTGAGAACGGCACATCCATCTGGCGGCCTTCGCCGATCAACCTCAGGCGGCAGCGACCCTGGGATTCATGGGCCAGTGGTGCATCACCCGAGGAGAGTGACATCAACTCCACCAGCTCGAGTGTCTTGATCACAAAGCGCCCTTCATCTTTGAAGCTGCCGGCATGGAAACTGCTCCAGCACAGTTCGCCGTTCTTCAGTCGTGCAGCCCCGCAGCCGTCGAGTTTGGCCAGCTCGGATGATTCGCTCCAGACCCGGAACAAATTCTGGCGTCGCCGCTCCAGCCAGCCCAGGGCCGCCAACAACACGAACACCAGCAGCAGGGGGAACCAGAGCAAACCGTGCATCATCGCGGCAGCAGCAGAGGCAGAAGGCTCATTCTTGCGCTGTGGCCACCAGCTCCGCCACCAGCTGTGGCAAAGGAATACCGGAGGCCTCCCACAGGGTGGGATACATGCTCTGTGAGGTGAAGCCCGGCAGCGTGTTGATTTCATTCATCCAGATCTGGCCATCTGCGTCGTCGTAGAAGACATCCACGCGTGCCTGGCCATAGGCGTGAACGGCTCGGCAGGCATCAACGGCCATGGCCTGAATTCTCTGGCTGACCTCATCGGGTAGGGGCGCAGGGATCAGCGTTTGACTGAGACCTTCGGTGTATTTGGTCTCGTAGTCGTACCAGTCCGCATCGAACCGCACTTCACCCACCACGGAAGCCCTCAGATGCTCACGCCCCAGCACTGCACACTCCAGTTCCCTTGCCTTGACGCCCTTTTCCACCACGAGGCGCGGATCGAGTTCCGCTGCCAGCTCTAGGCCTGCCAGCAGCTCATCGCGATTGCGTACTTTGCTGATGCCCACGGATGAGCCGAGGTTGGCGGGCTTTACGAAACAGGGGTAGCCGAGCTCTTTCTCCAACTTGGCGAGCACACACTCCAATTGCTGCGGATGTTTGAGGTCAGCTGCGTTGACTCCGACGTAGGGCACCTGGTTGATGCCCGCGGCGGAGAAGGCTGCTTTCATGGCCAGCTTGTCCATGCCCACGGCCGATCCGAGCACGCCTGAACCCACGAAGGGTTGTTGCATCAGCGTGAACAGACCTTGCACCGTGCCGTCTTCTCCGTTGGGTCCGTGCAAAACCGGATACCAGACATCGATTTGATCGGGATCCACCGGCAACTGGCGCAGTCCACGCGCTGGCAGTGGCTGAGGCAGTTGGTCATTGGTCAGTGCTGATCTTCTCTCCAGCACGCTTTTTGCGATGGTGTCCGGCCACCAGCGCCCTCCATGGTCGATATAGAGAGGCGTCACCTGGAACCTCCCCTGATGGCTGGCGTCCGCTAAGGCCTTGATCACCGTTAAGGCCGACCGGATTGAGACGTCGTGTTCACCGGATGCACCTCCGAACACCACGCCAACGCGGATCAGGGAAGTCGGCATGGGAGGACAAGCTGCACAACGGTCTGCGCCGCAAACGTATCAGCCGTGCACAGGGGTGCCACTGAGAGAGAAGGAGCGTACCGCGCTGATGCGGACCTGAACGAGATCGCCGGGTTGATAGCGGCGTCCGTCAGAGCTCTCCGCACTGAAAAACGTCAGGCGGTTGGTGCGCGTGCGTCCCATCAGCTGCGTGGGGTCTTTGGGATTGATGCCCTCAGCCAGCACCTCTTCAACCTGGCCGGCATAGCGGTCATTGCGCTTTTTGGCGCAGCGCTCGACCAGGGCGTTGACTTCCCGAAGGCGTGCCACCTTTACGTCCTCGGGTAGCTGATTGTCCCAATTTGCAGCTGGGGTATTGGGCCGTGGTGAATAGGCGGCCGTATTCACCAGGTCAAAGCAGATCTCCTCGATCAATTGCAGGGTGCGTCTGAACTGGGTGTCGGTTTCGCCAGGGAAAGCAACAATCACATCGGCGCTAAGTGAGGCCTCAGGCATGCGCTCACGGATGTGGTCGATGATTTTGCGGTAGCGCTCGATCGTGTACCCGCGGGCCATGGCCTGCAGTACGTCGTTGTCTCCGCTTTGGAAAGGAATGTGGAAGTGCTCGCAGAGCTTGGGTAGATCAGCGCAAGCATCAATCAGACGCCGAGTGAAATAGCGGGGATGGCTCGTGGCGAAACGGATCCGTTCGATTCCCTCCACGTCATGGACGTGATAGAGCAAGTCGGTCAGTGTGTTCTTGCGACGCCCTTCTGCAGTGATGCCAGGCAGATCGCGTCCATAGGCGTCGATGTTCTGCCCTAGCAGAGTGATTTCCCGGTAACCCTGCGCTGCCAGTCCTTCCATTTCCAGTTTGATTGCATCCGGCAGGCGCGACTGCTCCTTGCCGCGAACGGATGGAACTACGCAATACGTGCAGCGTTCGTTGCAGCCGTAGATCACGTTGACCCAGCCGCAGATGCTGCTGTCGCGGCGAGCCGTGGTGATGTCTTCAAGAATGTGGTGCTCTTCAGTCGCCACCACTTGCTGACCGCTATCAACTTGCTGCAACAGGGTTTCCAGCCGATTGGCGTGCTGCGGGCCCATCACCAGATCCAGTTCGGGAACGCGCCTCAGTAGTGATTCACCTTCCTGCTGGGCAACGCAGCCTGCAACCACGAGTTTGAGATGGGGGTTGATGCGTTTCCGACGTGCCTGGCGCCCGAGGTAGCTGTAAACCTTCTGTTCAGCGTTGTCGCGGATCGTGCAGGTGTTGTAGAGCACCAGATCGGCGTTGAGCTCGGCCGTGGCTTCCCGGTACCCCATCGACTCCAAGATTCCGGCCATTCTCTCGGAATCAGCCTTGTTCATCTGGCAGCCGAAGGTGGTGATCCAGTAGCTGCCTCGCTCCAGGCCTGGCACTTGAGCTGTTGAGGGAGAGGCGGTAACGGTCAAGGCGGAGGGCCGTCCGATGGACCGCCGACGAGGGAACCTTCCTTCAGTGTGGTTCACAAACGTCCCCTGTCACCTTGAGGGTCGCTGCGCAGGTTGCATGGGCTGGTTGCTGCGTTGGTTTCCGCTCACCAAGCCGGTTCCATTGGCCATCAGCCGAGGCACCACGTCGGTTGTGGAACGGCTTGAACTGTGCCTTGACCATGACGGAATCACCGGTCGGGGTGAATCCGGTGGTGTCTGGACACCGGTCACCGCTCTGATGGATTGCAGGGCATCGAGGCTGAACTCCAGGGTGTGCTGCCCGCCCTCAACAGGTGGCTTCTGACGTTTGAAGTGGTTCTGCTGGAGCAGGCTGCGGCTGCAAGCCTTGATCTCCAGGAGGATCGACTGCGTATCGCCCCCCAGGTGGATGGGCTCAATCTCAAACTGCTCAAAACCATTGGCCTAAGGGATGCCTTGTTGATGGCCAGAGTTGCCGGGCGATTGAACCTTGATTTGATGGTGGGGTGTTATTTCAGACAGCTCTCTCCCCATCGGAGCTGCAGCTCAACGGGTGTCGTTGATCCGCTGGCCTGATCTCAACAGTCATCTCAATTTTGTTGACGACACTTATCTCGGACTTGCGCTGGATCAGGACAGACTGTCCTTGTCATTTGCAGCTGGTCTAGGAATCAGCAGCACATCAACGTTTTCAAGCTGATTGGCTGGCCTCTTGTTCGGCCAGTTCACGCAGATAACGACGTCTTTGAGGGGACTCGTAGCCAGTGATTTGATAGGCCTTGGCAGGTTTGCCAGACCTTCTCCACTCCCGATGGGGAGCACTTTCTCTTCGATTCATTTGAGTTCAACTTATCGGATCTCGCGCAGTGGACCCTTCAGGGCTCTTCGGCGTTTGGTAATTATTGCACGGCTTTCAAGTTTTTGCATGAAAGTCTGTTTTGCGCTGAGTGACGGACAGTCGATTTGGTCTGAGGTTGTGTGACCTTCTGTGGATCAAGTATGGGCTTAAAAAAACCTGTTCTCCACCATTGCTCTACATGCACAGGCCATGCATGGTGTCCTCTGCAGAGTTAAGTAGTGAAGCTGAATTCGTGCTTTGCCGATGGCCACTGATGATCTGTGGCATCGTCGCCTCTTGTCTCGGGCTTTTTTTAGCCGAGGTTGGATTGTTGGAATCTAAGGTTGATCGCCAGAATGTAATCGTGTGCTTTGTTGGGCGGTTCGCAACCTGCTGAAGCAGTGTGATTCTGGCTTCGGAGAGGCTATTCAAAAGCCAGCCAAATGGAGCAGGGTCTCTAGTGTGGCCAGGCCCAGAAGAAATGTGGCGCCGAGAAAACTTGCTTCTTTCAGTCCTTTGGACATGAGCAGTGCCCCCAGAAAATCGCAGCCTTCTGAACAGAAGATTAATCAGCAGTGCAGCTCGAGATTGTTTAAAACACAAAAATATTTTTTGCCTGTCGATGACAATCAAGTTTCTACAGTGTTCTGTGTCATTGGAGCCCAAAGGCCTGCTTTTGAGGCTGTCAGCTACACAAAAAATCGTGACTTTTCATTGAGTTGATGATTTTTTGTTGCGTGTTTGCGTTGCGTTTTCGATGTGTGGTGCATTCGATCAGTCAACGAAGCCTTGCTGTGATTCACGCATGCAGGTTGGTGGGCATTGCTAGATCCATGCTCACTGGTGTGGGCCCCATCGATTGAGTCTTGAATCCATCACTCAGTGCCCTTCAGGCTTTGCTGCCATGCCACTGGTGCTGATGCAGAACGGAGGTCTGAGGTTTCTCACTGGTAAAACTGGGCTGGCGATGTAGCGCCATCGGCCTCGTCCGATTGTGGCCGTGATTGATCCTGACCTGCAGGCCAGCGGCTGGACCTTGTCATGGGGATTGCCAGGCCAGTGCCAGTGATGCGCAATCTGGACGAGGCGCTTGCCCATGGACTAGCTGTTGCTGTGGTCGCTCTGGCTCCCTTAGGAGGTGGATAGCCCGATGCCATGAGGACCGATCGATTCGCGGCACGCAATGCCGGCTCGTCCATCGCCATTGGTTTGCACACCTATCTGAACGATGACCAGGAGCTGCAACCAGCGTTGCAACGCGATCTGGATCTGGGACCTGCGCGGTGAGCCGACTGGACGATCAGCAGGCATCGGCAGCCGTCAAACAGTTCGCTGCACACCTTGGAATTCTGTGCAGGGATCCCATCCGCCATGGAGCGGGTGATCTGCTTCAGGCTTTGATCACTTCTTAAAACGCAGCCTGCTCAAAAGGTGAAAGGGCGAGCGAGGGGATTCGAACCCCCGAATAGCGGCGCCACAAGCCGCTGCCTTAACCACTTGGCGACGCCCGCCGCGTCAGTAAGAATCTATCAATTCGCCCTGCAGTCACACCCGCATGTCTTCGCCTCGTTGGCCCTGGCCTTCAGCAACGGCGAGTGCAGCTTTGCTGGTGGTGGTAGGAAGTAGCGCTGCATTGTTCGTCACCAATCCCACCAGGGAGGACTACCGGGTCTTTGCCGGCGAAACACTGGCAAAGCTGGCCACCAAGGAGATCTGTGAGCGTCAGACCTTGCCGATGGTGCTGCAGCTCTGGATCAGTGACTGTCCTCGCTTGATCGCTGATCAGGAGCAGGCGCTGGCGTTGCTTGCTGACCAGTTCACCCGTCGCTGGAACCTTGGTCTGGCCAGCGTTTATACAACGACTGTCGGTGGCCAGAACCTGTTGCCTGCCCTGCGGTTGCCGCGCTATTCAGTGACCAGCCTGGGACTTGCAGGCCAGTTTTTGGTGCTCAATGCCCATTCGGATGCCGGCAAGCTCGAATGAGCACAGCAGCTGTTTCGTTGTCATCCGGTGAGCTCAAAGCACGTTGTCCTCGTTCTTTGCTCGATCTTGGTGCCGAGCCGATGCCAACCGCTGGGGTTGATGGATTGATTCCCGTGCTGCTCACCTGGTCAGGCAGCAGGATCCTGTCGGTGAGGGCAACGTCTGAGGCCACCGGTCTGGTGTTGCCCCGACTGGTGGAACCCCATGCCCATCTGGACAAGGCGTTTTCCTGGACTGAGCACCCCAATCTTCAGGGCACCTATGAGCAGGCCCTAGCGGCCAACTTCAGGGAGCATGAGACTCGCACGGCGGCGAAGGTTGAGCAACGTGGAGAGCGCTGTTTGCAACTGGCTTGGCAACACGGTCTGCGAGCCGTGCGCAGTCATATCGACAGCCTCGGACCTGGCTCGAACTTCAGCTGGGAGGTGCTCTCCGATCTGCGCAATCACTGGCATGAACGCATTGAGCTGCAGCTCGTGGCTTTGGTGCCGATTGAGCACTGGTCCACGTCCGAGGGGGAGCACTTGGCTGCTGCGGTAGCCAAGGTGGATGGACTGATTGGCGGTGTTCTGGCACCTCCCTGTAGAGGTCGGGCCACGCGCCGTGCTCTGCGTCGTCTGCTGGAGCTTGCGGATCGACACGGCTGCCCGGTGGATCTGCATATTGACGAAGCAGCCTCCCAGCCTGCAGAGGGCGTGCGCCAGCTATTGCGTGTGCTTGAGAGTATGACTGTTTCGGTGCCTGTTACCTGCAGTCATGCCAGCAGCCTGTCGCTGCTGTCAGCCGGTGCATTGCAGCGGCTGGCAGCCCGTATGGCGCGACAGAACCTGCAGGTGGTGGCACTGCCGCTCACCAATGGCTGGTTGCTCGGTCGTCACGACAACGAAACCCCGGTCTGCAGACCGCTGGCGCCGATCCGTCAGCTGCAACGCGCAGGGATTCCTGTGGCTGTCGGTGGTGACAACGTTCAGGACCCCTGGTATCCAGGCGGTCAGCTTGATCCCCTGGCACTGATGGCCATGAGTCTGCCGCTGGCTCAGCTCGCCCCCTGGGATGAACATGGTCTGAAGCCCTTCGGAACTGATGCGACGGGGCTGATGGGTTTGGAGTGGGACGGACGGTTGCGCGCGGGTGCACCAGCGGATCTGATTCATCTGCCCGCTGGGGGCTGGCCTGAGTTGCTGTCGATGGCATCCCGACGTCGGGTTCTTGCCGGTGGAGATTGGGTGCAGGATTGGGCGTAACGCCCTCAAGACCGACCAATGCTTCCTGATGCCCTGCGAACTGAGTTGGCGGCAGTCCCCGGCCTCAGGTTGTTGACCCAGCCGGAGGAGCTGGATCGGTTGTCCCGTGATGCGTATGACTACTCGCCTGTGCTTCAGAAGCGTTTGGCCGATTGCAGAGCGGAGCTTGTGGTCAGGCCGGACACTGTTGAGGCGGTTGTGTGTGTGGCGGCAGCGTGCCGGCGCCACGCGGTTCCTTTGACCCTACGCGGATCAGGCACTGGCAATTACGGCCAGTCCGTGCCTCTGGAATCTGGGGTGGTGATGGTGATGACCCAGCTGCGGGCGGTGCGTTCCATCGATCAGGCCAGCGGCGTAGCCGTGGTTGAGTGCGGGTGTCTTCTGAAGGATCTCAACAGAGAGCTGGCTGGTTTTGGCCGGCAGTTGCGTCTAATGCCGAGCACCTGGCGCAGCGCCACGATCGGTGGCTTCATCGCCGGAGGTTCCGGTGGCATCGGCTCCGTGCGCTGGGGATTTCTTCGGGATCCGGGGCACCTGCTCGGACTGGAAGTGGTGACCATGGAGCAGGAGCCAAGGGTCCTACAGCTCGAAGCTTGTGATGCCGAGGCGTTGAATCATGCCTACGGCACCAATGGCATCATCACGGCATTGAGGCTGGCCACTGCACTGCGTGTTGATTGGCAGGAAGTGGTCGTGGATTGTCCGGACTGGACAACGGCAGTGGAGCTGGCAAGGCGTTGCAGTTCAGCGGCCATCGACCTTCATCTCTGCACCGTTCTGGAGGCAGCTGTGGTCGAGTTGCTGCCGAAGTGGGATCTGCCTCAGCACCGCGCTGATCGCCTGTTGCTGCTCGTGGCACCCGATGCGGTGAGCACGGTTCAGCGGCTGGCGGCCGCTGTAGGTGCTGACCTAACCCATCTGGGGGCGGAGGCCGACCGCCAAGGCAACGGTCTCCGAGAGCTGAGCTGGAATCACACCACCCTGCATCTGCGTCAGCGTGACCCTGACTGGACCTACCTGCAGATGCTGCTGCCGCAACCGGAGATCAACTGTCTGGAGACTCTGAAGCAGGCCTGGGGTGATGACTTGCTTTGGCATCTGGAGGCTGTTCGACAGCAGGGAGCTCAGCGCATTGCAGCGCTTCCTCTGGTGCGCTGGCGCGGCGTTGAAGCACTGGAGCAGTTGATGCAGCAATGCAGGGATCTCGGCGCTCTGATCTTCAATCCACATGTGCTCACCGTGGAGGGTGGTGGCCTCGGTGTGGTGGATGGTGATCAGGTGGCCACCAAGCACCGTTATGACCCTGCCGGTTTGCTGAACCCAGGAAAACTTGGAGGCTTCAGCAGTTGAGGCTGTCGCGCGTTGAGACACCCGTGGTGGTGTTCACGCCCTCAGCTTCTTGGCAGAGCCGGCGCTGATCATCTCGGTCCAGCAGAGCATCACTGAAGTCAGCGCCATCGATCTGGGCTCCGGCAAAGCTGCTGCCGGCAGCGATGACGCCGATCAGCAGAGCATCGCGCAAATCCGTACGCGTGAAATCTGCCCGGTCCATCAGCGCATCGCTGAGATCGGCTCCATGAAAATCAGCTTCGGCAAAAGCCCCCTGGGTGAAGATTGCCCCATGCAGATTGGCTCCGCTGAAATCAGCGCCACGCCCAACTGCGCCAGCGAAGGAGGTGTTGGTGAGTTGCTGGTCGTGAAAGTCACCGTCGCTCTGGTTGGTGAGCGTGTAATCCACCCGATCTTGAAACAGCGCTCTGTCTTGAAGGCCTACGCCAGCGGAGGTATCAAGTGCCAGAACAGTGACCGGCGTCAGCCAGGTCATCACCAGGGTGAGTGCGGCGAGCAGCTTCAGCAGCGATCTCATGGTTGCAGTGAGTGGCTTGTCGTTCACTCTGCCTCCAATAAGCCGTTTTCCATCAGGTAGCCGATCAGATAGAGAGATCCCGCGATCACTGGCGCCGAGTCAGGCCAGCCCTGATCCAGCAGTTGAGCGAGTGCGTGGGAAGCAGTCTGCGCTGATCTCAGTTGATGGGCCTGCAGCGGCAGCGATTGCTGTAGTTGTTCCAAGCTCCAGCTGCGATGACCGGGCACCGGCACAATCCAGGCCTCATCTTGCGGACTGAGCAGCTGTTGCAGCATCTCCGCTCCCTGCTTCTGTGCCTGGATCGCCAGGACCCAGACCTGCCGCGTGCCAGCGGATGTCCAGAAGCAGCGTTCTCGTGCCAGCTCAATGGCGGCAGGTGGATTATGGGCTCCGTCCACCCGCAGCCTTAAGCCCCTCCAGCGCATCCACTGCAAGCGACCGGGCCAGTGAGCTATGGCAAAGCCTGCACGGATGGCTTGGCTTGCGATCACTTCACTGCGTGAGCTCATCCATTCCAGGGCGGCGGCAGCCACAGCCCCATTGCGTTTCTGCCAGGTGCCTGAAAGGCCCAAGGTCCAGCTGTCATCCAATGCATCGACCCACTGCAGGGTGCCTTTCATCTCACTCACCCGTTGTTCGAGTACGGCAGACACCTCAGCCTCCTGGGTGGCACTGATCACATGTGCACCCACACCGATGGCCGCGGCTTTCTCAGTCGCGATGGCCTGAAGGTTGGGGCCCAGGTGCTCGCGATGGTCCATGCCGATCGACGCCACAGCAATTAAAGGCCTCCAGCTGTGGGCTGTGGTGGCATCCAGCCGGCCTCCCAGTCCGGCTTCGAGCACTAGCCAGTCGGGTTTCTGCTCTTCAAAGTGAATCATGGCAGTGCAGATCAGCTGCTCGAACGGTGTTAGGCGGCATTGTTCTGTCAGTGGTTGCAACTGCTCGAGCGTGTGTCGCAAGGCTGCGATGGAAATCACCTGGTCGTTGACGCGGATGCGTTCACACCAGCTCACCAAATGGGGCGACGTGGTCAGGCCTGAGCGCAGACCGGCTGCCATCAATCCATGGTGGATCAGGCAGGCGATGGACCCCTTGCCGTTGGTGCCCACGACCTGAACCGCTGGAATCGACTGAGCAGGCTGATGCAGCTGTTCCAGAGCAATGGTCATCCTGTCCAGCGACAAGTCCATGCCGCGTACGTCAAAGCGTGGCAGCAGATCACTCAAATCATGGGGAGTATGGCCCTCCTGCTGATTCACTCAGCTCACACGGTTCAGGGCTCGTTCCAGTCGCGTGAGCAGGGCCTGGATTTCTCGCGCATTAATCACCAGAGCAGGCACCATACGCACCACCTGAGCACCGGCGGGTACCACAAGCAGCTGTTCCTCAAGAGCTGCTTTCACCACGTCTATCGCAGTGATCCCGCAGTCCTGCTTAAGAACTAGGCCCTGAAGCAGCCCCCATCCACGTGACCCCTCCAAATAATCAGGGAAATGGTCTACGAGCCTGTTGAGGCCTGCACGCAGCTGGGCGCCTCGATCGCGCACATTGCGCAGCAGATTGCGCTTTTCGATTTCGCTCGCCACTGTCAGACAGGCCTGACAAGCGAAAGGGTTGCCGCCGAAGGTGCTTGCGTGGTCGCCAGGTTCGAAGACGTCCGCGTTGTGTCGCACCATCAGTGCACCGACGGCGTGTCCGCCGCCTAGGCCTTTGGCCAGGGTGAGGGCATCGGGACGAACCCCGAGCTGCTCATAACCCCAGAGCGTGCCGGTGCGGCCCATCCCCACTTGCACTTCATCGAAGATCAGCAGGATGTTGCGTTGATCGCAGTGCTCGCGGATGGCCTGCATCACGCCGGGATCACTGGGATTCACGCCTCCTTCGCCCTGAAGAGGCTCGATCAGTACTGCGGCCACGCGTGGACCGTTCTGTTCCAGTCGCTCGAGGAGTTGTTCGAAATCCGCGAGATCGTTGTACTGGAAGAATTCGAAACCTTCCACCATGGGCTCAAATCCCTGGTGGTATCTGGGTTGGCCAGTTGCGCTCACCGCTGCCAGCGTGCGCCCATGGAAGCTCGCCGAAGCAGTCATGATCACGGGGCGCTGTATCCCTCGCCGCAGATGACCGTGTTTTCGGGCAAGTTTGATCGCAGCTTCGTTGGCTTCAGCCCCCGAATTGCAGAAGAACACACTGTCTGCGCAGCTGTTGTTCACCAGCCACATCGCTAGCGCTTCTTGTTCTGGAATTCGATAGAGATTGGATACATGCTGAAGCTTGCGCAGCTGCCCGGTGAGAGCCTTGCGCATCGCTCTGTTGCTGTGCCCCAGGGTGCAGGTGGCGATACCGGCAACGGCATCCAGATAGCGACGGCTTCTGTCATCCCAGACCCAACAACCTTTGCCGCGTTGGAGGGAGAGCGCGAAGCGGTTGTATGTGCCCATCACCGCGTTGGACGAGGGCACTTGCTTTGGCTCCACCATGGATCGTTCAGTGCTGTTCCCCGGGGGAACAAAGACAAACCCATTGTCTCGCAATGTCCTGCAGCTTTGGGAGTGATTAGCTCAATCCTGTTGGAGACCTTGAAGATGAATAGGAGCGGTCGGACTTGAACCGACAAACCCGAAGGCGGCGCATTTTGAGTGCGCTGCGTCTACCAATTCCGCCACGCTCCCGCTTTTCAACTTTAGGTGATGCAATTCGGAGGAGTGTCTCAGGGACAGTGACGTTCCAGCTTCGCCCCGCTAGCCGTGAGTTTCGCTTCAATTCCGGCATAGCCCCGGTCGAGATGGTTAAGGCCGCTCACTTGCGTTCTGCCCTGAGCCACCAGGCCTGCAAGCACCATGGCTGCAGAGGCGCGCAAGTCGGTTCCATTCACAGGGGCTCCACTGAGAGACGGAACACCTTCAACCACAGCTGCGTTGCCCTGAACACGGATGGCCGCACCCATACGCTGCAGCTCTGCTACGTGTTGCATGCGGTTTTCATAGATCTTTTCAGTGATCACGCTGGTGCCTTGAGCTGTTGCCAGCAGGGCCATGAAAGGTGCCTGCAGATCGGTGGGGAAGCCCGGAAAAGGCTGGGTGGTGATATCGATGCCCTTGATGGTGCCTGGCGTGATGATGATGCCATCACCATCAATTTCGAGAGTGCAGCCACAATCGCGCAGTTTCTGGAGCACGGAACTGAGGTGATCGGGAACCACCGGGGCCACACGCAGGGTTGAGCGAGTGATTGCGGCAGCCAGCAGGAACGTTCCCGCTTCGATCCTGTCGGGAATCACCGTGTAGTCACAACCGTGCAGTCGCTCCACACCCTCAATCGTGATGGATGGTCCGCCGGCTCCGCTGATGCGAGCCCCCATGGCATTCAGCAGGTTGGCCAGGTCTTGAACCTCAGGCTCTTGCGCTGCGTTTTCGATCACACTGGTGCCTTCCGCCAGGCTTGCTGCCATCAGAATTGTTTCAGTGGCGCCGACGCTCGGGCAGTCGAGCACGATTGAGGCCCCTTTTAGACGTTTTCGTTCACCTGGAACCGTGGCAGAGACCACGCCATGTTCAACAGTCACCACAGCGCCGAGAGCCTTCAGGCCGCGGATGTGCTCAACCACTGGGCGGGCACCGATGCGACATCCGCCAGGCAGAGGAACTTTGGCGTGGCCCATGCGGGCGAGGATGGAACCAATCGCGAAGAAGCTGGCTCGGAGCCCATTCACAAGTTCGTATGGAGGCTCTGCGCTGGTGAGATCGGAAGCCTGAAGGTGGATGGTTTCACTGCTGCGCCGAACCTTCACACCCATTGAGACCAGAATGCTCTCCATTCCATCGATATCGGTCAGCGGAGGCACGTTTCTGAGGGAGAGCGTGTCTTCCGTCAGAAGGGCAGCCGTCATCAACACCAGAGCGGAATTCTTGGCACCGCTTACACGAAGCTCTCCGTGCAATTTGTTCCCGCCTTGGATCTCAAGATGTGGCTTGAGAATGTCGTGAGACGCGGGCGCCGCGGCTGTCATCCCTGTTATTTCCTGCCGAATGCTTATCTTGACGGCTATGTCTGAGACCGTCTAGACGGCCGGCCCCCAAACTGTCTTGTTGATCGACTGAACAGCCGGGTGCCGATGTCGTATGTTTCTCGGGTCGCATAGCGACACACGCCAGCGGATGTGGCGGAATTGGTAGACGCGCTAGTTTCAGGTACTAGTGGCAGCAATGTCGTGGGAGTTCAAGTCTCCCCATCCGCATCAAATCAGTTGATACAACTGGGTTCTTCGATAAGCTGAGCTTGTCGATGCACAGTGTGTGGCTGTTGACAATTGCAGGATAATGTGCATTGCTATTTATCACCCTTAATCAGACTTCGTATCGTTAGTGATATCGACGGCTAGTCGTATCAGTGAGGCAAACTAACGAACAGTCTTGTGACAGTGGAGAAGAGTTAAAAGTTCATCAATCGTTGGCGTTGATTGAGTCTTGTCTGAGTCTTGTATCAGTCGCCACCGGTGGTGAGAATTGCCTGAGCGGGATCAAGTCGTGTGGCTCTCCAAAGCCACACAGATACACGCGTGAAATAGAGGAGTGAGTATAAATGCTTAGTGCATAAATTATTCTGAGCCAGGCTGCGGCTGGTAAGTATTTATGCTTACTGTCCAGTGCCAAGCCCTGTCAGTAGCACTGGTTGTCATGACTAGTGAGCACCTATCCCCTTTGCTCAGCCCCAGCAGCCAGCCAGACCGCGTAGGGGGGCAACCAGGCGCTGCGTTATTGAGACATGGCCTGAGACATTTTTGTCATTTTTTATCGGGTTTAATATTGGCAACTACCCAATAATCGTGCCAGGTACTGAAGGCTGATTTGTGGGATTATTGGCGAGATTGAAAAAATAAAAAGCCCCTCTCAGTGCAGAGGCTTTGAGGGCAAAAGATTTCTATCGCTAGGGGCCTACGCAGCCGCCAGGTACTTGAGACGCCGCGCTTCCTATGCACTCCCCGCCAGCCATGCCTTCTAGTTCCTCTTCACTGAGTTAAGTCACCTTATCAGCGGTGAATTCGTGGCCATGCTCTTTAGCGATAGTCACGACATCTTCGGGTGACTTCACCGCTTTAAGTTTATCCTGAATGGACTGGTCGTCCTTAGCTTTGGCGAGGAATGCCTTGAGTTGCTCTAAGGTCATGGGTATCAGGTCTGTTTAGCAGTCATAGCAACGGTCTGCTGCAATGTCTTTGGCAAATAATTGACTGTTAAAATCGTGCCAGGTACCTAAGGCAATTTGCGGAATTTTCCAGAATGGACTTTCTGCTATCGTTAATTACAGCTTGCATTCAAAGCAAAGACTTTCCTCATTGGTCTCGTTGCAGTTTCCAAATATAGAATTTCCATGTACTCCTCCAGCAATATTTTCAAGCTGTCTTTCTGAAACTTCTACTTTTTTGATGTCATCAGCGCTTATTGCGTGGCCGTGTTCTTTAGCGATGCCCACGACGTCTTCAGGTGACTTAGCTGCTTTTAGCTTGGCTTGAAGATTGGAATCACCTTTCACTTTTTCCAGGAACGCTTTAAGTTGCTCTTCTGACATTAGGAATGATTCAGGTGTCACATTCTAGCCAAGATTCAGAGACTTGTCGTATTCAAGTTCCACGTACAGTTCAGCATATAAATATAGACCTTATATGAGTCACCTATTGATAAGTCAATAATCAGCATTGGATCCTTTGATAATTGGAGCGTTAACGACAATTAGAGAAGGATCCTGGGGCGTTAGGTATATCAGTATGGTAGGCCTTGAGATCCCAGTAAAAATAACCCCAGAGGCCCCTTGTAGACGATTTAAAGGGCCTATTTGAGAGTTTTCAACGTAGGTTGGTGGGCTCTGTACATCCTGTAAAACGGGATGATTTATTACTCCGACTAACCAGAAGCTTCAGTGCTTCAAATTCAGGGATTCTCTCACCGATCAGGACCTTCTCTCGATCACGAATAGGGAAATAAGGGATGTTATTGGCATACGCATTAAGACCACCTTCCCGTGGTCCACAAATATGGGAATACATTTAAATTAGACATTAGAATTATTAGTTACCCGTTTAGATGTTCTGACACTTCATGAATCGAACTTATGATGCATTTGAATCGTGATTTTTACATGCTAAATAAGCCGATAAGCTCGATGCCTGAATAGGTAATTGACTTGAGTTTCTTGGCTGTTAGGTGCTGAAGTTTTTGGAGCAGTGGATGCGTGAATGGTGGTTGTGAAGCTGAATGCTTCGCCTTCAGTGACTTGGCTTTTTTGGGGGTGTTGCCCCCTTGACTCCTTCAAGCTCACAGCCATTCTGCTGAACCCCGCTGCATAGCTTTGGTGCAGACCCCCAAGAGGTTCTGGTGAACTTCTGGTAATTGGCCCAGATCCCACACGGAGCCCAGGTTCAATTCATCCGCAAGCCGGTAACTCCAAGGTTTCGGGGCGCTGGATCTCTGGCCCGGGTCACAGGCTAGGCGCCACTGGAAGCCTTCCTTGTGTTGCATTGATGCCGCTGCTCACTGCGCTTAGCCCCCCAACGCGGCAATAGTTCAACCCTCTCCATCCGAACTATCTTGTGCTCATAAGGCTTCAACCACTGCCCATGATTGTTCTGAAGATCTCCAACTCATCAGAGGTTGTGGCGTCCAAGGTAGGAAAGTTTTTGGAAGCCCTCACTCCCGATAAGGTTGATCAGGCTGCTGTTGAAGACCAGGTCATCAAGAAGTTGGTGGAGAATCTTTCTGCCGAGGGCATCAAAGGAGAAATTGCGTCCGTTAACGGTGTCGATATCGCCGGAAGCGAGCTCAGCCTTCACGATGGTTTGAAAGTGCGGAAGCACACCAGCTTCTGAGGTGAATCAGGTTCCGGGATTCGGCGTCGGTCTGATTACCAGTCGCCGCAATCCGCTTGTGCGGCGTCTTCGCTCCCTGTCGACGTCCTCAGGGCGTCAGCAGGATGGCCATCTTTTACTTGAAGGAACACATCAGCTGCAGGAGCTGCTGTCTCTGACAAGAAGGTTGACAACGCCCGTCAAGGTGATCGCGACGCCTGCCTGGCTGGATTCCCATTCGGATCTGATCGATCGGTTGGGTGATCACATCGATCTGCAGCCGATGGCCGATGAAGCCCTCAGGGCAGCGCTCTCCACGGTCAACCCAGACGGAGTGGCCTGCCTCTGGCCGATCGACCAGCTGCCGGCGTCTACTGAAGCTCCATCGTTTGTGTTGGCGCTGGATCGTGTACAGGATCCCGGGAATGTGGGCACCTTGCTGCGCACGGCACTGGCAGCCGATGTGGAGGAGGTCTGGCTTGCCGCCGGCGCCGATCCTCTGGCTCCGAAAGTGGTGCGTTCAGCCGTTGGAGCAGTGCTGAGACTGCCGCTCAGACGTTTGGGACCAACGGATGTGCCTGGAGTGGAACAGTTGGCCTGCACGCTTTGTGCAGCCCGAGATCGTGGCCTTCAGGTGGTGGCGGCTCTGGTGCCTGACTCAGTGGTCGGGGTGCCGGTGATTCCTTACTGGCAGCTGGACTGGTGCCGTCCCACCGTGTTGGTGCTCGGCAATGAGGCAGCAGGTTTGCATCCATCACTGCAAGCCTGCTGCAGCCATGGGGTCACCCTTCCCCACAGCACTAAGGTTGAGTCTCTGAATGTCGCCTCAGCAGCTGTTCCTCTCCTCTTGGAACGCCGACGGGCGACAATGACGGCCTCCATGCAGCTGTCCGGGTGAGCGACGCCAGTTTCGACTTCGATGTAATCGTGATCGGTGCCGGTTATGGCGGTTTCGATGCGGCCAAACATGCCGCCGATCACGGACTGAAGGTGGCGATCATCGAGTCGCGCGATATGGGTGGCACCTGCGTCAATCGCGGTTGTGTTCCCTCCAAAGCCCTTTTGGCCGCAGCAGGCAGGGTGCGAGAGCTGGCCGATGCGCAGCATCTCTCCAGCTTCGGCATCCATGCGGCACCCGTTCGCTTTGAGCGCCAGAAGATTGCTGATCATGCCAATGATTTGGTAGCCACGATCCGCAGCAACCTCACCAAGACGCTGGAGAGGGCTGGGGTCACGATCATTCGTGGCCAGGGACGCTTGGATGCTCCACAGAGGGTTGGAGTTCGTGAAATCAGCGGTGTCGACAGGATTCTCTCGGCTCGTGATGTCATCCTGGCAACAGGTTCCGATCCATTCGTCCCGCCCGGTATCGAGACGGATGGACGCAGCGTGTTCACCAGTGATGAGGCCGTGAACTTGGAATGGCTGCCGCGCTGGATTGCCATCATTGGCAGTGGTTACATCGGCCTGGAGTTCGCCGACGTCTACACCGCGCTCGGATGCGAGGTGACCATGATCGAGGCTCTGGATCGGGTGATGCCCACCTTCGATCCAGACATTGCCAAACTTGCTGCGCGCAAGCTGATTGATGGGCGCGACATCGATGCCCGTTCAGGCGTGCTGGCCAAGTCGATTAAGCCCGGTTCCCCCGCTTTGATCGAACTGGTTGACATGCAGACCCGTGAACCCGTTGAGACTTTGGAGGTCGATGCGGTGTTGGTGGCCACGGGCAGGGTGCCTAGCAGCAAAGGACTCAATCTTGAGGCACTGGGCATTGAAACCAACCGGGGATTTGTGCCCATCGACGATGGCATGCATGTTCTGGCCACTGGTCAGCAAGTACCCCATCTCTGGGCCGTTGGGGATGTGACCGGCAAGCTGATGCTGGCCCACACCGCTGCTGCTCAGGGCACGGTGGCTGTTGACAACATCCTTGGCCACGCCCGTGAGATCGACTACCGCAGTATTCCTGCAGCCACGTTCACGCACCCCGAAATCAGCTCAGTGGGGCTTAGCGAAGCCGATGCCAAGCAGCAGTCTGCTGATCAGGGCTTTGAGCTTGGGGTGGTGCGCAGCTACTTCAAGGCCAATTCCAAGGCTCTGGCGGAACTGGAAAGTGACGGACTGATGAAATTGCTCTTCAACAAGGTCACAGGTGAGGTGCTTGGTGCCCATATTTATGGATTGCACGCTGCCGACCTGATTCAGGAGGTTTCTAATGCGGTGGCCCGTCGTCAGAGTGTGCGCCAGCTGGCCACTGAAGTGCATACCCATCCCACCCTCAGCGAAGTGGTTGAAGTGGCCTACAAGCAGGCTGCAGCTTCCCTCATCGCCGCTGCCTGATTACCTCCCACCACTGCCGTTATGGAGTTTCGTCGTCGTCCACCCAACCCCAAGATTCAGGTGGCCCATCTCGAATATGCGATTCCTCACGAGGAGAGTGAGCCACGCAACATCCTGGAGAAGATCGTTTGGGAGAAAGACCGGGAAATTGAAACAGCTCGTCAGCGCATGCCGCTGGCCAAGCTGAAAGCACGCGTCGCTCAACTTCCCAAGTCAAGAGATTTTCTGGCAACGTTGCGATCGGCTCCGGTCTTACCAGCTGTGATTGCTGAGGTCAAAAAGGCCAGTCCCAGCAAAGGTGTGATTCGAGAGGATTTCGATCCCGTTGCGATCGCACGCTCCTACGTGGCCGGTGGTGCCAGCTGCCTGTCCGTGTTGACGGATAAGGCGTTTTTTCAGGGTGGTTTTGATGTGCTGGTTGCCGTGCGCGAAGCAGTGGATGTGCCGCTGCTCTGTAAAGACTTCATCCTCAGCCCCCATCAGCTTTATCAGGCGCGTGCTGCTGGCGCTGATGCAGCTCTGTTGATCGCCGGCATCCTCTCGAATCAGGATCTGTCCTACTTGAAGAAAGTGGCTGCGGCGATCGGACTCACGGTGCTGGTGGAAGTGCACGACTCGCAAGAATTACAGCGTGTTCTCGCTCTTGGTGGTTTCCCATTGATTGGTATCAATAACAGGGATCTCACCAGTTTTGAGACCGATCTCTCCACCACTGAGCAATTGGCCCAACAGTTTGAAGACGACTTGAAGGCCCAAGGCGTGTTGCTGGTGAGCGAGTCGGGTTTGTTCGTGCGAGCAGATCTCGATCGTGTGCAAGACGCAGGTGCTTCAGCGGTGTTGGTGGGTGAAGCCCTGATGCGTCAGCAGAACGTTGAACAGGGCCTTCGCAGCTTGATCTCAGGCTGAGATTCAGTTGTTGTCGATCTGCCGAGCTGTTGATGGAATCACAGCTGTTACAACCCCGATGACCCGGTTCAATGGAACTTGTCCGAAGTGGCGGCTGTCTGTGCTTCCGTCTTGGTTGTCGCCCCTGAGCTCCAGCCAGGTTTCTGTGGACTGCCAGACGCGCTTTGTGATTACCAGATTGAGATCGCTTGGGTGAAAACACACCACAACAGTGCCCGGTGAGGGCGGCTGGGCTGTTTTAGGCAGAGTCTTCACCAGCAGCCGTTGCTTGGGTTGAAGAGCGGGGAGCATGGAGTCACCTTCCACTTGGAACAGTCTTCGTCTGCCTAAAAAAAACAGCAGCATGTCTTTAAGACCTGCTGCTGGAACTGGAGCGTTCACTGTGACTCACCCAGACTCTGGGGCACTCAGGATGCGGTGACCCAGGCGTCGTTGCGGCCCTTCGACTGCCAGAACATGCCATGGATTTTTTCAACGGCAGCCATCAGCTCTTCTGCCTTGCCCTGATCGATGTTGACCTTGCAGGCGCTGCAGAGTTTGGCTGCTTTCCAGAAGGTGTCGTGCAGATCGGGGAAGGTGGCGAGGTGATCGGGCTTGAAGTAATCCGTCCAGAGGATCATCAGTTCTTTCTTGGCCTTGGTGGCTTCCTCTTCCTTGATCGCGACGTAACGCGAAAACGTGTTGTTGTAGGTCGCCAGAGCTGCAGCGTCGCCTGCTGCAGGAGCCTCGATGGCCTTGAGCTTTTTGGTCATCGAGAGGACAGCCTCTGCAGCTACGCGAGCTGAAGCTGGGTCATAGACCCCACAAGGACCGTCACAGTGGGCTTGTGCTGCTTCAGCAGGTAGTGCGCGAACGATGGCTGTGAGTGCCGAGCGGAACACGTGGGTTGAGGGTCAACTGCCGTCCGCTCAGCCTAACTGGCGCTCAAGACTTGATGTCGAGCAGCTCCACTTCGAAAATCAGCGTTGCGTTGGGTGGAATGACGCCGCCGGCTCCGCGGGTGCCGTAGCCGAGCTCAGGTGGGATCACCAGCCTGCGCTTGCCGCCCACCTTCATGCCCTGGACGCCTTCATCCCATCCTTTAATGACTTGCCCGCGTCCGAGCGGGAAGCTGAAGGGCTTGCCGCGGTCATAGCTGGCGTCGAACTGTTCGCCGTTTTCCAGCGTTCCTCGGTAATGGACCACAACGGTCTGCCCGGCGACGGCTTCAGGCCCGGTGCCGACCTCAAGGTCGGTGATGCGCAAACCGTTGGCGAGGATCTGAGATTTATCGGCGCTCATGGCGCCTCCCAGTGCCGACGCGTCGGCTTGGTTGGTGTCGGGTGCCATAGCGAAAAGGGTTGGATTGGTCTCATCGGGATCCAGTTCCATCGGACTGGATGCGCTGCTCAGACCAGCGGTCTGAACGATGGCGGGTTGCGCTGCCGGAGCTGCGGCGATCACGGTGGATGGAGCCACGATCTGACTGACGAGAGCCACGATCAGGCATCCCACGCAGACGGCAGAACTGATCAGAATGTCGCGCACTGGAGATCTGTTCGTTCCTGCTAATTCTGGCAGGCTCACTCCTGACGATCACGTTGGCGCAGCTGTTGCTCGAGTCGGTCGATCCGGCCCCGCAGTTCATCCAGCTCCTTCTGGCTGGCGAGACCCAGATCCTGAAGCAAGTTGTCACGGTTGCGTTCGAGGTTGCGCCCCATCTGCTGCTCAAGCTCGGGTGTTTCCCCGCGCAGAGCCTTCAGGACGTCGTCCACGAGTGCGGAGGCATGAGTTGCATCCAGGCGTCCACTGCTGACCCATTCCTGGGTCACGTAGCGAAGACGGTCAGCCACCAGGGTGGTGGTTCCGAGACCACGGAGCAGCAGTTGCTGAAGGGGGTTGGCGGTCTCCATCGAGAATCGCAGTTCAGTCCGAATTCAGGATGACGGCATCCAATGGTGCTGACCATGGGCAATGACCGATCCCTGCGATTGCTCAGGGGGTTGAGCGGAGGCGTTCTGGCAGGACTAGGCCTCTGTCTTTCAGGTCCCTGGTGGATGGTTCCAGCCTTGGCGTTGTTGTGGTCTGTGGTCCGATCTCCTCTGGCGGCGGCACTGTGGGCCGCGGTGGCCATAGCCATCAGCCATCGCTGGTTGATTGCCCTTCACCCCCTGACCTGGCTCGGGGTACCAGCACCACTGAGTCTCCCCCTTGCTCTGATGGTCTGGTTGGCCTGCGTCCTCTCCGCAGCCCTGCTTGTGGCGGGATGGAGTCTGTTGGCGCGCTGGCTGCCCGGTCGTAGCCGCTTAGCGCAGGCCGTGGTTCTGTCTCTGGTCTGGGGCTTGAGCGAGACACTTCTCGCCAGGGGGCCACTCTTCTGGATTGGTGTTGGCGGGAGCGCTCTCCCCGCTGACCACTGGCTTGCAGGTCTAGCCAGTTGGTTCGGTGCCGGAGGTCTGGCAGCTGTTCAGCTCCTGCTGGGTTGGTGGCTCTGGCAATTGTGGAGTGCAGTCCGCCTTGAAGGTGAGCAGCGCTGGCGGCTGCTTCGCTGGGGTGTCCTTGCCCTTGTGCTCGCCCATGGTTTGGGTGCCGTGGCCTTGAAGGGAGTCGCTCAGGGCTCGGAAAACGACGAAGCTGCATTGCCGATGGCCCTTTGGCAAACGGCGATCCCCACCCGTGAGAAGTTCAGCGTTCGTCGGCAGACCGAGCTGCCTCGCAGATTGCGTCAGGCCCTGGACAGCGCCGAACGAGGCGGGGCCCAACTGCTGATTGCTCCTGAGGGCACGCTCCCAGTGAATTTTGGTATTGAACACGGCGAGGGGATTCCCCTGATCAGTGGAGGCTTTCGTTTCGTGGCGGGCCAGCAGCGCAGCTCACTACTGCTGATGGCATCTCAGACGCCAGGAACGTTCAACAGCATCGACAAGCACCGTCTGGTGCCGCTTGGGGAATGGGCTCCGTCTTGGCCTGGACTGGCCGGATTGTCGGCGGTCGGAGGCCTGCAGTCAGGTGAGCCCTCCAGGCTCTGGCGCTGGGGTGGTCCTCCTGCGGCGGTGGCCATCTGTTACGAGATCAGCAATGGAACAGCCCTGGCCGAGGCCGTGGCGGATGGTGCGCAATGGATCCTGGCAGCAGCCAATCTCGACCCCTATCCGCTGCTGCTACAGAGTCAGTTCCTGGCCTTGGCACAACTGCGCAGCCTGGAGACTGCCAGGCCACTCGTCTCGGTTGCTAACACGGGCCCCACGGCTCTGATTGCCGACATGGGGGTGGTTCAGTCAGAGCTTCCAGCCATGCTCCCTGGGCTGCTGTCGGTGCGACTGGAACCGGTGCAGGGCATGACGCTGTATGCGCTTTGGCGTGAGTGGCCCCTCTGGCTGATGCTTTTGGTGGCTGCCGGTGTTCTGCTTAGAACGAGTTCTGGATCAGGCCCCCTCCCAGCACGGACTCGCCTTCGTAGAACACCGCCGCCTGGCCGGGGGTGATTGAGAACTGAGGCTCGTCGAACCTCAGTCGGCAGCGATGGGGACGTTGCCCAGCAATATCGGCATCACTGGCCTCGATGCAGGTGAGATCGGCCATCACCGGGCCGCTGCGGTAACGAACTTGCACCTCCACTCTGCGGCTGAAACCTGCATCCGGTGGTGCGATCGAGACCCAGTTGATGGCTCCTACCTCACAACAAGCGCGACCTGCCTCGGCCCTGGGTGCCACCACCACGCGATTCATCGCCGCATCAAGGCGCACGACATGCAGAGGTTCGCTCCATGCCACACCCAGTCCCTTGCGCTGGCCAATGGTGAAGTGCTCGATCCCATCGTGATGGCCCACAATTGTGCTGTCCTGAAGCACGATCTCTCCCTGTCGCGGCGGCAGATAGGCATCGAGGAACGCTCGCATGGAGCCGTGATGGTCGGCCAGGCAGAGGTCCTGACTCTCTGGTTTCTTCGCAGTGCGCAGTCCATGGCGGCTCGCTTCCAGTCGGGTATCGGGTTTGGTGAGTTCGCCCAGCGGAAAGACCACGCGGGAAAGCACATCCTGGTTGAGGTCGTACAGGAAATAGCTCTGGTCTTTGCGGGTGTCCAGACCCCTTAAAAGCTTCCAGCGTCCTGTGGTTTCATCCAGGCGTATCCGGGCGTAATGACCTGTGGCAACGCGTTCGAGCCCCCGTTCTTGCCGTGCCCACTCGAGCATCGGTCCGAATTTCACCGACCTGTTGCAGCGCGAACAGGGCAGGGGCGTGATCCCAGCTTGGTAGCCCTCGATCAAGCCCTCCACAATTTCGCGTGCGAAGTTGTCGCGCGAATCAACGATGTGATGGGGGACGCCCAGTTGCTCGCAGATTCCTGCCGCATCCACCAGTCCTTCGGCGCAGCAGGCGCCTTTGCCGCTCATCAGCCAGAGCGTTAGCCCTTCAATTTCCCAGCCTGCCTCCACCAGCAATGCAGCGGTGAGGGAGCTGTCAACTCCTCCGGACAGCCCTACCGCCACGCGGTGCTCACCAGGCCAGGCGTGCAGGCGCTCCAGGGCCTGGGCACCGGCTGACGTGGCGGCAATGCTGGGCGTCGTTGCCGACATGGCTGGGCGGGCATGAACAGGATTCTCTTTCCATAGTGAGGTGCCATGGGTCTCGGCAGTGATCTGGCCACCCGCTGATGCAGACCATCTTCTTGTCTCCGCCGATCAGATGCTCGCTCTGGAGAGGGAGTGGCTGGCCAGTGGCCTTGCGGTAGCGGCTTTGATGGAAACGGTGGGCCAGCGCATGGCTGACTGGTTTCTGGCACGTCCGGAGTTATTGGCTTCCGGCGTTTTGGTGCTGGTTGGACCAGGTCACAACGGTGGCGACGGACTGGTGGTTGGTCGCAAGCTGCTGGAAGCGAATGTGGATGTAAGGGTCTGGGCGCCTCTTGCTTTGCGTCAGCCCCTCACGCTGGAGCATTGGCGCCACCTGCACTGGCTTGGCGCCGCTTCCTTGCAGTCTTGTCCTGATCCAGCTCAACAGGGTCTTTGGATCGAGGCGCTGTTTGGTCTGGGTCAGAAGCGTCCATTGCCTGCAGATCTTGCTGATCTGCTGCAACGCAGACAACATCATTGCCCGGGGCGTTTGGTGAGTCTGGATCTTCCCGCTGGTCTGGATTCCGATACCGGCTGCCCGATGGAGGGTGGTGCCGCGATTGCTTCGGACACTCTTTGCGTGGGATTGATCAAGCGCGGACTCGTGCAGGACGCTGCTTTGGCGCATGTGGGCCGCCTGCACCGCATTGACCTGGCTGTGCCCATGCAGCTCACGCAGTCGCTCCCACCACCGGCGAAGCTGCTTCTACGGACTGATGATCTTGCTGAACTGCCGCGTCCTCCGGAGTTGCCGGTGGCGACGAAATATCAGAGGGGGCGTCTGTTGTTGATCGCTGGCAGCGAGCGCTATCGGGGTGCAGCCCACCTAGCACTGCGTGGGGCCCTGGCCAGTGGTGCTGGCAGTGTCGAGGCCTGTCTCCCTGATTGCGTGGCGGAACATCTCTGGCAGCAGGCTCCTGAGGTGGTTCTAAGGGCGCGTCTCTCGTCGGACCACCGTGGGGCATTGGCGTGGGGAGGGGCCTGGGATGAGTGTGATCTGGCTCGTTTAGATGCCGTCCTGCTTGGGCCGGGTCTGGGAATGGTGCAGGGATGTTGGCACCAGTGGGCGGATCCCCTGCTTGGTTTCACCGGCTTGCTTGTGCTTGATGCCGATGGGCTTAATCAACTAGCTGCCGCTGATGGCGGCTGGCGCTGGTTGTTGAAACGATCTGGACCGACGTGGATCACGCCTCACAGCAGTGAATTTGAGCGCTTGTTCCCCGACTGCCTGCAGGCCTCTCCGCTGGACAAGGCCGCGGCAGCGGCAAATTGCTCAGGTGCGGTTGTGTTGCTGAAGGGTGCTCACACCGTGATTGCTTCCCCTGGCGGAGACGTGAGGCAACTAACAGGCACTGATCCAGAGGTGGCTCGCACAGGCCTGGGTGATCTTCTGGCTGGTCACGCCGCTGGTTGGGGATCCCGCTGTCTAGCGGCCAAGGGCTATCTCAGTTTCGAAGACCTTGCCGCATCTGCCTTGTTACACGCCGTTGCGGCTCAACAATGCGATCGAGGCAGTGGTGCAATCGCAATTTCAGATCAATTAGCGAGTCTCACGCGTTTCAAGTTGCGATCTTGACTTGATGTGCTGATGAGTTTGGCATATCTACATTTTTTACAAGATTCACCGGGTTTTGTGTCGTTTTCAACGCATGAATCTGAAGGGTTGCTGAAAACACATCGCTGATCGTGAAATTCATAGGACAGTCGCATCACGACACAGATTCATCCCCATGGTCTCATCGGCAGCAGGGGTTTCAGAAACCCAAAAACGACGAAGTAGTGATCCGATCAGTTGGTACCTCGCCACGATCGGCCGGATTCCTCTGCTTACTCCAGCTGAGGAGATTGAGTTGGGGAACCAGGTGCAGCAACTCATGCAACTCACTGAGGATGGAACGATTCCACCTGACAGTGAGTCATTCTCAAGCAAGCAGAAGCGGATGATTCGCGTTGGCCTGCGTGCCAAGCAGCGAATGATGAAAGCCAATCTGCGCTTGGTTGTGAGTGTCGCCAAAAAATATCAAGGGAAAGGTCTTGAACTGCTTGATCTGATTCAAGAGGGTTCGCTTGGGCTGGAGCGTGCTGTTGAAAAATTTGATCCCACCCGTGGCTACAAATTCTCGACCTACGCCTTTTGGTGGATTCGCCAGAGCATGACGCGCGCCATTGCTTGTCAATCGCGCACCATCCGTTTGCCTGTTCATCTCAGCGAGCGCCTCACAACGATTCGCAAAGTGAGTTTGGATCTCGCCCACAAGCTCGGTGCGATGCCCAGTCGACTCGAGATCGCTGAGGCGATGGACATGCCTGTTCAAGAACTTGATTCGCTGTTGAGGCAGGCACTGACCACCAGCAGCTTGGATGCACCTGTGAATGGCGAGGAAGGTCGTAGCTTCCTTGGCGACCTGATTGCTGACTCTTCACTGGGCGAGCCGCTCGACAAGGTGGAGCAACGCATTCATCACGAACAGCTCGGGCGCTGGATGAGCCATCTCAGTGATCAGGAACAGCACGTTCTCACCCTGCGTTTCGGTCTGAATGGCAATGAGCGACACACATTGGCCGAAATTGGTCGTTTGCTTGAGGTCTCGCGTGAGCGTGTCCGTCAGGTGGAGCTCAAGGCATTGCGCAAACTGCGTAACCTGACACGTCGCGTTGCACCCAGCTTCTGATTTGTCAGAGGTCAGTGGTCCTTTGAATCGTTGAAACCACCACTCGTTTATCACGAGGTTTACAGCGCTCCGCTCCCCAGTAGTCATCGTTTCCCGATGGCGAAGTTTCGCCAGCTCGACAGATGTCTCAGAGACACGGGGCTGGCCAATGACGTTCAGATGCATCGACCACTTCCAGTTCCTCGTCGGCTACTGGAATTGGTGCATGACCGCGCCTATCACGAAGCATTTGCCAGGGACAGGCTGGATCGCCAGGCACAAAGGCGAATTGGACTTCCTGTTACGACCCCTTTGGTGCAGCGTACCTTTCTTGCCGTTGGAGGTTCGCTTCTCACAGCTCAACTGGCTTTGAAGCATGGTCTGGCCTGCCACCTCGCCGGTGGAACGCACCATGCCTTTCCTCGTTACGGCAGTGGGTTCTGTATCTTCAATGACCTGGCGATCTGTGCTCGCGTGCTGCTGGAGCAGCAGGGCCTTAGCCAGATCATGGTGGTGGATCTTGATGTCCACCAGGGCGATGCCACTGCGCTGATCTTCCAGGACGACCCCCGCGTATTCACCTTTTCAGCGCATGCTCTGTCCAATTTTCCTGCGCGTAAGCAGAACAGTGATCTCGACCTGCCGATCAGCGATGGGGTGGAGGATCAGGAGTACCTCGCCTTGATTGGCGAGCATCTGCCCGATCTGCTGGACCGGTTGAATCCGCAGATCGTTCTTTACAACGCCGGTGTTGATCCTCATCGCGATGATCGTCTGGGACGACTGGCCTTAACGGATGTCGGCCTGTTGCAAAGGGATCACCTGGTGCTGGATGCCTGTCTGCGCCGCAATATTCCAGTGGCCACAGTGATTGGCGGTGGTTACGACGCCATGACGCCATTGGTCAAGCGGCATGCACTGGTGTTCAGGGCCGCAGCTGATCAGGCCCGTTTGCATGGTCTGTGATCAGTTTGAGATGGGTTGATCAGGCTCTGGCTTTGAGGCCGGGCGTCAGTCTTCGGCCCAGATGTAGCGGGTGAGTTCAGAGCCATCCGGTTCGGGTGCGCTGAGGGCGAAGTCGACACAGTCCTGCACGATGCCATCGATGTCCTTTTCGATCGCTCGCAGGTCTTCGCTGCTGGTTAAACCGGAGCCGACTAGATCGCGTTCAAGCGCTTTGAGTGGATCGCGTTTGGCCCAGAACTGTTTTTCCTCTTCGGCGCGCAGTTCATCGGGGTCAGCCAGCGAATGGCCTCGGAAGCGGTAGGTCAGGCACTCCAACACCGTGGGACCTTCTCCAGCCCGGGCACGTTCAACGGCTCGCTGAGCTGCAGCCCGAACGGCCAGCACGTCCATACCATCGACCTCTTCTCCGGCCATGCCGAAAGCACCGGCCTTGCGCCAGATCTCCGGATCGCTGGTGGCACGGTCGTGGGCCATGCCGATCGCCCATTTGTTGTTCTCCACCACAAAAATGATCGGCAGCTTCCAGAGCTGCGCCATGTTCAGGCACTCGAAGAATTGGCCGTTGTTGCAAGTGCCGTCTCCGAAAAATGCTGCAGTGACGGAATTGCTGCTGGGGTCACCCAGGGCATCCCGCTTGTAGCGGCTGGTGAATGCTGCTCCGAGGGCCACCGGGATGCCTTCCCCGATGAAGGCAAAACCGCCAAGCAGATGGTGCTCTTTGGAAAACAGGTGCATCGAGCCTCCCCGCCCTTTGCTGCAACCTGTTTCCTTGCCGAACAGTTCGCTCATCACCTCACGGGCTGGAACCCCAGCACTGAGGGCATGAACGTGATCGCGGTAGGTGCTGCAGAACCAGTCGTGTTGTCGCTTCATAGCGCCGATCACACCGGTGCTCACAGCTTCCTGGCCGTTGTAAAGGTGCACGAAGCCAAACATTTTGCCGCGGTAGTACATCTCCGCGCATTTGTCCTCAAAGCGGCGTCCCAGGGTCATGTCGCGATACAGCGCCAGGCCGGTCTCCCTGTCAACGGTGGCCCTTTGGGCTGTCACCAGGGTCGAAAGCCGTTCCGCATGGGCACCGAGCAGGGACTGGCCGTCGGAGGCGGTGGCGCTGCGTGACTCTGTGCCGATTGCGATGTCCTGACCCATGGCACCACCTATTTGACCACCAACTTTAAGGGTCCATGGCGGATCGATGGGCAAAATCCCAGACACTGCCTACAGTCTGCAGCCAATGGCTGCAATGCTGGTGGACCTTCCCATCGACCATTTCCGTCTGCTGGGGGTTAGTCCAACGGCTGAACCTGAGGCAGTGTTGCGCACACTTCAGTTGCGCTTGGATCGTTGTCCCGATCAAGGTTTCACCCACGAGGCACTGAATCAAAGGGCTGAACTGCTTCGCCTGTCAGCCGATCTGCTTACGGATCCTGAGCGCCGTGGCCAGTACGAAGCAACACTGCTGGAACTCGGTCAGGATCATCCAGGCGACGCCACTGGCCTGGAACTGTCCTCCAATCTGGAGGTCGCCGGCCTGATGCTCCTTTGGGAAGCCCATGCACCCCATGAGGCCTTTCAGTTGGCTCGTCAGGCCTTGCAACCGCCTCAGGCTCCTGCTTTGGGTAGTAGCAGGGAGTCGGATTTGGCCTTGTTGGCCGCTCTGGCAGCCCGCGACGCTGCAGTTCAGGACCAAGAGCAGCGCCGCTATGAATCGGCAGCCAATCTGCTGCAGGAGGGGATGCAGCTGCTTCAGCGAATGGGCAAGCTTCCCGAGCAGAGGCAGGTGTTGGAACACGATCTCTTCAGGCTTTGTCCCTTCCGAATTCTTGATCTGCTGAGTCGTGATCTTGCTGAGCAATCGGCGCGACATGAAGGCTTGATGATGCTGGAGGCTTTCATCAGCGATCGGGGCGGTCTCGAAGGGAGTGCCCTTGAGGGGCTGGAGACCGCTGAACTGCCCGCAGGTATGGATCAGGGCGCCTTTGAGTTGTTTTTTCAGCAGATTCGTCGCTTCCTGACCGTGCAGGAGCAAGTGGATCTGTTTAGACGCCTGCAGGAGGCGGGCTCAGCAGATGCGTCGTTCCTCGTTGTCATGGCTCTTGCGGCTGCGGGTTTTTCCCAGCGCAAACCTGAACGGGTTCAGGACGCCCGCACCCGTTTGGAAGAACTCACGCTTGACGGTCTTGACACCCAACCTCTTCTGGGATGTCTTGATCTTCTTCTCGGCGATGTGGATCGGGCCGAGCGTCATTTTGCAAGCAGTCCTGATCCTGCCCTCAAGACTTGGCTCTCAGCGCATCCTGGCGACGCCTTGGCAGCGCTCTGCGACTACTGCCGCACTTGGCTGGGACGCGATGTGCTGCCCGGTTATAGAGATGTCGATGCCGAAGCCATCGATCTGGAGGCCTGGTTTGCTGATCGGGATGTGCAGGCTTACGTCGAGCGGTTGGAGCGTCAGGAGCAGCCTCGAGATTGGTCACTCGAAAACTTGTCTCCGTTAACAGTGGATCCAGACGGAACGCTGCCGCTGCCTCTGCTTGATTCCGATTCTCCAGTGGATGACAAGGCTCATCAAGAGGATGGGGCCGTGGCAGGTTTCGCATGGCCCTCTCTGCCTCGTCCATCTCTTCAGTCCATGCCGCAGCTGCAATGGCCGAAGCTGCCTCAACCCAGTCGTTCGACCTGGATCGGAACCGGGGTGTTTCTTGCTGTGGTTCTGGTGATCGGGGTCTTTAGTGTCATCGGTCTTCGCCGTGAAGCTGAGCAGCCCCAGCTGGCTGATGAAACATCAATGGATGCACCTGTTGATCAGCCGGCTTCAGATGCGCAGCAGCAGAGCTCTGATCAGGATGCCGCTGATGCTTCCACTGAGAATGGTGTGCCAGATCTCACGGAAGCGCCTGAGCCCGAGCCTGCTTCCGCCGCCGTGGCTGAATCTGATCCGGTGCTTCGTTCTGAGCGTCCCTCCGATGCCCAGCTGGAGGCCCTGCTTCAGGCCTGGCTGGATCGCAAAGCCTCTGTTTTGCGTGGTGATGGCTCAGCGGATGAACGTCTTCAACCCATTGCCAGATCCAGGCTGATCAATCAGGTGCGCCAGCAGCGATCTGCTGATCAGTCAGCAGGACTGACCCAAAAGATTGATGCCTCAATCGATTTTATGAGGGTCATCAGCCGTACGCCCCAGCGCATCGAGCTACGTGCCGATGTGGACTACAGCGATCAAACGCTCAACGCAGCTGGAACTGTGGTGAACAGCACAGCGCCGAAATCACTCAAGGTGACTTACATCCTTGGCCGAGATGAGGATGGCTGGCGCCTGCAGGCCTATGCACCGGTCTGATCGACCGATCAGCTTTGAGCAGATTGCACCTCCACCCCCTGCCACTTTTACGATCAGAGAACTGAAACCGATGTCCGGCCGATGTTCGATGAGCTGTCAGCCCGCTTTGAAGACGCGGTCAAGGGGCTGAGAGGCCAGGACCAGATCAGCGAAACCAATGTCGAGGGCGCGCTTAAGGATGTGCGCCGCGCTCTGCTGGAGGCGGATGTGAGTCTGCCGGTTGTTAAAGATTTTGTCGCGGAGGTGCGTGAAAAGGCCGTTGGCGCCGAGGTGGTGCGCGGGGTCAGTCCAGATCAGAAGTTCATTCAGGTGGTGCATGACCAGCTGGTGGAGGTCATGGGCGGTGACAACGCCCCTCTTGCTAAGGCCGAGGCGGCTCCAACGGTGGTGCTGATGGCCGGCCTCCAGGGTGCGGGTAAGACCACGGCAACAGCGAAGCTCGGACTCCACCTCAAGGATCAGGGCAGACGGGCGCTAATGGTGGGTGCCGATGTGTACCGACCTGCTGCCATCGAGCAGCTGAAGACGCTTGGTGCACAGATCGGTGTCGAGGTATTCAGTCTCGGTGATGACGCCAAACCGGAAGACATCGCAGCGGCAGGTCTTGAAAAAGCCAGGCAGGAAGGCTTCGACACGCTTCTGGTCGATACAGCTGGTCGTCTTCAGATCGACACCGACATGATGGACGAGATGGTGCGGATCCGCACCGCCGTGCAGCCGGATGAAGTGCTGCTGGTGGTGGATTCAATGATCGGTCAGGAAGCGGCCGATCTCACCAGGGCCTTCCACGACCAGGTGGGGATCACCGGAGCCGTGCTGACCAA
>Ga0189292_10007_pt1 | contig 150690 bp, 173 predicted proteins | sample UW1oraminimetaG_FD_130317 | JGI IMG/M metagenome (GOLD analysis project Ga0189292, IMG submission 130317) | Marine microbial communities from the Costa Rica Dome - UW179A-orange mini metaG | ecosystem: Environmental > Aquatic > Marine > Oceanic > Photic zone | place: Costa Rica: the Eastern...
ACCCACTCGCAGAACTGCTGCCAGCCATTAGCGCCGGAGCGCTGCTGAATGGTGGTGGTCATGAGAACGGGAAAGAATGTCTCCGAGGAGACGGTTACGGAAGGGCAGGAAGCCCTGCCACCCGAGATTGTAAAGCAACATTGCGCAAGATGTCGCTTGCTTTATGAAGCCGACATGAAGAACCATTGAGACCTCGCTCAGGCGTTCTCAGGGAAGTGGTTGTTAGCGTCCAGTCCATGCAAGCCCTACTGCAACCGCCTGAGCTCTTGCCTCAGCCCAAGCATTCCGGCGAAAGGGTGCTGCTGGTTCGACTGCCCTGCAATCCAATTTTCCCGATCGGCCCGATCTATCTCGCTGATCACCTCCACAAGTGTTTTCCAGGAATCCCGCAGCGGATTCTTGATCTGGCTGCCTTACCGGTTCTTGATGTGCACCGGGTTCTGCGCATCACGATCGACCAATTCCGCCCCACCCTTCTGGTGTTCTCCTGGAGGGACATTCAGATCTATGCCCCCGTCGACGGTCGGGGCGGTAACCCTCTGCAGAATTCCTTTGAGGTCTTCTATGCCCGTAATCCCTTAAAGCGGTTGCACGGTGCCCTCGGTGGACTCCGGCTGATGACCAGCCACTACGGAGAGCTCTCACGCAACCAAGCTCTGGTGCGTAGGGGGCTTCGTCAAGCAAGGCGTCATCGTCCTGAAGCCAGGGCCGTGCTTGGAGGAGGCGCTGTCAGCGTTTTCTACGAACAGCTTGGTCGCTCTTTGCCCAAAGGAACGATTGTGTCCGTCGGTGAAGGTGAGCCTCTGTTGGAGAAACTGCTTCTCGGTCAATCACTCGATGGCGAGCGCTGCTTTGTGGTCGGTGAGCCCCCTCGGCCCGGGTTGATCCACGAGCAACCGGAAAGCCGACCGAAAACGGCATGTGACTACGACTACATCGCTTCGATTTGGCCCCAGCTCGACTGGTATCTCGAGGGGGGTGATTTCTACGTCGGAGTGCAGACCAAACGTGGCTGTCCTCATAACTGCTGTTATTGCGTCTACACGGCTGTAGAGGGCAAGCAGGTGCGCCTGAATCCTGTTCAGTCGGTGGTTTCGGAGATGCGTCAGCTCTACGACAGAGGTGTTCGAGGTTTCTGGTTCACCGATGCCCAGTTCATTCCCGCCAAGCGTTACATCGAGGATGCCAAGGAGCTTTTGCGAGCCATTAAGGCGGAGGGCCTCACCGATATTCGCTGGGCTGCCTACATCCGGGCCGACAATTTGGATCCAGAACTGGCTCAGCTGATGGTCGAGACCGGGATGAGTTACTTCGAAATCGGCATTACCTCAGGCTCCCAGGAGCTCGTGCGCAAAATGCGCATGGGCTACAACCTGCGCACTGTGCTGGAAAGCTGCAGGATGCTGGCGGATGCAGGCTTCCGTGACCATGTCTCGGTGAACTACTCCTTCAATGTGATCGACGAGCGTCCGGAGACGATTCGTCAGACCGTTGCCTATCACCGTGAGCTGGAGCGCATCTTTGGCGCAGATCTTGTTGAGCCAGCGATTTTCTTTATCGGGCTGCAGCCTCACACACACCTGGAGCAGTACGGCTTCGACCAGGGACTGATCAAACCCGGTTACAACCCGATGAGCATGATGCCCTGGACTGCGCGCAAGCTGCTCTGGAACCCTGAGCCCATGGGCAGCACTTTCGGCAGGATCTGCTTGGAAGCCTTTGATCTTGATCCATCCGATTTCGGCCGAACCGTGATGTCACTGCTTGAGAGGGATTACGGCGTGGCCCCTCTGCAGGAAGCACTTCGAGCACCGCTTCAGGGCCGGGCCGCTTTAGCCAAGGCCGTGAGCTGACGCCAGAGCAGAACGCCCAAAGCGATAATTCCAACCAGCCCGCCCAGGGGGTTGGCATGGGCTCCGCCGGGGCCGATCAGCCATTCGGGAGCATTAGGGGAGACCTGCAGCAACCCGGCTCGTAGTGCGAACCAGCCGCCGACCAGCCCGCCGTGCAATCCGACGCAGCCCCATAGGGAACCACCGTCTAGGCGCCTCTGCAGGGCAAGGATCAGACCAAGCAGCAACAAGCCTGTTAGCAGTCCGAGCATCGGCAGAAAACCCTGATCAAATCGGGTGTGCGCAAGGCTGAAAATCAGGGCCTGACTGATGACTGCTGTGCGAGGGCCAGTGAGTTCGTTGAGCTCTCCCCAGAGCCAGCCTCGGAAGAGCAGTTCCTCCGCCAAGCCCAGTCCGAAGCACAGCAATAAAGCGTTGACAACATCCGCTGTGGTGAGTTCCCCGAGCCAGCGCCCCCAGGATCCCAGCAGCAAGGGCAGGCAGATCAAGGCCAGTAGGCCTGCCGAACGCAGCAGGCCCTGAACCAAGCATGAGCCTGGTGATGCCTCGCCGCGGCGGCTGCGAATGCCAAGGGTCAGCCAGGGCTGACGGCTGTTCCAGCGTTGGCGCACCCAGCTGGGTAGCACCAGGATGAACAGCACGAATGTGATAACCGTGCCGATCAGCGACAGCTTGGAAGCTGAGGTGCCAGGACTCAGCAAACCGATGGGTTGTGCCATCAACCACCCCAGTCCATATAGCGCGGGAATTAAGGCGATCGCAGCGACCCAGCGGGGGTGAAGGCTGAGCAGACCATCCCAGGCTTCGACAGTGGGTTTAACGATTACTCCTCCGGTTCGATTGTGCTGGTGAGCCCTTTGCCTTTGAGCGTTTCGCAATAGAACTCGGCCGGCTCTAAGTCGCAAACGATCACAAGCCCAACGCCTGTGTTGTGAGCTTCCAGCATCACAGCCATGCAGTCCTGCTCGCTGAGTTGGGGAACCACCTGACGCAAGGTGGTGACCACATACTCCATGGAGTTGACCGGGTCGTTGTGAAGCAGCACTTTGTACCGGGGAGAGCGCTTGCGGACCTGTTCCGGTGCCTTGTCCAGAACGGCCGCTCCACCTGGGCTACGGCTGGGGGTGTCCACCGCCATGACCATGGTTCTCAGAGAAATCGAATTTAAAGGGGATGGGCGCACAGCTGGCGAGTCAGAGGACCTTGATTCGCGCCATGGCGCTGTCGACATTGTCTCGACTGTTGAATGCCGAGAGGCGGAAGTAACCCTCTCCAGCTGCGCCGAAGCCGCTTCCTGGAGTCCCCACTACATGCCCTTGATGGAGCAGATGGTCAAAGAAGCCCCAGGAGTCCATGCCGTCAGGAGTCTTGATCCACACGTAAGGAGCGTGCTCCCCGCCATACACGGTGAGGCCAGCTGAGCTGAGTTCGCGACGGATAATTGCGGCATTCTCCATATAAAAGGCCACCAGGTTCTTCACTTCTTGCTGGCCGGCATCGGAGTAAACGGCTTCGGCGCCACGCTGAATGATGTAGCTCACACCGTTGAACTTGGTGCTCTGTCTTCGGTTCCAAAGGCCCCAGAGTTCAACAGCCTCACCATCAGAAGTTTTGCCCTTGAGTCCTTTGGGAACAACGGTGAGCGCGCAGCGGGTGCCGGTGAAGCCGGCATTCTTAGAGAACGAGCGGAATTCAATGGCGCAGTCACGGGCTCCTTCGATCTCGAAGATTGAGTGGGGAAGGCTCGGGTCCTGAATAAAGGCCTCGTAGGCGGCGTCGAACAGGATCAGAGAGCCGTTGGCGCGGGCGTAGTCCACCCAGGCTTTCAGCTGTTCCTTCGTTGCTACGGCACCTGTGGGGTTGTTGGGAAAGCACAGGTAGACCAGATCCACCGGTTCGCTGGGGATCTCGGCAGTGAAGCTGTTGTCGGCACTGATGGGTAGATAGGTGAGACCGGCATAGCGCCCTTCGTCGCCGGCATCGCCGGTGCGACCAGCCATCACATTGCTGTCCACATACACGGGGTAGACCGGATCTGTGACGGCGATCTTGTTCCCTGCCCCGAGGATGTCAAGGATGTTGCTGCTGTCGCATTTGGAGCCGTCGGAAACGAAGATCTCCTCGGCGCTGATGTCACATCCGCGTGCCTGAAAGTCGTGCTTGGCGATGGCTTCCCGCAGCCAGCCGTACCCCTGTTCAGGGCCGTAGCCGTGAAAACCTTCGGCGGTACCCATCTCATCAATGGCTGTTTTCATCGCCTCGCGACAGGCCTTGGGGAGTGGTTCTGTCACGTCGCCAATGCCTAGGCGAATCAGAGCTGCATCAGGGTTCGCAGTGGCAAAGGCCTTCACCCGACGTCCGATTTCAGGGAACAGATAGCCCGCCTTGAGTTTGAGGTAATTGCCGTTGACCTGAACCACAGAAAGACCGATTTCTGCGGGCATCCTGCTACATACGATGAAGGAAGTCGGGTCGGAAGACCGTGACCGTCGCGTTGAATATGAATACATCCATCGCTCCTGTGTCATTTGACGAGCTGGTGGATGCGGGCATCAACAGGCCAGCTCGCTACATGGGCCATGAGCTCGGCGTTGAGCCGAAGGACTGGCATGCCGCCAGGGTTCGTTGGGCTCTCACCTATCCCGAGCTTTATGAGGTGGGCTCCAGCAATCTGGGCCACATCATTCTCTATTCGATTCTCAATGCCCTGCCTGGGCAGGTGTGTGATCGCTCCTACCTTCCAGCAGCTGATCTGGCCGAACGCCTCAAGCAACGTGAGCAGGCCCTCTTTGGTGTGGAGAGTCGCTGGCCCCTCAATGCTTTCGACATTCTTGGCTTCAGTCTGAGCTATGAGCTTGGAGCCACCAACATCCTCGAGATGTTGGATCTCTGCAGGGTTCCGATCCGGGCGGCAGATCGCGGGGACCTTCCGCTGAGCGACCCGCAGGCTCCGCCTCTGATTTTTGCCGGAGGACCAACCGCAACCAGCAATCCAGAGCCCTATTCGGCCTTCTTCGATTTCATTGCCTTGGGTGATGGTGAGGAGCTGTTGCCAGAGATCGGATTGGTGCTGGCCGAAGGCAAGCAGGCAGGGCTGACACGCTCGGCTCTGCTGCTTGATCTGGCTTTGGTGCCAGGGGTTTATGTGCCTTCTCTCTATTCCCCGGGCCCAGATGGGGTGAGCCTTGAACCGCTGAAGCCAGGACTGCCAAAACGGGTGCTGAGACGTGTGGCTACGCCGATGCCCCATTACGCAATGGGTCTCGTCCCCCATGTGGAAACAGTCCATGACCGGCTGACGGTGGAAATCCGACGGGGCTGCACGCGTGGCTGTCGTTTCTGCCAGCCGGGCATGCTCACGCGGCCGGCGAGAGATGTGGAGCCCGAAGCCGTGATCGAGGCCGTTGAGACGGGCATGCGTCAGACCGGCTACAGCGATTTCTCACTGCTGTCGCTCAGCTGCAGTGACTACCTGGCGCTCCCGGCTGTGGGAGTGGAGCTGCGCAATCGGCTTGCGGATCGCAATGTCACGCTTCAGCTCCCCAGCCAGCGAGTCGATCGTTTCGACCAGAACATCGCCCACATTCTTGGAGGTGCACGCAAGGCAGGACTCACCTTTGCTCCGGAAGCCGGCACTCAGCGTCTGCGGGATATCGTCAACAAGGGGCTCACCGATGATGACCTTCTGCAGGGCATCCGTACGGCAATGCAGAACGGGTACCGCAAGGTCAAGCTCTATTTCATGATCGGGCTACCGGGAGAGACCGATGCCGATGTGCTCGGTATCTCCGAAACCTGCCGGATGCTTCAGGAGTGTTGTCGCGACCTGGGCCGCCTCAGCCTCAATACCACCATCAGCAATTTCACGCCGAAGCCCCACACTCCTTTTCAGTGGCACAGCGTTTCCACAGCCGAGTTTCTCCGACGTCAGCAATTGCTGCGTGATGCGGGACGACGGCTTCGAGGTGTGCGCTTCAACTTCACGGATGTGCGCCTTTCGGCGATGGAAGATTTTGTGGGTCGAGGCGATCGGCGGTTGGCCCCTGTGATTGAAGCGGCCTGGCGTGCCGGCGCGGGAATGGATGCCTGGTTCGAAGCCCTGGATCGCACCTACAACGCCTGGACCAGTGCCATTGCCCACGCCGGGCTTCAGGGGAGTTACCGGCAGATGGAGCTTGGTGGCTGGAGTGCCGTGTCGGCGCTGGATCGTGATGATCTTGAGGCGTTCTGCCGGCAACCCCTGCCCTGGGATCACATCGACAGCGGCATCGACAAAGGCTGGCTCGTCCAGGATCTGCAGCATGCGCTCGCCTCTAGCGTTGTGCCCGACTGCTCGTTTGAAGCTTGCAGCAGCTGTGGCGTCTGTGGTCCTGATCTGGGACAGAACGTTGTAGTGGCGCCACCTGAAGTCCCAGTGGCCAAGCCTCAGCAGGCGCCACCGAGTGAGCGTGTCTGTCGCATTCGCTTTCGCTTCAGCAAAACAGGAGCGATGGCGCTGCTCAGCCATCTGGATCTGGTGCGTCTTCTGGAGCGGGCACTGCGCAGGACCGAGCTGCCCGTGAGCTTCACAGGTGGATTTCATCCATTGCCTCGGCTTCAGCTCGCACTGGCGCTCCCTTTGGGAGTGGAAGGGGAAGGCGAATGGATGGATCTCGAATTTGTAGAGACCGTGGACGCGCTGAGGGTGAAGGAGCGTTGGCAGCAGTCGTTGCCACCGGGATTGCGCCTGATCACGGCTGAGGAGGTGGCGGTGTCATCGCCCAGCCTTGCTCAGCAGGTGCGAGCCAGCCGCTGGCGATTTGTTCTAAATGGCTCAGAGCGGCTGTCGCAGAGTGAATCCGTCGACTGGTCGCAGGCCGTCTCGGCACTGTTTGCGCAGAACGAGCTGATCTGGGAAGACACTGATAAGAAGGGTCGACCGCGTCGTCGTGACGTGCGTGACCTGCTTCAAAGTCTGCGACTTGTGGAGCTTGTTGAGCCCTGTTCCGGTGCAGTCGGGTGCGGAGCGGAGCTGGAGCTCATCGCTGCTGTTGATTCCCAGGGCCGCAGTCTCAAGCCGGCCCAGCTGCAGTTCTGGCTCTCGCAACATCTGGGGTTTGACTTGTCACTCTCCCGTGTTCGACGGATCGAGCTGACTCTGTTGCAGTGCTAAATTCAAATGAGGACTTCAATCCAGAGGCTTGAGCCACGGATTCGTCCCGGACTTCATTGTCCCAATCATTGTTTGGAACCAGAGGCCTAGGCCTCAGCTCCAGCCAGCGCCCTAGCGCTGATATTGATGCCATAGGAGCGATTCGCTCCGTGCCATTTCGACCGAAGGGTCTTCTCAAAGCAATTCCAATTCACCCCCGATCAAGGAGCCAGCGGCTCACTGATTGGTATCTGCCCTGACGGGCGTCGTCAGTTCCTGTTTATGCCCCAGCAAATTGTCATCGCCGAGCAGCTGCGAATTGCAGCGGTTCTGTCCGATGACCGCGTTGATGAGCTGATCGTGGCGCAAGGCCGCTATCAGATCGGTGACGTGTACCTCGGAACGGTGGAGAACGTGCTCCCGGGGATTGACGCCGCCTTTGTGAACATCGGTGAGAGTGAGAAAAACGGTTTCATCCATGTGAGCGACCTGGGCCCGCTGCGCCTCAAAAAAGGTTCTGCAGGCATCACTGAGCTGCTCGAACCGCGCCAAAAGGTTCTCGTTCAGGTGATGAAAGAGCCCACCGGCACAAAGGGCCCTCGTCTTACCGGAAATCTGGCTCTTCCAGGCCGTTATCTGGTGTTGCAGCCCAGTGGTCAGGGAGTGAATATCTCCCGTCGCATCAGCGCCGAAGGAGAGCGCAATCGCCTACGAGCTCTAGGGGTGTTGGTGAAACCGCCGGGTGCTGGTCTGCTCGTCCGCACGGAAGCGGAGGGAGTCAGTGAAGACCTACTCATCGATGATCTCGAGTCTTTGCTGCGTCAGTGGGAAGCGATTCAGAAAGCCGCTGAAATCGCTTCGCCGCCTGTTCTGCTCAACCGGGACGAGGATTTCATCCATCGGATTCTTAGAGATCACATCGGCCCTGACCTATCCCGTGTGGTGCTCGATAATGCCGCCGCTGTCGACCGTGTGACCACCTTCCTGGGCCAGGAAGGGGCCAACGTGTTGGTGGAGGCACACACCGAATCCGACGAGCTGCTTGAGCACTTCAAGGTGAATGCGGCCATCCGTGATGCTTTGAAACCGAGGGTGGATCTTCCATCCGGCGGTTACGTGATCATCGAGCCCACGGAGGCTCTCACCGTGATCGACGTGAACTCGGGCTCGTTCACCCGTTCCGCCAATGCTCGTGAGACGGTTCTCTGGACCAACTGCGAAGCGGCTGTCGAGATTGGACGGCAGTTGAAGCTCCGCAACATCGGTGGTGTGATCGTCGTCGACTTCATCGACATGGATTCCCGTCGTGATCAGTTGCAGCTGCTGGAGCATTTCATGACGGCGATGCGCGATGACATGGCACGCCCTCAGATCGCACAACTCACCGAGCTGGGCTTGGTTGAGATGACGCGCAAGCGTCAGGGTCAGAACATTTACGAGCTGTTCGGTCGAGTCTCCCCTGGTTACGAGGCCGTGCTGCCTGGGAAGGATCTTCCTCAGCCTCAAGCTGCCGCTACAGGCCTGGTGAGGTCTTCAACATCGGCGCGTGCGGAAGTCCCTGCCTCTGTTGATTCAGGAGGAGGTCGCCGACGTCGTGGTGGCCGCAGCCGGCTTAATGGATCCACTGAGACCAAATTGGTTGACTCGCCCCTTGAGACGACTGTTGCCGCTGAATCCACATCGGATGCCATCGAGCCTGCGGGCTCCAACCGCCGCCAGGATCCCGAACTGGTCGCAGTGCCGATGGACGACGACCAAGAAAGGGTCTTTGGCTGGTTGGGGCTGAACCCTGTGCTTCTGCTGGATCCACCTCCCGAAAATGACAACCTGCTAGTGCGTGTGGTGCGACCGGGTGAAGATGCCGACTCAGTTCTGGAGGACGCACGCCAGCAGTTGGCTGCCAATTCAGGTCGCCGCCGCCGTCGCGGCTCCCGTGGTGGTCGAGGTGGTGCGCGCAATGGTTCAACCGCCCCGGCACCTTCGCCCGTGCCTGCCTCGGGAACCGCTGAAGAGGCACCCTTGCTGGTTGAGATCACCCCACTGGAGGTGACTCCTACCCATGGCGCCCCGACACCGTCGCAATCGGTTGCTGGACCTGAGTCAAAGCTCCCTGAACCCGTTGCAGCAGCAGTTGCCGAGCCTGAGCAGCCCGCTGAAGAGGCCCGGCCGGGTCGGCGCCGGCGACGGTCATCCGCTACTGCCGAGTGATTGCTGGAGTTGATGAGGTTGGCCGTGGATGCTGGTTCGGCCCTGTCTTCGCTGCGGCGGTCATCCTCACTGATCCTGCCGCGAATCAACTCTCCGATCTCGGCCTGACCGATAGCAAAGCCCTCTCTCCCAAGCGCCGAGCTGCGCTGGTTCCCGAGATTGAAGCTCGAGCGACCAGCTGGGCACTTGGGCAGGCGGCCGCGCGTGATGTGGATGCCAAGGGGATCAGGGTGGCGACGGAGCTTGCGATGCTTCGTGCTCTTCAAAAACTCCCCCAGGTCCCCGAGTTGGTTCTGGTGGATGGAGTGCTGCCTCTGCGTCCCTGGACGGGAGCTCAGCGCACCATCGTGCGGGGTGACAGCTGTGAGGCTTCAATTGCTGCCGCCAGCGTGCTGGCAAAAGAAGCGCGTGATGCTTTGATTCGTCGTCTGGCGCGACGTTTCCCTGGTTACGCATTGGAACGCCATGCCGGATATGGCACCGCTCAACATCGAGCGGCCCTGCTGGTCTCAGGTCCCACTCCGATGCATCGTCACACCTTCCTCACCAAGGTGTTCTCCGGGGTCTGAGCGCTGCTCCGTACTTGTTGTCTCCTTCGCCGGTGGCTGCAGTGCCCAGTCCTGAAAATCTCGCACCAGCTGTCGCCCAACCCGACCTTTAATCGTCATCAGGATGCCGTTCAGAATCGACTCGCCTGTGCTTTCCAGCACTCGTTTCGGAATCAGCTTCAGCAGTGGTGGCTGACTGACATGGACTCCGAGCTTCGCCTCGCCCTGCAAGCCGTGATCCGCCACTTCAAGCAATGCTTCCAGGCTCAGCTGGAAGTCGTCCACAAGGCCAAGTCCATCCAGCGTGGCATCGGTCGCCTGAATGGTGATGGTGCCATCACCCTGCTCGATCTTCAGCGAAACGACAGGACAGACCTGCAGCTGAAAAACTTGCAGTGTGGTGACGGTGTATCGGTAACGACCAGGACCGATTCTGTCGAGCTGACGCGCATCCAGAAGAGCTTTGATCACTCGGTCTTCCTGTTGCAGGTAGCTGCGCAGGTGTTCGGTCTGGTTGGCGACCGGCAGATCGAGATGCTGACTGGCGCGGAAGGCAAGGGTCATGCCCCTTGTGCTGACGCGGCATGATCCTATCGATGCAAGTGCTTGGATCCATGCCGATTCGGATGGCGTTTCTTGGGCCGGAAGGCACCTATGGAGAGCGAGCGGCCAAAGAGATGACCCGGTTAGAACAATTCAGTGATGCTGAGTTGGTGGCATGCACCGGGCTGCGTTCAGTGGTCGACCATGTGGCTGATGGCCGTTGCGAGGCTGCTGTAGTGCCTGTTGAGAACTCCGTTGAAGGTGGTGTCACGGCCAGTCTTGATGCCCTCTGGTCTCATCCCGATCTGTGCATTCGACGTGCTTTGGTTCTTCCGATCCGCCACGCCCTGCTCAGTAGTGGTTCGATAGAGAGCGTGACGGAGGTGCTGTCTCACCCTCAGGCGCTGGCGCAATGCAGCGGCTGGTTGGCAACCCATCTTCCGCAGGCGCTCCAACTGCCAACCACATCCACAGCAGAAGCTGCGCGGATGGTTAAAGGCAGCCGTTTCAGAGCAGCAATTGCGGATCGGTGCGTTGGCGAATTGCAGGGTCTAGGGGAACTGGCGTTCCCGGTGAATGATGTGGTGGGCAACAGGACCCGCTTTCTGTTGCTGCATCGCGGCGAGCGTCTGCGCGATGGTCAGCTCGCCAGCCTGGCTTTCTCTCTGCATCGCAATGCTCCTGGGGCTCTGATCGAAGCTCTTCAGGCGATTGCGGGGCTCGGGCTGAACATGAGCAGGATCGAGTCGAGACCGTCGAAACGCGCGTTGGGTGAATACGTGTTTTTTGTGGATGTGGAGTTGCCAGCTTCCTGTGCGGATGGCGTACTGACAAAGCTGGAGACGCATCTCAGCCCACTGTGTGAGCATCTGGCCAATTTCGGTGCTTATCCCAGCTCGGAATTCAACTAACCAGAGGCGAGGCGGAACACGCCGAATTGCATCATTCCCCGGGCGAACGCCCAGCGCATCAACAGCATTGTGGGAGTTTCACGCAGGCCTTGAAGCAGGGCGGGCGGGCCGAGTTTGAGCACTGCTGCGGGTCGGCGAAACCCTTCCAGGATCGATTCATTCCAGGAAGGGAGAGTCGCCCTGGTCCAGTCACCTGTGTCGATCAGCCCTCGGCGCTGACTGCTGCATTCGAGGTTGTGCTGAAACCCCGGGATGCTGGCGAATTCGGGATGAGCCCACTGGGTCAGCAGCTGATGCATCACCCAGCGTTCGCGGGCATCAAGTGCACCATCGCGAGGATCACGACGGTTCCAATCAGCGACAGCCAGAGCTCCACCTGGTTTGAGAACCCTGAGTAGCTCATCAGCAAACCGTTGCTTATCCGGCATGTGTGGGCCTGCCTCCACACTCCACACACCGTCGAATTCAGCGTCCGCAAGATTCAGGTTCAGCGCGTCCATCACGGCAAAGCGGCAGGACAGGTTGTCCGGTGTTAAATCCGTAGCCCGTTGGATCTGTGCGGGACTGATGCTGATGCCAAGCACGTCAAAGCCGTAGTCTCTGGCAAGAATCCGGGCGCTGCCGCCGATCCCGCAGCCCACATCAAGCACTCTTGATCCGGGAGGGAGGCGATCCAACCCACTCCAATGCACCAATTCGTGCACGAAATCGGCTTTGGCACGGCGGAAATCCCGCCGAATCGGAGGGTCCCCATAATGTCCCAAGTGCACGTGCTCTCCCCAGAGAGTCTCGAGCAGTCGGTCTTCGGTCCAGGCGTCATAAGCAGAAGCGACGCTTTCACTGGACTGATAGGTCCGGCTTCGTCGAGTCCAGAGTGCATAGGCTCCCGCAGCGGCTGCGAGCCCGATCACGGCCGGAGCCAGGAAAGTGGTGACAGGCATCAACCGTTGCCGGAATCGGCTGAAGAGAGGGTGTCGCGCAGCACGGTGCGTGCTGCCAGCTGGCGACGGGTTTCATCGAGCATTTCGAACTCCTGTTCGAGCCGGGTACGGGTACTCGTGAGTTCCAGAAGTTCCTGCTGTTGATCGGCCACGGGGCCACCGAGGTGAGCACCGATCCAGAACGAGAGCTCTCTCGGCAGGTCGGGCAGATCGTCAGGAAGTGCTGTGGGGGAATCCGTGAGCTTTGCCGTCAGCTCGACCACATCTCTGAGGGCTTTTGTAACGGAATCGCTGAGAGTATGAAGCTGATCGATGTCGCTCTCTGGCTCATCCTCAATCCAGCTCACCATGGCAGTGCGGAAAGGAGTCTCACGGGTCACATTCAGCACCCTGAAACGCTGCTGTCCGAGCGTCACGACGTTGCTGCGCCCGTCGTCGCCTGTCTGATGCTGGATCACTTCGGCACAACAGCCGATGGAAGCCATCCTTTGGCTGCGGGGATCCCAACGAACGACGCCAAAACGTCGATCACTTTCCAAGACGCTCTGCAGCATCATCCGGTAACGCGACTCGAAGATGTGCAACGGCAGCACGTCGCTAGGGAACAGAACGAGATCCGGCAGAGGAAATAGGGGAAGCTCTCTGACGGACAGGTCAGCCACGCATGAAATTACTGAGGAATCGAATCTTAGGCAGCTGACCGAATGACCGTGCTCGGCTTAGAGCTTCACCTCGATATCCACGCCGCTGGGCAGATCGAGTTTCATCAATGCGTCGATCGTCTTGGCAGAAGGACTGTAGATATCAATGATGCGGCGATGGGTGCGTGTCTCGAAATGTTCCCGTGAATCCTTGTCCACGTGGGGGGAGCGGAGCACGCAGTAGATCTTGCGCTTGGTGGGAAGAGGAATGGGGCCGATCGCCGTTGCAGCAGTGTTATCGGCAGTTTCGATGATCTTGTCGCAGGACAGATCCAGCATGCGGCGGTCGAACGCCTTCAAACGGATTCGGATCTTCTGCTGGGCAATTGCAGTGGACATGAAGCGCGAAGAAATCTCCTAGGGAGATCACGAGAGGTGGATTGTCGAGGTGCAGATTGAACGTGTCTTGGCAACGTTCACTTCGTTCATGAATGCTAAGGGATGGCCTGACACTGGTCAGCCCATCCCTGCAATCATCCCGGTTCGATCACTCGATGATCTTGGAGACGACGCCCGCACCAATGGTGCGTCCACCCTCACGGATGGCAAAACGCATGCCCATTTCCATAGCGACTGGGCAGATCAATTCCCCCGTCATCTGGATATTGTCTCCGGGCATCACCATTTCCACGTTGCTGCCATCTTCCGCAGTGAAGGCGGTGATTTGACCGGTCACGTCCGTGGTGCGGATGTAGAACTGCGGGCGGTAGCCAGCGAAGAAAGGAGTGTGGCGACCACCTTCTTCTTTTTTGAGGACGTAAACCTGACCCTCAAACTTGGTATGAGGGGTGATTGAGCCAGGCTTCACGAGCACCATGCCGCGCTCGATGTCTTCCTTCTGAATGCCGCGGAGCAGCAGACCCACATTGTCTCCAGCCATTCCCTCATCGAGCAGCTTGCGGAACATTTCCACACCGGTAACGGTGGTTTTCCGAGGCTCTCTGATGCCGACGATTTCGACTTCTTCGCCCACCTTGACGATGCCGCGCTCGATACGGCCTGTCGCCACGGTGCCACGGCCGGTGATGGAGAAGACATCCTCAACAGCCATCAAGAATGGCTTGTCGACTTCGCGCTCGGGCTCAGGGATGTTGGAGTCAACGGCTGCCATCAGCTCTTCGATCTTGGCTTCCCACTCAGCCTCACCTTCGATGGCCTTCAGTCCAGAGACCTGAACAATGGGGATATCGTCTCCGGGGAAGTCGTAGCTGGAGAGCAGTTCGCGGATCTCCATTTCCACCAGTTCGATGATCTCTTCGTCATCAACCATGTCGCACTTGTTCAGCGCAACCACCAAGGCGGGGACGCCCACCTGCTTGGCCAGCAGGATGTGCTCCTTGGTCTGGGCCATGGGGCCGTCGGTGGCGGCACAAACGAGAATGGCGCCGTCCATCTGAGCGGCACCGGTGATCATGTTTTTCACGTAGTCCGCGTGACCGGGGCAGTCCACGTGGGCGTAGTGACGCGAGTCCGTCTCGTATTCGACGTGAGCGGTGTTGATGGTGATGCCGCGTTCGCGCTCTTCAGGAGCACCGTCGATATCGGCGTAGTCCTGGACCTCTGCCTGTCCCTTTTTGGCGAGCACATTGGTGATCGCGGCGGTGAGGGTTGTCTTGCCGTGGTCAACGTGGCCGATGGTGCCGATGTTGACGTGGGGCTTGTTCCTTTCGAACTTCTCGCGTGCCATTTTGGTTAAAGAATCGGGGGTGAAATTAAAAGGGGGTAGAGATCAGGAATTGCCCTGATTCTTGGAAATGATGGCCTCGGCCACGTTGCGAGGAACATCCTCATAGTGGCTGAATTCCATCGAGAAAATACCCCGACCCTGGGTCATGGATCGGAGCTCGGTGGCGTAGCCGAACATCTCGGCCAAGGGCACCTTGGACGAGACTTTTGACGTGCCATCGTCAATTGCCTGACCTTCGACCTGGCCCCTGCGGGAGGACAGGTCGCCGATGATCGAGCCGAGGAAATCCTCGGGGACTTCGACTTCGACCTTCATCATCGGCTCAAGAAGCACTGGATTGCACTTCTTGACCGCATCCTTGAAGGCCATCGAACCGGCAATTTTGAAAGCCATTTCCGACGAGTCCACATCGTGATATGAACCGTCGATCATGGTGACTTTGACGTCGATCATCGGGAATCCGGCGATCACGCCGGACTCACAGGTCTCCTTCATGCCCATTTCGGAGGGCTTGATGAATTCCTTTGGAACGACACCGCCAACAATCTTGTTGACAAATTCAAAGCCGGATTCTGGTTCGCCCGGCTCCATTTCGATCACCACGTGGCCGTATTGACCCTTACCACCTGTTTGACGAGAGAACTTGCCCTCGCCTCGTGATGAGGCGCGAATGGTTTCGCGATAGGAAACCTGAGGAGCGCCGATATTGGCCTCCACCTTGAATTCACGAAGCATCCGGTCGACCAGGATCTCCAAGTGGAGCTCTCCCATCCCGGCAATCACGGTCTGGCCAGTCTCTGAATCAGTTCTGACCCGGAAGGTGGGGTCTTCTTCAGCCAGTGAGACGAGAGCTTTGGAGAGTTTCTCCATATCGCCCTTCGTTTTGGGCTCAACTGCTACGGAGATCACCGGTTCAGGAACAAACAGAGTCTCAAGAACAATCGGATCTTCCACAGAACACAGAGTGTCTCCAGTGGTTGTGTTCTTCAGACCCAGAACAGCACCCAGATCGCCGGCGCGCAGCGCATCAACTTCCTCGCGGTCGTCGGCTTTCAGCACAACCAGCCTGGAAATGCGCTCTTTGCTGTCCTTGGTGGAGTTGAGCACGTAACTGCCCTTCTCGAGCACACCGGAGTACATCCGAACAAAGGTGAGCTTGCCGTAGGGATCAGCCATCACCTTGAAGGCAAGCGCACTGAAGGGAGCTTTATCGTCAGATGGACGAACAGCTTCCTTGCCGTTAGGCAGAACTCCCTGGATCGGGGGAACGTCCACAGGTGCGGGCAGGTAATCGACAACTGCGTCGAGAACCAGCTGTACTCCTTTGTTTTTAAAGGCGGAGCCACAAAGCACGGGCACGAGACCATGCTTGAGGACGCCTTCGCGAATGCCGTTTTTCAGCTCATCGATCGAAAGCTCTCCGGTTTCCAGGAACTTCTCAATCAGGTTTTCGTCGTTCTCGGCAACGGTTTCCATCAGAACGTTGCGCCATTCATCCACCTGATCCTTCATGTCAGCCGGAACATCGGTGACTTCGATGTTTTGACCGAGATCGTCTTTGTAGATGTGTGCCTGATTGGCCACGAGATCAATGATGCCGCTCAGCTCGCCTTCAGCACCGATGGGCAGCTGAATCGGAACGGCATTCGCTTTGAGTCGATCCTTGATCTGACCGTGAACCTTGAGGAAGTCGGCGCCGGTGCGATCCATTTTGTTGACGAACACCATCCGTGGCACGGAATAGCGGTCGGCCTGGCGCCAGACGGTTTCTGACTGAGGCTGGACTCCTCCAACCGCGCAGAACACAGCAATCACACCATCGAGCACACGCATGGAGCGCTCCACCTCGATGGTGAAGTCCACGTGACCAGGGGTATCAATGATGTTGATGCGGTGGTCTTTCCAGCTGGTTGAAATGGCCGCAGCAGTGATGGTGATGCCCCGCTCGCGCTCTTGAGCCATCCAGTCGGTCACCGCTGCACCGTCGTGCACTTCACCGATCTTGTGAACCACGCCCGAATAGAACAGGATCCGTTCTGTCGTGGTGGTTTTGCCCGCATCAATGTGGGCAGCGATACCAATATTTCTGACGCGTTCCAGGGGAAAGGCGCGAGCCACAGGAAACTCCGGGGTGGGGCGTAAAAAGGCGGGTGAGATCCTACAGGTCCGCCCCGAGCAATCGAGGCTTCAGAGCGGGGTTGGATCAGTAGCGGTAGTGGGCGAATGCCTTATTGGCTTCGGCCATCTTGTGGGTTTCTTCGCGTTTGCGAACGGCACTGCCTGCTTCATTGGCAGCATCCATCAGTTCACCAGCAAGCTTCTGGGCCATGCTGCGACCATTGCGAGCGCGAGAAAAACTGACAAGCCAACGCAAAGCCATGGCAGTGCCGCGCTCCTGGCGCACTTCCATGGGCACCTGATAGGTGGCACCGCCGACGCGTCGGGCACGGACTTCAACGAGAGGAGTCGCGTTCTTCACGGCCGTTTCAAAGAGCTCGATGGGATCGCCACCGGTGCGGTCGCCGATCAGACTGAAGGCATCGGACAGGATTCGCTGTGCCGTGGACTTCTTTCCATGCTTCATCAGCCGGGCCACGAGCATCGTGGCAAGTCGGTTGTTGAACTGGGGATCAGGGAGGACCGGGCGCTTGACGGCGGCGTTACGGCGTGACATGGACTGTCAAATAAAAAAGGAACGGAGAAGGGTGAAGGTGATGGGTGGAAACGATCCTGAAGCTGGATCGTTGGCGATCATTCCTTCGGTGACTTGGCGCCGTACTTCGAACGAGACTGACGGCGGTCCTTGACCCCTGCGGTGTCAAGAGTTCCGCGAATGATGTGATATCGAACTCCGGGGAGATCTTTGACTCGACCACCGCGGATCAGCACAACCGAGTGCTCCTGCAGGTTGTGGCCGATACCGCCGATGTAGGCGGTGACCTCAAAACCCGAGGTGAGGCGCACACGGGCCACTTTGCGCAAAGCCGAATTGGGCTTCTTGGGGGTGGACGTGTACACACGGGTGCAAACACCACGGCGTTCGGGGCAGGCTTTCAGAGCTGGCGATTTGGTTTTCGCCTTTGAGCTCTGGCGCTCGGTCCGGATCAGTTGCTGAATGGTTGGCATCGACGGTCGCGTAGCGGCCGGAGATCCGACCTGTTCGACAATCCATCACAATACCGGTTCGACCTGCCTGATCTGATCAAAGGCGGCTGAAAGCGCTGCCGCAGGCACAGCAACGCACTGCATCGCTGCTCAGGATCAGAAATCCACCGCCACTGATGTCGCTGCGATAATCCAGTGTCAGCCCTTCCAGCAACGCGTGCTGGGCATCGGGAACATGCAGGGTGACGCCCTCTGATCTGGCAACCGGTGTTCCGCTGAGCTGGCCTGGCTGAAGACGGATGACATTTCGCTCACAGTGCCCTGCCGTGAGATCCAGATGCATCGCTCCGGGGGTTCCTGCAACAGCAGCCTGTCGACCCAGTTCGGCGGCTGCAGTGGCGGTGATTTGCAGCGTGGCGCCCATGGACCGAAGCTCAGGAGAGGCTCCAGTGTGCCAGCCGTTGTTCAGCGGCGAACCAGCCCCAGACCGTTCTGAACCCTGGGTGTCATGCCGCGTCCTGTCATGACGGTTCGATTGGCTGCAAGCAGCGTGGTGGAGCTACCACCATCGAGATTGAGGGCGTCGAGCATTCCCAGCTGCTGAAGAGCCAGTGTCGTTTCCAGCAGCGTGGGATCACTCCCTGAAGTGCCTTCGATTGTTAACAGCCACACACGACTGCGGTCCTGGGCAACAACCGTTCGTGGAGCTGCAAGGGATAGGAACCCGGCACTGAACCCTTCCTGGCGACCTCGCAAAACAACCTGGCCATTTTTCAGCAGAAGTGGACCACCGGCCAGCACCTGAGGTTGCTCTCCGACTGCAGAAGATGGCCGCACACTGATGCTGACTCGATCGCCGGGTTGAGCTGGAAGTGGAGCTCCAGCGCGGGAAACGATCAGGGAGGCGCCGGGTTTCAAAGGAACCCCCCGATTCAGCTCGGCGCGATCATGCTGACTAATGGTGACTCCATCCCGCACGCTGATGGCCTTCTCTTCGCCGCTAAGGGCCTTGTAGATAGGACCCCATGCACGGGTGTACCGACTCAACCCGCGCTGGACGTAGCCACTGTTGAGAAAACCCAGGCCCCAGCGACGTCCACCGTTGACCTGCATGGACTGGTCGAGGCGCAGTCGATTGAACAGAAGTCTGTTCCCTGCTGTCCAGCCGATGGCTCCCCGGTTCAGAATCGGTCCCGAAAACCAGGTCCCATCGACACGAAGGGCGCCGAGGGGAAGCTGACGAACACGATTAAAGAACCCTCCATTGATGGCCAACAAAGCCTGTTCAGGCTGGGCCAGTTGGCTCAGAAATCGAATCCCGGTTTGTGCCCCTCGAGCAGCGAGTGGTCGAAGCTTGAGAGTGCTGCTGTTAAAGGGAACACCTGCTCTGTAAATCTTCACCGGCTTGACCCCTACACGAAGTGTGCGGGCGTCCAGCACCAGTCCGTTGCGATTCTCCGCCTGGATCTCTGGATTGAGCAGAGCTGACTGCAACGCATTCCTGCTAGCACGCACCTGGGTGGTGCCCGAGCTGCTCAACCCATCGATCACAAGCCGCCACGGTGATGCAAGCGTGAGCGTCGGACGATCGGCACTGCCTTGGAGTCGCAGACCATGACTTTCACGCTTGGTCTTCAGACCGATTTCACGCAACTGGGCTTCTTGGGCTGCACTGATCGAAACCCCAAGGAATAAATCGTCGTTCTGACGTTGCAACAGCGCAGGACCACTGAGATCGAGCACCAGCCGCCCTGCTGTGCTGCCGCGCCCCTGACGCAGCTTCTGGACTCTGGGAGCTTTGAGCGAGATCGAGAGGACACCATTGCGACGGCTGGTCGAGACATTCAATGTCTTGAACCAAGGTGCTGCATCAACTGCCACCTCATCGTCAAGAGAGCGCTTGTTCAGTGCCTGTAAAGGGACGCTTTGACCGAACCACTCCAGTGCCTCGCCTCCTTCATTGACAACCCTCTGGAAGCCGAGTCGTCCGATCAGCAGATCCAGTGGAATCCAGAGCTGGTCTGGTGAGCTTTGGTCGTTTCCGACCCACTGCCAAGTCCCCTTGGATGCAAGGCCTCCAACCTTGACTTCGCTACCGCTGAACCGGTTGGCTGTGCGCACTTCGGCAACCGGGGCTGGAGGAGGAGGCGGCAATAACATGTGCAGACGCTAGCCGGGGTGGCCAATCCTTAGGATCGAATTTGGTCCGTGATGGATGTTGCATCCAGAGCGGCGTCAGCCCGACTCTTATCCAGGTCATGACTCACCTCACCGGCTCCTCCTGGCCTTACAGCGACAGCGCTGCGCCCCAGGCGGTAGCCGGCGAAAAGGACGCCTGTGGAGTGGGATTCCTGGCTCAGATGCAGGGACAACCCAGTCATTGGGTTCTGGAGCAGGCCCTGCGTGGCCTTGGATGTATGGAACACCGCGGTGGTTGTGGGGGTGACGCTGACTCAGGTGATGGTGCGGGCGTTTTGTGTGAAATTCCATGGTCTTATCTGAGGGCGATCTGGCCGGAAGCGGCTGATGCCCGTGGTCTTGGAATGATGTTTCTGCCCACAGATGCTGAACGACGTCAGCAGGCTCGCCAGTTTTTTGAGGAGGAGGCCGCTGCGCTGGGCCTGCAGTACGCCGGTTGGCGCGAGGTGCCTGTCGACTCAACAGTGCTTGGGCCGATGGCTCGTGAAACGGCTCCTGTCATTGAGCAGTGGCTCGTCAAGGGGGAGGCTGAAGGTGATGCCTTCGAGGCGCTGCTGCTGCGTCTACGGCGCCGCGTTGGTGCCAGGGCCAGGGAAGCATGGGGGTTTGAGGGGTCACGCGACTTTTATGTGGCGTCCATGAGCAGTCGAACCGTCGTCTACAAGGGCATGGTGCGTTCGGAAGTGCTCGCGCAGTACTACGCCGACCTGCGTGATTCCCGCTTCGAAGTGAGCTTCGCGGTGTATCACCGGCGCTTCAGCACCAACACCCTTCCACGCTGGCCCCTAGCCCAGCCAATGCGGATGTTGGGGCACAACGGTGAGATCAACACTCTGCTGGGCAATCTCAACTGGGCTAAGGCCTCTGAAGCCAGCCTCGCTGGAGTCTGGGGAGACGCCGCGGATGACCTCAACCCTGTGGTCAATCCCGCTTTCAGTGATTCAGCGAACCTCGACGCCACGCTCGAGCTGATGGTGCGCAGTGGTCGCTCGGTTACCGACAGCCTGATCACCCTTGTCCCGGAAGCGTTCCGCAACCAGCCAGACCTCGATAGCCGTCCTGATGTAACGGCCATGTATGAATTCAACGCTGGCATCCAGGAGCCATGGGACGGCCCTGCTCTGTTGGTGTTCGCTGACGGTAAGCGTGTTGGAGCCACCCTTGACCGCAACGGCCTACGCCCGGCTCGCTGGTGCTCTACGGACGATGGCTTCGTGATTATGGGATCCGAGACTGGCGTGGTGGATCTCAGCGGCAAGACCGTGGTCCAGAAAGGTCGGCTCGGTCCCGGTCAGATGCTGGCGGTTGATCTGGAGACCGGCCAGCTCCTGGATAATTGGTTGGTGAAAGAAGACGCCGCTGGACGTTTTCCCTACGGCGATTGGCTGAAGCAACATCGCCGCAACGTGAGTCCGCAACCCTGGACCCAGTCTCAGCAGGTCGGAGAACTCGACCTGCTGAGACTGCAGACCGCCATGGGCTTCACCGCCGAGGATTTCGACCTGATCATTGGCGACATGGCTTCCCTTGGGAAGGAGCCCACCTTCTGTATGGGTGATGACATCCCACTGGCAGTGCTTTCGGACAAGCCTCATTTGCTCTACGACTATTTCAAGCAACGCTTCGCTCAGGTCACCAATCCTCCGATCGATCCCCTTCGGGAACAACTGGTGATGAGCCTGGAAATGCATCTGGGTGAACGTCGTCCGGCGTTGAAGCCTCAGGCCGATGCCGCTTCTGTGATTCACCTTGATACCCCGATTCTCAATGAGGCTGAGCTGGAAGAGATCAGCCAGCAAGGTCTTCCTGTTCAGTTCCTGTCCACTCAGGTGGCGGTTGAATCCTGCACCGGTGGATTCCGAACCGTTCTTGATGCCATGTGCCAGGCGGCTGAGCAAGCCGTGCACGATGGGGCCCAGGTTCTGGTGCTCTCCGACCGCGTGGATGCCAACGCCAAGCCCACGCCCCTGACTGCCACCACGGTGGCGATGCCAGCACTTCTCGCCGTTGGCTCGGTTCACCACCATTTGCTGCGCCGCAAGCTGCGACTGCGCTGCTCAATTGTGGTGGACACCGCTCAGTGTTGGAGCACTCATCACATGGCCTGCCTGATCGGCTATGGAGCAAGCGGCGTTTGTCCATGGTTGACCTGGGAGACCACCCGCCACTGGCTCCAACACCCGAAAACAAGAAAGCGCATCGAGCAGGGAAAGCTTCCCGACCTCAGTGCTGATCAGGTTCAGGCCAATGTGCGCATCTCTCTAGAAAACGGTCTCAGAAAAATTCTGTCCAAGATCGGAATTTCGCTGCTGGCCAGTTATCACGGCGCTCAGATCTTCGAGGCGATCGGGCTGGGTGCTGATGTGATCGAGACCGCCTTCAGTGGCACGACCAGCCGGGTTGCCGGCATGACTCTTGCGGAACTGGCGAACGAAACACTCTCGATGCATGCCAAGGCATTCCCCGAGCTGAATCGCAGCAAGCTCGAGTTCATGGGATTCGTTCAATATCGCAATGGTGCGGAGTACCACCGCAACAATCCTGAACTTTCCAAGGCCTTGCACAAGGCTCTGGCCCAGGGGCCTGGCTATGACCATTTCTCCACTTACAAGACGTTGCTGGAGAACCGTCCGGTGATGGCGCTGCGTGACCTGCTGGAGTTCAAGGTTGCGTCGACGCCGTTGCCCCTGGATCAGGTGGAGAGTGTGGAAAGCATCTGCACCCGTTTCTGTACCGGTGGCATGAGCCTCGGGGCGCTCTCTCGGGAAGCCCACGAGGTGTTGGCCGTGGCCATGAATCGCATTGGCGGCAAGAGCAACAGTGGCGAGGGTGGTGAGGATCCTGCCCGCTTCCAGGTGCTTACTGACGTGGATAACGATGGCCGGTCCGTCGCCTTCCCCAGCATCGGAGGGCTTCGGAACGGCGATACCGCCTGCTCTGCGATCAAGCAGATCGCCTCAGGTCGCTTCGGTGTCACGGCTGAATATTTGAGGAGCGGTAAACAGCTGGAAATCAAAGTGGCCCAAGGGGCCAAGCCGGGGGAGGGAGGACAGCTTCCCGGCCCGAAGGTGGATAAATACATCGCCTGGCTTCGCAACAGTAAGCCTGGAGTCGCTTTGATTTCACCGCCACCGCATCACGACATTTATTCGATTGAGGATTTGGCTCAACTGATCCACGACTTGCATCAGGTGCATCCCTCGGCGCCGGTCAGCGTCAAGCTTGTAGCCGAGATCGGCATTGGTACCATCGCCGCCGGTGTGGCCAAAGCCAACGCGGACGTCATCCAGATCTCCGGCCATGACGGAGGCACAGGGGCTTCCCCGCTGAGTTCGATCAAGCATGCCGGTGGTCCTTGGGAACTGGGCCTCACCGAGGTGCATCGTGCTCTGCTCGAGAATGGACTTCGTGACAGAGTTCTGCTCAGAGCCGATGGTGGTCTCAAGACCGGCTGGGATGTGGTGATCGCTGCGATGCTCGGTGCTGAGGAATATGGCTTCGGCTCGATCGCCATGATCGCCGAAGGCTGCGTGATGGCTCGCGTTTGTCATCTCAACAGCTGCCCGGTTGGTGTGGCGACACAGAAGGAGAACCTCCGTCAGCGCTTCACCGGAGTTCCTGAGCACGTCGTGAATTTTTTCTGGTACGTCGCCGAAGAGGTGCGTCAGCTCATGAGTCTGCTGGGTCTGGCCCGACTGGAGGATCTCATTGGTCGCAGCGACCTCCTTAAGCCCAGGGGCGTGTCTCTGGCCAAAACCAAGTGTGTGGACCTCTCCAGCCTGCTGGCACCGATCAGTGGTTCTGAAGATCGTTCATGGCTGACCCACAGTGCAGAAGCTCATGGCAATGGGCCGATTCTCGAAGACCAACTATTGGCCGACCCCGAGCTGATGGCTGCCATTGAGAGTCAGCGATCCATCCGTCGCACAGTTCAGATCGTCAACACCGACCGGAGCGTCTGCGCACGTCTGGCCGGTGAGATTGCCCAGCGTTACGGCAATCGTGGCTTTCTGGGCCAGCTCGATCTCACCTTCCGCGGAGCTGCTGGTCAAAGCTTCGGGGCTTTTCTCGTTCAGGGTATGAATGTGCGCCTTGAAGGCGAAGCCAACGACTACGTCGGAAAAGGCATGAACAGCGGTCGTATCACGCTTGTGCCATCGGATTCCACCGCAAATCCCGGTGATCAGGTGATTCTCGGGAACACCTGTCTGTATGGAGCAACCGGTGGTGAGCTGTTCGCGCAGGGTCGCGCCGGGGAGCGCTTCGGTGTGCGCAACAGCGGTGCCCGCACTGTTGTTGAGGGTGCCGGCGACCACTGCTGTGAATACATGACCGGTGGCGTTGTGGTTGTGCTCGGTAGCACTGGCCGCAACGTTGGCGCTGGGATGACCGGTGGCGTCACATTCCTTTTGGATGAAGGCGAACGGGTTACTCCACGTGTGAATCCGGAGATCGTTGAGGTGTGCCCTATCACCACATCTGAACAGGAGTCCACGCTCAAGGGTCTGCTCGAGCTTCATGTCGCTGCTACCGGCAGTGAGAAAGCTGTGGCTCTTCTGTCTGACTGGTCTGCCTCAAGAAGCCGTTTCAAGGTTCTGGTTCCTCCTAGCGAACGTGCTGCCATGGGGCTGGCGGATAAACAGGCGGTTGCGGCCTGATCGATCAACCGCACTGTGCCCTGGTTCATCAAGACCGAAACATTCACTCAGGAGACGGCCGCGCTGCCCCTTGAGCAAAAGCGGCCTCACCTCGAGGCCCATCGCCGATGGGTGATGTCCCAGTGCCACTGCGGACGTCGTATCCACAGTGGCTATCTAGTGGATGGCGAGAAGCGGCCAGGCGGAGGTGGACTGTTGATCTTTGAAGCCCGCAGCTTCGAGGACGCCTACCGCTGGGTGCAGGCCGACCCGATGATTCAGTCAGGACTGGTGACCTGGCAGTTGCAGGAATGGATTCAGATCGGCGGCGATGCGCTCTGATCGTCAGCGTGGGTGGCTGATCATCAGGCGCTGCACTTCGCCGGCGTGATAGCTGCTGCGCGTCAGAGGACTGCTCACCACCTGCAGACAACCCAGCTCCTCTTCGCCAATGCGCCGATAACTGTCGAACTGTTCCGGAGTCACGAAGCGGTTCACCGGTAGGTGTCTCGGCCCGGGAGAGAGGTACTGGCCAATGGTGACGATGTCGACACGGTGGGCGCGCAAGTCGCGCAGCACTTCGATCACCTCCTCATCGTTTTCTCCGAGACCCACCATCAGACCGGACTTGCTGTACGACCTGGGCCATCCATCTCTGACCCGTTTCAGCAATTCCAGAGAGCGTTCGTAATTGCCCTGTGGTCTGGCTCTTCTGTAAAGCCTTGGAACCGTCTCGATGTTGTGGTTGAGCACGTGTGGGGCGGCGTCCATCACCGTTTCCAGTGCGTCCCAGTTCCCACAGAGGTCGGGGATCAGCAGTTCGATTGTGGTGAAGGGTGAGCGTTGTTTCACCTGTTCGATGCAGGCAACGAACTGACTGGCTCCGCCATCGCTGAGGTCATCGCGGTTCACCGAGGTGATCACCACATGCTTCAGTTTCAGCCGTGACACCGCTTCACCTAAACGTTGCGGTTCGGTGGGATCCAGCGTTCGAACGCTCTTGTCGAAGTCAATGTCGCAGTAGGGACAGGCACGCGTGCAGCCCGGACCCATGATCAGAAATGTTGCGGTTCCCCCGGCGAAGCATTCACCGATGTTTGGGCAGCTGGCTTCCTGGCAGACCGTGTTGAGCTTGAGGTCAAGAAGCAGGTCGGCAACAGCTCCGATGCGTTCCCGCTGCGGGGCTTTGACGCGCAACCAGTCGGGTTTCAGAACTGAGGTCATCTTCTACAGTCGGGCCATCGGGATGTGGCGCAGCTTGGTAGCGCACTTCGTTCGGGACGAAGGGGCCGCAGGTTCGAATCCTGTCATCCCGACTGCACTAGGTCGTCATCAGCTCAGTGCGGCTCCTGGGTAACCCCTGGGGGTCACCATGCGGCCGTCCTGAACGCGGCTGCTGCTGTTTCCTATTACCAGCACCGTAAGCATGTCCACGTCTTCAGGCCGCAGGTTGCCCAGATTGTGAATGCTTACCTGCTCTTCGCTGCGTCCGAGCTGGCGAGCCATCACCACAGGAGTGGTCAGAGGACGCGCGCAGAGCAGAATCTCAATGGCCTTTGCCAACTGCCAGTCGCGTTCCCTGGAGCGAGGGTTGTAAAGCGCCACCACAAAATCTCCGTCGGCAGCTGCCTTGATGCGTCGTTCGATCACCTCCCAGGGTGTGAGCCGGTCGCTGAGAGAAATGGTGCAGAAGTCATGCATCAGTGGTGCACCAGCCTTGGCGGCAGCCAGCTGTAATGCGGAGAGACCAGGATGCACTTGGAACTGAGGACGTTCTGTCTGAGGCAGGTCCAGCCAAAGCTCTAACGCCAGCCCTGCCATGCCATAGATGCCGCTGTCTCCGGAGGAGATCAGAGCAACACGGCTGCCCTGACGGGCCAGATTCAGCGCCTGCAAGCAGCGATCGCGTTCCCGGGTGAGTTGTCCGTCTAACCGAACCTGATCGCAGCGCCGCAGCGGTTCAAGCAGATCCAGGTAAAGGCCATATCCCACCCAGAGGACACAGCGGCTGAGTGCTGTGCGGGCGTCGGCAGTGAGCAGTTGCAGTGACCCGGGCCCACTGCCGATCAGATGCAGCTCACCCTTCCAGGGTGCCAGGGCTTGGGCAGCCTCTGCGATCGCCACCGTTACGGCGCCTTTCTCGTCGCCCTCTGCATGGAAGATTTGCTTGGCCTGCAATAGCTGTGCGCCCTCTCCTGAGGCCAGCAGTGCAGAAGCTTCCGCAACAGATGCTGTGCCCATCTCCGCCTTCACCACTTCAGAGGGTGTGGGCACGGCAACATTGGCGAGGGCAGTCGCGCCGAACAGCCGTAGAGGCCAACACTGCTGCTCAGAGAGCTGCAGCAAGGCAGGCTCGTCACCCTTGGCTTTAATGCTGCTGATGCCTGCCACGGCTTCCTTGGCCATTCCTGCGGACTGAAGTGAGCGATCCACAGCTCGTTGAATCAGTGCAAGGCTGCTCAAGCGTTCGCAGCCGATGCCGATCCAGAGCGTGGCTGGGTGCCAGCGACAGCGAGCCCCGTTGGATCGTGGACCGATTGCCAGTGCTGCCTCCTGCTCGGTGTCTGCGGCAACGCTGAAGTTTTGACCGGCCTCACTGCTGCGCCAGAGGTCTGATCCTGTCTCTTGAAGAACATTGACCGGATGCCCAGTGGCCTGGGAGACCATGAGTTCATGCCAATCTTCCGGAGCGCCGCCACGCACCCAACCCCAGTCTTTTCCGAAGGCGTCGAGAGCTAGGCGCTGCTGGCTCGCTGCATCACCGGTCAGCACGACCTGCCCCCCCAGTGCAGCTGCCAGTGCATGGGCCAGTTGTTCAGCCCCTGCCGCATGACCACCAATCAGGGGCACGATCTGTTGACCGCGTGCGTCCATCACCACCACGGCAGGGTCGTTCTGCTTGCAGCTCAGTAAGGGGGCGATCAGTCGTATGACGGCACCCAGGGCTCCGATCACAATCGTGGAGCCTCCGTCTCGCCACTGACCAGCCAGAAGTTCCGTTGCCGGTGCAACCAGCAAATCGCGAGGAGGGGGCTCCAGTGCTGCGGCCGCCAGCGGTGTCAGTCCCACCCGATCAGCCTGGCCCACCTGTCGCAGCTGCTGAAGTAGGGGCCAGGCACTCACTGATAGGCCCAGTGCGAGTGAAGCTCCCATCGGATTGATGGAGGTGGTGTTGACAGCGTTCAGGTCTAGCGGCCTCAGTGAATCAGCGCTGGGTGCCATCCTCGTTCAACAGCTCCCTGGCTGATCCTCCCAGGCTGCTGGTGATCCGCAGCTTCTCCGGCTCGGCTGCCGGTTCGGTCTTGCGGATCTCTTCTTCGGGAACAGCTTTCTCGGCTTTGCTGGTCTCCAGCGACTCTTCTGAGTCGGCAGCAGACTGATCTGGTGCCACTGGCAGTTCATCGTCAGCTGTGATTGCCGGAGGCGAGGAGTCGATCTGCAGCCGGCTTGGATCAACCATCAAATCCGCAGCGCCATCTGCGTCTGAAGCCCTGGTTTGTTCTTCCATGGCTTGTCCAAAAACGGTTTGTTCATCAACTGTTTGTCCTTCTGCTGTGAGGGTCTCCGTTGAAGGGTTGTCTTGGATGAACGCCTCCGTTTCAGAATCAGTGGTGAGTGCAGTCTGTGGCGGTGCAGCTTCTCTCTCAGCTGCCTGTTCTGGTTCAGGAATGACTTCACCAAGCAGGCGCGCCATCTGTTCATCGCTGAGACTCGACTGCATCCAGATCGCACGAGCACCGGCGAGTGCAGCGGTGGTACGCAATTGATTGTTGAAGACCGGTGTGATCGGATCACCAAGACCGTCGAGCAGTTCCATCTGCACGCTGCCATTTCTGTTGCCTGCGGCTTTCAGCCAAAGAGCCTCTTGACGGTCAACAAGAAAACTGTCGCCATTCACGCTGATCCTCAGCCTCCAGCGGCCATCTCCCTCCCGCAGGTTCTGAAGCGGGGCGTTCCAGATCAGCCAGTCGATCAGCAGCGGATCACCGCTGCTGAGATCGGAGGGGCTGACCACTGCAAGCCAGGGATCATTTTGATCCGGCTGAGTTCCTGAAAGCTGCTGCAAGAGATTCAGTCTCCACTGAAGGCTTGCCCCCTGAGATTTCACGGCTTCACCCCAAGGCATGGCGGCATAGGCCGAAAAGCGATGACTTCCCGGGCTGAGATCGGGAAGCGTGATCTGGAGTCGATCGTTGTCGGCGTGGCTGAAACGCAATGGCGGATCGTCGTCGATCTGGAGTGCCACATGTGCACCAAGCCCCAGTTGTGGATCTTCGGCCAGAGGCCAATCTTCGATCCGTAACGTGAGTTGCCTCTCCCCGTTCTTCAGCACACTGCCATCAGAGGGGCTGATCAGCTTTAGTTGGGGCGAATGGCTGCTCAGGGCTGTCTGCAGCTGCTGAACAGCGCCCGGGGGACTGACTTCCTGCAGTCGCCCGGAAGGTGAAGCAACACTGATGATCTCTGCGGAGCGTTCGCGATCGCCTGAGCCGTCTGCTCCCCAGGGCCAGGCCTGCGCGGTTGCGGCGGGGACCACCATGATCCACAGGGCAAGCAGAGTCTGCAGCCAGTGATGAAGGTGGTACGTCCGGCCTGATGCCGCCATGGGGCAAAGCTTGAGTCGACCCATTCTGGGCACCGATGGAGGGGACGCACTATTGGGAATGATTTGCATTAAATAGATCGATATGTGTCGCCTGTTTGTGTTGCTCAACGTGCCTAATCGGGGTCTCCTCGCTGATGCTCGAGCTGATGCAGATTCCAGGTCTGGACAGGCCCGCGGCCGGATTGAACCTTTGTAACTCCCTGTCGTGTGATGACTGCTTCCCCTCCTATGCTTCCCGCAGCGGTCCCCTCTTTGGGGCCCTAGCTCCAGTGAGAGTCAGGGTTCATTGCTCTGAATGCCACTGGCGCCCGGCCACGGTGAAGCTTGCTGATCCGCGTCCGGGGCCCCGGTAATCCCATTGATTTCCGGAGGGGTGTCCCACCACCTCGATCCCGTCCCTCGAGGAACGACTCGATGACCATCAGCCCACCAGAGCGTGGGAGCACCGCGAAGACTCAAGTCGAGAAGGTTGACAATCCAGCGACCTTCGAATTGTTCGGAAAGCCCGGACATTTCGACCGAGCCCTCGCGAAAGGTCCCAAAACCACCACCTGGGTTTGGAACCTCCACGCCAACGCTCACGATTTCGACAGCCACACGAGTGACCTTGAAGAGGTTTCTCGAAAGATCTTTAGTGCTCACTTCGGCCATCTGGCCGTGATCTTCATCTGGCTGAGCGGTGCCTTTTTCCATGGCGCCCACTTCTCCAATTTCTCCGGCTGGCTCGCCGATCCCACCCATGTGAAGCCAAGCGCTCAGGTGGTATGGCCGATCTTCGGCCAGGAGATCCTCAACGGCGACATGGGTGCCGGCTTCCAAGGCATCCAGATCACTTCAGGTCTCTTCCATGTCTGGAGGGCCTGGGGCATCACCAATGAGACGCAGTTGATGTCTCTCGCCATCGGCGCTCTGGTGATGGCCGGCCTGATGCTGAATGCAGGCGTTTTTCACTATCACAAGGCAGCTCCGAAGCTTGAGTGGTTCCAGAACGTTGAGTCGATGCTCAACCACCACTTGGCTGGTCTGCTGGGCCTGGGCTCACTGTCCTGGACCGGTCACTTGCTGCATGTGTCACTGCCCACCACCAAGTTGATGGATGCCATTGACGCCGGCCAGCCGCTGGTGTTGAACGGCAAGACCATTGCTTCCGTGGCAGACATTCCTCTTCCTCACGAATTCTTCAATCAGGATTTGCTGGCTCAGCTCTATCCAGGATTCAGTGCCGGCATTGGTGCTTTTTTCAATGGCAACTGGGCTGCATACAGCGATTTCCTCACCTTCAAGGGTGGAATCAATCCTGTGACCGGAAGCATGTGGATGACCGATATCGCTCATCACCATCTGGCTATCGCGGTGCTATTCATCGTGGCCGGACACATGTACCGGACCAACTGGGGAATCGGGCACTCCATCAAGGAGATCCTCGAGGGCCAGAAAGGCGATCCTCTGCTTTTCCCTGCAACGAAGGGCCATGACGGCCTGTTCGAGTTCATGATCAACAGCTGGCATGCCCAGCTGGCTCTGAACCTTGCAATGCTCGGCTCCCTGAGCATCATCGTTGCCCAGCACATGTACGCGATGCCTCCCTATCCGTACATGTCGATTGACTATCCGACTCAGATCGGTTTGTTCACCCACCACATGTGGATTGGTGGCTTCCTGATCGTCGGCGCTTCAGCTCACGCCGCCATCGCGATGATCCGCGATTACGACCCCGCCAAGCACGTCGACAACGTCTTGGACAGAGTGCTCAAGGCCCGTGACGCTCTGATCAGCCACCTCAACTGGGTGTGCATCTGGCTTGGCTTCCACAGCTTCGGCCTGTACATCCACAACGACACGATGCGTGCTCTGGGTCGCCCCCAGGACATGTTCAGTGATTCCGCGATCCAACTGAAGCCCGTCTTCGCTCAGTGGATTCAGGGTTTGCACGCCGCAGCTGCCGGTAGCACCGCTCCCAATGCTCTCGCTGGCGTTAGTGAAGTGTTCAATGGTTCCGTAGTGGCCGTTGGTGGCAAGGTTGCCGCAGCTCCGATTCCTCTGGGTACGGCGGACTTCATGGTCCACCACATTCACGCCTTCACGATTCATGTGACGGTGTTGATCCTGCTCAAGGGTGTTCTTTACGCCCGTAATTCCCGTCTGATTCCAGACAAAGCCAATCTTGGTTTCCGCTTCTCCTGCGATGGCCCTGGTCGCGGTGGCACCTGTCAGGTGTCTGCTTGGGACCATGTTTTCCTGGGTCTGTTCTGGATGTACAACTCCCTGTCGGTCGTCATTTTCCACTTCTCCTGGAAAATGCAGAGCGACGTCTGGGGTGCGGTGAGGCCTGATGGCTCAGTCCAATACCTCACCAATGGCAACTTCGCCAACAGCGCCATCACCATCAATGGCTGGTTGCGTGATTTCCTGTGGGCTCAGGCCGTTCAGGTGATCAACAGCTACGGCTCTAATACAGCCGGCTACGGAATCATGTTCCTTGGTGGTCACTTCATCTGGGCTTTTAGCCTGATGTTCCTCTTCAGTGGCCGCGGCTACTGGCAGGAGCTGATTGAGTCCATCGTCTGGGCTCATAACAAGCTGAAGGTGGCCCCTGGCATCCAGCCTCGTGCGCTGTCCATCATCCAGGGCCGTGCTGTCGGTGTTGCTCACTATCTTTTGGGCGGCATCACAGTCACGTGGTCCTTCTTCCACGCCCACATCCTTGTGGTGGGCGGCTGACCTTTCCTGAACTTTCCCTCTAATGGCAACGAAATTTCCTTCGTTCAGCCAGGGTCTGGCACAGGACCCGACAACCCGCCGCATTTGGTACGGGATCGCCACGGCTCACGACTTCGAGAGCCATGACGGAATGACGGAGGAGAGGCTTTACCAAAAGCTCTTCTCCACCCATTTCGGGCATCTCGCAATCATCGGCCTCTGGGTTTCGGGAAACCTGTTCCATATCGCCTGGCAGGGCAACTTCGAACAGTGGGTCGCCGACCCCCTGCACGTGAAGCCCATTGCTCACGCAATCTGGGATCCCCATTTCGGTCAAGGCGCCATTACCGCCTTCACCCAAGCGGGAGCCACATCACCGGTGAACATCGCCTACTCAGGTCTGTACCACTGGTTCTACACAATCGGCATGACGAAGAATGCCGAGCTGTATCAGGGTTCCATCTTCATGATGATCCTGTCGGCCTGGGCCTTGTTCGCCGGTTGGCTGCACCTGCAGCCCAAGTTCCGCCCTTCACTCGCTTGGTTCAAGAATGCTGAGTCACGCCTGAACCATCACCTGGCCGTCCTTTTCGGTTTCAGCTCAATCGCCTGGACTGGACACCTGGTTCACGTGGCGATTCCCGAATCCCGGGGTCAGCACGTGGGGTGGGACAACTTCCTGAGCGTGATGCCTCACCCTGCCGGTCTTGGACCTTTCTTTACCGGCAACTGGGGTGTCTATGCACAGAATCCTGATTCCATGGGCCAAATCTTCGGGACAACCGAAGGGTCCGGTACTGCGATTCTCACCTTCCTGGGTGGCTTCCATCCTCAGACTGAAGCCCTTTGGCTCACTGATATCGCCCATCACCACCTGGCGATTGGTTGCATATTTGTGATCGCTGGTCACATGTACAGGACCAACTTTGGCATCGGTCACTCCATTAAGGAGATCCTCGAAGCTCACAATCCTCCTAAGGGCACTCCTGGTGATCTGGGTGCTGGTCACAGGGGTCTTTACGACACCTTGAACAACAGCCTGCACATGCAGCTCGGCTTAGCGCTCGCCTCGCTTGGTGTCGTTACCTCTCTGGTGGCTCAGCACATGTATGCAATGCCGTCGTATGCCTTCATTGCAAAGGCCTACACGACACAAGCTGCTCTTTACACGCACCACCAGTACATCGCCATCTTCCTGATGTGCGGTGCCTTCGCCCACGGAGCGATCTTCTTCATCCGTGACTACGACCCCGAAGCCAACAAGGACAATGTCCTGGCCCGGATGCTTGAGCACAAGGAGGCGATCATCAGCCACCTGAGCTGGATCACCCTCTTCCTTGGCTTCCATACCCTGGGTCTTTACGTTCACAACGACGTTGTTGTGGCGTTCGGAACACCTGAGAAGCAGATTCTGGTTGAGCCCGTCTTTGCCCAATTCGTTCAAGCCGCTTCCGGTAAGGCGATCTATGGATTCGACGTGCTGCTCTCCAATTCCGCTGGTGCTGCCGCTAATGCCAACGCTGCTTACATGGGTGGGTGGATGGATGCCATCAATGGGAACACCGACGTGTTCTTGCCGATCGGCCCTGGTGACTTCATGGTTCACCACGCCATCGCACTGGGTTTGCACACCACCACTCTGATTCTGGTCAAAGGTGCTCTGGATGCCCGTGGCTCCAAGCTGATGCCAGACAAGAAGGACTTTGGCTACTCCTTCCCCTGCGACGGCCCTGGCCGTGGTGGTACTTGTGACATCTCTGCCTGGGACGCCTTCTATCTGGCTGTCTTCTGGGCACTGAACACAATCGGTTGGGTCACCTTCTACTGGCACTGGAAGCACCTGGCCATCTGGCAGGGCAACGTGGCTCAGTTCAATGAGTCCAGCACCTACCTGATGGGTTGGTTCCGCGATTACCTGTGGCTGAATTCCTCCCAGCTGATCAACGGTTACAACCCCTTCGGCAGCAACAACCTCGCCGTTTGGGCCTGGATGTTCCTGTTCGGCCACCTCGTCTGGGCGACTGGATTCATGTTCCTGATCTCCTGGCGCGGTTACTGGCAGGAGCTGATCGAGACCATCGTTTGGGCTCATCAGCGCACACCGCTTGCCAACCTTGTTGGCTGGCGTGACAAGCCAGTGGCTCTGTCGATCGTTCAGGCTCGTGTTGTGGGTCTCGCCCACTTCACGATTGGCTACATCCTCACGTATGCCGCCTTCCTGATCGCATCGACTTCCGGCAAGTTCGGCTGATCAATCCTGTTTGCCCTGGCCACAGGGCATCATAAATTCACCCCTGTCCAGCTCATCTGGCGGGGGTTTTTTGTTGGGTGAAAATGAATGGCGCAGAGCCCTTCAGCCTTTGATCAGCCGCTAAAAAGAATGTCGAGCGTGCGCAGATAGGTGTGCAGTCCTGCGTCCTGAATCGGCAGCACGTAGGCATCAGCACCAGACTCATTGTGGTGGGAATGCCAGTAGCCCGGTGGGGTCACAAAAGCGGCACCAGCTGCCCAGTCTTCCCGATGTGGCTTCCGGATTCTTCCCTGATCATCGAGCTCAGTGCCAATCAGGGTGTAGCAACCTGGCCTGCAGTCCACGGCGAAATCCAGGGCGATCGACTGGTGTCGGTGAGGCTTCTGTTCCTGCCCAGCGGGAAGAATGCCCAGCATGGCCCAAAGGGTGTGGCTGACCGTTCTGGTCTGGGGAAACGCAGCGTTGCCCATCAGCACACTGACTCGGTTGGCACGGGCGCCGCTGGGGTTGGCTGCGATCTCAGCTAGTCGCCCTTGGCTATCGCGATGGCTGTAAAAGGTTGGTTCAAAAAGGGCTTCATTGGGAGTCACACCTAGAAAACGCAGCAGTGGTGCGTCGTGCACCCAGTAGAGAGCCGCCTTGCCAGAGCAGCTGTGAATGGCGTCTCCTCCTGCTGGGAGAACGAGCATGTCGCCCTTGTTCCACTGGAAGTGTTGGCCGCAGGCTTCCGTTTCACCGTCTCCATCGGCTACGAAGAACAACTGGCTTGTTGCCACAGCAGTGGTGCGCAGCCCGTCGCCATTCATTCGGATGAAGTTGGCGCATAACGACGGGCCGGTGGCAGGTCCACTGCACTGCAGTTCCTCGCTCAGATCCAGAGGCATCACGGCACTACCGTTTTGGCCAAAGAAAGCAGGGGAAAAGGAGTGATAAGGAACGGCGTCCGTCAGTCCGCTGCGGATTGGGTTGGCCGCTTCGCCGTAGGAGAAATACTGAGCCTGGGCCGATGACGCTTGACGATTCGTTGCGCTGCTCAGCATGCCGTGACGTCTCAGCGGTTCAGGGAGCACACACCTTACAAATCGCTGCAGCGTCGCTTCGTACGCAAAGCGTCATGGCTTCGACAGATCTCAGTCATGTTTTGCTCCTGTCGTTCGCTTCTACTGGTCCATCACCAATTGGTTGAGTCCTGGATGTCGTTTCCTTCCCTGCCCCCCAAACTGGAACTCGTGGTGCTGCTGGTTGGCGTCGCGGCCGGTTACAACCTCACCATGCAGATCCTGCCAAGAGAGCGAATCGACTTGGCTCAGCTTGAGGTGGAAGAGCAGATGACTGAGCGTGCTGAACCTCAGCCCACTGTTATTCCAAAAACTTTCGCGTCTATCGCGATTACGGACTCAGCGGCTGAATCGTCGCCTGGAGGCAAGTGCCTGGTCCCGCCAGGTGGAGGTCCGGCTCTGAACGAGCGCTTTGAACCCTGTTGAACTCAGCCGTCTAGCTCGGGCTTTGCCGGGCCAACTCCTCTCCAACGCTTGAACAGCAGATAGGTGGCCGGCACGATGAACAGCGAGAGCAGCGTTGACACCAGCAGTCCGCTGAAGACAACGGTGCCGATGCTGATGCGACTGGAGGAGCCTGTTCCGGTGGCAAGCAGCAATGGCAGAAATCCGGCCAGCGATGTCACCGCTGTCAGCAGAATCGGCCTCATTCTGTTGAGCGCCGCTTCCTCGATGGCATCGATCAGGGCGGTTCCCTGGGCAAGCCGTTGATTGGCGAATTCAACAATCAGGATTCCGTTCTTGGCGGCCAGGCTCACCAGCACCAGCAAGCCCATCTGGGCGAAGACGTCGAGCGTGAGACTGCGCAGCTTCAGGCCGATCAAGGCTCCCAGCAGTGCCATCGGCACTGTGAGCAGGATGATCAGCGGATCCACAAAGCTTTCATAGAGGCCCGCCAGCAACAGATACACCACCGTGACGCCAAGTCCGAACAGCACCCAGGACACGGATTCCGCTCGGGTCTCCTCTCTGGCAAGACCGGTGAAGGCCAGGCCCAGGTTGTTGCCTCCGGTCCGATCACTGATCGCCTGAAGGAGATCGATGGCCTGGCCACTGCTGATCCCATCTGAAGGGATGGCAGTGATGCTGATCGATCGCTTCTGGTTGTAATGGGTGATTCGATTCGCTCCTGAATCACGTTTCAGTTGCGCAACGTTCGCTAATGAGACCAGGTCGCCGCTGCGGTTGCGCACCATCAGGCTCGTGAGATCTCCAGGCTTGCTGCGGTCAGTTCCCTCCAGTTGGATGTAGATGCTGCGGATCTCCCCCCCTGAGAAGGTGTCATCGATGAAACGGCCTCCGATGGCGGTTCCGATGTCCCTCAGAGTCGGACCCACCGGTAGGTCCAGCGCTGCCATCTGGCTGCGGTCAAGCTCCAGTTTCCAACGCGGTGAGCTTGCATCGAAGCGCGTGCTCACGCGCTGGAACTGCCCGGAGTTCTGGGCAGCCAGGATGAACTGCTGGGCCTGATTCTCGAAATCCTGCAGGCTGAGCTGGCCGCCACTGCGATCCAGCAGTTCCATCTGCAGGCCTGATTCACTGCTGAACCCCCGCACTGTGGGCGGCGTGGTCACAATCACCTGGGCATCGGTGATGCGTCGTCTCAGCTCGCTGTTCAGACGCTGCTTCACGGATTGACTGCTGTTCTGCCGCCCAGGGCGTTCTTTCAGGGGTGTGAGGCGCAGATAGAAAGACCCCGTGTCCTCGCCGCTCTGTCCGAATGAGCTTCCGGCATAGAAATTGCCGCTGCGGATCAGGGGCTCTTCAGCGACGACCTCGCGGATGCGTTCCATCACAGCCTCGGTACGTTCCAGGCTTGCCCCTTCCGGCAGCGTGAAATATCCGCGCACCTGGCCCTGATCTTCGTCGGGGATGAAGGAGGTGGGGATCGTCGCCAGACCAATGCCGGTGAGCATCAGTCCTGCCAGCACCAGCGCGATCACGGTTCTGCCCCGTGCCAGCCAGACCGCCAGCATCTTTGCGTAAAGACCTTGCAACCGGGCCATGCCCTCCCGCAGTCGGCGACTGATCGATCTGAACGGTGCTGGCAATCGTCCGTCGCCCTTTCCCAGCACACGGGCGCAGGCCATCGGAGTGAACGTGAGGGCATTGAACGTTGAGAACAGAATTGCGCCGCTGATGGCCAGAGCAATCGGTTGATAAAGGCGGCCAATGGAGCCAGGGATCAGCAGAACCGGCAGAAAGACAGCAGCCAGAACCAGAGATGTGGCTAAAACTGCGCCCGCAAGCTCTGCCATCGCATCTTCCGAAGCGCCCTGGGGCTCCTCGCCCCGTTCGATCCGGCCTGCGATGTCTTCGCTGACAACGATGGCATCGTCGACAACGATGCCCGTGGCCAGCACGAGGCCGAACAGGATCAGGCTGTTGAGATTCGACCCGCTGAGGCGCACCACCACCAGACTGCCGATCAACGCCACAGGCACCGCCAGGCCAGGAATCAAGGCCAGGCGCCAGCGTCCCAGAAACAGCACCAGCACCACCAGCACCAGCAGCACCGCGTCCCTGAGGGTGTCTCTGGTGCGATCGAGATTGGCCTGGACGTTTTCGGCCACATCAAAGATCATCTGCACGTCCAACCCAGGGGGAAAGCTGCTTTCCAGGCTTTTCAGCCTCTCCCGAACCGCACGACTGACCTCCAGAGCGTTCGATCCATCCCGCTGGAAGATACCGACAGCCACTGAGCTTTCGCCCTGAAGATTGAGCGCGCTGCTTCCGTAGTTGCGTTGGCCAAGCTCAACGCGACCTACATCCTTCAGGCGAACCAGGCCACCGTTTTCGGTGCGTTTTACCACCATGGCTGCAAAGTCGGCCTGGCTGCGCAGCCGCCCTTCAGCATCCACGGGCAGGCTGAAAAGCTGTCCTGCTGGAGCCGGTGCCTCGCCCAGGTTGCCTATTGCGGCAAGAACGTTCTGCTCTGCCAGAGCGGCGGTGATGTCGTTGGTGGACAGACTGAATTGCTCCAAGCGATTGGGATCCAACCAGAGGCGGTAGGCGAGCTCGCTACTGCCGAACACACGGATGTCGCCAACCCCAGGCGTGCTTCGCAGGCCTTCACTGAGGCGTTGGTCGAGCCAGCCACCGATGAAGATCGGCTCATACATCCCGGGAGGAGCGCTGAAGCCGAGGATCAGCAGCAGGTCATTTGTGGAGCGGTTCACATTCAGCCCCTGTCTGGTCACTGACTGGGGCAGTCGGCGGCTGGCCAGATTGACCTCGTTCTGAACCTTGATCGCGTTGAGCTCCGGATCGCCTGACTCGAAGCGCAGGCTGAGGCTGGCTCCACCCTGCCTGCTGCTGGAGGTCATGCTCTCCAGGCCATCCAGGCCGCTGAGCTGTTTTTCCAGCACTGCTGTGACGCTTTGCTCTACCACTTCCGGGCCTGCGGCAGGAAAACTGGCGCTCACGCTCACGCGGGTGGGTGCCAGTTGAGGCAGGTCTTCAAGGCCGAGGCCCACCAGAGACACCACCCCAGCCAGCAGCACCAATAAGCTGCAGACGATGGTGAAGACGGGCCGTCTCAGAAATGGCTGGGAGATGGACCGCAACTCGGCGACCGCTCAGTAAGGGCCCAGATCCTGGCAGCAGAAAGCCCCGAATGAGAAGTCAGTGCTCATTCGGGGCTTAATGGAATCCGATCGATCGGATCGATTGTGCAGATGACTGGAGTTTGGAACTCAGTTGACGCTCCAGACGCCGCCGGCAATTTTCACCAACGGAAGCACAAATGTTGAGCTGGCCAAGAACCAGGCGAATGCAGCGCCTCCACAGCCACCGAGCCAGAAGCCACTGGCAAATTCAGCCCAGCCAGCCTTGGTGAAGAGGTCAGACGGCGGGTTGTCGATGGTGGCGTCAGCCGGTTGCACCTTAGGTCCGTTCCCAGCGGTGCCGTAGATCGAGAGACACACGGTCAGGATTGACACCAATCCGATGGAGGCGAGCAATCCTGCTGTCGCGGCGTAATCGCCATTTCGGAGCGGGCCGCACACAGCGAAGGGGCCGTATAGCAGGAAGCCGTGCGCCATCCCAATTTCCAGACCACGACGGTTTGGCGAGAGGTCAGGACGGTACGCAGGCAGAGCGTTGAGGTAGGCCTTGGTGAAGTAGCTGCTGTTCACCGGAGTGGCCAGATTGCCAACCGTTGGATCGGCGACGGGGGAAACAGACATGGATAAAAAAGCGGTGGGTGGGCAATGCGCTTGATCGTTGGCCGGAGCCTGAGCGCGATCAGTCAGCAGTGGTTTCGATCAGATTGAACATCAGAACCATCACGACAGCTGGACCCAAAACCCCAGCCAATGGAATGAAAACCGAAGGCATCCAGGAAGCAACGAAATCTCCAGTCATGGCAGCGACCCAAATGTCTGCGGTTACTGTAAAGACTGCCTTTCTAGTGGTCTTCGACCGGTCCGGTCGGTGACATAAAAGTTCAATCCATTCGGCATCCGCCGCTTTGAACCCATGAATCAGCTGCTTGCAGGTGGTGCCGCCCTTGTACTAGTGGTCGTGCTCTGGGGTCTTGGTCGTCGGCCTGGAAAAACGTTGTTGCGCAGCACTGATGCGACATCTGTCGCAGCCATCAACAGAGCTCAGCTGGGCCTGGTTCAGGCTTCGTTGCCGCAGAAAGATGATGAGAAGAAGGCAGGTTCTGCCAGGGATGACTTGGAGTCGGCTCCGTTCACGCCTCCAGCCAGCAGCGCTGAGCGGATTTCGCTTGAGCGCCGGTTACGCAAGTGGATGGATCAAGGCAACCCAGACCAGAGGCTTGAGGCCGTGAGGGTGGCCGGTCAATGGGGGCATAGCTCCGTTCTTCCTTTGCTGAGGCGAGGTCTGCGTGATGCCGACAGTCTGGTTGTCGAAGCCGCTGCAACAGCAATCGAGCGACACCGTGGCGCATCCCGACCGTCTCCTGCTCAGGTGGCCCGTCCCCCGCGCAACGTTGCCCGGATGCGATAAATCGGGCGCCCCTGGCTCTCGTGGTAGGTCCTGATCAGCAGTTCTCCTAACAGTCCGAAGCAGAACAGCTGGATCCCGGCCAGGCCGAGCACGACCGCCAAGGTGAGCAGTGGCCTGTTCCCGATGTCTTCACCCGTCAGCTTGATCATCAGCAAATAGGCGCTTGCCACCAGGCTTGTTGCGATGGCGACGAGGCCTCCAAACCCAAAGACGTACATCGGCCGGGTGAGGAAGCGTTTCATGAACCACACCGTGAGCAGGTCCATCAGCACTCGAAAAGTGCGATCAATGCCGTATTTGCTGGCTCCGTACTGACGCGCACGGTGGTTCACTTTCACTTCGGTGATGCGGGCTCCTTCGATGAAGGCCAGCGCCGGCAGAAAGCGATGCAGCTCTCCGTATAAGCGCATGTCGGACAGCACGTCGCGGTCATAGGCCTTGAGCGAACAGCCATAGTCATGTAGACGAACCCCGGTCACTCTCCCGATCAGGCGGTTGGCCAGCCTGGAGGGAAGCTTTCTCTGAAGCTCGGCATCCTGGCGATCAAAACGCCAACCGCTCACCAGGTCATACCCCTCGCGCAGCTTGTTGAGCAGCAGGGGGATGTCGGCGGGATCGTTCTGTAGATCACCATCGAGGCTCACGATCACTTGCCCTTCGGCCACATCGAAACCTGCCGCCATGGCAGCGGTCTGACCGTAGTTCTTGCGCAGCAGAACCCCCACCAGCTCAGGCACTTTGTTGCTGATGCGCTCTAGCACTGAAGCGGTGTCGTCCGTTGAACCGTCATTGACCAGCACCAGCTCAAACCGCTCTCCGGTGGGTCGCAGCGCGTTGAGCAGCTGGTCCACCAGCTCAGGCAGGCTTTCGTCCTCGTTGTACAGCGGCACCACAACCGAAAGGTCCAGCCCAGCCGTCATCAGGATCCGATCGATGTCAATGCAACCTAATCGGCGCCTGTTGGACCAATACCGAGAGGCCAAGTCAGGCAGACGGTTAGATCATCAACAGCAGCAGTCAAGGGAGGGTGCTGCCGTCATGGCAGCGGATCACCCGGCCGGCACCTCGCAGTTCAGCTCTGTAGTGACTGGCCACAGGATGGAGATCCTCGGGATTCAGGCTGTCGATGCCGATGCCATTGCGTCCATGTTCAATCCCTGAGCTGTGCATGTAGTGGCCGTTTTCGAGATGGATGGCGACGTGGGTGCAGCGCTCAGTGCTGCCGAAGAAGATCAGGTCTCCGGCGCGCAATTCGTTGAGGTTGTCCGGCTGCACCGCCACCGGCTGGCAGAACCTTTCCTGCTGATAAGCATCTCTGGGCAGCCAGATCCCACTGTTAGCGAAGGCTGTCTGCACAAGGCCGGAACAGTCAAGATCAGGCCCGATGGTGCCTCCCCACAGGTAGGTGTTGTCGCGCTCGGCGGCGGCTTTCAGCCACTCCAGAACCGCATGCAGTCTGCTGCTGATTTCAGAGCTTGAGAGCAGACACGGCTGCCAGGTCTCACAGGCCACAGCCTGACCGGCCAGTTCATCGATGGACAGCCAGCAGGGGTAGCCATCCTCGAGAAGCACAACTTGCAAACGTCCGTGATCTTCGGGGCACAAGGGTGCGGCGACCTTGAAGCCTCGACCCGCTGCGGCCTGGGTGGCGAGTCCCTTCTCCGTGGGCCTGGCGTAGCCGTTCTGTCCTTTGATCAGTTTCCAGCAGCTTCCTGGGTTGATCAGACCCGGAGAGATCGGGGTGCCTAGGGTCGGCATTGCCAGTAGCCAGTGCCATGGCGTTCTACCGTCCCGAGCCGGCGATGCAGCAGCACCTGGTTGCTTTAATCGACAGGCTGGCGGCTGAGGGCCGTCCAGGTCTTCACGATCAAGTGGCCGTGAGCTGGGTGCGTTACGACACCACGTCGCCGACCAATGGCAGCGGTAGCGGTGCGGCCTGGGCTGACCAGAAGCTGCTCTATCCCGCCAGCGTGGTGAAGTTGTTGTATGCCGTGGCGGCCGAGCACTGGTTGCAGCGTGATCTGATTCCAGACAGCGAAGAACTTCGTCGTGCGCTTCTCGACATGCTGGCTGACTCCAGCAATGACGCCACGGGCTTGATCCTAGATCTGCTAACCGGCACCACCAGTGGTCCGCCGTTGCGCTCCCCTGCATGGGAGCAGTGGCAGCAGCAACGCCGTCTGGTGAATGATTGGTTTCATGGTTTCGGCTGGCCTGAGCTGGAGCGCGTCAATTGCTGCCAGAAAACCTGGGGTGATGGTCCTTATGGACGTGAGCGTGTGTTCTACGGGGAGGACAACAACAATCGCAATGCCCTCTGCACGGCTGCTGTCGCCAGGATTCTCGAGGCGGTCATGACTGATGGCGTGCTTTCACCCCCGGCCTGTCAGAGACTCCGAGCCCGATTGGCTCGCTCACTCAGCAAGTCAGACAGATTGAATGATCCGGAGAATCAAGTTGATGGCTTTCTTGGTGAGGGTTTGCCCGAAGGCAGTCAGCTCTGGAGTAAAGCCGGGTGGATGAGTCAGGCCCGTCATGACGCAGCCTGGTGGTGTATCGATGGGCAGGCACCTTGTCTGCTGGTGGTCTTCAGTGAAGGCAAGGAGCGCGCCGGCGATGAACATCTGCTTCCGCAGATGGCGAAGGAACTAGCGGCGTACGGAGCCGATTGACGACTCGCTGTTTCAGTTCAACGGAGAGGGAGGGATTCGAACCCTCGACAGAAGTTGCCTCCTGTAACTCCTTAGCAGGGAGCCGCTTTCAACCACTCAGCCACCTCTCCAGCGGCCCGCCCACCCTATCAAGAGGGTGCCCTTCAGACCACCAGTCGCGGCAGGCGATGCTTGAAGCTGCACAACACTTCCCAGGGGATGGAACCCGAAAGTTGCGCCCAGTCTTGGGGGCGGATGACCTGCTGTTCATTCTGTCCCAGCAGCGTAACGACATCACCGGTCTCAAGATCGGGATGATCGGTGACATCCAGAACCAGCTGATCCATGGTGATGGCACCAACCTGAGGAAGGGTTTGGCCGCGATGCAGGGCGTGGATTTGCCCTGACAGGCAGCGGCTGATTCCATCGGCGTAGCCGATACCGATCACGGCCAGTCGACTGGACCGATTGGTGACAAAGCGGTGCCCGTAGCTCACCCCCACACCTGCTGAGACCTCACGGATCAGGGTGACCCGCGCTTTCACGGTCATTGCCGGTTGAAGATCGAGGCTCTGCTCCAGATGGGCACCTGGGGCATGGCCGTAGAGAGCCAATCCCACTCGCACCTGATCGTGATGCAGCGATGGGTCCCGCAGGGTGCCTGCCGAATTGGCCAGATGTCGCTGCAAACCCTGTTGTCGGTGCTTACGCGTTACGGCCTCGAAACGCTCCTGCTGCAGGCGCGTGATCTGTTCGGCATGGCCTTCAAGTTCTCCATCGGCAAGAGCGAGATGGCTATAAACACCTCCTAGATTCAATTGATCGAGCTGCAGGATCGCCTCGGTCAGGCGTTCCCCGTCCTGCCAATCACAGCCGAGCCGAGTCATGCCGGTGTCGAGCTTGAGCTGCACCGTGAACTGACGGCCACTGCCATTGGCCAGGTTCTGGCAGAGAAGCGCCTCGCGCATGCTGCTCAGGGTGGGCATCAGCTGCCAGTGCAGGCAGGAGCGCAGTTCTTCGGGTTGGGTGAGATTGCCCAGCACCAGCACCGGCAACTCCAGTCCCGCGCGACGCAGTTCGATTCCCTCCTGCAGGGTGGCGACTCCAAGGCTGGTCGCCCCTCCGCAGATGGCGGCCCGGGCAACAGTTTCGGCTCCATGCCCGTAGCCGTCAGCCTTGACGACCGCCATCAGTGCGCAGTTTGTTGCCAGCAAACGTTTCAACGCTCTGGCGTTGTGTTCAACAGCGGAGGCCGATACTTCCATCCAGGCTCGCTGCCTCGGGTCAGCTCCAGCAGCCATCTCGAGGCTGGAGGGACTGTTGTGATCAGCGGACAGGTCGGGCATCGGGGCTGGGTAGTGAAGGTCACAAAGCTGCCCTTGTGACCCCGATAGCATGACGTGTAATCAGGGAGCTGGCATGGGCCAGGTTCTCGTTCTCAATGCGTCCTACGAGCCTTTGAACATCACCACCTGGCGTCGAGCCGTCGTGATGATGATCAAGGGGAAGGCCGAGAGTCTGGAACACGATTCCAAGCACCTTGTCCGCAGTGATATGCATCTGCCGACAGTCATCCGTCTGCGTCAATTCGTGCGCGTGCCTTTTCGCCAGGTCCCTATGACACGCCGCAACGTGTTTCAGCGGGATAATCACACCTGTCAGTACTGCGGCAGCCGGGAACTCCTATCGATTGACCATGTAATCCCCCGCAGCCGCGGTGGAACTGATGCCTGGGACAACGTGACCACGGCCTGTACGAGTTGCAATGTCCGCAAGGCAAGCCGCACCCCTTCAGAAGCGGGCATGCCTCTCAAACGGGTTCCGCGTCGTCCCCTCAGCAGTTTGAGTTTCGAGGCCGTTCGTCAGATCGATTCGGGTCGCCACAGCGAGTGGGCCAAATACGTCATCGGCGTCTGACCGATTTGGATCAATCGTCGGTCTGTTGGCTGAGTTGCTCCAGTTTGCTGCGCTGTTCCTCGGCGACACAGGCACCGATCACATCCTCCATCTGTCCCTGAAGAACGGATTCAAGACTGAAATTCCTACCCAGTCGATGATCGGTAACTCTGTTGTCTTTGGCGTTGTAGGTGCGGATTTTTTCGCTGCGGTCGCCCGTGCCCACTTGGGATCGTCGGGCTGAACTCTCCCGTTCATTCGCTTCGGCGAGCTGGCGCTCGTAGAGCTTGGCTCGCAGAATCTCCATGGCCCGCTCACGGTTCTGAAGCTGAGAGCGTTGCTGCGTACAGAACACACGGATGCCGCTCGGTTTGTGCAGCAGGTCCACGGCTGTTTCCACTTTGTTCACGTTTTGACCACCGGCTCCTCCCGATCGCGCCGTGCTGATCTCAAGATCTCCTGGTTCAATCTGCACTTCTACGGGATCTGCTTCCGGCATCACAGCCACCGTTGCTGTGGACGTATGCACACGGCCTTGGGATTCCGTTGCCGGTACACGCTGCACGCGATGAACACCGGCTTCAAATTTCAATTCGCTGAAGACGGCATCGCCTTTGACGGACAGAATCAGTTCTTTGTAACCGCCAAGGTCGGCCTCGCTGGCGCTCACGGGCTGGACCGTCCAACCGCGTCGGCTGCTGAATCGCTCATACATGCGGGCAAGGTCTCCAGCCCAGAGTGAGGCTTCATCGCCGCCTGCCCCGGCTCTGATTTCCAGCATCACACTGCGTTGATCGCGCGGATCCTGGGGAAGCAGTGCAAGTGTCAGCCGTTGGATCAGTTCGTCATGATGTTGCTCTAGAGCTTGCAGTTCCAGCTGCGCCAGTTCTTCCATCTCGGCATCGCCGCGGCTTTCACGCAGCAGCGTTCGCGCCTGATCCCGTTCATGGAGAACGTTCTGAAGGCTGTTGTAATCGACGACCAGAGGTTCAAGGCGCGAGCGTTCTTTGGCCACGGACTGCAGACGCTCCGGATCCGAAGCCACATCGGGGTCAGCGAGTTGGCGTTCCAGGTTGTGGAAACTGCTGGTCGCGGCCTCAAGACGGCTGATCAGAGTTGAGGAGTCCATGGCCTCAGAAGCATGGTCGGGAAAGGACCTGACGGTTGTGCCCTTTCAGAAAAAAGCCCCGAAGGCAGAGCAGTGTCTGCATTCGGGGGCAAAAAATGTAGTGATCGATCGCTTGTGCGTCGATTGCAGAGCGCATCAGGCTTCAGCCTTCGACTCGTCCTTAGCGGGGGCTTTCTTGTCTTCGTTGACGCTGGCGGTGCTGCCCATGCCGTACTTGCGCATAAAGCGATCCACACGTCCTTCAGTGTCGAGAATCTTCTGGGTACCAGTGAAGAACGGATGGTTACCACTCCAAACGTCTACATGGATTTCCGGCTGTGTGGAGCCAGTGGTCATGACCACTTCTCCGTTGCAGATCACCTTGGCGTCGGGGTACCAGGTTGGATGAATGTCGGGCTTGGGCATGACAGGGATCAGCGCTTGGAGAACTGGGGAGCTTTGCGGGCTTTCTTGAGGCCGTACTTGCGACGCTCCTTGGCCCGTGGGTCACGACTGAGGTGACCTTCGGTTTTGAGAGGTTTGCGATTATCGGAGGAGAGCTCGCAAAGAGCCCTAGCGGCGCCCTGCTTGATGGCATCAGCCTGTCCGGTGAGCCCACCTCCTCTCACGTTGACGAGCACGTCGTACTCAGTGGTCAGACCCAGAGTCTGTAATGGCGCCTTGACGGCAGCGATGTACGCAGGGTTGTAATTGAGATAGTTATCTCCAGGACGACCGTTGATGGTGATCGTGCCGTTACCGGGGATCAGGCGAACGCGGGCGACTGAGGTCTTACGACGACCGGTGCCCCAATAGACGACAGAATTGGAGGTGCTCATTTGGCGGAAGCGGCGGGATCGAGCTGCAGGGGCTGAGGCTGCTGGGCGGAATGCGGATGATCTGCACCCTTGTACACCTTCAGTTTGCGGAACATCTGGCGACCCAAAGCGTTGTGGGGAAGCATGCCCTTGATGGCTTTTTCCACGATTCGCTCAGGAAGACGCTCCTGAAGATGAGCGAAGGTCTCTACCTTCATTCCTCCGGGGCGTCCGGAATGTCGGCGATAAAGCTTCTGTTGCGGCTTGCTGCCACTGACCTTCACCTTTTCGGCATTGACGACAACGACAAAATCGCCGGTGTCGAGGTGAGGGGTGTAGCTGGCTTTGTTTTTGCCGCGAAGCACGGAAGCCACTTCGGTCGCCAGACGGCCGAGAGTTTGATTCTCAGCGTCCACCAGATACCACTGGCGGTCGATTGAATCGATGGAGGGGACGGAGGTCTTGTTCATCGCGCCGGCATGCCGGTTCGGTTATGCCCCGTCGCTAGCGACGAAGCTGGGCAGGAGCTTCAGCCACGCCATGGCGTGCTGTTCAAAGCTCAAAGATCGACTTTACCTGTCGATGGTTCCCTCACTGATCGAATCAGTTGAGTGGAATGGCCCGCTCAGGTACTGATTGGCCACGGGGGAGGATCCGGAGGAGGGTCCTCTGAGGCCAGAAAAAACGTCGGTTGACAATCGTACCAGCCGCCCTTGCTGAAGATGCTTTCCGGATAACCGGCGCGCAGCAGGCAGAGTCCCTGCGCCGGTGCTCCATCTTTTACTTCACTGCGGCGACGTTCTCTCCAACGGCGTTCAAAGTGTTCCGGCGTCAGTCGGTGCTCTCCAACAGCTACGAGCTGGCCCGTCAGCAGACGCACCATCCCATACAGAAAACCGCTGGCCTGAATCTCGAAGTGAATCAGGTCTCCTCGCCGCTGGATGGACACATCCTGGATCGTTGTGCGCGAGTGGGATCGTCGGCTGCCTGCTCGTTGGAACGCTGCAAAGTCGTGACTTCCAAGTAGGCCCTGAAGTGCTTGTTCCATCGCCTGTTCATCCAGTCGTGTCTGGTAGCGATGCCAGCTCCAGGGCGCAAGAAACAGGTTTGGCCTTCGACCGTTGTAAAGGGTGTAGCGGTAGCGCCGGTAGCTGGCGGAGTAGCAGGCGTGCCATCCAAGGGGACGTTCCACCGCTTCTCGCACCCGGATCGAGGACGGCAAACGGCCATTGAGAGCAGGCGCCCAGCGCTTAGCTGGTATGGGGCCGCAGCTGTCGAAATGCACCACCTGACCGGAGGCATGGACGCCAGCATCTGTCCGCCCTGCAGCCACGGTCTGTATCGGCCGATGGGGGTCGAGCACTGAGATGGCATCGTCGAGCACCGATTGCACGCTGGTGCCGTTGGGTTGACGTTGCCATCCACAAAATGAAGAGCCCTCGTACTGGAGACTGAGAGCAATCCGCTTAAGGCGGATGCCGACAGCCTCAGCCGAGGGTTCCGGGATGGTGATTTCCGTGATGCTGACGCCGAACCTCAGACCAGCTCAATGATCGCCATCTCGGCATTGTCTCCGCGACGACGCACCGTACGAGTGATGCGGGTGTAGCCACCTTTGCGATCGCCGTAGCGATCAGGAGCTTTCTCGAACAGGGCATGCACAAGCTGCTTGTCGTAGACGTATCCCAGAACCCTGCGCCGGGAGGCAAGGCTGCCCTCCTTGGCGAGAGTAATCATCCGTTCGGTTTCGTCACGCAGTGCCTTGGCACGGGCTTTGGTGGTGGTGACGCGACCTTCGCGGATCAGCTGTGTTGTGAGGCCACGAAGCATGGCTTTGCGTTGGTCAGCGGGACGTCCCAGCTGTGGGACTCGACATTGGTGACGCATGGTTCTGGAGGGACTGGAGTACGGGGGAAGGTAAGAGTCAGACGCTGGTGCGGCTCTGGGGGATTTGAATGCCGATCCTTTCAAGCGCTTCAATCACTTCATCAGCCGACTTGGAACCGAAGTTCTTGATCTCCAGTAGATCCTCGTAGCTGAAGCCCATCAGATCGGAGACGGAATTGACCTGAGCGCGCTTCAGGCAGTTGTAGGCACGCACAGACAGATTCAATTCTTCGAGAGGAATCTGAGCTTCGGCAGTCGGCTCAGGTTCTGCCTGAACTTCTTCCACCATGGTGACGGTGGCGAGAGGTTGGAAGAGCTCGATCAGTTGGTTCGCGGACTGAGCGATGGCATCGTCAGGTGTGATCGAACCATCGGTTACCACTTCCATGCGCAGGCGCTCTCGGGCGGAACCACCCTCAGCTACTGCCGTCTCGTCAATGGTGAAGTTCACCCTGTGCACGGGCATGAACACGGAATCGATCTGGAGAAGATCGATCGCGCTGGTGTCTTCGTTGTGACGGTCGACGGGGCGATAGCCCACACCGCGCTCCACATGAACCTCGAGCTCGAGGCTGTAGCCATCGCTCACCGTGGCGATCACGCGTTCACCATCCACGACCTGGACCTGGGAGGAGAACTGCAGATCCCGGGCTTTCACCGTTGCAGGGCCAGCAATGACAAGACGACCGATCTCAAGCTCGTTGGTGCGGCTGTTGACCGTGATCTGTTTGCAGTTCAGCAGAATATCGAGCACATCCTCCCGAACTCCGGGGATGGTCGCGTACTCGTGGTTGACTCCGGCAATCCGGACAGCTGTGACAGCGGTGCCTTCAAGATTGCCCATGAGCACACGCCGCAGGGAATTGCCTAGGGTTGTGGCCTGGCCCCGTTCGAGGGGGCCGATGAGAAACACACCGGTCTGGGAGCGATCGTCAGCGATCTGGTGCTCGATACGGTCGATCTGGTATTGCAACACAGTCTGAGGCGGGGGAGAGAGGGACCTGAACAGGGACGCGTTGGCTCAGACGCGCCGACGCTTGGCACGGCGACAGCCGTTGTGAGGCAGGGGAGTGACGTCGCGGATCAAAGTGATTTCTAGGCCAGCAACCTGCAAAGCCCTGATCGCGGTTTCACGGCCTGAGCCGGGGCCACGCACAAGCACTTCGATCTGGCGCATGCCCTGCTCAAGAGCTCTGCGGGCCGCTGCTTCGGCTGCGGTCTGCGCTGCAAATGGGGTGCCCTTGCGCGCACCTTTGAAGCCGCTGGCACCTGCCGAGGACCAGGAGATGACTTCTCCAGTGGTATCGGTGATCGAGACGATCGTGTTGTTGAAGGTGCTTTGGATATGGGCAACGCCATTGGGAACGTTGCGTTTGGCCTTCTTGGGACCTGATTTCTTGACTGTTTTGGCCATGGGCCTGGAGATGGAGGGGGCTTAAGGAACTGAAGGATCCGATGGGCCGAAGCGGCTTATTTCTTCTTGCCGGCCACGGTCTTGCGAGCTCCGCGACGGGTTCGCGCATTCGTGCGGGTTCGCTGTCCGCGCACCGGGAGGCTCATGCGATGGCGCCGACCGCGCACGCAGCCGATGTCCTGGAGGCGCTTGAGGGCCATCCCCTCCTGCCTGCGCAGGTCACCCTCAATGGTGAAGGTCTCGGTGGCACCGCGCAGTTTCTGCACATCACCGTCCTCGAGATCCTTCACTCTGATGTCGGGATTGACACCAGTCTTGGAAAGGATGGTTTTGGCCCGGGTCGGGCCAATTCCGTAGATGTAGGTGAGGGCGACTTCGATCCGCTTGTCGCGGGGAATGTCGACACCAGCAATCCGTGCCACTGAGCAATTAATCGAGGTGGACAATGACTTCCTTTGCCTGGGAAGTCTTCAATTCAGGGAGCAGGGACAGGACCCTGCGATGAGAGGGCAGGCCGAGGCTTCAGCCCTGGCGTTGCTTGTTGCGAGGGCGCTTCTTATTGATCACGTAGATGCGACCTCTGCGCTTGACGATTTGATCGTCAGGGCTGATTTTTTTAACCGAGGAACGCACCTTCATGGGGCGAAGCTCTCCATTGTTGCAAACAGCTACCGTACCACAGCGGGTCAAGCAACAACATTCTCGATTCGCTCAGCAATGGCTTCAACACTGCCGTTGGCCTGCACTCTGACCAGCAGGTTCTGCTTGCTGTAGTGATCGATCAGGGGAGCTGTCTGCTGCTTGTAGACCTCAAGACGGTTGCGGATCACCACCTCGTTGTCGTCAGCACGACCGCGGCCGAGCATTCGCTCGATCAGAACGGAATCATCAAGCTCCAGCAACACAACGCTCTCAATCGCTTGATCGAGTTCCTGAAGCAGAGGCGCCAGTGCCTCGGCCTGCGCCACGTTGCGTGGAAAGCCATCCATCAGCCAGCCCTGGCCGTTAAGAGCAGAGAGCTGTGCCTTGACGATGGCCAGCACCAAGTTGTCCGTAACCAATGCACCCCGGTTCATTACGGCTTCCGCTTCCTTGCCGAGGTCACTGCCTGCGGCCACCTCAGCTCTGAGCAGATCGCCGGTGGACAGATGCCGAAGATCGTGCTTTTCGCAGAGAAGGGCAGCTTGCGTGCCCTTGCCGGCACCGGGCGGGCCCACAAACAGAAGACGTTGTTTCATGGCGATTCTGGGTGGTTGAGGTAGACGAGATCAACAGATGTGGAGGATCCGCCGCTGTTGTGTTGTTTCGGAGCGACTGCCCGAAGGTGCCGAGTTACTGGCGCACCATTCCCTCGTAGCGCTGAGAGATCACATAGGTCTGCACTTGCTTGGCAGTGTCAATCGCAACACCCACCAGGATCAGCAGCGAGGTAGCTCCAAGGCCTTGGAAGGTTTGCACATTGGTTGCACGCTCCACGGCAGAAGGAATGATGGCGACAGCACCGAGGAAGAGTCCGCCCAGCAGAGTGAGTCTGTTTTTAACCCCCTCGAGGTAATTCGCTGTTGCTGTTCCAGGCCTGACTCCTGGGATTGCTACCCCTCCGCGCTTGAGATTGCTGGCGACATCCACCGGGTTAAAGGTCAGGGACGCATAGAAATAAGAGAAGCCGAGAATCAGGGAGAAGAACACCAAGGCATAAGGCCATGGGTTCGAGCTGCCTGGATTCAGGGCAGTGGCTGCTCGGATCAGAAAAGGGTTCTGGCTGAAGTTGGCAATCGTGATCGGCAGGAAAATTAGAGCCGAGGCAAAGATGATCGGCATCACGCCGCCGGCATTGAGCTTCAAGGGCAGGTAGCTCTGGCGATTGGGCAAGACGGCTCCGCCGCCCACCTGACGCTTCGCACTGACGATCGGAAGCCGGCGTTGTCCTTCCTGCACAAAGATGATTCCCACGATCGTGACCAGGAACACCAGAACCAGGATCACGATTCCGAACACATCGTTGCGATCGCCGGTTTGGGCTTTCTCAATGGTGGAGCCGAGCGCTTGAGGCAGGGTGGCCACAATGTTCAGGAAGATCACGAGTGAGGCTCCCTGGCCGATGCCTCGTTCTGTGATCACTTCACTCAGCCACATCACGATCATCGATCCGGTGACCAGGGCCAGTGCTGTCTGCACCACGAACACACCGACGGGAAGTCCCTCTACTGCGTAAGGGCGCAGGATCATGGCGAAGACCACGCTTTGAATCAGACCCCAGCCGAGTGCGACGTAGCGCGTGATCTGAGCGAGTTTGCGACGACCCGCTTCTCCCTCATTTTTCTGCAGATCCTCCAGTTGTGGAAGGGATGCTGTGAGCAGCTGAAGGATGATCGAGGCATTGATGAATGGCAGGATCCCGAGAGCGAAGATGCCCAGGGTGGAGATGCCGCCGCCAGTGAAGATGTCGAGGAAACCAATCAGTTGTCCACCCTGTTGGATGAACTGTTCGAAAGCGACACGGTCAATGCCTGGCATCGGGATGTAGATGCCGAGACGCACGAGCATCAACAGCCCCAGAGTTGTGAGAACCCTGCCTCTCAGCTCAGGGTTCTGAACCAGCTGGGTGATGACTTCAGTGGCGCTGGGATTTCGTCCCCGACTGACGAGCATGGAACAGAGATTGTGTGATTGAGCTTGCTGCAGCAAAGCCGTCCGCCGATGACATTCCGGCGGACGGCTCAGACGTTAGATCTGTGGAGGTCGATCGATGGATCTCAGTCCAGCAGTTCGCAGGTGCCACCGGCTGCCTCGATTTTGGTTCGTGCTGATGTCGTAAAAGCAGCAGCTTGAACGGTGAGCTTGGCCTTGAGTTCCCCGTTGCCGAGGATTTTCAGAGGGTGCTTGGGGCTTGTGACAACGCCATCCTTGACGAGTGAGTCGAGGTTGACTGTGCTGCCGGCTTTGAGCTCATTCAGTGCTGACACGTTCACAACGGTGAAGTTTTTGGGATTCACCAATGTGAAGTGCTTCAGCTTGGGCACTCGCCTGTACAGGGGCATCTGACCGCCCTCAAAACCGGGGCGGGTCGGTCGGCCGGAACGGGATTTCTGGCCACGCATGCCGAAACCGCAGCTCGCACCCTGTCCAGCGGCGATGCCGCGACCTTTGCGCAGTTTGCGGCGCCGCGCGCCTTTATTGGGCTTTAGGGAATCAAGTCGGAGATTAGTCATGGGGAATCAGGAATAGATCTGCTCGAGGGAGATCCCCCGTTCCTTGGCGGTCTCCTTGTGAGTGCGGAGACTATCGAGAGCCACCATGGCGGCCCGGGCGTTGTTTAGAGGGGTTTTGCTGCCCAGTCGCTTAGCGAGCACGTTTTTAATGCCAGCAAGCTCGAGAACTGTGCGAATCGAGCCGCCTGCAATGACACCGGTACCGGGGGCTGCAGGACGAATTAAGACGCTGGCTGCACCATCGCGACCGTTGGACAGGGTCGGAATGGAGTTGTGACGTGTCAAAGGCACTTTGACGAGATGCTTTTTGCCGTCAGCTACACCCTTGCGCACGGCGCCGATCACGTCGCCGGCCTTGCCGACACCGACGCCGACCTGACCGCGCTCGTTCCCGACAACCACAATGGCCCGGAAGCTCATCTTCTTGCCGCCTTTCACAGTTTTAGAGACGCGGCGGATCTGGACTACACGCTCTTGCCATTCGGAGTCACGCTCCTGGTTGCGTCGGTCGCCACGGCGTCCGCCACGGCGGTCACCACGGTCGCGACCTCCACCACGGCGTTGTTCCTGTTGCTGGCCTTCTGCCGCCGCAGGAACATCGGCCGCCGATGGCACGTCGTTGGGATTGGTCTGGGGGTTGGAATCGGTCATGTTGAGAGCAGGATCAGAACTGAAGGCCCGCTTCCCGGGCGGCGTCGGCAAGGGCTTTCACCCGGCCGTGATACAGGTTGCCGCCGCGATCGAAGACCACCTGTTGGATGCCCTTGGCAAGGGCGCGTTTGGCCACCAGTTCACCAACGGCTACCGATGCATTGCAATCATTACCGTTGGCCTTGAGGCTAGTGCGCAGGTCCTTGTCAATGGTCGACGCTGAGCAGAGTGTGCTCTGAGCGACATCATCAATGACCTGGGCATAGATGTGGCTGTTGGAGCGGAACACGGCCAGGCGGGGTTTGCCGGCGGTGCCGCTGAGGTGACGACGCAGGCGTCGATGACGCTTCTGGGTCTGTTGTTTACGGGAGAGGGTCGACATGGTGGGTAAAGAAGAACGGCGTCTAGTAGTGGATTACTTTTTGCCCGACTTGCCTGCCTTGCGAAGGATCCATTCGCCCTCGTACCGGATCCCTTTGCCCTTGTAGGGCTCGGGCGGACGGATGGAGCGAATTTTGGCGGCTTCATTACCCACCAATTCCTTGTCGATCCCAGACACAGTCACCTTGGTGTTGTTTTCAACTTTGAAGGTGATGCCGTTAGGAGCGGCAACCTCGATGGGGTGGCTGTAACCAGCGGAGACAACCAGGGTGGTGCCTTTTACCTGGGCCCTGGAGCCGACTCCAATGATTTCAAGGCTTTTGCTGAAACCGCTCTCGACGCCAACAATCATGTTGTTAACGAGAGCGCGGCATAGGCCATGGCGCTCACGGGAGGTGCGCTTGCTGCTGGTGGGAGACAGCACGATGGTGTTCTCCACCTGATCGATGCTCACGCCCTCAGGCAGTGTGCGTTTGAGTTCTCCCTTCGGTCCCTTCACCGTGACAGAGAGGCCGTTGAGGCTCACGGTCACCTTCTCAGGGATGGGGATGGGGGCTTTACCGATACGTGACATGGTTGTGGCTCCGGATCAAAGGACGTAGCAGAGCACTTCACCGCCCACGCCCTGCTTGCGGGCATCGCGGTCGCTCATCACACCCTTGGAGGTGGAGATGATCGCCACCCCCAGTCCGCCGAGGACCTTGGGAAGGCCACGGGTGTTCTTGTAGATGCGCAGACCAGGCTTGCTCACCCGCTGCATGGAGCGGATGGTGGGTTGGCGGTTCTTTCCGCTGTACTTCAGTTCAAGCACCAAGTTGGTGTGAACTCCTTCGCCTTCCTCGCTGATCTCGGCGATGAAGCCTTCCTGCTGCAGCACTTTGGCGATGCTGCGAGACATGCGGGAGGCAGGTACTTTCGTGCTCTGGTGACGTTTCTCACTCGCATTGCGAATGCGGGTGAGCATGTCGGAAATAGGGTCGTGATTGGCCATAGTGGTTTCCGAGGAGGGCTCAGTTGCTGCGGAACGGCATTCCCATCTCGCGGAGGAGGGACCGGCCCTCTTCATCCGAACGGGCAGTCGTGACGATGGTGATGTCCATGCCCCTGATGGCATCGATCTTGTCGAAGGAGATCTCAGGGAAGATGATCTGCTCTCTCACTCCCAGGGTGTAATTGCCACGTCCGTCGAAGCTTTTGGGGCTAACGCCACGGAAGTCACGGATGCGGGGCAGTGCCAGGTTGATCAGTCGCTCGAGAAAGGCGTACATGCGATCGCCGCGAAGAGTCACGGCACAGCCGATCGGCATACCCTCGCGGATCTTGAAGCTCGCGATGGCTTTCTTGGCTCGGGTCACCACCACTTTCTGGCCGGTGATCTGAGCAAGTTCATTCACCGAGGCCTCTAGGGCCTTGGCATTCGCGGCAGCTTCGCCAAGTCCCCGGTTCACGGTGACTTTGACCACCTTGGGGACTTCATGGACATTGGAGAGACTTAGGTCTTTCAGCAATTTGGGCTGAATGGTCTCCCTGTAGCGCTGTTTCAGTGACATGGCTGGGGAATGGGACTTCTGGGCTTGGTCAGAAGGCGGTCCGTGGTGATCAGTCGATCACCTCGCCGGTTTTCTTGAGGCGGCGCTTTTTGCTGCCGTCCTTCTCTGTGATCAGCTCGACTCGGCTGGTCACCTTCTTATCTGTGGAATAGATCATCACGTTGGAGGCATGCAGTGACGCCTCTTCGGTGACGATCCGACCGCTTTCTCCCTCCTGAGTGGGTTTGACGTGGCGGGTGCGCATATTGATGCCCTCCACGATCACGCGGTTTTCATTGGGAAGGGTGCGCAGGACCTCTCCGGTCTTGCCCTTGTCCTTGCCGGTGATGACCTGAACGGTGTCGCCTTTACGTAGACGCATCTTGATGCGCTTCGCTGCGGCGGATTTCGGAGTTGCAGTTGCCATCTCAGATCACCTCCGGAGCGAGGGAGACGATTTTGGTGAAGTTCCGGTCGCGTAGTTCGCGGGCCACAGGTCCAAAGACACGAGTGCCTTTGGGGTTTTTGTCGTCGTTAATGATGACGGCGGCGTTGTCGTCAAACCGGATGGAGTTGCCGGTGTCACGACGCAGCGTGGCTTTGGTGCGGACCACCACAGCCTTGATTACATCTGACTTTTTCACGCCCATGTTGGGCATGGCGTCCTTCACGGTGGCCACAATCACGTCGCCCACATGGGCGTAACGACGATTGCTTCCCAGCACGCGGATGCACTGGATGCGCTTTGCGCCGCTGTTGTCAGCAACCGTCAGAAAGGATTCCTGCTGAATCATTTGTTGACCTCCTCAGCCTTCGGGCTGTGGCTGAGTACCTCGGCGATGGCCCAGCGCTTGTGACGGCTGAGTGGACGGGTCTCGGTGATGCGAACACGGTCACCAACGCGAACGCTGTTGTTCTCGTCGTGAGCTTTGTAACGGGTGGTACGGCTGACCGTCTTCTTGTAGATGGGGTGGGGAAAGCGGTTTTCCACCGCAACCACCACCGTTTTGTCCATCTTGTCGCTGACGACGGTGCCGACCCTTTCCTTGAGTGCCATGGGTATGAAGCGAAGGATCAGGAGGCGGTGGAGCTCTGGCGCTCCTTCTGCACCGTCAGCAGTTGAGCCAGCTTTGTGCGGCTCTGCTTGAAGCGGTGGGTGTTGGCCAGCTGCCTGGTGGCTTGCTGGAAGCGCAGATCGAACAGCTCGCGACGGAGGCCGACGATTTGTTCTGTGAGATCTGCGTCGGAGAGCTGACGCAGTTCGGAGGCATTAGGACGGGCCATGGTCAGGACTCCACGGTGGCGGCAGCAGCGGCCGGAGCTTGCGCACCGGATGTCTGCTCCTGTTCATCGAGAGTGATGAACTTGGTCTTCACAGGAAGCTTGTATTGCGCGAGGCGCATGGCTTCCTTGGCGATTTCGGGGGTGATTTCGTCACCACCCATCTCGAACAGGATCCTGCCCGGCTTGATCACCGCCACCCAGAATTCCGGGTTGCCCTTACCTGAACCCATTCGGGTTTCGGCAGCGCGCATAGTGACTGGCTTGTCAGGGAAGATCCTGATCCAGATTTTTCCGCCACGTTTGACGTAGCGGGTCATGGCACGACGGCTGGCCTCGATCTGGCGCGAGGTGATCCAGCCGCACTCCTGTGCCTGCAGTGCGAATTGACCGAAGGCGATGGTGTTGCCACGGGTGGCGACACCGCGCATGCGGCCGCGTTGCTGCTTACGGAATTTGACGCGTTTTGGACTCAGCATGGTTCAGGCCTCCTGTTCAACCCTCGTTGGAGCGGTCTTCGAACTGTTGGGGCCTGCGACCGGCCCGACGCCGCGGGGTTGCCCCCACAGGCAGCTGTTGCTGGGCTTCATCACCCAGCACTTCGCCTTTAAACACCCAGACCTTGATGCCGAGCACCCCGTAGGTGGTGCTGGCGACCTTGGTGGCGTAGTCGATGTCAGCGCGAAGGGTGTGCAGAGGCACCCGACCTTCACGCGTCCACTCGGTACGAGCGATCTCAGCACCATTGAGGCGACCTGAAACCTGGATTTTTAGGCCCAGAACGCCGGCTCGCTGTGCTCGCTGCACGGCCATGCGGATGGTGCGACGGAATGCCACACGCTTTTCAAGTTGCTGAGCGATGTACTCGGCAAGAAGGAAAGCATCGGCGTCGACACGCTCGACCTCGACCACATTGATCCGAACCTGACGGTTCAGGTCACCGACGGTTTTTTGGATGCCGGAGCGCAGCTCTTCGATACCACTGCCCTGGCGTCCAACCAACACGCCGGGGCGTGCAGTTTTCAGCTCAACTTCAAGCTGATCGGCCTTGCGGGCGATCAGCACATCACTGATACCGGCGGAGCCGTATTTCTTGTGAATGAACTTGCGAATCCGATCGTCCTCCTGAAGGAGGCTCGGATAACTCTTGCTGGGTGCGTACCAGCGTGACCGGTGCTCCTGGGTGATCCCCAGGCGTAAGCCGGTTGGATGGATTTTGTGTCCCATCAGTCGGGGTGCTAGGGGGTCAGGAGTCGGTCTGGGCTGCCACAGCAATGCTGATGTGGCAGGTCTGCTTTTTGATCGCGAAAGCGCGACCTTGGGCACGGGGCCGGTAGCGCTTCATGGATGGACCCATGTCGGCGCTGGCCTGGGAGATCACCAGGGTTGAAGGGTCAAGTCCGAGGTTGTGCTCGGCATTGGCTACTGCAGAACGCAGAACTTTGGTGATGGGACCCGTGGAGCGGTACGGCATGAACTCGAGCATGATCAGCGCATCGCGATAACTGCGACCGCGGATCTGATCGAGCACCCGCCGAACCTTGGACACGGAGCCGCGGATGAAGCGACCGTGGGCTTGGGCGGTAGTTGCCGTTGGGGATGACGTTGTCATGGTCTCAGCGGCCTCCTTTCTTGTCTTTGATGTGGCCTTTGAAGGTGCGGGTGGGGGCGAATTCGCCAAGCTTGTGGCCCACCATCTGTTCGGTCACGAAGACCGGCACGTGGGTGCGGCCGTTGTGAACCGCGATTGTGTGGCCGATCATCAGCGGCAGGATCGTGGAGGCCCTTGACCACGTTTTGATCACCGACTTGTCATCGGCGGCGTTTTGCTTTTCAACCTTGCGAAGCAGGCTGTCGGCAATGAAGGGGCCTTTTTTAAGTGAACGTCCCATGGCGGATTAAGCGAACGACAGAATGGTGAGCGGCATCATGAGTCGCGTCCGCCACGGCTCCGCTTGGACGTCTTACGACGTTTGCGGAGGACGAACTTGTTACTCGGCTTGTTGCGCTTGCGGGTCTTTAGGCCCAGCGCAGGCTTGCCCCAGGGGGTTACAGGACCGGAACGGCCGATCGGAGCTCGGCCTTCACCACCACCATGAGGGTGGTCGCAGGGGTTCATCACACTGCCTCGCACCTGAGGTCGACGTCCAAGCCAGCGACGGCGACCTGCTTTGCCAAGGCTTGTGTTGCGGATCTCCGAGTTGCCGACTTCGCCGATGGTGGCGTAGCACTCACGGCGCACCAGGCGAACCTCAGTCGATGGCAGCTTCAGGGCGACGTAATCGCCCTCCTTGGCCATCACCTGAGCGCTGGCTCCGGCCGTTCGGACCATTTGCCCACCGCGACCGGCGTAAAGCTCGACGCAGTGAACGCTGGAACCGAGGGGAATATCAGAGAGCGGCATGGCGTTGCCGACCTCGATGGGAGATTCAGGTCCCGATACCACGGTCTGACCGATGGTGACTCCAGCAGGAGCCAGGATGTAACGCTTCTCACCATCGGTGTAGAAGAGAAGGGCCAGCCGCGCATTGCGGTGCGGGTCGTAGTGAATGGCGGCCACCTTGGCGGGGACGCCGTGCTTGTTGCGTCGGAAATCGACGATGCGGTATTGCCGCTTGTGGCCACCGCCACGATGGCGACAGGTGATCACACCGCGGTTGTTGCGTCCCTTGCGGCGGTGCTTGGACACCACTAGCGAACGCTCCGGCTTGCGGCCGGTGACTTCACTGAAGTCGGTGACGACCCGGGTGCGGGTACCGGGTGTGTAAGGGCGGAAGGTACGGATTGCCATGACGTTTCAGACCCCTCAGGACTCAGGGAAGAGTTGGATGGAGTTGCCCTCAGCGAGGCGAACCACAGCCTTCTTGACCTGCGAGCGCTTGCCGGCAAATTTGCCGACCCGACGACTGCGGCGGGGAGGATTCATGGTGCTCACGCCGGTAACCTTGACATCAAAAAGCTGCTCAACAGCGGCTTTGATATCTGGCTTGGCAGCTCTGTGATCCACCTCGAAGGTGTACTGGTTCTGTTCCAGCGCTCGGGTGGCTTTTTCAGTGATCAGGGGTCTGCGGATCACATCCGCCAGACGTCCTGTGAAGCGCTCAGTCATCTCCGTAGACCTCCTGGATGGTTGCGAGTGCCTCTTCGCCCAAGACCAGTGAATTGGCATTGAGCAGATCGAAGACGTTGAGCTGGTCTGCCGTGATCAGCTTCACCTTCTCGAGATTGCGAATGGACCGTCGCACAGCCTCGCTGGGAGAGGTGAGCACGATCAAAACCTTCGCGTCTGCAGCAACTCCGAGGCGTCCGAGTGCGTCAACAACTTCACGGGTTTTTGGCGCTTCGAGGGCTGCCCCGAAGTCCTTCACCACGATGACGTCGTCGATGCGCGCCATCAGAGCGGTGCGCAGGGCCAGGCGACGTTCCTTGCGATTCATCGCAAGGTTGTAGGTGCGGGGCTTGGGACCAAACACGATGCCGCCGCCGGGACGAAGGGGAGTACGGATCGATCCCTGACGGGCACGACCGGTCCCTTTCTGCTTGTAAGGCTTGCGTCCGCCACCACGGACTTCCGCACGGGTGAGGGTGCTTGCAGTTCCCTGACGGCTGTGGGCCTGCTGGCGCAGTACCGCACGGTGCATCAGGTCGACGGCGGTGGTTTCCTTGGCCACCTTCAGGTCGAGGGAGGCCTTGCCGGCTTCCTTGCCCTGCCAATCTCGAACAACACAATTGGCCATCACTTACCTCCTTTGGCGGGCTTGGCACCCACACGATTGGCGGGCCGGATGTTCAGTAGCGATCCTGGCTTGCCAGGAACAGAGCCTTTAACCACGAGCAAGTTCCGGTCACTGTCCACCTTGAGGATCGTGAGGGCCCGCGTGGTGATTTTCTTGCCGCCGTAGCGACCAGCCATCCTTTTGCCGGGGTAGATCCGGCCAGGTGTGGTGCCAGCACCGGTTGAACCAGGCTCGCGATGGTTCTTCGAGCCGTGGGTCATCGGACCTCGGCTGAAGCCATGGCGCTTTTGATAACCAGCGAAGCCACGACCCATGGTGTCGCCGCTGACGTCGACCTTCTGGCCTGCCTCGAAATCACTCACGGTGATGGCTCCACCCAGCTCGAGACCCTTCAGGTCGTCGACGCGATATTCACGCAGGTGACGGAGAATCCCTTCGCCGGATTTCGCGAGGTGACCCTTGGCGGGCTTGTTGATCAGCTTTTCGCGTGTTTCGCCAAAGCCGATCTGTACGGCTTCATAGCCGTCAGTTTCAGTGGTCTTGAGTTGGGTGATCCGGCAAGGCCCCGCCTCGATCAAGGTGACCGGGACGGCTTTGCCTTGCTCATCGAAGAACTGGGACATACCCAGTTTCTTCCCAAGGATGCCGATGGACATGGGAGGTAATGACGCCAGCGTGGATAACCTCAGCTGTTGCAACTTGACGCTGCTTGAGCTGTGGCCTGAAGGGCGCTGATTGAGGTGACGCAGTCATGGCCGAATGCTTCAACGGAAACCGCTGGGGCAGTTCGGATTGGGGCTAGCGAGCGAATCAGCTGGCTGGGACTTATTCGACCGATGAGGGTCGGTAGTTTCCCGGCAACGCAACGAATGAAATCGCTGGATTGCACTGGCCTGAAGATCCGGCGCACACGCCGGACCTGCTCTTGGAACTGGAGGCCCGGCTAGCGGACGGGCACAGATCGTCTGAGCAAACAAAAACCCTACACCACTGCCTTCCGGCTTCCATTCATCGCTGATCAGCTGCCAGACTCATCATTATCTGGACTGTTTCCATGCCGCTGCTGCTTTCAGGTCGGGGTTTCCGCCGTGAACTGGAATCCGCCGGTGTCATGGCCGTCCATGCTCCCCTTGAAGGCGGTGCGGAGACGCGTCTGCTGAGGCGACTGCGCGCCGCGGGCTACCGCACGCAGATCTCCTCAGCGCGCGGTCTCGGAGATCCTGAAGTGTTTCTTTTGCAGAAACATGGTGTGCGCCCTCCACACCTCGGACATCAAAGTGTTGGACGTGGTGCGGCAGTTGGAGAGGTGCAGGAGGTCATGCCTCTGCTCGGAGAGATGTTGCTTGGTAATAAGCCTGTTGTTCTTTGGTTGATCGAAGGGCAGGTGTTGTCCCGATCTGAATTGCTTTCCCTGTGTGATCTCTGCCGGCGTGAGCAGCGTTTGAAGGTGGTTGTGGAAATGGGTGGTGCGCGCAGCCTCCGCTGGCAGCCGATGACACGGCTGCTGGGAGCCTGAACGCCTGTCTTCTGCCGGTCACCGGATCATTGATGGCCGGTGATGATGCCCTTGGTGAGGGGCGTTGGGTCAAACTGATCTGTGGGGCCAGCAATCAGGACTTAGCAGCGGTTGCTGATCTGTGTGCTCTATATGCGGTGGCGGGTGTTCAGTGTGTTGATGTAGCCGCCGATGCCGCTGTCGTGAATGCTGCTCGCACGGGTCTCAGCTGGGCCCGTGAACGCACCGGTCACGCTCCCTGGCTGATGGTCAGCGTCAGCGATGGTCGCGATGCCCATTTCCGCAAGGCTGTCTTTGACCCTTCCCGCTGCCCGCCGGATTGTTCTCGGCCATGCGAGAGAGTTTGTCCGGCTGATGCCATCCACGCCGGTCCCGGCGTCGACCCAAGCCGTTGTTATGGCTGTGGGCGCTGCTTGCCAGCTTGCCCCCTTGGACTGATTGAAACCTCCGATCATCGGGTGGGGCTCGATAACCTCGCCCCTTTGCTCGCTGAGCTGCAACCTGATGCGCTCGAGGTTCATACCGCGCCTGGGCGTGTGCAGGACTTTGATCGCACGCTTGAGCAGGTTTCAGCTGCCTCAATCCCTCTGCGAAGGCTGGCGGTGAGCTGCGGTCTTGAGGGGCATGGTCTTCGTCCCCAAGACCTGGTCACGGAGCTCTGGGGGCGCCACGAGGCTTTGCGAAAGCGCGGGTTTCGTCCTCTCTGGCAGCTGGATGGACGTCCGATGAGTGGCGATGTCGGTGCAGGCACGGCCCGAGCGGCTCTGCGTCTCTGGCAGCAGGTTCGGACCAGCGCACCTCCTGGGCCATTGCAGCTGGCGGGAGGAACCAATGGCGCGACAATTGGTTTGCTGGATGGCCTGGGGCTGCCGCGTTCCAGGGGGCCTGCGGGCGTTGCTTTCGGTGGCATGGCCCGTTCGATTGTGCAACCTCTTCTGCAGGAGGCGGAGTCGCGTCGCATCACGCTGCGCGACTGGCCCATGGGCTGGGATAGGGCTCTGGAGCTGGCAAGGGATCTTGTGATTCCCTGGCTTTCACGCCCCTGACTGTCCCGATTGGGGACTCAGTCCTGCTAAAAGGCGGTCAGGTTCTGATGAGCACTGGGAGCCTGGGCCATGAGTACTGAGCGCATCACCGATGATCTGCAGCGACTGCTCGCGCTGTTGCCCACTGACGTCCAGGAAGCTCTTGCGCCGGCGGACCGTCGTGATCAGCTGCTTGAGGTCGTGCTCGATCTCGGTCGGATTCCTGAGGCGCGTTATCCAGGTCGCTCCGTAGAACTCGGCGAACGCTGCCTCGAGCGCCAAGATCTTATTGAGATGGTGAGCAGGATTGGCCAATTCGGCGCCGATAACCGTGCTGGCATCGAGCGAACCCTGCATCGCATCAGCGCCATTCGTAATCGGAGAGGTGATGTGGTGGGCCTCACCTGTCGAGTGGGACGTGCCGTTTTCGGAACAGTCGCCATCGTTCGTGATCTGCTCGACAGCGGTGAGTCATTACTGTTGATGGGGCGCCCCGGTGTGGGCAAGACCACAGCCCTCAGAGAAATTGCCCGTGTTCTGGCCGATGACCTGCACAAGCGGGTCGTTGTGATCGACACGAGCAATGAAATTGCTGGTGACGGAGACATTCCACATCCAGCGATCGGTCGTGCCAGGCGTATGCAGGTGTCCAAGCCTGAACTCCAACATCAGGTCATGATCGAGGCGGTGGAAAACCACATGCCTGAAGTCATCGTGATTGATGAGATCGGCACAGAGCTGGAAGCTCAGGCGGCACGGACGATCGCAGAGCGGGGCGTGATGCTTGTGGCCACCGCTCATGGCAATGCTCTTGCCAATCTGATCAAGAATCCGACGCTCTGCGATCTGGTTGGGGGGATTGAGTCCGTCACCCTGGGTGACGATGAGGCTCGCCGTCGCCGAACCCAGAAAACGGTTTTGGAGCGTGCGGCTGAACCCACCTTTCCGCTCGCTGTGGAGATGCACAGCCGTCATCGCTGGGCCATTCACGATGATGTTGGGCGCACGGTGGATCTATTGCTGCGTGGACAAAGCCCCAGGCCTCAGGAACGCGAATTGATGGCCGACGGAGGCGTCAGGCTTGTCGACCCCGATCCATCAATGCCACAGCCCCCTCAGCGTCGGCCTGCCCTGGCCGTTGTTCCGTTGCCCGACCCAAGGCGTTCCGGTCCGAGCAACCATGGTTCCGAAAAGTCTCCCTCCGTTGCGGCCTCGCGCGAAGTGAAGCTGCAGGTGCTTTGTTGTGGACTGAATCGGCAGCGACTGGAAGAGGCTGTCCGCTGCCATGGCTGGCCTGTCTGTGCCGTTGACGATCTGGCCTGTGCTGATGTGCTGCTGAGCGTGCGTCAAGGGTTGGGACGCCAGCCCGAGCTTCGCCGACAGGCAAGGGAGGCAGGGGTGCCGATTCTTGTGATCAAGTCGGACTCTCTGGCCCAGGTGGAGCGAGCTCTTGAACGCCTGCTCAACCGCCAGACCCTGCCTAGGAAGGACCACGAGCCTGAGACGTCATCAGCCCAACCTGATCGAGATGATGCTCTGGCTGCTCTTGAGGAATGTCGTCTGGCGGTGGAGCAGATTGTGATGCCGCAGGGGCGTCCCGTTGAACTTCTCCCCCGCAACGAGAACGTCCTGCAGATGCAGGCGGATCTTGTGGCGCGTTACAGCCTTCAGAGCGATGTCTACGGATCCAGTGACCAACGACGGCTCAGGGTTTTCCCGCCATGATCAACCACCTAGTTGCCCCAATGCATTGACGAAGGTCACTCCATTGTGAGTAACTATCTGAACCCCAGAGTTGATCTCCGTAGGGAGTCTCAACAATGGATTTAATGGGCCGTCGCCAAGCGGTAAGGCAGCGGGTTTTGGTCTCGCCATTCCTAGGTTCGAATCCTAGCGGCCCAGTTTTTCTTGAACTTCGGTGCTCTCCCCCAGTCTGCTTGTCTTTGATTTTGACGGCGTGATTGTGGATGGGATGAACGAGTACTGGTGGAGTGCTCGTCGTGCCTGCCTGCGGCTGCATCCCGCTGTCGATCTACCTGAGACCACGCCTCCACAGTTCAGGCAGCTCAGGCCCTGGATTCATCACGGTTGGGAGATGGTGCTGATCGCGGCATTGATCTCTGAGCAATGTGGTCCTCTCGAGCAGTTAGGGGTCCAGATGTTTGTGCAGGACTACGCGGCGCATTGCACCGCTGCACTGGAGCGTTTTGGCTGGACTCCTGCCTTGCTGCAGCAGACGCTGGAAGCGGTGCGGGCCGATGCAGTGCGGACCGATCGTGAGGCCTGGCTGGCTTTGCATCAGCCCTATCCGGGCGTGCCTGAACGCTTGAATGCTTTTTCGGAAGAGACCATTGCCTGGGCGGTGCTGACTACAAAGGCACGCGATTTCACCGCCGAGCTGCTCGCCTCAATGGGGCTTAGCCCTGAACGGCTGGATGGCCATGAGTCGGGATCGAAGCCTGAGGTGCTGCGCCGCCTTGCCTGCGACTGGAAACTGAGCGGTTTTGTTGAGGACCGTCGCCCCACTCTGGAAGCCGTTCGCGCCACCCCAGGTCTTGAAGCCTTGCCTTGCTGGCTGGTCAGCTGGGGATATCTGAGACCAACTGATGCAACGGATCTCTCCGGTGCAATTCGCCTACTGCGACCAGAGCAGTTCGAAGCCCCCTTGGCGGACTGGCCCTGATTCGATAACGTACATCTGTACTACGTGAGACGGATGGCCTGGGTCGGGGCACTGGATGATCTGTCCGGTCTCTGATCTCACCGAGGCGTCGGTTCATCCGCCGTCCCGATCAGCTGCCTGCGGCGTTCTTCTGCTCTTTAACTGTTTCAGCCATGCCAGCCGACGTGAAAGCCTCCCAATCCTCCGGTGGAGATCTCCGCCCAGGTGAGCGCGATAAAGCGCTCAATCTCGTGCTCGGTCAGATTGAGCGCAATTTCGGCAAGGGTTCGATCATGCGTCTTGGGGACGCATCCCGGATGAGGGTGGAAACAATTTCCACCGGAGCCCTCACTCTTGATCTCGCTTTGGGTGGTGGATATCCCAAAGGGCGTGTCGTTGAGGTCTATGGGCCCGAAAGTTCTGGTAAGACCACGTTGACCTTGCATGCCATCGCCGAGGTTCAGCGCAATGGAGGCGTCGCAGCCTTTGTGGACGCCGAGCATGCTCTTGACCCGGTTTATGCCGCATCACTGGGCGTGGATGTGGAAAATCTGCTGGTATCCCAGCCGGATACAGGCGAGATGGCGCTGGAGATTGTGGATCAGTTGGTCCGGTCTGCAGCTGTTGACATCGTGGTGGTTGACTCCGTCGCCGCTCTCACGCCCCGTGCCGAGATCGAGGGTGAGATGGGAGACCTTGCCGTGGGTAGTCAGGCCCGTCTGATGAGCCAGGCGATGCGCAAGATCACCGGCAACATCGGCAAGTCCGGATGCACGGTGATTTTCCTCAACCAGCTGCGTCTCAAGATTGGCGTCACCTACGGCAATCCAGAAACCACCACCGGTGGTAATGCCCTCAAGTTCTATGCCTCAGTGCGGCTTGATATTCGTCGTATTCAAACGCTTAAGCGCGGTACAGAGGAGTACGGCATCCGCGCCAAGGTGAAGGTGGCCAAAAACAAGGTGGCTCCTCCCTTCCGCATCGCGGAATTCGACATTCTCTTCGGTCGGGGGATCAGCACGCTGGGTTGTCTGCTCGATTTGGCTGAGGAGACGGGTGTCGTCACTCGCAAGGGTGCCTGGTACAGCTATGAAGGCGACAACATCGGTCAGGGTCGTGACAACACCATTGGTTGGCTGGAACAAAATCCGGAGGCCAAGGATGCCATCGAAGTGTTGGTGCGTCAGAAGCTGACGGAAGGGTCTGAAGTGACGTCCAATTCCATGCGTCCTCTTGCTGCTGCGGCACGTTCGGCAGCTGCCAAGCCTCTGGCCAAGTCCGCTGACGTTGCTGCACCGTCGAAGGACGCAGCCTGATCAGCCCTCCTGGATCTGTGGGGAGCTGCATTCACTGCGGCTTCTCTGAGGATTCCCTGCGATGCGCTGAAGTTCCTGAATGGCTTCTGCGCCTTCGAATTTCACCAGTTCGCGTCCATTGCGGGATTCGACCCAGCTGATCCCGAAGTCAGAGACCAGAAATCGCACCATGTGCTGTTCGCCCAGTTCGGCCATGAATGAGGCTCCGCTTCCGTCATGGCCGTCTTCGCAGACATAGCAGGTTGCGGTGATGCCCTGTTTCCTGAGATTTGCTGCCAGAGCCTGCAAACTCATGACCAGATCGTGGACGACCGAGCGGTACTGCTCGGAAAGTCGGAGGAACACAAAGAACACCATCCAGGTCCAAATGACCCTAAAGGTTTTCTTTTGAATTCAGGGTTCCTGGTGAGCTTTCCCGGTTTTATGGGCTGTCGGCCAGAGTCCAGAATCCGGCAGCAGGGCCGATGAAGCGCACCACGACCCAGAACAGAACTAGGGCTGCGATTCCGATCCAGGCGCCTCGTGTGGTGATGGACACGAACTGTGCTCCCTGGGCGCGGGTCAGCGGCAACCAGGCGATAAACCGCTCAGCGTCTTTGGGGTCGGGCTTGCGCTGGCGAGGTGGTAGTCCCTGACTGGCACGGCGTCGTGCTTCTCCCATCTCAGGCCTCACAAGCTATTGATCAGCCTAGAAGTGACTGTCAGTCTGGACGAAGTCTCTGCAATGAGTCCCAGGGTTCAAGGGCTCGCAGTACCTGCTCTCCCCAGCTGCGTCCTCGCACCCTGCCGTCGAGGATGGCCAGGCGACCGCCGCTGCGCCTCAAAGAGGCAATGGCAGGGATCAGGGTCGCCAGTGCTTCCGGGAGCAGAAGCGTGCGAAACCAATCACGCCCCTGTCGCTTCAGCGACTCCACGCGCGCTGCGGTGAGTGGGTCCTCCAGGCTGGCGATTGGCAACATCGCTGCAATCAGCTGTTCCGGTTCAGGCAGTAGTTGCTGATGGCTCAACCACCAGCTCCAGCTGCAGCAGATCACTCCGTTTGACTCTGGTGCCGTGCTTTCCAGAGTGACCCTGCTGCCGAACTCCGCCGCGAGTTCGCTGCAGAGCCGCTGACGCAGGCCGGGCGCATCCAGAAGCACAACGGTCAATCCGGATCGGCCCAGGATCAGGCGTCGGCTCTGTTCCAGAAGATGGCCGGCGAAAATTTCCGTATTCGGCAATGGCTGACGTCTCGGCAGATAGATCGGGAGAGGTTCTGCACGGGGGGCATCACGCAGATCGATCCGCAGCTCCTCGCTATCGCTGTTTGGCTCTTCGCCATGACGACGACAGCCTCCATCTCCATGGATCAGTGTCCAGGGATGCATCAAAAACAGTGATTCCAGCGTGATCAGTGGTTCCAGCGGCTGCAACTGCCAGCTCCACTGAAGTGTGTTCGGATTCACGCGAGCCCAACTAGCCCATGAAGCTCGGTCCATGGAGACCAGCTGGCACCAAGGTTGTGGGGTTGGGCCAAGCAGTTGCAGCAGATCGCAAACCATGGTCAGAGCGCTCTCGGGCATGGCGAGGTCGCGATTCGTTCCGCCTCCAAGGGCGACAAGCTGCCGGCTCAGGCGTTCGTGCAGATCGAGCAAACCCTCTCCAGCGGATGGAAATGCTGCTCGCAGCTCCTCCCAGTGACAGGAGTCGATCTTCACGGTCATGGCTTGCCGAAGACGGTCTGGCAGCCACTCCGCCTCCGGGATCACCAGATGGTCGTCTGAACGGAGCTGTCCGCTGCGCTGGACATCCAGGAGCTGTTGAGGTGTTAACAGCCAGATCTGGTCTCCGGGCGGGGGATCAAAGCCTGTCCAGCAGCCCAGCCTTAAGCCGCTCTCCAACAGACGTGGTCGTTCAACGTGCAGCAGCCGCTGCTGTTGTGTCGGCTCGAGAACCAGCACGGTGTGATGGCTGCGCAGACTGAGGGGCACCAGCAGGGCCAGCCACCAGCGGTCGCTGCTGCCCGCAGAGAGTTGGATTCGGGTTCGATCCTGTCGTCGCAGGCTTCGGCCCACCAGCCGACTCAGGGTCAGTTGGTGCTCCCATTGACCTGCTTCTCCCCTGAGCAGGTGCTTGAGCTGCTGATGGGCCTGGACTTCCAGCATTTGGCAAGCCTAAGAACCGCTGGGACACTCCTCGGTTCAGGCTGAGCTGTTCCGATCCCTGCAAGGGTCAAGCAACATGGGCTGGATGCGGACAGCGGTGATGGATCAGGAGCGGATCTCAGAACTGGCTGGTTTCAGCAGGGTTGGTGTTGTGGGTCTTGGCCTGATCGGTGGTTCGATCGGCCTTGATCTGCGTGCCCTTGGGATCGGCGTTCAGGGCCTCGTGCATCGAGACACCACAGCGGAGCGTGCCCTCCAGCGTGGGCTGGTCGATGCAGTCAGTTGCGACCCTGCTTGCCTCGAAGGCTGTGATCTTGTCGTACTGGCGTTGCCGCTCGAGGCTTTGCTGCAGCCGCAAGATGTGCTGCTCAAAGCCCTGCCGTCTGAGGCGGTGGTCACGGACGTGGGGTCGGTGAAAGGAGCCGTCCTCGATGTCTGGAGAGATCGCCATCCCCGCTTCGTGGCGTCTCATCCCATGGCAGGGACTGCCGAGTCAGGGGTGAACTCCGGTTGCCGTGGTCTGTTCAGAGGACGCGCCTGGGTTGGAACGCCGGAGGCTGAGACAGATCCCGAAGCCCTAAAGCTGGTGAGAGCTTTGGCTTGCTCGCTCGGCGCGCACTGGATTAGTGCGGATCCGCTCATTCATGACCAGGCCGTTGCCCTGATCTCCCATCTGCCCGTGATGGTGAGCGCAGCACTGCTTCGCGTGCTCGGGGAGGAGAGAGATCCACGCGTGCGTGATCTTGCGCGTCAATTGGCTTCCAGTGGTTTCGCAGACACAACCCGGGTTGGTGGCGGCAATCCAGCGCTGGGAACGGCGATGGCCTGCCGCAATACTTCTGCATTGCTGAAGTCTCTTGCAGCCTATCGATGGAGTCTCGAACAGCTTGAGGAGGCAATCCTCAATGGCCATTGGGCCCAACTTGAGCAGGAGTTAGAAAAAACCCGTGCACTGCGTCCTGGTTTCCTGGAGCCCCCTTCAGATCCTGCTAGGCCGCGATCCTGATGGTCAGGCCTCGTTCAGCCATCAATTGCCTGCATGCCATCAGGGCGGACAGGCTGACGCCGGCGGTTCCCTCTCCGGGATGAATCGAATCACCACATAGCCACAGCTGGGGAATAGGTGTGCGGCTGGCCAGTCCGAAGGGCCCGAAGCGATCCGGGCTCTGCCCAAGACCACCCACCACGCCATTCGGACGACCAGTCCAGTGGGCGAACCCTCTCGGAGTTGCCAGTTCCTGATGCAGCCAGGCGTCATCCGGCAGGTTCAGAGCGGCGTTCACGTCTTGTCGAATTGAATCGCGAAGTTCCCGTTTGCGCTGCTGGTAATCCCTCTCATTCATGTCGTGCCAACCCTTTGGGGAGGTAAAAACGCTGGCGATCACGGTGGCCTGGCCGGTCGGGGCTCGACCGTCACCGTCGTGGCTGATCGACAAGAAGAGTGAGCCGGGGGAGTTTCCATCGCGCTGCAGGTGTCCAGGGCAGTCGTCTGGCAGGTGATGCCGTTCCACAGCGCCGTAGAACACAATCGCTCCGCTTGGCGCCTTCAGGCTGTTCAGGTGCTTGCGGTACTCGTCGGGCATCTGTTCATGGTCTGGAATCAGTGCTGGCAAGCATTGCGGCGGAAGGCTGCAGATGATTTCGCTGGCTCGCAGACATTGCTGCGCATTCGCAGGCGCTTCAACCGTGATCGACCATCCAGGTTGTTCGTCGTCGCGGTCCAGTTTCAGAGCGCGATGGCGCAGAAGCACACGCCCACCATCGCGTTCAAGGGCAGTCGCCAACTGGTCGCTGAGGCTTTGCATCGATCCGTGGAGATGCCATAGACCAAGTGGGGCCTGGCACATCTGCAAAACCGTGGCGCCATAAAGGGCTGCGGTGCGGTCGCTCGGTTGCTGTGAATACAGCCGTAGCTGTAGGTCGAGGAAGCGTCGCAGTCGACGGTCTCCAGCGCATCCGCTGAGTGTCAGCAGATCGGAGACCGTCATCAGACTGAGGGGGGCACAAGCCAGATTTCCGGGGGTCAGCGCAGCCAGGGTGCGGCCAAGATCCCAGCCAGTGCGAACAGGCAGCACTGGATCAGCCGCAGCAAACTGCCAGTTCTGCTGATGAATCCAGCTGCACAGTTGCCAGAAGCGTTCGCTGCCAGGGAATTGCTGGCAGCGCTCTTGCCGCCAGCGCTGAGGATCGTGCCAGAGATGCACCGGAGGCGACCCGTCATTGAGGTCTACTACGCAGCCAGGGTCTAGCCGTACGGCCTCAGGTGGTCGGATGCCAAGGTGCTGGAAGAGGCGTGCATGACTCCCTCCTGGTTCCAGTCCCGCAACCTGTGTGGCACCCACATCAAAAGTGAAGGGACCCCGTCGGAACGTTCCAGCACAACCGCCCAGCTGATGGTGCGCCTCCAGCAGGGTGACGGTCAAACCCTCATGGGCCAACAGGGCTGCGGCGGTGAGACCGGCAATGCCGCCACCGATCACGATCACGTCCTGGACTGGTTCCATCGCGGCATGCTGGCAGCAGAGTTGGATCAGCGTGGATGCGTGATCAGCTGGAACGGGCTCTGGCGACTGCCTCTGAGTTTCTTGAAGGGCGAGAGGTGTTTGGTTTGCGCAGTGTGGGCGGCGGCAGTGTCGGATCCACTTGGCGGCTGACTCTGAATGATGGCGAGGAACTCTTTGTCAAGGTGGCCCATACGGCCAACCTGCTGGCTGAACAGTCCGGCCTGCAGGCTTTGCGTCACTGGGCTGATCCAGCCTTGATCGAAGTGCCCCAGGTGCTGGGTTGTGTTCCACTGTCTGGGAAGTCAGCATTGGTGATGGCTTGGTGGGATCTGAACAGTGGTGATCAGTTCTCTTTGGGTCGGGGGCTGGCGCGGCTGCATCGCGCCTCGTCTGCGGGAGGACCAGGTCGTTTCGGCTGGGATCACGATGGCTTCATCGGTTTGGGTCCCCAGCCCTCTGGATGGTGTGACAGCTGGGGCGATGCTTTCACTCAACTCAGACTTCAGCCCCAGCTTTGCCTGGCCTCTGAGTGGGGGCTAGCTGAGCAGGACTGGGAGTGTCTGCTTCGACCGATCGCTGCATGGCTCAATGGTCATGCCCCTGAACCCTGTCTGGTGCATGGCGATCTTTGGGCTGGTAATGCAGCAGTGCTGGCTGATGGTCGTGGTCTCTTGATTGATCCAGCCAGTTGGTGGGCTGATCGCGAGGTGGATCTGGCCATGACCCGACTATTCGGTGGCTTCTCCCGTCGATTTATGGAGGGCTACAGCAGTGAATGGCCGCTGCCGGATGGCGCAGAACACAGAATTGAAGTTCTGAATCTTTATCATTTGCTGAATCACGCCAACCTTTTTGGCGGTGGATACCAACAACAAAGCCGCAAAATCCTCAAGGATCTGCGGCGCGCCTTGCTCTAAAAAGATCGAGCGTGAGTCTCACGGCTCAGGTCCAGTAGCTTCAGCCCAAGTACTCCTTGCGCAGCGTTTGGATTCGGGCAACGAGTGCATTACGCTTGTCGCTCGTGGTGAGATTCTTCCAGCTCCACTGTCCGACAACCACAACGCCGAGCAGTTCCAGCAAGCCTGGAACAACAGGCAACAAATTGATCGTGTCGAGAATTCCTTTAATCAGGATCTGGGCAACGATCACAGCGGCGAAAATGCCGACAACTTTGCCAATGCGTCCAGCCTGGCTCCAGTCGACTTTGTCGAGAGTTTCGTTCACCTTGCCAAGCACGTCTTTGTAGCGCTCGGCGAATGCGACGTTGTCGCCAGTGGCGCTTTCAGTCGACTGCGTAGTGGTTTCGTCGCTCATGACGCCTAAGCTGGCTACTAATACTCCGCGACGATATCGGCAAGATCACTGGAATGCCATGCCGGCTCCTTATCGATCTCGATTGTCTGATGATTCTCAGGTCCTCACTGAAGGCCGTGTCACCGGAAGAGGGCTGCGCATTGCTGCTGGGGAAGTCAGCACCTGATCTGCACGTGCGCTGTGTATGGCCTTGCTGCAATGTCTGGCGACCTGGTCTCGGCGGAGTCAGCGATGTGATCTCGGGAGATGGCGATCAAGCGTCAGTCTCTGCTTCGCGCCGATCACGGTTTGCCCTGGATCCTCGTGAGCAAATCGCTGCCCAGCGGTGGTCCCGTCAGAGAGGTTGGCGGGTTCTCGGCAGTGCACACTCCCATCCTGGGGGCCAGCCGGTGCCCAGCGCCATGGACAGGCAATGGGCTGCCAGCGAGGGGGTCGTGCTCATTGATGCTGGAGCTGCCGGCGTCCGTGCCTGGTGGTTGCAAGGGCCCGGTCAGGAGGGAGTGCCCGGGAAGTCTGTCAGCGCTCTTTCAATCGTTGTCCAAAGCGACGCAACGGTGGGAGACACTATGAAGTCGTGTGCTGATGGCGCATTCCTGCTGCAATGACGGAACACTCTCCAGATCCCGATCTGAGTGCGCAGGAGCGAGGACGTTACGCCCGTCACCTCACACTCCCGGAGTTTGGGGCTATCGGCCAACAGCGGTTGAAAACGGCATCGGTGCTGTGTGTTGGGGCAGGTGGGCTCGGCTCGCCTTTATTGATGTATCTGGCGGCGGCTGGTGTTGGTCGCATCGGCATCGTTGACGATGACCACGTGGAAGTCTCCAACCTCCAGCGACAGGTGATCCATGCAGAAAGTGGCCTAGGCCAGCTCAAGACGGACTCCGCTTCGCAGAGGATCCTGGATCTCAATTCCCATTGCCGGGTTGAACAGCATGCCTGTCGGCTCACAACCACAAATGCCATCGAGCTGATCGAAGATCATGACTTGGTGGTGGATGGTTCCGATAACTTTCCCACTCGCTATCTGATCAACGACGTCTGCGCCTTGCTCAACAAGCCCTGGGTGTATGGATCCGTTCAGCGCTTTGAGGGCCAGGTCAGTGTGTTCAATCAGGGCCCTCAATCACCTGATTACCGCGATTTGGTTCCAGAGCCTCCGCCTCCGGGTCTTGTTCCCTCCTGCGCTGATGGAGGTGTGATTGGGGTGATGCCGGGATTGATCGGGCTGCTCCAGGCGACCGAAACCATCAAGTTGCTGGCAGGGATCGGTGAATCTCTGGATGGAAGGCTGCTGCTTGTGGATGGCCTGACCATGCGTTTCCGTGAGCTCCGTCTGCAGCGCCGACCCCATCGCCCTCCTATCACAGCCCTGGTCGACTACGAGGCGTTCTGTAGCGTCGAGGGTTCCGGCTGTTTTGAGGGAGCATCAAGCGTGAGAAGCATTTCCGTGAAGGAGCTCAGCGCATTGTTGGAAGACGGAGGTGAGCTGGTGCTGATTGACGTGCGCAATCCTTCTGAAGCAGATGTGGCAGTGATTCCTCGATCTCAACTGATCCCGCTTCCAAGGATCGAGGATGGAGAGGCAATCGACGAGATTCGCCGCCTTGCTGGCGATCGCCCGATCTACGTGCATTGCAAGCTGGGCGGACGTTCCGCGCGGGCGGTCGAATTTCTATCGCAGCATGGAATCGACGCCACCAATGTCTCTGGAGGGATCGATGCCTGGTCGCAGCAGGTGGATCCTGGAGTTCCCCGTTACTGAGGCTGTAGGAGGGCGTCAATAGTCAACCCCACGCTTGAGGTCGACGCCCTGTTCTGCGTAGTGCTTGTGGCAAACCATTTCCGAATGAACACTCGCTAGATCGAAGTAGGCCGGTGGGTGTTTACAGCGGCCTGTGATGATCACCTCGGTTTCGGAAGGCTTGCGCACCAGGGCCTGCACGATGGGTTCGACCGGCAGCAGTTCTAAATCGACAGTGGGATTGAGTTCGTCCAGGATCACGGTTTTGTAGAGGCCGCTGGCGATCGCCGCTCGGGCAATCTCCCAGGCACGTTCGGCCTCCACGTAGTCGATCGGCTCCTGTTGACCGCGCCAAACGATTGCGTCCCGTCCGGAACGCAGGTGGTCCACCAGGTGCGGGTAGCTCTCACGCAGAGCGGCGATCGCAGCATCTTCGGTGTAGCCGTTGCCTCCCTTAAGCCATTGCAGGATCAACACGCGATGGCTTTTGTCCTGACTAATGCCACGGCCGATGGCCTGGAGACCCTTGCCCAGGGCGCTTGTGGATTTCCCCTTGCCTTCGCCGGTGTAGATCTCGATTCCACCCGGTGACGGGAATGGAATCAGCGAATTGTCTTTGTGCTCGATCCGCCTGTGGGCGCGCATCTCAGAGTGCAGATCGGCGATCTGAATCAAGGGTTGGGGCGCAGCGCGTCCAGTCACGATGATTTCCATCCCCTCTGGTCGAGCAGAGAGGGTCTTCACCACATCATTGATGTCGAGTAGCCCGAGATCCAGCACCGGGTTCAGTTCGTCCAGAACCACAACGGAATACAGAGCGCTGGCAATCGCGCCTCGCGCGATGTCCCAACCTCTCTGCGCCTCCTGTTGGTCAAATTTGGTGGCTTCGTCAGCGTTGAAATAGTCGGCCCGTCCAGTACGGACCTGATCGATGAGATGGGGGAAACCCTGCTGCAATGCTTCGATCGCTGCATCCTCGTCGTAGGCCCGTCCGGGTCCTTTGAGGAATCGCAGCAGCAGAACCCGGGTTCTCCGTTGTTCGCAGATGCCAAGACCAATCGTGCGAAGCACAACTCCAAGCGCTGCTTGGCTTTTTCCTTTGCCCTCTCCGTCGTAGACATGGAGTTGGCCAAGGCTGCGTTCACGGCTGTCTGCAGCTGTGACGATGCCGATGCCTGGCTTGCTGTTGCGTCGGGTTCCGCTCGAGCTATCGGATGACTGGACTGCGTCCATCGTCAATTTCTAGATGGCGCTTCTTACGATCGGAGCATAACGATATTCCTATTTTCAGCAGTGGCTTTCGAGACTTTGCGCCTGCTGGAATCTTTGTCGGTGGAGGACGAGCTTCGTCTGAAGAGCCTTCGAGAATGGATCCTGGGCTGTGATCGCGTGTTCGTGGCCTACTCCGGTGGGGTTGATAGCACCTTGGTGGCTGCCATCGCCCAGGAACAGCTTGGCGACTGCGCGTGTGCCATTACTGGCGTGTCGCCTTCGCTTGCTCCTCATCTACTTGCTGAAGCGCGTCAGCAGGCGCACTGGCTGGGAATCCGGCACCGTGAAGTGGAAACCAGGGAGCTCGACGACCCCGCCTACAGCAGCAACCCCACGGATCGTTGCTATGCCTGCAAACGGGAGCTGCACAGCCATCTCGCTCCCATTGCTGAGGCTGCTGAAGGTGCGAGGGTCCTCGATGGTGTGAATCTCGATGACCTCGGCGATCATCGGCCTGGCCTTCAGGCGGCTAGTGAAGCAGGGGTGGGCTCTCCACTGGCGGATCTGCAGATCGACAAGTCCTGCGTGAGACGACTGTCCAAGGCGCTGGGATTTCCCTGGTGGGATAAGCCTGCTCAGCCATGTTTGGCCTCACGGTTTCCCTATGGAGAAGCCATCAGCCATGACCGCCTGAAACAGGTTGGTCGTGCGGAAGCTTGGTTGATCGAACGGGGCTTCTCTCGTGTGAGAGTTCGATCCCAGGGCCTGTCGGCCAGAATTGAGGTTCCTCAGGAGCGGCTTGCCGAACTACTTGCTCCTGAGCTCAGAGACTCATTGGTTCGAGTCATGCTCGAACTTGGCTTCACCAGTGTGAGCCTCGATTTGGAAGGGTTGGTGAGTGGAAAACTCAACCGGGTCATACCCGGTTGAGAGCTGGTTAGCCGGCATGGCCACATGGTGTTCGTTCTGCTTCAGCCACGGCCGAGGGTGTTTCACGCAGAAAGCTGCGCATGGCATGGCTGGCTGCCCCCAGCTGTTGCCTGAGGTGTTCACAGGCTGATTCGGGCATGGTGTGGTCTCCGCAGGTGAACACATCCACTGCTGCATATCCGTTTTCAGGCCAGGTGTGAATGGAGATATGGGACTCAGCAAGAAGGGCGAGTCCGGTCACACCCTGAGGTTCGAATCGGTGGGTGGTGAGGTTGAGAAGGGTGGCACCAGCACGTTTCGCTGCCATCGTGATGGTGGCCCTCAGAAAGGCTTCGTCGTTGAGCTTGCGCTGATCGCAGCCGTAGAGCTCAAGGATGCAATGTTTTCCCACCATGTCAGTCGCACTCGTCTGACTGGGGCTTGGGGGTGAAATGGTCAAAGCGTCGTCCCATCCCGGGTTGGGATGCAGGCAGGACAGGGTCTGCTCCATCAGGGCATCAAAGAAAAGGGCCCCAGACCCTAGCTTTTTCTCATCCCGTTTCTCAAGTGATCGGCGTTGAGAATCTGCGAATGCTGCCGCCATTGGCCTTCAAAGGCATCCAGGTGCGTTGCGCTCACTAGGCATTGATGGGAATCACCCACGGCTTCCAGCAGAGTGAGCTGGCGGCTTGGATCGAGTTCCGCCAGCACGTCATCCAGCAGCAGCAGAGGCGGATGACCACAGAGTTCTCCGACCAATTCCAATTCCGCCAGCTTCAGTGCCAGCACCACGGTGCGCTGCTGACCAGCAGAGCCGAAGCGGCGAGCTGCAGTGCCATTGAGCATCAGGTCGATTTCGTCGCGATGGGGTCCCACCCTGCAGCTACCGAGTCTTTCCTCTTCCGGTCGCTGACGTTGTAATTGCTCCTCGATTGATAGCCTCCAGGCTTCCTCGGCCTCCTCCCCTTCCAACATGCTTCCAGGCGTGTAGCGCAGTTCCAGTTGTTCATGGCCCTGGCTGAGACGTTGCTGCCAGGCGGCGGCGAGGGGCTCCAGTCGTGCCAATGCACGGCGGCGGCGGCGATGAATGCGTGTGCACACCAGTGCCATCTGGGTGTCGAAGCTGTCCAGCAGCACGTTCCGTTCCAGCGACGTGCCGAGGCCACCCCGTCTCCAAAATTGACTGCGTTGTCGCAATAGTCGGTTGTAGCGACCAATGAGGTCGCTATAGACAGGTTCGAGCTGCAACACGACCCGATCGAGCCACTGACGCCTCAGTGCTGGCTCGCCACGCACTAAATGCAGATCGAGCGCACTGAACCCCACGCAGCGCAGGGGCCCGATCAGATCCATTTGACGCTGCAGCACCTTGCCGTTGCGTCGTGCCTGTCGTCCTCCTCTGCGACGCAGTTCGAGCTCCACCAGATCCTCGTCAACGCAGGTGGCTCTGAGCAGAGCGCGGGAGGCATCCCAGTGAATTAGATCCGCATCCTGGCTGGATCGATGGGAGCGAAGGCTGCCCAGCAGTTCTACCGATTCGAGCAGGTTGGATTTACCGACACCGTTGCTGCCGATCACCAGTAGACGGGGCGCATCAATTACCAGCTGCAGATTGCAGTGGTTGCGGAACTCCTGCAGTTCGAGCCGGAGAAGCCGAATCGGTCCGGGTGCGGTGTGTGGTTAAGGTAACTGGAGCGCGGTTGTTCTCCCAGCCGCCGCGTGGGCATGTAGCTCAGTTGGATAGAGCATCAGATTCCGGTTCTGAGGGTCGGGGGTTCGAGTCCCTCCATGCTCGTGTACAGAATGGTTGACCGGTCATCGAAGCCGCAGACCCATCGCTCTGATCCCGCCTGGATCAAGAATGAATCCGCGTGATTTGAGAGCATCCATGGCCTGGGCAGGTGCCGCAATCGAAATGCTGCATCCAGGAAGGTCTCTGCGTAGACAGGCAAGTGAACGCTGAACCAGCACCGCCAGCAATCTGGATTGATCAGGTCCTGAAGCGGCCGCCAGATTCCAGAGATTGGCATTGAGCGCCTGATCAGTGGTGGCTCTGACGAAGCCCACAAGCCGTTGCTCCTCACTATCGAGGATGCTCAGGTGCCAGATGCTGCGTTGCAGTGCGAGCGGCCACCGTTCCACAGGGTGGGGTTGATCGCCGCAGTCTTCCAGCAGGGCATTGATGCTGGCTCCATCAGGAACGAACTCCATGCTCGCGCTGTAGCGCTCCGGCAGCCGTGGAACGGCGGCCTGTTGGCGAAAGGGAAGCAGTGCCACTCAACCGGTGTTACGCATGCCGGCGGCGATGCCGTTGATGGTGAGCAGGGCTCCGCGCAGAAGCTCGCTGCGGCTGTAGGTCCGACCGTCGCCATCGCTCGGAAACTCGCTCATGGGGGGCTGACGGTTCTGATCACGCAGACGTTTGAGCAGCGCAACTTGCAAGAAACCCAGTGGGACGATCGTGCGGTTACGCAGGTTCACCGAAAGCTGCAGTGCAGGGTCTGCATCCAGCAGCCTTTCCTGTCTGGTGATCTCCAGAACCAGGCCGCGGGTGAGTGTGTATTCATCAGCGATCGTTGTGTAGATCCGCTCAAAGGCATCGCGATGGCTTGAACTGCCAAGGCTGGTCACGTAGTGACGGGCCAGATCGAGATCGACTTTGGAGAGTGTCATCTCCACTTTGGAAATCAGCATCCGGAAGAAAGGCCAGCGCTGGTGAAGGGTGCGCAGCAACGTCATCTGCTCTGGGTCGGCTTGGAGTTCTTCGCTGAGAGCTGTACCCACCCCGAACCAGCTGGGGAGCAGGAATCGGCTTTGGGTCCAGCCGAATACCCAGGGGATCGCACGAAGGCTGGACAGATCCCTGGCTCCGGATTTGCGCCGTGCCGGACGGCTGGAGATCTGCAGTTTGCTGATTTCTTCAATCGGAGTTACCTGCTCGAAGAAGGCCACCAGGTCGGGATTGTCATGCACCAGGGCCCTGTAGTGGCGGCGTGAGCATTTCGCTAGTCGAGCCATCAGCTCGTTCCAGCTCGGGGTGGCGTCCAGCTGATTGGTCACAAGGCTGTTCTGGACCACTGCCGTGGTGACCGTTTCCAGGTTGTAGAGAGCTAGCTCAGGCAGGCTGTACTTGGAAGCCAGCACTTCGCCCTGCTCGGTGATCTTGATGCGTCCTTGGAGCGTGCCGCTCGGTTGGGCCAGGATTGCCTGGTACGCAGGGCCACCGCCTCTGCCGACGGAACCTCCACGGCCATGGAACAAACGAAGCACAACTCCATTGCTTGCCGCCAGATCCTGCAGTGCAATCTGGGCCTTGTGAATTTCCCAGTTGCTGGACAGGAAGCCTGAATCCTTGTTGCTGTCGGAGTAACCGAGCATCAGTTCCTGGAGAGGCAGCCCCTGGCTGCCGACGCGAGGCAGGAGGTTTCTGTAGAGCGTTGTATGGAACAGCTCTCCCATCACGTCGGGGGCGCGTTGCAGATCTTCCACCGTTTCGAACAGAGGAACCACCAGCAGATCGGCATGGCCGGAGGAGGGATCCACGAGGCCGGCTTCCTTGGCCAGGAGCAGCACCTCCAGCAGGTCGGAAACGCTGTGACTCATGGAAATCACATAGGTGCGACAGATTCGGCTGCCGAACTCGTCCTGAAGCCGATGCAGCATTCGGAACACATCCACCGTTTCCGCTGTATTGGCTGACCAATCCACGGCAGGAGGAATCAGTGGGCGGCGTGTCTGCAGTTCTTGCAGCAACCAGTGCACGCGTTCCTGCTCATTCAGATCTCCATAGGCGTGATCTGGATTGAGATATCGGCTGAGTTCATCCAGTGCGTCACTGTGACGTGTGCTCTCCTGACGAATATCGAGACCCGCAAGCGAGAAGCCATAGATGTGGACCTGAGTAAGCAGGGTGTCGAGGGGCTCGCAGCTGAGATCAGTGCTGACCAGGCTTGTTCGGATCAGCTCAAGATCACTGCGGAATTCCGCCACAGACCCGTAATGCAGGGCTTCGCTTGGTTGACTCTCAGGGGTAAACGGCTGGGGACTCTCAGCCGGAGCCCGCCATCCGGCATCCGCCAGCTGATCGTTTCTCAGCTTTGTGAGACGTAACCGTTCAAGCATGAAGCTCATCTTCAGCCGGTAGGGCTCGAGGCGATAGCGGGTGGCTCGCTCCTCGTAGACCTCCGGGAAGCGGAATCGATCCATTTCCAGTGATTCCAGCAGGGAAGCACTCACCTGACTCCATTGCATCGAGATGCTGAGCTGGTCGCGCAGGCTCTGGACGGCACTGATGTACCGGTCCAGCATCAACTGACGCTGATAACAGGCTGTCCGCCAGGTGATGTCTGTGGTGACAGAGGGATTTCCGTCGCGATCAGACCCGACCCAGGAGCCGAAGGTGCAAAACGATGGTGGTGGCAGCTGCACATCGGGATAACTGTTGGAGAGTGCGTTAGTCAGGCGGCGACGCAGCTGCGGCATCGCGTCGAACAGAACCTGCTGGAAATAGTGCAGGGCGTAATCGACCTCATCGAGTACAGATGGTTTGAATTGGTGTAATTCATCCGTGCGCCACCAAAGGCGGATTTCCTCTTCAAGCTGAAGACGGATGCTGTCCGCCTCACGTGGACTGGCTTCTGATGCCGTTTCCAGTTGTTGCAAGAGGCTGGCAACGCGCCGCTGTTTGTGCCTCACCGTGTGACGCACAATTTCCGTGGGATGGGCTGTGAAGACCAGTCGGATGTCAAGTTCTTGAAGCAGAGTCTCCAGCTGCGCGGGAGGCACGTTTAGTCGGCGCAGGCGCTCAAATAATTCACTGAATGTGGCGGGTTCTGTTTGGGTTGCCAGCGGTGGAGTGAAGGGATCGATCTGCTCAACCAGTTCCTCTGAGCGGACGATGCTTTCGAGATAGCTGTCCTCCTCAATGCGCTGCTCGAGGATGTTGACAAGCTGGAAATACAGAGAGAAGGCTCTGGCGGCTGCGATGGCTTCCGACAGGTCCATGTCTCTGATCAGCAAGACCACGGAATCCGAGCTAGCGGCAGTGGGTTCGGGTAATGCCGGATTACTGAGCTGCTTCATGCGCAGCAGGCGTTCAGCCTGTTCGGCGGGGCATTCGCTGCGCAGCACGGTCTGCCAAAGATCCTCTACCAAAGCCAGGCGCTGCTGCAGCAGATGGCCATTTCCGGATGATTCCTGCACCGCAGCCCTGGGCTGATCGCTCGCAGGAATCATTGCGGGGGAGGAGGACATTGAAAGCGTGTCGGGATCTGGAGTCCTCATGATCATCCCAAAGTGCGTTCGGCCGGCGTGCAAACCCCACGCATCTCTTCCTCTTGCATGGATGTAATGCTCTTGCGAAGCACCGCTTCGACGCTTTCGCCAGCGTCAATGTCCTGCAGCCATCGCATGGCCTGATTGCCATCTTCCAAGACGGCTGCCAGTGGATCGAGTTGCTGCTTAAGTCCAAGCTCTTGAGCCAGCGGCGTTACGCAGTCAATCAGCTGTTCAAGCCAGTCTCTGCAGGAGCGTTCGCGTCCGTCGAGCCAGTTGTGCAGCGTGGCCTCAAGGCTGGATCGGGCCGCGGCCCGATCGTTGCTCATGCTGAGTTCTTCCAGTTGCTGAAGATTGAGTGCGCTGCTCTGTAGTGGGTCATACTTCTTGGGCTCTCTTAGGACCTGCTGCACCCGCAGTTCTAGAAGAGCGGTCACCGCAATCAGGACCTCGGGGTCGGTGATCAAATCGCAGATGCGCAGCTCGAGACGATTGAGTCGGTGGGGACGGTCCGGTCCGTTCGGTCGCACGGAAGTCCAGAGGTGACGGACGTTGTGCATGGAACCGTCCTGGATCTGTTGATTGGTCCAGGAGATGAAGTGTTGGTGGTCTAGGAAGAGAGGAACGCGGGCCGGCGTGAGCGGGAACTGGAGCCAGCGTTGGGAATGCGCTCCGGTGATGCGGCCGTTCAGGAAGGGTGAGCTGGCACTCAGAGACAGCAACAGAGCTGCTTCGCAGCGCACAAGACGTAAAGCAGCGAACAGTTCGGCTGGATTGGCGATCCCCAGATTGATGTGGATGCTTGCTGTCACTACTGCCGTGCCGTAAGTGGCTTCGATCAGAGAGTGATAAGGGTTCTCAGGGTCTGAGCGCTCAAAACGGTCGGTGTCGCCGAGGCTGAGGGTGCTGCCTGGAAGCAGGGTGAGACCCTGCGCCATCAGCCAGCGACGGAGCTGGCGACGAGGGGACAGCAAGGCTTCTGAAATCCCGTCGTAATCTGCAAGCGGATCGGTCACATATTCGAGATTGCGGTGATCCGGTTCCGTGACGAAGCCCTTGAGTTCCCGCATGGCACGGGCTGCGATGCCGACATTGCGGCCATCGGCACGGCCGGTGAACAGTTCGACTTCAAAGCCTTTAAGCAACCTGTTAAGGGTCATGCCCCGACGTCCTCGAGACAGGCCAGCGCTGTGAGCATTCCGCGCGCTTTGTTGAGTGTTTCCTGGAACTCTGCCTCTGGCTGGGAGTCGGCCACGATCCCCGCGCCGGCCTGCACCTGCAGGGTCCAGCCGCCATCGGGTCGGGGTTTCACCACCATGGTGCGGATGGTGATGGCCGTATTAAGTGCGCCGGCCAGGTCCACCGAGCCGTAGACCCCGGAGTAGGGGCCACGGGCTTCTGGTTCCAGGTCGTGGATGAGCTGCATTGCCCTGATTTTGGGAGCTCCGCTCACAGTCCCTGCCGGGAAGGAGGCCATCAACAGATCCCAGATGTCCTTGCCAGGGGCAAGACGGCCCTCCACTTCGCTCACGATGTGCATCACGTGGGAATAACGCTCGATCACCATCAGCTCGCGTACAGAGACTGAACCAGGAGTGCATACCCGGCCGAGGTCATTGCGACCGAGGTCGACCAGCATCACGTGTTCGGCGCGCTCTTTGGGATCGGCGAGCAGGTCGGCTTCAAAGTTCCTGTCTTCAACAGGATTTCTGCCTCGGGGCCTTGTGCCGGCAATCGGCCGCAGAACCGTGCGGATCCCCCCCTGATCCGGTTCCGCTTTCACCATTACCTCTGGACTGGAGCCGATTAGCTGCCAGTCTCCGAAGTCGAAAAATGCCATGTACGGAGAGGGGTTGATCATCCGCAGGCTGCGATACAGATCCAGCGGTGGGTGGTTGACATCAGCGCTCAGCCGCTGACTTACCACCAGCTGGAAGGCATCACCGGCAGCGATGTGGTCACGTGCCTGATCCACCGCCTGATGGAAATCCTCCCGGGTGCGATTGCTGCGAGTCTCTGGAGTGGCGCCTCTGTCTGGCCTCCAGTTGAGAGGTCGCACGGGCGGCAAGGGGGCTGCCATGCGTTCGCGCAGTGTGTTGATGCGCGCCATCGCGTCTTCCCAGGCTTCTTCAGGGCTTGTGGCTGCATTGCGCTGTCCGCTCAGATCTCCGTAGGCAACTGCGGTGATCAGGCGTTTCACCTGGTCGAAGATCAGAATGCTGTCCATCAACATCCACAATCCATCGGGTGGACCCTCGGCGATCGCGGGGTGAACAGGGACGCTGGGCTCGATCCAGCGGATCAGCTCGTATCCCCAGATTCCATAAAGCTGCCCCAGAGGAGGAAGACCAGGAAGAGTCGCAGGCTTGTAAGGCTCAAGACAGCTTCTCAGGCAATCGAAGGGGTTGCCGTTGAAGGACTCGCTCTCACTGTCTCGCCAGGTGCGCTCTAGCCCATCGCGACCTGCTGACAACGTCCAGAGAGGGTCGCAGGCGACCACGCTCCAGCGGCCAAGTGTCTCCCCGCCTTCAACAGATTCGAGCAGAACACCGGGTGGTCGTTGATCACCGACCTTCAGCCAGGTCGTCAGTGGTGTTTCCAGATCCGCAGGCCAACTGCTGGCCACAGGAATCATGGTTGCGCCTGATTGAGCGGCTTCCAGAAAGGCTTTGCGGTCGGGACTGAGCATGAACGAAGTCGTCGAAACCGACCGCCGACCATCATGCCGCTCAACAGAACAACGCGATGCATCTAAGGGCAGAGGTAATCAGGTGTCGAACGTGTCGCGACCACTGAATTTAATCTTGGCAGGATTGGTGTTTTGGCCGATGCGGCGTGGGTTGTGACCCACCATGGCGCGCCCCTCATTGACTTTCTCGGGGAAGACACCGTCCTTGGGATGGAGGAACTCAGTGTCGCCACCGGGGTAGATCCGGTAGATCTTGTAGTCCTCGATCCGGGGCTTGAATTTGGTACGCAACTGGGTACCCAGTGCCAGGCATTGTTCCTTGCGTGCGAAATACATGATGTTTTCGCCGGTGTTCATCACAGCAGCACCGCCGGTTGGCAGCTCGAAGACCTGATCTGTTTTGCTGCTCCAGGTGATTGCGTATTTCTCTTCTGTTAAGGCGGAATTGAGCAGACCACCTGTGCTTCCGATGTACTGGGGAAGCTGTCCTGTTAAAGGAGTTGATGTCATGGCTGTCCTGAGGAAATCCCCATGCCGATCTGCATGGAAAGTAGCAAATGATTCGGCTTTGATTTGGTGATCCGATCTGGACCTTCACACCCGTCAACAATGATCGGCGATCGGGAAGAACACTGTTAGCCCACGGTCCCGGCGCTGGGTGAGGCGCCCGCCAAGCCGTTCAAGCAATCGACGGGTTGCCGTCTGGCTCAGCTGCAGTCCACCGGTGCTGGTGTTCCAGCTGAGTACGGGCCCAAGGCGTTCCTGGGTCAAGTCGTCGGCGCCTGCTGCTGTGGTGGAGAGCTGATCAGGTGTTCTGGTGAGAATCTGCAGTTTCAGGCGGGCACCGGCAGGCTGAAGGGTCAACTCAAGGCTGCTTCCTGCCGGAAGGCTGCGGCTGCAGCGGTCAATCAGTCCGCCAAGCATCGGCTCCAGTCGACCTGGATCGCTCAGGACAGGGGGAAGTCCACTCTCCAGGTTCAGCTCGAGATGCAATCCACGCCGTTGCAGTTGTTGTTCCCATCCCGGTGCCAGAAGATTCAGCATCGCTCCTAGGTCGGTTCGAGCCAACGCGGATGAGCTATGAGGCTGCCGCTGCAGTTCGGCCGCCTGGAAAATTAGCCCGAACCGATCGATCTGTTCGCTGCATTCGGTATCGATCTGCTGCAGACGACCAAGCACCTGCTCAGGAAGGTCACGCCGACGCAGCAGGGAGCGGATCAAGGTGCGGATGGTGGCCAAGGGTGTGCGCACTTCATGCGTGATGGCCTCCAGAAGCGACAGTTCCCCATCCTCATCCCCGTGATCATGGTCAGACTGTGGAGGAGCTGGTGGAGATTTGGGTCCCTTCGCTGTCTGCAACATGACCGTGGGCGCCATTCCTGCCAGCCGTTCCGCCAGGCTGGGCCAGAAGCGTGTGGCCAGATCGCTGCTGCTCTGCAAAGGGCCGAGTTGTCGAACCGCCTGTTGCAGTTCATCCGCCTGCTCAGGCGCATCCAGGCGCAGACGCTGTTCAACCAGTGTCAGAGCCTGGCCAAGAATGTCGGGTTCGCTGCGCATCAGCAGCTGCCGCCGTCCCTCTTCGCCATGCAGGGCCAGGGCTACCTGGAGCTGGCTCGTGATCACGATTAGCAGTGGATCGTGACTGTCGGACTCTCTCAGGGGTAAGCGTTGGAAGTGCTCGTTGGAAGTGCTCGCCTGGGAAGGGGTTTTTCTCGCATTCGCGCGATCCGGCGGCAGGAGGGTTGACCGCTCTGCGGCACTCAGCACATCAAGAGCCTCAGGTGCCCAGACCCAGCCCTGAAAGCGCTGGAGCAGATCAGGGGCATAGAGAGCCGGAAGGGGGGCAGCTAGCCAAATGCCTGCGGCGGAGTTGTCTTGGATGTCCAGCAGATCTTGCAGCACTTCCAATCCCCCCCACCACAGTCGCCTGGCATTGGCATCGCTGGCCTGGCCGGGGGGAACTCCCGTCGCCATGCAGGCCTGAATTGACTGCAGCAGTGGTGTGGAGTCCTTCAACGGATCAGAGCTCGTCTCGATCGCCTGGCCACGGATAGGCAGAGGCCCAGGGCAATGAAATTCACAACCATGGCGCTGCGTCCGTAGCTCATGAAGGGCAGTGGAATTCCAGTCACAGGCCCAAGGCCGATGGTCATGAAGATGTTCACCACAACCTGGAACATCAACATCGTGGCGACGCCGATCACTACAAGCGATTCGAAGTCAGTGCGAGCTTTCCCGGCCACCTGAAGCATGCGCCCCATCAGTAGTGCAAAGCCGACCACAACCAGAATTGTGCCTACGAATCCCAACTCTTCCCCCAGCGCGCTGAAGATGAAATCCGTGTGCTGCTCAGGGATGAAGCGCAGCTTGGTGAGTTGTCCCTGCAGCAGGCCAGTACCGAACAGTCCACCGGAACCAATCCCCACAGTGCTCTGCAGGAGGTGATAGCCACCACCCAAGGGGTCCTTGGTGGGGTCGAGAAACAGCACGAGTCGATCGCGCTGATAATCCTGCAGGCCGTTTTCCCACAGCCAGGGAGTGACCAGTGCAGCGGCGCTCTGCACCGCCAAGACCAATGCCAGAGCCACTTTTTTCCAGGGAAGGGATCGGTAGGCGATGCCCAGGGTGAGTGGGATCCAGGCGGTGAGTCCCCAGGGGAACAGGCCAGCGAGTAGAGCCGTGATCAAGGGGGAGAGCAGTAGAACCAGCCACTCGAAAGGCATCCCCGACCAATAGAGCATTGTTAATAGCAGCGCCCCGAATACCAGCGATGTGCCCAGGTCGGGCTGGATGAACACCAGCAGCCAGGGGAGTGAAATCACGCCCAGTGGCCTGAGAAGATCCACCGGACGTTCAACAGGGTGTCGATCCAACACGGCTGCCAGCAACAGGATGGCCGCCAACTTCGCGAATTCGGAGGGTTGGACATGCACGCCTCCAATGCTGATCCAGCGTTGGGCACCCAGCGCTGTCGTGCCAATCATTCGAACGGCGATAAGGCTGACCACTGTGAGTCCGTAGATAGGGATCAGCAGGGGCCGGAGTCGCAGTAATGACAGCCGTGCCAGCAGCAATGCGATTCCCACACCAACACCGGCAGTAATCCAGTGGTGATACCAATCGGCGTAATCCGCCTGACGCTGTGTGCTGGCAATCAGAATTCCAGCTACGGCGACCATGGCCAGGGGAATACCCCAGAGAATCCAGTCCCGCTCGCGACCACGACCCCGCCGTTTGCCATGCCTTCTGAATAGGGGTTGTCCGCTGAGGCCGACTCCGGAAACCATGATCAGGCTTCGCTGGTCACCATCGGTGAGAGACGATCAGCAAGCGCCAGAAATGTTTTGGCGCTGACCGAGTCGGGCTTGGACAGCGTGATCGGTCTGCCCTGATCACCGCCTTCCTGGACAGGCATCTCCATGGGGACTTGGGCCAAAAGTGGGACGTCGAAGGCATTGGCGAGAGTCTGGCCACCGCCTGAGCCGAACAAGGCATATCGCCGATCGGGCTGGTCGGGAGGAATGAACGCGCTCATGTTTTCGACCACACCAAGCACTGGGATGTTCATCTGGCGGAACATGGCTAGTCCGCGTCGCGCATCTTGAAGGGCCACCTGCTGGGGGGTGGTCACGATCACAACGCCAGTCATGGGAACGGCCTGGGCTAACGACAATTGCGCATCACCGGTGCCCGGAGGTAGGTCAACCACCAAGACATCACGCTCTCCCCACTGCACTTGATAGAGAAACTGGCGAATGATCCCGTTGAGCATCGGCCCGCGCCAGATCACGGGCTGGTTCTCTTCAATCAGCAGACCCATGGACACCATCGCAACGCCGCAGGTCTCGATCGGCTGCATGCACTGGTTGTCTCCGCTGCCGCTCACCTCGGGTGTGCGGTCAGCCACACCGAGCATGGTTGGGGCGTTGGGGCCATAGATATCGGCATCCAGAAGACCTACCTTCAAACCGCGCACGGCCAACGAACAGGCCAGATTCACCGCCACCGTGCTTTTGCCGACGCCACCCTTGCCGCTGCTGACAGCGATCACGTGGCGGACGCCAGGAATCGACTGTCGTTCGGCGACCTGGCCGTGGCCTGCCTGTCCGATTCCTCCTTGGGAGGGTGGTTGACCTAGTTCAATCTGGACATCATCGATGCCCTCCAGTTGCAGGAGTCGTTGCCTTGCACCATTAACAATCTGATCACGCTGGTTCTGGGCGAATCCAGGCAGGTTCAGCCGGATCACTGCCCGTGGAGGGGCCACCCGCACCTGGTCGAGCCAACCGAGGTCCAACAGAGAACGGTCACTGCCCGCATCGCGGAGGTCGCTGAGCGCCTGAGTGGCCTGTTCCGCAGTGGTCATGCGTCCCATTCGTTGGCTGGATCCTAGGGGCGCTTTTCCATGACAGTCCTTCACACGAACTTGTCGGAGACGGTGCTGGGCTGAAATGGTCGAGAGTTCACCGACACTGTCGACCATGGTCCGTTCCCTGCTCAAGCGTCTCAAGGGCCGGATGCTCGGGGCAGTGCCCTCGTCGCCTGCGGCTATCTCCGGAGATCGTCCTCCTGCCGACTCTCGGGAGCGTGCCCGTGCGCTGGTGATGGGTCTTCAGGATGAGATCTGCTCAGGCCTGGAGAAGATCGATGGTGTGGGAAGGTTCCAGGAGGAGAGCTGGGATCGGCCTGAAGGAGGAGGTGGCCGTTCCCGTGTGATGCGTGAAGGCCGCATCTTCGAGCAAGGGGGAGTGAACTTCTCCGAGGTGCACGGCAAGGAATTGCCACCTTCAATCCTCAAACAGCGGCCCGAGGCCAAAGGGCATCCGTGGTTTGCCACCGGTACTTCCATGGTTCTGCATCCCAGAAATCCATTTGTTCCTACGGTGCATCTCAACTACCGCTACTTCGAGGCTGGACCGGTCTGGTGGTTCGGAGGTGGTGCTGATCTCACGCCTTACTACCCCTTTCTTGAGGATGCCCGACATTTTCATCGCAGCCATCAACAGGCCTGCGATTCAGTCGATGAGCGTCTTTACCAGGTGTTCAAGCCCTGGTGTGATGAGTACTTCTTCTTGAAGCATCGCCAAGAGACGAGGGGGATCGGCGGCATTTTTTACGACTACCAGGATGGTTCTGGTCGTCTTTACCGTGGCCAGGACCCAGAGGGCCCAGCTGCTCGCAAAGCGGCTGAGATCGGTTCAGTCAATCTCTCCTGGGAACAGCTGCATGATTTGGCGAAGGCCAACGGAACAGCCTTCCTTCCCGCCTATACGCCGATTGTCGACAAGCGCAATGGTCTCTCCTACGGAGACCGTGAGCGTCAGTTTCAGCTGTACCGACGTGGCAGATATGTGGAATTCAACCTTGTCTGGGATCGCGGAACGATCTTCGGATTGCAGACCAATGGCCGCACCGAATCGATCCTGATGTCTCTGCCACCTTTGGCCCGCTGGGAATATGGCTATCAGGCGGAGGAGGGGTCTCGCGAAGCTCTTCTCACGGATTTGTTCACCCGTCCTCAGCATTGGTTCGACGATCCGTCTCTTGAGGAGCGTTGTCGTCCGCATCAGGCGGTGAACTGAGCCATTGGTTTGCTGAGGTTCTCCCGATGCCCATTTCGATGGCATCAACGATCCGAAGGGCCAGTGCTGCGACGACCGCATTGCGGCTTTGCGGATCCCGCAGCTTCCGCTCCAGCTGTCCCTCTAGTTTGCCGATCTCGAGAATGCTGATGCCTCGTCTGGGGGCTCCAAGGCCGCCGCGGAAGCTAATGGGATAGCGCCCGAAATTGAGGGCCAAGCTCTCGTCAATCCTCGTCGCTGGACTGCGCACGTTGGGGATCAGGCCTGAGCCGACGCCGTGGTTGCCGTAGGCATCGAAATGGATCTCCAGGGCGTAGCCACCTGCATCGTGATGGCGTCGCCCCACCGACCAGTTGGTGCGTGGATCTTCTTCATTCGGAATGGTGAGTTGATCCGGTTCATAGGAAAGGATCTTGAGTCCGCGGGCCTGCCCTGTTTTCACGACTGCATCACGAACGCGCCGATTCCAGAACAGTTCATCGCGCATGCGCGGATCCATGGGGCGGGCTCCTCCACGGTCAACGGCGGCTCCCGCGGTCCCGGCTCCTTCGATTCCCTGGGAGTCGGCATGCCCTGCAAGAACCAGAATCTCCATGGCCTCTGAGGGTGTTGTTGTGCCGGTCCAGCTGGCTGGCAACGCAACCCTGACTCCGGTGAGAGGGTCTTCCTCCTGCGGATGTGGTGCTTTGGCGGCGGTTGCGATCACCATCGACAAGATCAGTCCTGCAACCACCAATGCTGGAGTCAGGACCAGCCGTAGCGGAATCACGTCAGATCGGCGATGTCAGCAGCGCCCCATCGCTAGCCAGTTCCAGCGGATCGGCAAGGGCGAGCTCCAGGGCGATGAGCTCATCGCGATGGGCACGCAGTCGAAGTGTGCTTCCCTCGCCTACGTCGGGTTCGATCAAACGGATTTGAATCTCCTCCACGCGTCTTGCGCGTTGGGTGTAGATCCAACCAGCCAAGGGGCCGAGAGCGGCCATCAGTAGAGGCCACCAGTTGAATGATGGGTTCATCTGTCGGACGACGAGTCCAAGGCTGCCAGCACCGACTGTTCCCAGCAGTGAAAGCAGGATCGCCAGAGGGGCACTGCTGGCCACCTCTCCCCTGTACTCCAACAGGCAGCGATCAACGTCCCCCCCCTGCTGGCTCCAGCCCCGTTGCTTTAACCAGGCGTCGAGGCCGTTCAGTACTTCTAGCGGAGGCCGCGGTGATCGAACCTCAACAACAGTGGTTCGATCCTTGCTGGCAGCACGCAGAAAAAAGACCAGGCCGATCCCTAGCAGCGCAGTGAGCAGCAGAGTGGACGTCTGGGGGGATGGCATCCTCTAGCTACTGCCCGAACAGTGAGTCTGTTCTAAGTGGTCAATGGCTAGGTGGTCAGTGGATCGTGTTCATGAAGCCAGCGGCTCCAGGGTTCCATCAGGCGTTGAGCCTGTCCTCTGGCGTCTTGGTGCAGGTGCAGCATGCGGCGAGGACGACCTCTGCTGGGACAGCGCTTTGTATAGGAATCGAGCATCTCTTGCTGCTCGAGAAAATCGACTGCCTGATGCAGCACCGTTTCAGAGAGCCGCAGCTTGGGGTGATCACTCTGCAGGCGCTGAAGCAGTCCTGAGGGGTAGCTGTCGTTTTGCAGCAGGCAGTCCAGAACCCAGCAGACTGCCAGCTCGAGATCCAGGAAGAGCGGCGGGGGCTGTCGGAAATAGTGTTCGATGTCTGCCAGACAGGAGCGCGTTGGTTTGCGTTGGGTGAGCATGAAAACAAGCTGTCTCGATTTTGTCTAACTCGGTCTCGTTCTGATTTTCAAGCGCTCAGTTAAAACTCGCTTCATCGCTTGCTGAGGTCAGAGTGGGGCTTGGCTGTAGTCCCTTGCTTCCCTTCCATGGCTGAGATCCCCAATGAGCCTTGCGCATTCGCAGTCTTTGACGGAGACATGGATCAGGATTGGTATGACCGCTTCGTGCAGGCGAAGGCCCTCGCGGTCGACACCGAAGCCATGGGGCTGATTCATGGACGTGACCGACTTTGTCTGGTGCAGATCTGCGACGACAGGGATCAGGTTGCCTGCATTCGCGTTGGTCTCGGCCAGACGGAGGCCCCGCGGCTGAAGTCACTGATGGAGGCTCAAGCGATTGAGAAGGTGTTCCATTTCGCCCGGTTTGATGTGGCGGCGCTTGCCACGGGTCTTTCGATCCGAGTCAATCCTGTGTTCTGTACCAAGGTGGGGAGTCGCCTGGCACGTACCTATACCCCCCGGCATGGTCTCAAGGATCTGGTCATGGAACTAGTCGGAGTTGAGCTGGATAAACAGGCCCAGAGCAGTGATTGGGGCAGGGTTGATGAGTTGAGCGACGCCCAGCTGGCCTACGCCGCCAACGACGCCCGTTATCTGCTTCCCGCACGCCGCCAGTTGGAGGTGATGTTGCGGCGAGAGGGGCGCTGGGAGCTAGCGCAGCGTTGCTTCGCATGCGTTCCAGTGATGTCTGATCTGGATCGTTTCCGCTTCGTCAACACCTTCGAGCACTGAGCTCGCCGCTTGATGAGATCAGCAGCTGGCGACTCAGTCTTCGAGCATGAAGTGTTGATCCATGGGCTCAGCCTCCAACAGCGTGTCAAGGTTGCTGCCCGCTGAGCCTTGGCCTTGTTCGGCTTTCGCTGCGTCAAGCAGGCTTGTCGCTACGGCTTTTCGGCTTTCCAGGTCCCGTGCACCGTCCTTTGCTGCTTGCTGGTCGACTCGCCTGCGGGCAGAGGCTTGGCTGATGCTAAGCAGACTCGCCAGTTCCGCGCAAAGCCTCAGATAGTTCCGGTCCTGAATGGCGGCCATGGCGGTGGGAAGGTGATCCTTCGTTCTGAAGTGAAACCCAGTATCAGCGCTCGGGTGCGAGCTGGCCGATCACCTCCCGGGCAATGGCTTCGCTGCCGCCGGCCGGGCCCATCCTCTGGCGCCCCATGCGTCCCATTTCCTGTCGCAGCAGAGGATCGTTAAGAAGCTGGGCAAGACGGCGGCCAAGCTCTTGTTCCGATCGACAGGTGCGGACCGCCCCACCCAGTAGTCGGCTCTGCCTATCGGCAAACCCACGAGTGAACTGTGGACCACGACCTGGCAAGGACAGGGCTGGGATTCCTAGGCCCACCATTTGTTCTGTGGCTGTGCCAGCAGTGGCTACACCCGCTTCTGCCCAAGCCACCCACTGCTGGAATTGTCCTGAACCAATCAGTAGCAGCACCGGGCCATGCACCCAGCATTCCGTTGCTCCGAGGGCGCTGCTTGGAGGAGGGCAGTTGCGGAATCCCAGGCTTCGCAGCACTTCCGTTAGCTCGTGCGGAGGGGGCGTTGAGCCAAGGGCTGCCAGAACGGCAATAGGGACTGGGCTGGGCATCTGAATCAGTCCGCTGATCAGGCGGCGAAAGTTGTGCAAGGCCTCCGGCATTCGGCTGCCGCACAGCAGCAGGATGCGTCGGCATCGCTCCAAACTGGCGGGGGGATCTGATGGAGCAAGGCCATCCATCATTGGGTTGCCGGGGCTGGTGGCGTTGACGCCGTGGCGGCGAAGTCCCCTTGCCGTGAGACGGTCGCGCATGGCAACCAGGCGGCAGCCACGCCGTTTCATCACATGCCATTCCCAGGGATCCCACTCGCTGCCTTTCAGTGCGTGATAGCGATCACTCAGGGCTTGTCCTGGCCCGCTGCTCCAGGTGTAGTCGCTCTTGGGCGTGCCGATGAACCCAAACGGCCGACGGGTGCTCCAGGCCATCAGTAGCGGCAGCAGGTCTCCCACGGCCAGGACTGCAGCAGTGGACTTGCGCTCCTTCTGCAGGCAGATCCATTGCTTCCAGGTGAGGAGCGGCAGACCGGCCATGAGATCCGAGAGGAGAGCACCCAGGCTCTGATTGCTGAATCCTCCGCTGGGAAGTCGTGCTCCTGGGCCGATCTTCTGTATCCAGCCTTTTTCAATTGCGGCCTGAAAGCAGCTGCCCTGGCCGACGAGAGGAAGCACCTTCACGGTCCAGGCAGGTTGCAGTCGGTGCAGCGCTTCGATGATTTGCAGTGCGATCAGATCCTCGCCGTGTCCGTTGCTGACTACCAGCAGAGCAGGGGCGGTCTCGCTGATACGATCCGCCAGTGGAGCGGATTTGCTCCGAGCGGCGGCATGGCCAAGTGGTAAGGCAGAGGATTGCAAATCCTTTATCCCCAGTTCGAATCTGGGTGCCGCCTTCGTTCTCATCACACGGTCTGGATGATCAGAGTTGTGCGTCAGCACTGACCTTCCCTCCTGCCGGTATGTCGGCACGACAGAGAATGCGCCTTTCACGGACGCTGCAGTTTCCCTGGCTCACAGCCCAGGCTTTTGGCAAGCTTTCAGCAATCCCATCGGCGTCATAGCTTGAGACGGACACACTGTTGATCCTGCCTTGCCAGTTGGCCTTTTTCAGTTGGCAATTTCCACGGCTGCACTTCAAAACGGGCGATGTTGATAACTCCGACACCACGAATTTGATCCTTTGGCTGGACCCTGGCTGATCGCCAGATCCAACAAAGCGGATGCTGATGATGGCCGGTGTCCTGCCATCGATCTGAATGAAATGGCAACCTCGCTTTTGTCCATTCTTTGGGAGGAAGCGGCAGTTGCTGCTTTTAGTCTGATAACGACCTGCAAAAGATTCGAGTTGGCTCTGAGCAGCGAGGGGGCAGATCAGACCAAACACCAAAATGCATCCAAGAGCCGCGTGTTGGTGGATGGGCAGGACGCGCATCACTTCAGTAGTCGCTGTCGGCAACACACATCCCGATGCAGCTGATGCCATTGCTGGCGGTGCGACCACAGTGAGAGCAGAGCACGCGCTCTTGTTCAGCGGCGCTGGAATCCTTTGCGGACCGCTCGTTACGCCGATTGTGAGCTGTTTCGTGAGCGGAGAGTGACATCGCATCGACCGTACTGAAGCGATCATGGCGTGCAGCGATCCACGGCGTTGTGACAGGAATTGGATTCGGCACCTGGGCCTGGGGCAACCAGCTGCTCTGGGGCTACCGCCCCGAGAGAGACGATTCAGAGCTGAGGGCAACATTCAGCTCAGCCGTTGCTGCCGGTCTGCAGCTTGTTGATACGGCTGACTCCTACGGCACAGGTCGACTGAATGGTCGGAGTGAAGAGCTTTTGGGCCAGTGTCTTCAAGGACTTGACCCCCTTTCCCGCGCCAACCTTGTTGTGGCCACCAAGCTGGCTCCTTTCCCCTGGCGCCTAGGTCGTCGCGGCCTGCTCAAAGCCTTCCAGGCCAGTAGGCAACGGCTACGGGGTCAGCTCGATCGGGTTCAGCTGCACTGGAGCACGGCCCGATACGCCCCATGGCAGGAGCGACCGCTGCTGGATGGACTCGCTGATCTAGTGGAGCAGGGTGAAGTGCGTGAGCTTGGTGTTTCCAATGTTGGGCCCCAGCGCCTAAAGCTGCTCCATAGTCATCTGGCGCGCCGTGGTGTTCGGCTGGTCAGTGTGCAGGTGCAGCTGTCACTGCTGGCGCCAGAAACGATCAGGCCTGGCGGCATTTTGGACGTGTGCCGCAACATCGGTGTGGAGGTACTGGCCTACAGCCCTTTGGCGCTTGGGGTTCTGGCGCGCCGACCTGGCTGGACACCCAGTGATGCAACGCTGTTGCGTTCGGGTCTGTTTAGGCGGCTGTTGCCGGGGTCTCTGCCTCTGCGTCAGGTGATGGCTGACATGGCACAGGCAAGGGGGGTGAATCAGGTGCAGGTGGCACTGAACTGGTGTCGGGCTCACGGAACCTGCCCGATTCCCGGATTTCGCAGACCCTCTCAGGTTGAGGATGCCAAACAGGCACTCAGATGGAACCTCACTGAGCAGGAGCGCGTTCGGCTCGATCAGCTGAGTCTTGATTGTCCGGTTCGCATGCCGGACAACCCGTTTCAAAGCGCCTGATCACTGGGTTCCGGATCTGGACTCACAACCACCGGCAGGGATGATGCCTGGGGTTGTAGAGAAACCACCTTGAGTGGTGGCTTGATGCTGGGAGAGGGTTCTTCCGCCGACTGCTCGCAGGCCGAGAGTGCCTCCTGAAGCAGGGAATCGAACGTCGCTCCAGGAAGGCGGTGTCGCGCGATCTCCAGGAATGTTCGAGGGAGAGATTCTCCTGCAGCGCGCCGAACAGCGGGATTGTCCCGGCGCTGCTGTTGCTCTTCTTCGATTGCTCTCAGGAAGCGATGAGTGACATCGCGCTTCGTACAGGCCTTGATCAACGTGTCACGGTCACCCTGAACCTGCTCCAACTCGCTGATGCGCCGCTCAAGGCTGACGAGAACTTCCGCAGCTTCTTTGCTGATGTTGGCCAGTTGCCCGTCTGAGAGAAAGGGCATGTCAGCAACAAAGACCTTGCCGTGGTCTTTCAGCGCCAAAAAGGTTGGTCTTGGTCCGCCCTGACGGTGAGCCCCGCTTTTGTCGTATCCAGAACTGATTGGGCGCCTGGGAGGGGTTGGACCCGCCGACGAACGTCGTCGGGTTGTGCGCTGAGGTCTATCAAATGGCATGGCTTACTAGGACGTATGTCACGACGCATTGATCGATTCAAGATCGATCTGTCAGCTGGGAGACTAACGGGGCTGAAAGCCATCAGTGCGCTTTCTCGTCCAGCTGTTGGAGATTGTTGGATGCAGGTCTGTTTCAGGCAGGTAGGCCAAGCACTGGAGAGTTCCCCTTTGTTGCTGAGGTCACGATCTCGCCGATGTCCCATGCCCTGAAGCCCAGCTGCTCACAGTGCTTGTGTGCAGCCTCCAGGGATGTGTCGGGAAGCACGAGGCAGTAGCCAATTCCAAGATTGAAGGTGTGCCAGAGATCGCGTTCCTTGATCTCGCCGTGGGATTGAAGCCAGCTGAACAATTCTGAGCGCGGCCAGCGCTCGGGCTCGACCTTGGCCATCAAGCCGTCTGGCAGGCAGCGAGGAAGGTTCTCGGGAATGCCTCCGCCTGTGATGTGGGCCATGGCGTGAAGCGGAGTGCCTGATTCGATCAACCGTTTCACCAGAGCTGCGTAAAGGTGGGTCGGCTTCAGTAGTGCCTGAATCAGTGGCTGATCATCGGAGCCGAAACGAGTTTCGGCTGACACGTTGTTGGCCTCCAGGATTTTGCGAACCAGGCTGAAGCCATTGCTGTGAACTCCGCTGCTGCTGATCCCAAGGATGCGATCGCCAGCTCGAACTTGGTTGCCGTCAATTACTGCATCCTCATCAACTACAGCGACGCAAAACCCTGCGAGGTCGTAGCGGCCGGGAGGATAAAAACCTGGCATCTCGGCCGTTTCGCCGCCGAGCAGTGCGCAGCCGCTTTGGCGGCATCCAACGGCGATGCCTTCGACCACCGTGGCCATGGCATCAGGACTCAAAGCTCCTGTTGCCATGTAATCGAGAAAAAAGAGGGGTTCAGCGCCGCTGGTGATGACGTCGTTGACGCACATGGCGACCAGGTCGATCCCCACGTTGTGATGCCCGTGATGCTCCTGGGCGAGTTCAAGCTTGGTGCCAACGCCGTCGGTCCCCGACACCAGCAGTGGACGTTTCAGCCCATGAGGTAGCCGGATCATGCCTCCAAAGCCGCCCAGTCCACCGACAACCTCTGGACGGTGAGTCGCTTCGACGCCGGTTTTGATCCGCTGCACGAAAGCTCGTCCAGCTTCCACGTCCACACCGGCGGCTCGGTAGTCCATCAGCAGCTTTCGTTCTGCTCTGATCCTCTCCCTTCATGAGCGGAGTGTTGTGTTCTGCGCTTGTGCCGCTGCAGTCGCCGGTCCTTTGGTGATCAGCGGGGCTTGTGGATTGGATTGCCTGGGCTAATCAGTCGGGCGTCGGAGCTCTCTGCTTGCAGCCCAGTTACCGCACCTCCTCCGGGTAGCTCATGAGCATCTTGCCCCTGGTCCGCATGAACCCTTTCTGGCTAGCAGGAGCCTCCAGACATTTTTACGGTCGTTGCACTTTCGCGCGTTTTGGTCGCGGTTCTCATTGGTCTCTGACGGCCAAAACAAAGGTCTTTCCAGGACCGCCGTTTGACCCACCGTTATGGCTCGCTTTCTTCCTGCCATTGCTGCATTCGCCGGCGTTTCCCTGGCAAGTCTGGCTCTCTATCCAGTGCTGGCCAGAGACCTCGATGGCTTTGAGATCACTGACCCGCTGGACTTAGTGCTGCCTTCGGAGCCGGTTTCCGCTGTCGAGCTTGCTGAGCCATCGATCGAAGCTCCGATTGATCCTGTGAAAGCTGCCCCCTTAACAGCCATCGCCGAGCCTGAGCCAGTGGCGATACCAGCTCCCCCGGAGCCACCCAAGCCTGTTGTTCCGCTTGTGATCTCCACACATTCCGGCGAAGCCAGTTGGTATGGCCCTGGTTTTTACGGCAATCGCACAGCGAGCGGAGAGGTGTTCCGACCAGGAACGATGACTGCTGCTCACCGCACATTGCCCTTCGGGACACGTGTGCGTGTGACGAACCTTTGGAATGGTCGAAAAGCAGTGGTTCGCATCAATGATCGTGGTCCATTCGCTGGGGACAGGGTGATTGATCTGGCTCATGGTGCTGCAAGTGAACTGGGATTGACGAGTAGTGGCATTGCCCAGGTTCGTCTTGAGGTGCTTCGCTGAGTCTTCGCGTTCTCCGAACTCGCTTCGAACTCAGTGTCTGGCGTGCATCACGGCCTGGGCCGATTGATTTCGTGCCCACCATGGGGGGGCTGCATCAAGGTCATGCTCAGCTGATTCGGCGCGCGGTTGCTGGTTGCCCTGAGCAGGGATCAGTTTTGGTGAGTGTGTATATCAATCCTCTGCAATTCGGAGAGGGAGAGGATTTTGATCGTTACCCCCGATCCTTTGAAGCAGACTGTCTGTTGGTACAGCAGGCTGGTGCAACAGCGATCTGGTGTCCGGATGAGCGCCAGATTTATCCCGAAGGAGCCCTGTCGGGTTGGAGGCTTCAAGCGCCGTCAGCCTTGCAGTCGGGTTTATGCGGTCCCTGGAGACCAGGCCATTTCGATGGAGTAGCCACTGTGGTCAGCCGCTTGCTGGCACTCGTCCAGCCAAGGCAGCTCTGGTTGGGTGAGAAGGATTGGCAGCAACTCACGATCGTGCGCAGGATGGTGACCGATTTGGGGTTTTCGGTTCGGGTCAGGGGATGTGCAACCGTGCGTGAACCTGATGGTTTAGCTGCCAGTTCGCGCAATCTTTATCTGGTTCCATCGGAACGATTGAGTGCGGTGTCGATTGGAGCCGCCCTCCGTGATGCGGCGACGCAGCTTCAGAACAGGCTGGCGAGCCAAAATGATGTTCTGATCCAACTCAGACGGCAGCTCGAAAATGCTGGGCTTGAGGTGGAGTATGTAGAGGTCGTGGATCCATCCACGCTGCAGCCTGCAGAAGAATTGCAGTCTCTGCGCCTTCTGGCTGCGGCGGTCTGCTCCGGTTCCACACGCTTGATCGATCACATTTTCGTCATGACCCGTTCTCCCATCGTTGCCATCGACGGCCCCGCAGGTGCTGGCAAGAGCACGGTCACCCGGGCCTTCGCTGAGCGGATGGGTTTGCTTTATCTCGACACCGGCGCCATGTATCGGGCCGTGACCTTGTGGGTCCAAGAGCATGGGGCCGACCCTGCCAGTGCCGAAGCCGTCGAGCGGCTTCTGGAAGGTTTGGAGGTCGATCTCTCACCGTTGCGAAGCGGAGTACAGACCGTTTGTGTGAACGGCAGGGACGTCACGGAGGCGATCCGTGATCCCAAGGTCACCGCTGCGGTGTCGTTGGTGGCTGCACATGCCTGCGTGCGAGCTCTGTTGACACGGCAGCAGCAGCGACTCGGCGAGAAGGGTGGATTGGTGGCAGAAGGACGCGATATCGGAACAGCTGTGTTCCCGGACGCGGAGCTCAAGGTCTTTCTGACTGCGACTGCTGAGGAACGGGCTCGTCGCCGCGCCAAGGATCTACAGAAACGCGGTCATTCCGTGCCTGCGCTCAGTGAACTCGAAGCACAGATTGTTGAGCGAGACCGGCTCGATAGCACTAGGGCCATTGCCCCTCTGGTGCAGGCGCAGGATGCCATGGAGCTGATCACCGACGGGATGGGGATCGAGGCCGTGATTGACGCACTCGAGGATCTGTTCCGCGGACGGGTGGCTGAAGAGGTTTGGCCTACTCCAGAGCGCTGATCGCTGCTCAGGGATGGATGGTTGCTTCTTGATCGTGTTCGCTCAATTCATCGAGCATCGCCGCGCAGGCATCTTCCAGTAGATCCAGCACATGATCGAAGCCGGCGTCTCCTCCGTAATAAGGGTCAGGAACTTCGCTGTCGCTATAGCGGTCGCCGAAGCTGAGCATCGGCCGGATCTGGGCGGTGGCCTTGGTCCCTGCTTCACGGGCTAGGCCGCTGACAGCCCCGAAGTTGTCGTCGTCCATGGTCAGCACTAGATCGAACTCTTCCAGGTCATTGAGTTCGATCTGACGTGCCCGGCTTGGTAGATGAATGCCACGCCGCTTGGCCGCAGCCTGCATCCGACGGTCCGCAGGATTCCCCACATGCCAGCTGCCGGTGCCGGCGGAGTCCACCACGAATCGGTCGTTTAATCCTCGTTCGTTCAGAAGATGCAGGAACACCCCCTCCGCAGCGGGCGATCGGCAGATGTTGCCGAGACAGACAAAAAGTATTTTCACAGTTTTTAAGGAGTAGTTTTAGGCCTTTTTATGACCCTTGATTGAGGCGCAAATTAGTGGCTTGGAAGGTTTGAAGGATTTAAAAAACATTGGGTATAGATCTTTCGGATAAGGCAATATCGATCCGTTTCGAAATCACCGGGTCATCCTCTTTTGCTTTTGATTCAAGCAGAAGGGCTCTCGCGCTGCTGTTGCCGATTCCTTCCAATGCTATGCAAGCGCTGTAGCGCAACCCCCAGTCGTCAGGGTTTTCCAATGTCCAGCGCAGTTTATCCATTGTGATGTCAAGAAATTGATGATCAGCTTGCTGAACCCAATCAATGTCTCCAAGTGCGCAGGCTGCCACGCGTCGTATGTTGCCCTGGCAGTGATTGCCGATCTCGACTCCAATAGCATCGACGAATGCTGGAACATAATAACTATGTTTTAACTTTGCCATGGCTTTGATAAGGCCCATTTTTATGTCTTGATCTGATTCTGAAAAGTACAGATTGTGCAGATCTCCTTTGATGCTTTCTGAGCTGTTAACAAGCAGCTTGATGCCTTGTTCCCGTTCCATCAACGACGGCGACCCGAGCCTCTTAAAGGCATTGGAGAGTAATTCTGCTGTTGAACTGAGTGGCTGTTCGGGATTGGTGGATTTTTGAACTTCTTGGCTGATGAGCAAATTGCCCGCAAAATTTTCTCTTGTTAATTCATCAAGCGTTCTGAACAGAGAATCATGCACCTCTTCATTCTGTGCCTCTTGGTTGTTTTCTCTCTTGGTTGACTTGAGCAATGAATCGCTCAGGATTGCCCTGATGGCATACATCTTGACGTTATTGGGGATGTTGGCTCCGAGGATCGGTTTGGCTGCTGCGAGCGTTCCGATGCGGGCAAGATCGAATGCGGCTGATTGTCTGATAAAGCGATTGTCGTGATTGAGGAGTAAAACGATTTGGTCAAGATAGTTTTTGTCGCCTGTGCAGCAAAAGAAGAAAGATGCGGCTGAGCTCACCACTCTTTCGGAGTCTGACTGGAGGAAGGGCTTGATTTTTTCAGAAACCTGCCAGATTCCGAGTGAAGCCAGTGCTTCAATTAGAGCTTCTATGGGCTTGTTGTGAATATCTTTGTCGAGGTAGTTGATGAGTGAGTTGGAGCATTGATCGCTTTTGATTTCGATCAATGCTCTCAATGTTGCTTCGTGTAGTTGAACATCATCGGTTTCCAGCGTTTCAAGAAGTGCGTGGACGCAGCTTGCATCTCGGATCATCCCCAGGGATCGTGCTGCTTGCCGTCTCAGGGGGTATCCGCCGGCAGATGTGACCTCCCTTTCATCCTTCAGGCACTCAACCAGCTTGGGTACTGCTTCGAAAGCTCTGTGTTTGCCAAGCCACCAGGCCCCGTGATAACGCACACCTGGATCCTCATGGTCGAGACCTTCCAGAGCTGTTTTGGCTGAATAGATGGCAATCAAGTGTGAATAGTTTCAGGAAAGGAACAGGTACGACAGTTTAAAAGGGAGCCCATGGCCTCGGTGGGCTTGCTTGCATGCTGCAATGGCGTCTAAAAGTGCAGCCATGCAGGAATCACTTAATGCCAATCTGCACGCCAACACGCTGATTTTTTGAATCGGTATTCCCCCGCAATGGCTCCCCATCGCCGCTCACTCGTTTCTATGTCATAGCCGCGATCTAGTGTCGACAATGCTTCTTCCTGCAGGTGAAAGGAGCTGACTAACAGTGTGTCTCTGCCATCTCTGTGAACGATGCAGCGGCAACCCTCTTCTAGCTCGCCATGGTATCCGTCTTCTTTTGCTGTGACCTGGTAGTGGCATTGATCTAGGCAGATTAAGTCTTTTTCGCTGATCTCCTGACGCCGAGTTCGGTCAAATGTTGCTGACGCAAAGTGTTGTGGCTCTCGGAACTTATGATTCCAAAGTTTGATAATTCCCGATTCGAGCTTCTCTGCCTTGATAACCCTAAGTCGGTAAGGGCTTTTGGGGTTTATGGCGTAGCTTTGTTCAATCAATATTGATCCTGGTTGAAGATGTTCGATTGGGCGATAGCGAATAAAGATATGAGCAAAAAATGGTGGATTGTCGAGTGCTTGTTGCTGATTGCTGAACTCGCCGCAGAGTTGATCGAGAAATCTTTTTAGAGAAGGATGCATGTCGTTCATTCTTCAGACATAAAAAAGTCCCCTGAAGGGGGACTTGATTAGTTAAAGCAAACTTGATTGATCAAGTCAGCGCATTGATAGCGTAGTCGAGGTAGCTGTTGGCTTCAGAAGCAGCATCTCCATTTAAGCCGTGGTTTGCTTTGATATGCTTCAGCGCTTCGACATACCAGCTTGGAGACAACTCAAAGGTGCGGTTGATCTCGGCCAGACCAGCAATCAGGTAGTCGTCCATAGGGCCTGTGCCACCAGCAACGAGGCAATAGGTGACCATGCGCAGGTAGTAACCGATGTCCCTGGCACACTTCGCTTTGCCTTCCGAAGTTGAGGCATAGTTAGCGCCTTCCATCTGCGTGGTGAAAGGAAACTTGGTGTAGACGGCCTGGGCAGCAGCGTTCACCAGGGCATCGCCCTTGGAGGTGAGAGCTTTTGCAGCTTCGAGGCTGGCCTTTGCGCGGCTGAAACGACCAGCAGCACCTTGAATTTCGGTGTTGGTCAGGAAGCGTCCCTGGGAGTCAGCTGCGGCGACGGCCTCGGTGAGGGGGGTTTTCATGATTGGGTAATAAAGGAGATAGTTCGGATAGTGCAGGTGACTTGATCAGGCGACGGAAGCTGCAGCGCGATCGAAGTAAGTTCCTATTTCGTTGGCGATGTCTGTGCAGTCGCCGGAGCTGCAGTAGGTACCAGCTTCGAGAACCATGGCCAGTGCAGCCTCCTTCATCAGGTTGACGCCGGCAGCCACGGATGCGCCCGGTGTGCCGAGGGCCAGGTAGGTCTCACGAAGGCCGTTGAGGCAACGATCTTCCATCACAGACGCGTCGCCGGTGAACACGGAGTAGGTGACGTAGCGAAGAATGATCTCCATGTCGCGAAGGCATGCAGCCATGCGACGGGAGGTGTAGGCGTTGCCGCCGGGTGCAATCAGGGCAGGCTGTTGAGCAAACAGCGCGCGTGCAGCATTTGCGACAATCGCGGAGGCGTTGCTGGAAATGCGGTTCACGGCGTCCAGACGCTTGTTGCTGTCAGCGACGACGGCGGCGAGAGCATCAATCTCGCTGGTGTTGATGAACTGTCCCCGGGCGTCGGCCTGGGCGACAACCTTGGTGAAGGCGTCGAACATTTTGAACTCCTCTTGGCAGCGTCGAAATGGGTGTCACAGACACCGGAGGGACATCGTAAAAGTCCCGTCGGGGTCGATGACAATTCTCGCTAAACGGTCGAAGCGCCCCCGATTGCTGTTCATAATGCTTAATCCCCTGTCAATGCAGGGCTTTGCCCCAGTCAGAGCAGGAAGCCAGCAATCAGAGGTCAAACAGCACGTCATGGATGTACGCCTCGGTCCATTCACTGCCATGGAATCGAGTCAGCATCCCTCGGGCAGGGTCTTTCTCTGCTCTGTAATCGGTGTAACGCCGTTGCCCCGCCAGGAGATGCTCCCTGCGTTGATCAGAGACAGGGGCAGCTGCAGCAGCGAGTTCCAGATAGAGGCTGAGATACTCATTGAATGCGGGGCGAACCACTGTTTCGATGAGCTGAACGCCTTCTTCTCCCAAAGGAAGTCGTGTCCAGAGGAACCCCGGCGAGAAGAAGGGTTGGGCTTCGTCAGGGATTGGACCTCCGTCCGGTAACTGAGAACGCCAGCGATCAAAGATCGGCATCAGACGATCCCAAACGCCTTGGGTGTGTTCGCTGTCCTGCTTGTCAGCCGGTTGAAGGTCGAGAGCGAGCAAATGGCCCGACGGCAGAGTGACCAGGTCTCCGCCGAAGAAGGGCAGGTCGTAGCGCGGCAGCGGATTGATCACGAAGTTCAGAACCGATGCGGATGTGCCGGCACTGACACAAGCCGCCCTCACTTGACGGAATTTCTCGCTCTTGCAGGCCCAGGTGGCCGTGGTCACTGCGACAGGTTTCGCCTTCGATCCGGTTTGATCTTGCTTGAATAGAAACGCGTCACTCACCGGATAAGGCTCGATGCCTAGTGGCTGCAGAGAGTTGACAGCGTCCTCGAGGAACGGCTGCCAACTCCAGCCTTCAATGACAACAGGGTCGAGGCTGCTGCGTCGGGTTGAACTCATTGCTTGGCGGATGCTGGAAATAGAAATTCGCTTAGGAATCGGTCGGACCACTCTTTGCCGAAATGACTGGTGAAGAGTCCGTGAGCAGGGTCCCGTTCGGCGCTGTAAACGTCGTAGTTGTCCTGCAGACGTTTGACTTCGTCCGACTGAATGAGTGCGTCGTGGTTGAGAGCAGTGTCGTGAAGCTCCCAGTAAGCCTTCAGGAATGCACTGAAGGCCGGCGGCAAAGAGGTCTCAGCTTGATCAGCACCGCCACGACAAAATAACAACCAGGATGAGAAATACTGGTTTGGGTCGAACGAACGCATTGTCTCCTCGCCGTTCAAATCAGGAAATTCCTGATTCAGTTGTTTGAGTCCGGAGAAGTATCGATCCAGATACTTTGAATCCTGAACCAAAGGTTGGAAATCGAGAACGGCAACAAGCTTTTGCCGTGCACCAAACCAGAGCAGGTCGACCCCCATCAGAGGATGGTCGAGGCTGTAATCGGGGTAGGCAACTGAATTGAGGACCTGCAGCTTGTCACCGGCATCAAGCCTGGTGACACGCCAGCGACGGAAGTTCGGGACCTGCCAGAGCCAGCTGCGGATCACGCTGGTGCCTTTTTTGGATCGGCATTCCTCGAGCCCAGCAGGCACCTCGATGGACTTACCACCTCTTTGCTCGATGCCGTGGTGAAGTTCCTTCAGAAATGGGTCAAACACGTTTCAGCTCTCCTGGTTTGGAGGATTGTTGTCAGCTCTGGCTCGGGTGGCTGAAGAAAGTGCAGCAATATCAGCATCACTGGGACAGCGAAATTCTGTGCAGTAAGTGGTCATGGCGACCCCGTTAAGAAACTGCACCGAACTCACCCGCATTCTGATCTGGTCATTCACAAACCAGCAACGTTCGATACCCGTATTTGTGTCGTATCGGGTTTTAATCGTCAACACTCCATCATCAGTAAAGGCATAGGTGCTGACGACCGATTTTTTTTCAACATATCCAACATCTCTCAATAGAAAACCTTGACGGGGATCTTCAGGATTAGGTGCATCAACAACTACTGCGGCGTAGTCGTTATTGCGAGTGTCTTCCATCAGGTTGCTTTCCCACCAAAATCTGGCTCCGCCACTTGTATCGCTGATCTTTACGTTCAGCGCTGAACAAATTTTTTCAACAACGGGATCGTTCGTGTCGAAAGGTTCGATGATCAGATTTGAATCCGCAGCTTCGTCGTCTTGGCAATCCAGGTGATGGACCACGCGACGGTTCAACCAAGTACCGCGACTGGCCTCAAAAAAGCTGGCCATGGTCATCGGGGCTATCCCCTCTGGTTTCATCATTGGCCGCTCTGCGCATTTTTTTGCGCCTTAAGTTGATCCAGCACCTCATCGATTCGTGTGAGCTCAGGGTGTTCGCTGAGCGTGGCATCAATCTTCTTTTGGGATAAACGAAGTTTTTTACCCAGACCTAGAACGTCGTTGTAAAGTCGTTCTCGATAGGTGGAAAGTTCATCGATCGATTCCTGCAGTTCTTCAATGCTTGGTGCTTTCTGAGGAGGTTGATCCGCCATGCTGAGCAAAGGAACAGAGAAGCGAGTGTGAGCCTACCCGTCGACTGATGCCGAAGTGCTGCCTGCGTTGCGTTTGGTGATTTAGTGGTTGTGCAGACAGATTTTCCCTTGAAGGTGCCTTTTGTTCTGTCCGTTGCGAAGGCGGTTGGCCTTCTTGACGCCAGTTGTGGGTGTTGTTGAGCTCACAAGGTGACGAACTCTTGCGTGATCAGCTAATCGCGAACCACTGCTTGGTTGACCCGGCTTAGCTTGTTAAAGCGCTTCCAACCCCTTGGGTTTATCAGCCACTGTTCAAGACACCTTCAAAGGCCTTGTTCACTGGTTGCCTCTCGGCATTAGAAGCCTCTCCCCCACAAAACTGTCTGGCCCCAAATGCTCGACGCATTCTCCCGTTCGGTCGTCAGCGCTGACGCCAAAACCGCACCTGTAGGTGGTAGCGACCTCGCTGTCCTTCGTAGCTACGTCAGCCAAGGCAATAAGCGCCTGGACGCTGTCAACGCCATCACTTCCAACGCCTCCTGCATCGTTTCTGATGCTGTGACCGGCATGATCTGCGAAAACACCGGCCTGATTCAGGCTGGTGGTAATTGCTATCCCAATCGCCGCATGGCTGCCTGCCTGCGCGATGGCGAGATCGTGCTCCGCTACATCAGTTATGCACTTCTTGCAGGCGACGCTTCCGTGCTGGATGACCGTTGCCTGAATGGTCTGAAAGAGACCTACATCGCTCTGGGAGTTCCTACCCAGTCAGCAGCCCGTGCCGTGGCCATCATGAAGTCTGCAGCAACAGCTCTGATCGGCGAAACCAACTCTCCTGCCTCTGGCGGCAAGCGTTTCCGCAAAATGGAGACCACGCAAGGTGACTGCTCCGCGCTTGTGGCTGAAGCTGGTGCCTACTTCGATCGCGTGATCGGCGCCGTTTCCTGAACGGCTTCTCGCTTTCTTCTCAGACACCCTCGCTTTTAAAGGAATCCAACAATGAAGTCCGTCGTTACCACAGTTGTGACTGCTGCAGATGCAGCAGGTCGCTTCCCTTCCCAGAACGATCTCGAAGCAGTCCAGGGCAACATCCAGCGTGCAGCTGCCCGTCTTGAAGCTGCTGAAAAGCTGGCTGCAGGCCTGGACGCAGTGACACGTGAAGCCGGTGATGCCTGCTTCAACAAGTACGCCTACCTCAAGCAGCCTGGTGAGGCTGGTGACAGCCAGGTCAAGGTAGACAAGTGCTACCGCGATCTTGGCCACTATCTGCGTCTGATCAACTACTGCCTCGTTGTCGGTGGTACTGGTCCTCTTGACGAATGGGGTATTGCCGGTGCTCGTGAGGTTTATCGTTCACTGAGTCTGCCGACTGGCCCTTACGTCGAAGCACTCACCTATACCCGTGATCGTGCATGTGCACCTCGTGACATGAGCCCTCAGGCTCTTAACGAGTTCAAGTCCTACCTGGATTATGTGATCAACGCTCTTTCCTGAGTTTGGTTCACATCAAATAACAATATCGGGGGGGGTGATCAGTCACCCCTTTTTTATGATTAGTTTTCTGAGAATTTTTGGAGACGATCAATTGCAAGCTGCAGAATTTTGCGGACTACTGGCTCAGACTCGCTCTTGAGTTGTGTTTGAAGATTAGGAATGCTTGAACTGCAGCCTAGCTTCATCAGGGACAAGGCAGTATTTTTCCTGACTAAACTATCCTGATCTGAAAGGGCGGGAGAAAGTAAAGGTAGCGCCCATTCTGCATCCTCAAGACTTCCAAGCAGAATCACTGCTTCGGAGCGAATTTCAGCACATGAATCTCGCAGAGCCTTTTGCAGTAAGTCGCGATCCTCTTGGCAGTTTAGAGATTGAATTTGACTTGCAAGAGCTGATATTGCTGCTTTTCGTACTTTGGGGTTGTCTGAAGATAATGCAGATTTAAGTGTTTCTGGGTCCCGGTCGCCAATGATCGTGAGTGCCCAATTCGCTAAGCCAATTTGCATTTCCGTGCTGTCAACATTTTCAACAATGCTGAAAATTGCTCCGATCGATTCTTTCCCCATGGAAGCCATCGCCCCCATTGTTGAACCCTGAACGACCGAGTCTGTATCGGTCAGAAAAGTTGTCAGTAGATCAGGAAGGCTATTGCGATCAGCAATCAAGGTGAGAGTTTTAGCAGCTGCCCTTCTCACTGTGACCTGATCACTGCGTCGCATCGCTTGGCACAAAGCAGGTACAGCTGCTTTTCCAACTGATCCCAACCCCTCGGAAATTTGGCGGCGAAGTAGCCCTCGAGGATCTCCTAGCCCAGCTACCATGATTGCAATTGAATCTGGATCCGCATCAATCGGCAATCCTGCTCTCAGTTTTTCCTTGAGATGATTGGCAAGATCGAGAGCTTCTTCTTGACTCAACTGTGTTTCAGTGAAGTCATTCATTGAGCTCCTTCATCACACTTGACTTTGACCATAGCCCAAACCATGACCGTTTTTATTGTCTCTCATAACCTCCAGATCACATCAGACAGTGTTCCTGCAATATCTGCTCAAGAGCTAGTTGAGGGACTCAAGGTTCATTCAAATGCTTTTGATCATGCTGAAGCCTTGAATCATCCGCATTGGCTGATCCGGTTAGAGTCTTTTTTATCAGCTGAAGAAATGGCGAAGGAGCTAGTTGAGTCATGGAAAAAATTTCGAATTTCTTCTTCTCATAGTTCCGAACATCACTGGCTTGCTCTTGGCGGGCGCAAAGATTCACCTGGATCAACTGGTTCACCACTTCAGGAAGGATCTTGGGGCGTTGATGTCGTTGAATGTGCAGACCCAGAACAGTTTCTGCTTGGTATCAACTGGGAAGCCCTAAAAGGTGGACGACCCAGTGATGCAATTTTTGAAATTAGATCATGAAATCATGAAGCTCAGATTTCTTTTATTTGCGTCGTTGGCGTCGGTTCTTTTGAGTCGACTTTTTCTCCGCTTGTCTGCCTTCAGTCTTACTTTCCGATTTCAACTGTGTGCTTTTAGGGTTGGACGATTTTGGGGCATTTTCAACTTTCAGGTCGTTATTCCCGATAGTTCTTTGATCTTGAGGTTCGCTTTTTACGAAATCTGGATTCAGCGCTGTAACGCTAAATCCAGATCGATGCATCACTTGCATCCCCTGACATAGCCCATTGAATGGAACGTTGAAATTGACTGACATCGACGGCCTTGAGCGATGCATGGTCGTCGTTTGTACGATGAATCGCTTTCCAGAAAAAGGTCCCACAATGTTTAAGTAACTCATGCGAGTCTATGCTGATTCTGCTTTTCAAGGCATGGAGTTAGTTTTTTTTGATCAGTTTGAGTTTAGTAAAGACACCTTGCTTGATTTTAAGGTACAATTTATACACTATCGTTTCTCTTGATGCCAGGTCGTTTTGACAATATTCATCCCGAGCTGACATGTGAGCATGCTCGGCAGATTCTTCTTCAGCCTATTAATGAGTTGGAGTCGCAAAGCGATTACTATATGGCTGCGTCTCATTTAATTAATTGCCCGGGCCCAGAGACTGAGCAAGCTTTGGTGGATTTGTTGGACAATCCTCTCAATGAGCAAGCTGTAACTATTGCAAAAAGAAAAGCTGTGGAAGTCCTCGGGAGGCTGGGTGCTGAATCATGGATCTCTGAGATTGGTCAATGCTTGTGGTCTGATGATAGTTATTTGGTTGAAAACACTATCTGCTCACTTAAGCAATTAAAATGTAATCAGCCCGAGTTGATTGCAAAAATAATTAATCTTTTAAAAGACAATGTTTGTAATCAGCGTGTTTTGATTCAATGTTTGGCGAGTTTGTCTGTACAAGAAAGTCTCGCGACCATTCAATCATTGAAGAATGTGGAATCTCCCGGGATCAGTGGAGCCGCAATTTCTGCAGATGCTCAACTTTCAGGTAGCAGGAAGCAGCTTTCTGTTGTTGCTGATCATCTTTTGCTGCCAAATCAGATGGATCGTCAATGCGCAATACAGGATTTAATTGATGCGCAAGCTGTTGAGCAGCTTCCTGCAATTGTAAGCTCGCCAGTTTCGCCAGCCTTTCGAGTCCGTGCCTGCAGACTTCTCCTGAATTCACTGAGTCATTCAGCATTGATCGAATCAATACACCTCGTTGATGCTGTTCTGATTGATGATCCAAATGATATCAAGATTGTTCATGAGTACGACGTCACTCCTGGTCTCAACTTTTTAGTGCGTGACCTCTTCAATACTGATTTTAGCCGATGTTATCTTGCCTTAAAGACGTTGAGTCGTATCCCTTCGGAAGTGCTTTGGCCTGTGATTTTAAAAGAATGGAATGAAGAGGCTTATAACGACTATGGTGCTCATTATTTTTTTATGCGATTGATTGGTTCGCGGTCTGATTGGCCTCAGCAAGCATTGAATTCTATTGATGAAATCCTCAACAGTTCAGCAATTAATATGCGACCTCAGTTTCAAAAAAGCCGTTCTGCTGCGATATACTCCATGGCTCAATTAAATCCAACTGGCTTTCTTGCACTTATTCCAGTATTTTTGTCTGATCAATATTTGCCTGCTTGGGATTGTCGTTATGCAGTGATCTTGGCGCTGGAATCAATCTCTCATCACGTCAATCGAGCTCAAATCAAAGATTTATTGAAATCACTTGCCGATGATGATGATTGTTTTGTTCAAGCCAGGCTGGCATCGACTTATCTGACTTGATTGAACCTACTGCTTTAATATTGATGGAGTTTGCTCTAGTATGTCCCTTGTGATGGTGTAGTATTGCTTTATATTTGCACGTATTTATATGGATACCTCTGGCAATTCCATTGACTCCTTGTTTGCTGATTTAGTCCATCCAAATCCCAATATTCGCTTCACTGCTTGTTCAATTCTTGCAGAGCAGTTTCCTGAGGAGGCAATGCCGAGGCTGTTCGCGTTGATGCATGATCCTGATCCAGGTGTGTATCGCACTGCGGTTAAAGCGTTAGGCATGATTGGACATCTGAGTGTCCCCGATCTGATTCAACTGTTTGACTCATCCGATAATGGAACAATTAGAGCATGTTGCATTAAGGCAATCATTCAGGTGTCAGTGAGTTTTCCAGATGAAGCTTTTTCTGTTGACACGATCACGATGTTGGAAAAAGCTCTTGATGATGAGAGCCCGGTCGTTGCTCAGTCCGCTCTGATGACGCTTGGCCATCTTTCTAAACAAGCTTCAGAAGAATCTCGTGTTATTCCTTTGTTGGTTAAGGCTTGCGACAATAGCAATATTGCACATGTTCAAGGTGCGGCTATGTCTCTGGCTGAATTAGATTCTCCACTAGTGAACGAATGCCTGCAAAGGCTGGTTCAGGATGATTCTAAAGACGAATTGATACGCGAAGTTGCTCAAGCTAGTCTTGAGAGACGACAAAGTCTTGGTTTTAATTAATAGACTCTAGTCTTGCTTTAGTACATTCACCGCCACGTTCATCACAGCCCTAACCTGTTCGTCTTGTTCAGTTTTTATTGCGTCTTTAATTCGATCAATCGCATCTGTTGCTTCCATTTTCATCAAAGCAAGTGATGTATTTTTTCTAACTTGCTCGGATTCGTCTGAGAGCATCTTGCACAATTGGTTGGAGACATCTTCGGGTTCTAATGTTTTGCCGGCCATTGTGGCTGCCTCCGCTCGAACTTCGCTAGCCTCGTCAGATAACGCTTTGATGAGTGCAATTTTCGCTGAATTGCTCGTTTGCGCCTGAATCTGCTCAGCCAGCACTGTGATCGCTGCTATGCGGATCTCAACATTGTCTGATTGTGTCGCTTGATCCAATGCATCTGGTGCTTTTGAGCCAATAAAGCTCAGGGCAAGATTGACGAGCCCCACTTGAAATGCTGTGCAGCCTGGCTCCACCAGAATTTTGAGTAGATCATCGATTGCAGGGACGCCAATCGTTGCCATAGCGCCTGCCGATGATCCTTGAACGACTGGATCAGAATCTGTTTTGAATGCTTCAACGAGATTCGGTAATGCTTTTCTACTGCCAATCAGATTGAGTGTTTTTGCAGATGCACGTCGAATGATGACATTCGGATTGTTTTTTAATGCATCGCATAAATATGGAATAGCTGCTTCACCCACGTTTCCCAGACTTTGCGCGAATGTCAGTCGTAAAGCACCACGCTGATCTCCCAATCCAGCAACCATTTTTTTGATCGACGCTTGATCAGAGCTTGGTGTTTCTTGATCAGTCAGATTTTGCTTCAATACTTCAGCCAACTCGAAAGCTTCCTGCTCGGTAAGACTGTCAAGTTCGTTTATTTGCTGATTCGATGTTGCATCACTCATGGTCATCATTCGCTTGTATTGAATCTAATTGATTGGTTCGTAGCTCTGTTGGTTGGGCATTGGCAAAAAAAAACCCATCAAAAGATGGGTTTTGGATCCTATTGATCAAACTTGCATTTGGATCAGAAGTGAACCCCGAAAGGACGGAATGCCACGTAATCGGTCATCTTTGGAGTCTGGTGTCCGCTGTACTGCTGTTGGGGCAGTTTGATAGGGGTCCGCTGAACTGAGGTGTATGTAAATGGCTGGGGCTTTGACTCTTCTCTCGATGCAATCGCAAGTGGGTTGATCGTACGGCTGTTGCGACCTTGAGCATTGTCGCTGACAGCAACCTTCATGCCGCCCAGTTCACGCATCAGGTTGAAGGACCGTGTGAACATCCCTGCGTAGGAATCGTGAGACCTTTCATAGGGCACGATGTCAGAACCAAACACCTCGGTGTACTCAGCCGAGTCAGTCAGCTTGTCGATCAGTGCATCAAAGCCTTCTTCAGACTGCAGTTTGATGTGATTCTGGACTTCTTCCTGGTTCAGAGGAGCTCGTCCAAGCAAGTGCTTGAAGTTCAGTTCGATACCACGCTGAGCGCCAACAGCGTGGAAGAAGTTTGCTTTGTAGAAATCTGACTTGGCCAAGCCGTTGACGAAATCGCGAACGCTGATTTCCCCGTTCATCAACCTGACTTCCAGGGAGGTTTCTCGCTGATTTTCAGTTGGAGGCAGGTTGCCGTACACCTGACGGTATGCCGTTCTGATCACGCGCTCAAGAGCAGCGATATCGTCTGGGCTGTATTGATCAAATACAGACCCAAAAGGACATTCAGCGTGCAGACGGGGACCGATCCCAATCCCCATGGAGGCACAATGCTGCCTCTTGTACTCGGCACGAACACCTGCAAGCGTGCGGTGAACTGTGTTTTTACCTGCTTTGCTGGGTGTGGAATACGCAGCTGGCCCGGTTCGGGTCGCTGAGGTGAGTGATTTCAGACTGGTTTCTGGGCCGAGCATGATGTGAATTGGGGATAGGTTTGACTATTTGTCCCGAATTACCCCTGATAGTTGCTTTAGATGCTGAAGCTCAAGAGCAATCGGTTTCAAACTTTGAGGTAACAAGAAATTCCTTAATGGCTTCTTGTTGCTGTCGAGAATGGCGTAAGTCTTTGTTTTCGGCCAATTGAGTGGCCGAATGCAATGTCCCATGATTCAGCAACGCCATGATTTTGGCATGGTGATTACTTTCATTCTGAAGGTAATAAAAAAGGGTGGGCAGAAATGCCCACCCCAATCACATTGCTGAATTATTCAACAGTTGAACTGACGAATCAGCCCAGGGAGTTGATCACGTAATCGAGCAGGGTGTTGTATGCAGTCAGAGCTTGGGGGCTCATGTCGCGAGGTGAGCAACCGTCGTTACGCATCTGCGAGAAACCAGCAACATAGGTGCCAGCGTCGATGCTGAGGGCCTTGTAAACCTCTTTCTGACCATTAATGGCCAGCTCGTCCAGGGGGCCGGTGCCGCCGGTGACCAGGCAGTAGTTGATCAGACGCAGGTAGTGAACGAAGTCACGCTTGCACTTCTCTTTGCCTTCGGTGGCACAGGCGCGGGGCTGACGGCCCGTAGCGCCGTTGGGGTACTGAGCGTAAACAGCGTCAACAGCGCGCTGAGCAATGGCGTCGTAGCCGGAAGCCAGCTTTTCAGCAGCTTCAAGACGTGCAGCTGCTCGCTGAATGGAACCCTGAACGGATTCCATGTCGGATGCAGAGGGGAAGCGGGAAGCGCTATCGGCTGCACCGACAACAGTGGTGATGACGGACTTCATGATGAAGGATGTGTGTTGTTTTGAACGATCAAGCAGATAGGGCTCAGCTGATGGCGCTGATCACCATGTCGAAGTAGCTGCCAGCTTCAGCAGACAGGCTTGCGCAGTCACCCTGGGTGACAGGCATTTTCTTGGCTTGGCTGTTGGTGTTGGTGATCAGACCAGCAGCAGCAGACTTCATGATGGCCACAGCGCGGGAAGCGGAACCTGTAGGAACGCCCAGAGCGGCGTAGGTTTCGCGCAGACCGTTCAGGCAGCGATCCTGCAGCACGGAAGCATCGCCGGCTAGAAGGGCGTAGCTCACATAACGGAGAACGATCTCACCGTCGCGCAGGCATGCAGCCATTTTGCGGTTGGTGTACACGCCACCGTTAGGAGCGGTCAGGCCGGTGTTTTCGCAGCAGATACCTGCAACGGCATCAGAAACGATGCAAGCGGCGTTAGAAGTAATCGCATTGACAGCGTCGAGACGCTTGTTGCCATCGGAGATGAAGGACTTGAGGGAGGCCAGCTCGCCTCCGCCGATGAAAGCGCCGCTGGAATCGGCCGAGACGGCCTTCCGGGAGAATGCGTCGAGCATGGGTGCTTCGGAAAGTTTTAGAGGGGGATGCAAATCCGCATCACGAATGACGTTAACCCTGCTTTCTGCCCCCCTACCAAAAGCAGATTGTCAGGACACACAAGTTTGCAAACTCAATTCCAAGGAAAAACCAAAAATCGCAACCCCGCCGCCTCTGTGGCTTTAGTTGCCTTGCACTGCAGCGGGTCTTGATGTTTATGACGACTGTTTAAGGAGCCATCCATGGTGCTCCTTCAATGCTAATAACGACACTGATCGAGTTTCTTGGCGAAGGTCTGTTAAGCCATTCGGCGCAAGGTTGCGACAGAATCGAGAAGCTGTTGTGAACGTCCTGGTTGACTCAGGTGGTCTTTCCAGCGGCGATGATGCAAATCAAATTGGCGCTCAATTGTTTGCTGGATGGCGAATCGCTTGATGATTGGTCATTGGACCCATCGTTCGGTTCAATGACCAATGAATCAACTTGTTGCTTTCAACTTGGATGGTCTGGCCAATATTCAGCGCATTTTGATCTTCGCTCCTTTTGCAGATTGGCGTTTTAGAGGAAGACGTTGAATCTTTTGCGTTCTCCCGTTCACCTGTTGAATCATGTGCTGTCTTGTTGCCGCAACTCAGCCTCGCCTGCATTCTCAAGCTCCCACCACCGCTCACTGATCTCGTTTCGTGCTTTGGCTGACGGCTGGAATGTGTGATTTGGCCATAGTTGGGACCGATCCAACCCTCGATTAAGGTGGTCGATCGAGTTGATCAAGACTCTTTTATGTTATCTGCATGATGTTATTTGATGATTAAGTTCGGTTTTGGACTGGCTTTGCGCTGGATTGATGTCTGATGTCTCAGTGTTGAAGTACGACTTGTTGAATAGATTTGCTCGACTTCTCGAGGCGGCGAGGATGCGCGTTGCTCTCATAAGAAAGGATCTTGTTAAATCAATTCTGGTTGTTCCATGTTAAAAAGTGAATGACTGTAGTTCTGGCGCGAATGCTTCGGTTGCTTTTTATTTATGATAGTTGCCCAGCGCTTTGAGTTCATTTTGGATTGTGATGGCATGGACGATGCATTCCACCAGCTCATTTGATTGAACCGTATTTGTCTCACAGATCTTGATTGTAAATACATACAGATTTTTTTGGAGTTGAGCTATTCTTGGCTTTCAACCTGTCTGTTAGCATAAGCCAGCGTTCTGTTAATCAAATGCCAGTCTCTGCTGAAGCGGAAAAAGCGTTGCCACGTTTTGTCGAGACGCTCAATAATGACCAGGATTTTCAGAATCAATTGAATCAAGTGAGTGATATAGAAGCCCTTCGTAAGGCCGTTCAGGCTGTAGACCCGTCTCTAACTGGTGCCGCCTTGATCCCACTCGATCAAGCGACCCGTCCTCCAAAGATTCTTGTGGATTCCGGAGTGATCAGCAATGCTCTGCCTTGGAGGCTTTTGCGTTGCACTGGCGGACCACTTGTTTTGCAATTGATTTGCACCAACGCTAATTTTGCAATCTGGATCGAGAGTTGCTGATGATTTCTCAAGAACTCCCTCGTTTTGTAGATGAAGTGATTCGCTCTCATGAGCTTGCGACGGGATTAAAGCCGCTTGTCTCTCATCAAGAGATCATCGCTTATGCCCAAAGTAAGGGCTTTAATATTAATCAAAATGAATGGACTACTTACTTTGAGCGTGACTTCGCACAGTTATCTGATTCAACACAGCAAAAAGTTTTAGCTGCTCAGACCAGTCATTGGTCATGGGCGTTTCGTCAGATTTCTGCTTGGAGAGCTATGCTGATGGAGGGTGCGGACACGAATCATTCCTGATTCTCGTGCTCAGATCACGATAGTGTGAGTTGAATGATGTCTGATGCTGAACAGGATCAAATCCTTGAACAATTTATCTCCCTAGCAAAAGCAGATCAAAGTCTTCAAGACGAGATCAAGGCTGCACTCAATCAGGATCAAGTCATTGCCATCGCGGCAGAACGTGGTTTTCAAATTGACCCATTAGCTATTTTGAGGAAGTGGAGCAAACATACCGACTTTTCCAAACCAACATGGTTGGGTTGGTTCTCAGACTGATTTCAAGTGTTGATATCTGAATAACGTGTTTGTTTTGCTCCTCGTTTAGCCCAATAAGTTACAAGGCTTTCCCCTCCTGGCCTAGGTACGCTTGCAATGGCTCTTAAAATTTTGAACGATCGGTTTGGTCCCATCGGCCAGTTGCCTACAGCTTTAATTTGCCTTACTTTTCCGCCAATTTCGTCCATGCATTGTTCAAATTTCTCGAGCTGTGTTTGATCAACAGTTTCAAATATAAAATCAGTTCCTTCGCAGATCAAGTGTTGTGATCGTATCCATCCCTTGAGCTGTTTTATGCTGTTTTGCATTCACTCTTTGGTTCCATCGATCCATTCAGATGTGACCATTTCAGAAAAATCTGCGACTCGTTTGAACTTGAGCGGACCATGTTCTGAACCCCACCGTACTTCGTCTGTTTTTGGATCAAAACCTCTATCACGGCTTACCCAACTTTGTTCGTTCACTTCAACCTCGCTGACGAGATAAGTTAGTTTCCCGTCTCGAGGTACGATGCAAGCTTTTCCTGGCTCTACGTGGCCAATATAGTGACCAGTTGTTTCTTCTTTGAAGTACATTGCGCATCCACATCTTCTTTCAAGACTATTGAGATCTAACGAATCAAGTAATTCTGGTCTTCTCCCAGATCCAGCCAATCGTTCCTTATTGCTGAAACCAAAGTTTTCTACAACGAAGATATCTTCTTTATAAGACAAGCGATGAATTCCCTGTCTATAAGGATCCCATGGAGAATAGTCGTAATATTGCTCTGAATAAAAGCCGGGTCCTTGAAAGATATGCCATGGTAGTGGCCTAAATACAATATTAATACGAGCAAAATCTTTGGGTCGCTCTTGTGACTGTGCAAAATTATCAAAGATTCCAGATAATGTTTTTGCGAATTTGATTTTTTCTTCGGGTTTCATGAATAGGACGTAGTCGCTGATGACTAAACGGAAATTTTTCTGACTTCGGAAGCAAATGAAGCTTGCAAGATGCCCGATCCCTCTGATGTTTTCAGAACTGAGGAGCGGCAGCGGACGTGATCAGAAACGAACCAAATACGTTCTTCTGCAATGGATTGATCATAGTGAGTCTTGAGGATGAACGTGCCATCGTCAAGAAATCGGTATTCTGATTCTGCCGCTACTGATTCGGCATAGCCAACGCTTCTCAATAGTTTTCCAGATTGTTCATCCTTCGGGATCGGCAGAATGATGCATGATCCACTGGAAACTTCACTGGGATCGTCAGGTTCCCAATCACTCTCTGCACACCATTCCATTGAAAAGGGAGAAATGTAGTGGCTTTCGTTGGGTTGTGATGAAGCCTTAATCAGTTCTCGCAGCTGATTTGTGTCATCAATAAATTCTTTGATTGATATTTCACTGAGCACATCTTCGAATTGTTGAAATGCAAGGGAGTGTCCGCTTCTCATTGAGCGCCATTCTCCGATGCTTTGAGCAACAAATTGCTCAATATCCATCAGTGCTTCTGCCGTGACTGTCGAATCTCTCAGTGTTTTTAGGTAAATTTGCTTGCATCATGTTGACCATTGAGTCAACCATCATTGACATTGCCATGGGAACTGATGCCACAGACTTATTGAAGGCGTCTGTCTGATTCGGGTCAGATCTGGTTGTGTCTCTAAGAATTGGCATGTCGGGGGGAGTAAACGAGAAAACTAGGAGCCTTTCTGAGCGATGAAATTGAATTGACGTTAGCTAACGCCAATTCAATTATCTCTGATTTTATGAACAATCAGAGGTCAACCTCATGAAGGTTTAAGCCTTCGAAATAGAAACGATCCGACCACCTTGGGCTTGGATGCTCCGAAGAGTTGCAGACATTGAGGTTTGGCTAACAACTGATTTCTGCATCACACGACGATTAGCACTGACCTGACGACGTGTTGTCCAAAAGATTGAGATTCCATTAGCGTTGCCAACGCTTTTGCGGTCGACAATCGCAGGCGCATTTCCAGTGGAGAGGCTGTTCAGGAGTTTTGATCCATTACTGGCCGCGTCGTAACCTGCGAAGCCTGCATCAACAGCGATGCCTCGTGTGTAATTAATCGTTCGTCCACCACTGATGGATTGGCTTGAGCGATTATGGGGTACCCCGTCGATACCAAATGCTGCGAGATATTCTTCGCTGTAAGTGTAACTAGCAATTTCTGCGTCGTATCCTTCGGTATTCATCTTGCTGACATGTTCCATCAGCTCTTGTTGATCATGTGGGGGTCTACCCAGTAAATGCTTGAAATTGAGCTCAACAAACTGATAGGCACTCTTATCTTCAAGGAATAATTTTTTGTATGTATCTGACTGTGCGAGGGCTGTTACGAAGCCCTGAACGGTTAGATCCCCATTCATGAATAAGGCTTCGAGAGACTTGTTGACGTCAAGCTCCATGAGATGACGGTTGCCAAAAACCTGTTTGTAGATGCTTTGAATCACATTATCTGCATGTCCCAAATCTGTATTTGCTTGGGTTGCCAGTGTGGTGGTTTCCGTCATGTCTCGGTTGGTTAGGTGATGGTTAATTGTTAGGCCTTTCGATCATCAAAAGGCCCATTCAATAAGTTGTTGTTGGAGGTTTTTTACATCACTTCGGTGATGGAGACGATCTTTCCACCTCTGGCATGGATGTATTTCATCTGGCTGGACATGTCTTTGCCAGACACCAGATAGGTGTTGCCTGCGGTGCGCTGTCTGGTGCGAGCAGCTTGAGCAGCAACTACAATCCGGAAGCGCTTTTTGGTGGGATCTGGTGCACCAGATTGAGTACCAGTTCTGTTGATTCTGGTGGTGGTAGAGCTCCATCCTCCAGGAACCATTCCAGTAGCAACTGATGTGACCAACGAAGAACTTGTCAGAACTGTGTCGCTTGCTGCGAAACCTTCGGCCAACTTGAGATGGCGGTTAAAGGCAACTTGTGAGCGGCCATCTTCGGAGAGGATTCGTGCAAATGGCACGGTATCTTCACCGAATGTGCTTTGGTATTCTTCGCAATCAACGTAACTGCAAATTTCCGCGTCATAACCTCCTTCCGCAAGAATTCGTGTGTGCTCGCTGATTTCTGCCTGGGATTTTGGTGCTCGTCCGAGGAAATGTTTGAAGTTCAGTTCGATGAATCGATAGGGAGCATTTGTCTCGAAGAAACGCTTCTTATATTCGGCTGAAAGACCAATCGCCCGCACAAATTCGCGAGTGCTCAGATAGCCATCGATGAATTTGCTTTCTGCCGACACTGACCTTTCGAATTCCATGAGGTGAGGGTTGCCCATCACCTGCTTATATGTTGCCCTGATCAGTGCACTTAGCTGATCTGCACTATCGCCAGGGCAGCGCTGGTACGTTTCTTGTTCTCTTTGCCCTAAACCAAAGAACACGTAAGAATCGCCGCGCATCGGCGCGCTGTCGCTGCCACTTGTGATTCCAGGAGCTTTGCTGGCGATCTGTCCTCTTGAGAATGCAGAGGAAGGACGAACTCCAATGGTCTCAGAAGGACTGCTGATACGAGGAGCAATGCCCGATGCCATGCTGGTTGTGAGCGCACTGCTGCCTCCGCGCGCGCTGTCACTTCCAGCAAAGCTCTTTTGCAGTGCTGCCAGCATGGGGAATGCCGATGTGGCGAGATCCGCCGGTGAACTCCACGCACGGGCGTAGGGAACAATGTCATTGCCGAAAACTTCAAGATATTCAGCGGAATCGATGATGCTGTCGATCAGCGCATCGTGGCCACTTTCAGCCTGCAAACTGATTTTTTGAGACACCTCACTCTGAGAATGCGGTGCTCGACCCAAGAGATGCTTGAAGTTCAGTTCGATACCACGTTGAGGAGCCACCGCAGAGAAGAAGCGGGACTTGTAGAAGCTTGACTTCGCTAGTCCTCGGATGAAATTTCTGACATCGAGTTCGCCGTTGCGCAATTGTGCTTCCAGTTCATTGGAGCGTTCGTAATCCATGACGTGCGCGTTGCCGAACACCTGTCGGTAACTGGCAGCAATCACTTCATCCAGAGATGCTTGGTCGTCAGGGCTGTAACACTCTGCTGTAACGCGGTGTGGACAATCCTCATGGCTGCGAGGGCCCACACCGATTCCCATCTGATCGCATGACTGCTTGAGGAATTCGCCAATGGTGAGTGCAGGCTTCGGAGTGGTCTGACCTTTCCTCTGGAAGCTGACAGGCTTATTCCATTTGGTTTCAGCGCCGAATCCGTTCGAAATTTGATTGGTTGCCATGGTTCAGATCAATGAATTGGGTGTTTGGTCTTGGTTGATTGCTCGTTCAGATGCGATCAGGTCACCGGAGTGATGCTTGCGATCTTTCCGCCTTCCCGGTGAATCCTCTTGAATTGCTCGGACAGCTTGTCGAACGGAACGTAGAAGACGCGATTACTGCGGGTGTAACGAGAGATGCGCCGCACGTTGTTGGCGCTGTAGCCAGTGACTTCCACTCGGTAGGTCACTCCCTCCTCGCCGGCACCGGCACCCAGCCGGGTCGGTGCATCCTGCATGTCGGTGGAGGGGCGGAAACTCCAGCCTGTGGATTGGGTGGATGATGGCGGAACCACGGGAAGTGCCAGGTTCTGGTATGCCGCTCCGCCGAGCTTGCTGCGCTTACCTGCTAAATCACCTTTCAGGCTGCTGCTGCTGTTTCCACGTAATAACTGGAAGCTCCAAGTGAACTCCTGGAGAGTTGTGCAGCATTCGGTTTTCCAACCCCGTTGATAGGGGACAGTCCATTCACCGAAAGCATTTTGGTAATCGGCTGAATCCAGAAAACTGTCGATATCTGCTTCATACCCCATGCTGTCCAGACGTTCAGCATGGGTGCGCATTTCCTGGAAGTCTTCAGGAGCGCGTCCAAGCAAGTGTCGGAAGGCCAGCTCGATGTAGCGGTAGCGCGCGCAGGTATCGAAGAAGCGAGTGCTGTAGAGCTCGCTCTTGGCAATGCGTCGCACCAGTTCTCTAACGCTGATTTCGCCGAGCTTGAACTGCGATTCAGCAACGATTTGGCGCTCGCTTTCCATGACGTAAGCGTTGCCAAGCACCTGCTGATACACCTTGCGGATGATCTGCTCCTTCTTGGCATCGTCGTCGCCAGGGAGCAGTTCGAGGGGTGCTTCACTCTCGTCCGAGAAGCGCTCGACCCCCAAAAGCGAGGCAGGACCGAAGGGCATGAAGGTTCTCGCGGTATTCGCGGACCCATCGTCCGTCAGAACCGCCGTGCGCGAACGCCTTCTTTATAAAGCTCAATCAATTATGTCTAAACATTGCGTGACATGACAATTCTGTGCTCCTGGAACGGATCTGAAGCATGCATCAGTTTTGGTTTAACGAATCATTTTTAGCTTTGAGGGATTCCAGGCTTGACCGCGTCGAGCTGCGTGTTATCGGGTTCCATTGATCAAGTTCAAGGGCTTCACGATTCAGCAATGTCTCCAGTTGCTGGTCGAGACCCAGGCAAAGGCTGAAGTCAGCACCCCGAACTGATTCGACGCAGTCCAGTACCGCAGCTTCCAGGTCTGCGCCTCTGAAATCGGCCATATCGAGCTGGCTGGTACCAAAGCGAGTACCTCTGCACATCGCACCACGCAAATTTGCATGTCGAAGATCCGCTCCAGCCATTGCAGTGCCATCGAGAATCGCCCCGCTGAGATCGGTGCCGCTGAGATAGGCGCCCATCAAGACAGCTTTGCGCAGGTCAACTCCTCTTAAATCAGCGTTATTCAGAAATGCACCATTTAGCTTTGCGCCTGGACCGACGGCTCCGCTGTTTTGATGATCGAAATCGTCTGGAAATTTGGTTTTTGAGTCGTATATCGCTAAACGTAGATCTGCACCTTCCAGTGTGCATTGGCTTAAATCACTGCCACGCAGGTTGCAACGGCAAAGCAAAGCACCGCTCAGATCACGTTGACCCAAATCTCGATGACTCCAGTCGGCACCACGAGCATCGACGGCTGAACCTTCTGCGTCTTCAGGCGTTTGAGTTTCGGGTGCCGTCCAGGTGCGAAGGTCGATAAACCGAGATGTCATAGCTCCATCCTCCTTGATAGGGCTGCGAGGAGGTTACCTCTCGACTGTCAGACTGATATTAATGAATGAGCTCTACAGCGTGATTGTTGTTGAGCTCAGTTTGTTGGTGTTCCTTGTCTACCATTTTGATGGTTTCTAGGCTTAAAAGAACTCAGGATGCTCGCTGAATTGCGTGCCTTTTCATCGATTGATAAAGCCATGAAAAAGCACTAACTTTATAAGTCAGTGCTTTGATATTCAACGCTTAATTAGGATGATGTATTGAATGTCCGAGGATTATCTCGTTATGCCCAGGTTTTTGCATTTTTAGACTGATACATCCGCTGGAATGCTCCGCTGTAAGGGTCTTTGACTGCCTTCGAGTAAACGAACCCACTCACATCGTATCCGGAGCCTGATTGAGAAATCCGTCTGGCATTGGTGAATTCCATTACCAGTTGGCTGCGAGACTCGATCGTTGTATCCGAAGCAGCGTTGGCTGGAGTCACTCTGGCGAGGTTTGTGAATGTGGAGCAATAAGCACCAGCTGCCGAAGTCCAGGCGCGTGGATAAGGAACAGTGTCTGTTCCAAACACTTCCATATACTCTCCCGAGTGAGTAATTTTGTAGACCAAAGCATCAAATCCACTCTCCGCGATCAGCGTGATGGCTGCGCTCACTTCCGCTTGATTGATCGGGGGCCTTCCAAGCAGATGCTTGTAGTTCAATTCGATGCCGCGAATCGGTGAAACACAATGGAAATACTTCTCTTTGTAGAGATCTGACTTGGCGAGCCCTGCGACGAAATCTCTAACGCTGATTTCACCGTTGCTGAGTTGCGATTCCAGCTCAGTGCAGCGCTGATTGCCCATGGGGCCGAGGTTGCCGAAAACCTGCTTGTAGCTTGCTGCGATGGCTGTCTCTAAAGCATCGCTTCCGTTTGCTGCGTAAACGTCATTCACGCTACTGAAAGGGCATTCGCTATGGAGTCTTGGCCCGATGCCGACGCCCATGGCCGAACAAAGGTTTTCTTTGAATTCCTCAGTTGTTGAAGCTGCCAGGCCTTTCCGCGGAATCAAGTTGCCTTTCTCACACTCCTGACGGTAGAGATTGGTCGCCTTGTTTTGTATTGCTTTCTTGGAATGACCTGTGGCGTATGAGACGCGGTTCAGGTTCGTGAAATCACGTGTCGGCTTGATGGCGACCATTACTGATCTCAATGGGGTACTTGTGCCCAGACAATAATCGCGTTTACAGATGAACTCCGCGGAGCCACGAGGCTTGCAACAAAATGTTTTCTCGTGGTTCTTTGGTTTTCTTAACAATCAGCGATTGGGTGCTTAATGATTCTTGATGCACTAATTTTTGGGTTGATTTTGTTGTTGCTAAATGACTCTGTTTCAGCGGTTGAAGAGTTCTTTTACGGGAAGGCCTCGAGCGTCCATCGGCAGGATGGCGTTCTGCGTGGTCAGCTTTCACTGAAATGGATTGCTGGATTCAGAGCACTTCAACTAGCGAGTGCTGTACATTTCTCCGGCCACAATCAGAAGGACTCTGATGAGTTCAAAGGCTCCAATAGCAGCCAAGCCAAGCCATACTTTCTTGGCCCATTCTGGCGTTTTGATATAAGCAGGGACAATGGTTTCAATTTCAATTCTGGCTTGTAGTTTCAGGTCCCATTGTTGATCCCTCCAGTCGCTTCCATAGCGAGGAAACTGCTGGTAAATCGGCATCACTCCTGTTGAAGCTCCGGGAATGACGCGCGAGCGCTGGCTGGGAACATCGTCATAACCAAACGAATCAAGATATTCGCTGCTGTCAAGCACAGCATCGACAAAGCTGCTGAAGCCCTTGTCTGCAATCAGGATTGACCAGCTGATTCGCTCACTTTGCCCATGTACTTCGCGACCTAGAACGCGTCCGACGACCTGGTCGACGAGCCTGTAGTTGGTGCTGCAAGATACGTAGCCTTCCTGAAATCGCCTGGACAGCAGTAAACCGCGGATGAAGTCCCTGGTTGTGATGCTTCCATCTCGAAACTGGGATTCAAGGTTCACGTCACGATCGCATTTCATGGCGTGAAAAAAGATTTGCCGATAGGCCTGCTCGATCTGGAAGTTCCTGTCTTCACGGCTTGGGAACGTTGCGCGATTCAGCTCAGACTTGAGACCACCCTGGTCGCCAACACGACTGTTCTGGCTTGTGAGCGGGTAGTCGAGCAGCTGAAGCGCCATCCGTAAAAATGCTCAGTGAACGCCAATTAGTTTATGTCTGCTTTGCGGCCCTCCCGCTGCGCCCCGTCGTGTCTCTTCATCTCGTTGCCAATAATGTTGCAGAGATCAGACAATGCGTCACCCAGTGCTTCAGCATCAGCCCCTGCTCCAAGCTCGCGGTAACAGTTCACAGAATGCAGGCGAAGGCAATCAAGTGCCAGAAGTAATGCAGGCACCGGAACATCAAGCAGTGCGTAAAGCTTTACCAGGAATGGTATGCCGTCGCAGTCCGTCACGTCGGCCCTGCGTAAGGCTGTTCCGTAAAGGCTGACCCGCAGAAAATGGAAGCAGTCGCGCCAGCAGGCTTCGGCTCGTTCCTGCGGAAACAACTGTCCGCCTGGTTGCACCAGCTGCGGCTGCTCTTTCAAAAGATCCGCGCGCGCTCGGTCAACAAGCTCCGAAGCCTGTTTATGAAGTGCAGTCAGTGGAGCGGCTTCAAGGCCTGACCAGCCACAGCACAAGCGAATTTCCTCGTCAGTCAGTAAACGTTTGTTCTGATCTGCCTCATGGATCAGATGACGTAGTTCTTCCGGAAGGCTGGTATCACCACTGAGTCCACACACCTTCGAAAGTCGTGCAAGTTCTTTGATTTGTTCTGCTGAGGCGGAGCTCACGGATGAACGGCGTTGTGTTTGGACGTGATGGGAAGAATTGGGCACGCGGTCAGCCAGCCGTGGCGTTCCAGATAGAACGCCCATGCAATCTCCTGGCCAACTCCCGGGCAATGACAGGGGATAGCATCCGCGATTGGATCACTCACTCCCAGATTTTTCAGCAGTGTTCCAACATCGGATGCAGACCTGACAGCCGTGCTGCGGATAGCGGCACCAACAACCCAGGTGAGTTTGGTCGCCTCTAACGGGCAGCCATCGCTTTCGCAGGCGAGCAGCACATTTCCAGGCTCTCCCATGGCTGCAAAAGTGTCCTGCCAGAGCTGCAGGTCATCGGGCTTCAGGTTGAGTCGCAGGATCTGATCCCCGACCGAATGGAGCTGTTCGTTTTCATCTCCGACCTCCTCGATCAACGACATGAGGTTGGCCTGCTGTGATCCATCCATCGCTCAAGTCCGGCCTTGGGAACTGTATCCGTACTGTTCGGAATCTCCGGTGTCGATCATTAGGGATGTCACCAGAAGGCGTATGGAGCGAGATCAGCTTGCGCTCGCCAGGCACTCCTGGACAACCCTCATACGATCGATACGATCGGGCCGCCACCGCTCGTGTCCCATGGCTGCAGCTGAATCCAATGCGCTGATGGTCCAGCAGCTCAGTCGTCAATTACATGTCGTCAGCGAGATTGCTGAGTCACTCACGCTGCGTGTGCTTGCACTGGAGGAACGTTTTGAGCAGGTGCATCTGAATGCTTTGTCTGATGGATCAGACCCTTTGCCAGATGAAGCAAGTCAACAGCTGCTTGATGACAGTGGTGACCGTCTCAGGCATCTTCAAGGGTTGCTCATCGAGGATGCTCCCGGGCAGCTAATCGAACTTGTGAAGCCAACTGCCGATGAAATGGCATCAGCCTGCATCGATAAAGCGGTCTCTGATCGTGATGATCTGGATGACATTGAGGCTGAGCTTGAGCCGTCGCTGAATGAGACGATCTACGTGGATGACCCGCAGATTGAGCCTTCTCAGGAGGAGGTCAATGATCAGGACGAAGATGATCAGATCGATCTCTTGAGTGCCTGATGATTGGGCTGTAAGGTCGGCTTCAGCTGCTCACAGCTCAAGTAGCCGCACCCTGAATTTTGCGATCTGGCGAGCTTGTTTTGGCTCTGACTGCACAAACGGATGATCGTTTAGAAGGTTGATCACTGTTTCGATTCTTTCATCGACTGACTTGTTCTCAAGCTCACCGAGCTTGAGACATTGTTTCCAGGCTGGATCGAACACCATGGCGAAGCCATCGGCGTTGTTGAATTGTCGATCGTCGTTAACCGGTATTGGAATCAATGAGCGGTTCTGCGAAGTGACAGGACCAGGTTTATGAATGGGTCGAGCGGCGATCAAGGCATGCCTTTTGGCAGAGTCTTGTTTGCTGCTCCCTGACCGCGTCCTTACTCTTGGTTCGGTTTGGCGGTAGGTCCTTCGCCTTCCTGGTTGTAGGCGTTGGTATGGGAACTCTATGTCTCGCTCTCTTCCCCAGAACTGGATCGATGGCAGCCTGCACACTCTCAATGTGATGCGTGATCTGGGATGGGCAGGGTCGATCATTCATCCATCTCTCTCCATTTTCCGCCAGAAACCAAGTGCTAAGAGCAGGAAGACCAAGAACCTCCAATGGCGCTTTCTTCCTGAACAGGCAGATGACCCGCGTCCCTTTGCAGGAAGAACCAACCGAGGACAGGGCAAGCGTCTGTCGATCGAGGGCACCTGTGGAACCACTGACCCTTGGGAAGCTGTGACGATTGCTCTGGCTGCTTCTCAAGAGCGGTGGAGAACTCTGCATCAGCAACTGGAGCAGCATCAGCTTGAGCAAGGCCAGGCGCTTTCGGTGTATTGGGAACGCTGGTATACCCATGAAGAGCAGCAACCAAGGAACAATCGCAATCGCTGGTTAAGTGATAAGCGGAACCTGTGGCATGGACCTATAGGTATTGGCCTCCAACCCTGGGCAACAACCAAGAGGGTTGAGCGAATTTCCAGCAACGATTTCCTGGAGTTCTTCCTCATCATTCGCAAGCACTGTGAAGTGAAGGGAGCTTCTGTGGAAGAGACCAGACGTCAATACAAAACCCTGATCCGCAATCTCTTTAGGGAGGCAAAAGCAGATTTTCCTGCTCTGACTTGCCCGCAGTTCCCTGACATCAAGAAGCAAGTGAGGTCAAGCTGCAAGTCTGAAAATCATGCATTCCCTGCGCGGGAAAGTGGCAGAAGGGGCTGAATCGATTTGCCGTCAGTCCTGTGCAAGAAGGTTTGTGCTGATCAAGAGCAGATATGACTATCCCTTGATGCGTTTCTGGGTGTTGTCTGTGGGCGATGTTTTAACCCATGGCCGGAGAGAACTCCACGCAAAGCACTCCCGCTTAGGAGAAGGGTTGCGGCGGCACCAACAAGGCAATACTCACTAACGGCGTGATAGGGATTTCTGCCACCGCCGTCTCCGCCATGTCACGGACAGCAATCGCGTTGGGCATCTGTGCTCTCAAGCAGGAAAGCAGGGTGTACAACGCTTGCTTGAAACAGGTCATCGCCGATGGCAGGACCAATGCCGAAGCGGTTTACTTCTGCAATGGCGCCTGATGAATCGACGTTGTACCTGCTCGAGTCGTTTGCCTGAATTGTGCTTTTGACGACTTTGTGTATCTAACCGATACACAAAACTGGGTGGGTACAAATGAAGGGGGTTGTGCAGGCTGCGGAAAACACGAACAGGGGGAGCGGGATGGTCCGGAAAGCCATCCCGTTTTTTTGTATTCAGTCGAGGTGTTCCTGGACCGTTGAGTCATTGCTGCTTCTCTGCAGATGGGGCGCATGGCCTCTAGGAGATTGGAGGACTAAAAAGCACCGAATAGTGCCATTACAGGAACCATTCGGTGCTTTTTTTGCGCTTAAGAAAGGTGCCAGGACCCAGATTTGAACTGGGGACACGGCGATTTTCAGTCGCCTGCTCTACCAACTGAGCTATCCCGGCGCGTTGTCTGCGCCACCTTTGAATCTTAAATCACGGGGTGGAACTCCCAAGGTGTTCTGGCCAGGCAGAGCACCCCTTGGATGGTGGTTCCTGAGGCCTGAAGAGCCTGTTGCGCGGCCAGAACGGTTGCACCTGTTGTCACGATGTCATCCACAATCCAGACCTCTTGTTGTGTGGGCCAACTCGTCCATTCATGGTTTTTCGACTGGGTCCAAGCTTGATTCAAGGTGAAGCTGCCGCACTGGTTGCTCTCTCTCTGCCGACGGTTCAGCCGGTGCTGGCCCACCGTGGGGCGACAACGCTCCAGCACCTGAAGTGTCGGTCGCTCCAGGCAGCGGCACATGAGTTCCGGAAGCGGATTCGACCGGCTTTTCGCCTTCCAGCCTGGAATCGGGATCAGCAGAGTCTCTTCCTGCAAATCGCGCTGCAGCATCCTGCAAATCGCTTGCAGAGAGCCAACGTTTTGATTTCTGCGTAACGACAGAATCAACTGGCGCATGGCACCCCTGTACCAGGAGGCTGCCCGCCAGGGCAGGGGGCTCATGCCTTTGATCGCAGTCTCTGCGAGACCGAGGCGTTGTTGGCAGGTCTGGCAGAGATCTGTCTGATCAGTTTCTGAGATGGTCTGTCGCTTGCAGATCGCGCAACTTGGTTGGATCAACAGCTGCTTTAGACAGCTCTTGATGGAGGTCAGCAAGGCAATGCACTGCGGTTGACTTCAGGATTCCCCTTTGCCAGCTCCGGCAGGCATGGTCTTCAACATGGCTACCAGAGTGCGGTGAGCATCCTCACTGTCGGTGAGCGTGTGGTCGAAGGGAATGCTGACGGGCTCGCCATTCACCTCAAGGGTCATGGCTTCCGCGTTAACGCCTGTCATCGTGGCTGCGGTTGCGGATGTCAGACCTCCGTAGTGGTGGGCGTAGCGAAGCACAGCATCACTGTGGTCGTCATTCATGTGACGACAGATGCGTTCGCTGATGGCTGGAGTGAGTGGGTCGGCGGCCATGGAAAAGATGCAGGGATTGAGGGAAGGAAATCAGCTGAGACGCTGCCAGAGCAGTAGGGCCAGACGAAAACCGCTGTAACCCACGTATCCGGCCAACACGACGAACAGCCCGATGGCGAGCGCGTCACGGAGTCTGTTTGCCAAAGGCTCATGGAAGCTCAGTCAATTCTCTCCCGAAATGGGTGATTTGATCATGCTGCTGTTGCAGAGCGGTGAGTGCGAGTCGCGCGACCCCTGCAGCAGGAGGGCTGTAACAACTGCGGATCGGAATACCGATCAAGCGTTGCCGCAAGCGTCGCCATTGCGGGTTTCTGGCTCCGCCCCCCAATGTCACCAGGCGTTTCGGAGCGGGTGCTCCCAGTTCAGTGAGCCTTGTCCAGCCCTGGCATTCGATCTGACTTAAGCCTTCCAGCAGACCATGCAGATAGAGCGCATCACTGACGGGTCTTGGAGTCAGGATCGGTTCAAGATCGGGGTCATCAACAGGGAAGCGCTCTCCTTGACCGATCAGGGGCCTCAGTTGTAGGCCACTGTCCTGGTCAGGGTCGATCTGCCGGCTCAGTTCGTCCAGGTCGATCCCTGGAAAGCACTCACGCAGCACCGCACCACCGCTGTTGGAGGCACCACCTCCAAGCCAGCGGCCGCCCACTCGGTGGGTGGAGGCCCCTGCACCATCTCGCAAAGGGATGGTGGTGAAGCGTTTGAGCACAAGCGTGCTTCCCAACACGGTGATGCCTTCATCGTCGGCGGCATCGGCGGTGAGCACTGCCGCATTGGCATCGGTCGTGCCCGCGATCACGAGCATGTCCTTCGACAGCCCTAGCTGTTTGGCTCGGGCACTGTCGATGACTCCCAGCCTTGAGCCGCTCGGTCGGATCTCCGGGAGGGCCGCACGCCAGGTCTGTTGTTCAAAGGTATCCGGCCAGCGCTGACCGGTGAGTGACCAGCCCAGGCGAAGGTTGTTGCCTTCTTCGCCAAAACTCCAGTCTCCAAGCAGCCAGCCGCTGATCCAATCAGCCTGATGACGGAGGATCAGCGGCTGTGAGTGTTGTTGCAAGAGCCTCAGCGCGCGGGCCAAGCTGCCACTGGCGCTCGACGCCGGCTGACCTGTTTGCACCAACTCATGCACCCGATCAAGCTGTTCCGGACAGGCGATGTTGTAAGGCAAAGCCTTTCCCTTGGGAATGCCTTCTGGATCGCAGGCCAACAGTGTCCCTGAAGTTCCATCAACGGCAAGAGACCTGATTTGGCTGCGGAGCTCCTCTGGGATTGTCTTGATCAGCTGGATGCAGCTGTTCAGCCAATCATCCGGATGATCCAGGCTTCGGCCGTAATCAGTGGAATCGGTGTGCAGCAGATCACGCTGATGATTGAGAACCGCAACTCGAACTCCACTGGTGCCCAGATCGATTCCGAGTGCCAGTGAATGTTGCATCAACTGATTAGGCGTTGCGCAGTTCTGCCGCCTTGGCGTCAACGTTCTCCCAGGGAGCCTTCAGGTCATTGCGACCAAAGTGTCCATAGGCCGCAGTGTCCTGGTAGAAGCGTCCACCACGTTGCTGAGACAGATTGCGCAGTCCGAAGTTTTCAATGATGGCTCCGGGTCGCAGGTCGAAGTGCTCTTGAACCAGATTTGTCAGAGCGTCGTTGGCCAACTGGCTTGTTCCGAAGGATTCGACCAGGATCGATACCGGCTTGGCGACGCCGATGGCATAGCTCAACTGCACTTCGGCCCTTTCGGCCAGGCCCGCTGCCACAAGGCATTTCGCCACATACCGCGCTGCATAGGCTGCTGATCGGTCGACTTTGGTGGGATCTTTGCCCGAGAAGGCACCGCCTCCATGACGGGCATAACCCCCGTAGGTGTCAACAATGATTTTGCGACCAGTCAGTCCGGCATCTCCTTGGGGGCCACCCACAACAAACTTTCCGGTTGGGTTGACGAGATATTTAGTTGCTTCGCGGCTTGGTTTCAGGACCAGATCAGCCGTTGATGGCTCCACGACATGGGTCCAGAGGTCCTCTGTGATGCGTTCGCGGATGCCCTGCTCGTCACTGATGCCGCCCACTTCAGCGGTGTGCTGGGTGGAGATCAGGATTGTGTCGATCGCAACCGGCTTGTCATTGTCGTAGACCACGCTCACCTGTGTTTTGCCGTCAGGCAAGAGGTAATCGAGAGTGCCGTTGTGACGGACTTCCGCCAGCCTTCTCGCCAGACGGTGGGCCAGGCTGATGGGCAGGGGCATCAGCTCGGGTGTCTCGTTGCAGGCGTATCCGAACATGATCCCTTGATCGCCAGCGCCAACCAAATCAAGGGGATCGCCGGCGTGGTCATCGGCTTCATTCACACCCTGAGCAATGTCGGGAGACTGTTGGTCGAGGGCGACCAAGACAGCACAGCTGTTGGCATCAAAGCCACCGGCGCGGGCTCCGCTGTAACCGATCTCCTTGATCACGTTGCGAACAAGGTGGATGAAGTCCACCTGCGCTTTGGATGTCACTTCGCCTGTGATCATGCACAGACCTGTGTTCACAACTGTTTCACAAGCCACACGGCTGGTGGGATCCTGCGCCAGAAGAGCGTCGAGTACGGCATCACTGACCTGATCACAGATCTTGTCAGGATGACCCTCCGTAACGGATTCGGAGGTGAAGACGTATCGACTCATGGCCATTGGTGATTGGCGGAGACTTTACGAGGTCGACTTATGAGGCCTTAGACATTTCGTCTGTGGTTGTGGTCAGTTCGTTCCAGTGACTGATCAGATGTTCATGGGCGGTGAGCGTTGGTTCGCGATGCCATCCGGCTACATAGCCAAGGGTCAGACCAATCCCTGCCTGTCGTGCCATCAGCAGATCGGTGTCTGCATCTCCGATCAAGGCGCAATTCCCCACTTTCAGGTCCAACTGTGAGCACAGCCCCTGAACAGCTTCTGGGTTCGGTTTGGCTGGGTGGTGATCAGCACTCCACACTCCGCTGATGCAGTCATTGAGTTGGTGCTGCTGGAGAAAGTTCTGAATGCCCTCCGTGCTGTCATTGCTGATCACGGCACAGATAATTCCTGCAGCGGCCAGCTCTCTCAGAAGCCTTGCTGAATCGGGTAACAAGCCAATCTGATGTCCGTCTGGAAGCAGCGCTTGTCTGCGGCTATCGACTTGATCAAACACCTCCTGAGCTAGGACCAGGGATTGAGGCCAACTCAGATTCATCTGACAGAACACCGTTGCAGTGCTCAGCAGGTTGTGATGCCTCGATGCCACGGCAAGTGTGCCGTCTGGGATGATGCCTTCCCTGCATCGTCCGTAGGTTCTCGCCAGCAGATCAGCAAGCTCTTGAAGAGCGCTGGCTGAGGCGCCCCTCGCGCGGAATCGGCGATCTGCTTCTGCAAGCCTGGCGTCAGCCAGTTCAATTAAACGTGGCTCGCTATGGGAAAGGGTGCCGTCCTTATCGAACAGCACCCCCTGAACTGGACCCAGATCGAGGCCATTGAGCTTGAGATGAGCCATCGGCTCGTCTCCCTCAGATCATCATGGAACCCAGGGGCTCTTCACCTTCCTCGGCTTGCTCAAGCAACATCTGCTTGTAGCGAGCGGCCATTTCTTCGGCCTTGTCGAACACTTTCTGCGGATCAGTGAGCATGTCACCCGGTTCCGGTTCAAGCGCCTTGGTGGACAGGGAGATTCGGCCACGTTCGGCGTCGAGATCGATGATCATCACTTTCATCTGATCATTCACGTTCAGCACCGAGTGCGGAGTTTCGATGTGCTCGTGACTGATTTCAGAAATATGCAGCAGGCCGCTGACACCGCCGATGTCGATAAAGGCGCCATAGGGCTTGATTCCGCGAACGGTGCCCACAACAACCTCTCCCACTTCGAGGCGATTCATCTTGCGTTCGACCAAAGCGCGCCTGTGGCTCAGCACCAGACGATTGCGCTCCTCGTCCACCTCAAGGAACTTGAGGGGGAGGAAGTCGGCAACAAGTTCCTCTTTTGGCTTTCGGGTGCTGATGTGGGATCCAGGGATGAATCCACGCAGACCTTCAACCCTCACCAGGGCTCCGCCTCTGTTGGTGGCAAACACCTCGGAGTAGATCGTGGCGTCTTCCTTCTGCAGTTGGCGAACACGTTCCCAGGCTCGCTGGTATTCGATCCGGCGAATAGAGAGGGAGAGCTGTCCGTCTTCGTTCTCCTCGCTCATGATGAAGAACTCCCGGATTTCTCCGGGTTGCAGCACATCGCTCAGTCCTTCAACGCGATTAATCGACACCTCTTGAAGAGGCATGAATGCAGCTGTTTTTGCGCCGATATCGATCATGGCGCCCTTTGATTCCAGGGCGAAAACCGTGCCGTTGACGATGTCGCCGGGCTTGAAGTTGTAGTCGTATTTGCTCAGTAAGGCTGCGAACTCATCCAGGGTGAATCCAGCACTGTCCATGTCCCGGGTGGTTGCCCGGCTGCTGGGATCATCAGCCGTGGGGATGTCGTCGGGAATGCCGAGGTCTTCATCGGTACCGAAGTCGGCTTGATCTGCTGATCTTTCAGCCACTGCTTCGGTCTCGGATGTGACCGCTTCTGCGGTGTCCACTGCAGATTCCTGGGAAGGATCTGTGGGAGTGACAGTCATGGAACGTTGGCGGTCTGCCTCTGGAGCAGAGCGATGGGATCTGAGACAGGCCCGCCGACCTGCATCAGGCAATTGCCGAGTCTACAGATCAACGATCAAGCTCAGATCGCAGCTGTGAGCTCTGCCTTGGTTGCATTGATGCCTTCCAGGGTGGCCACAAAATCACTCACACCGCTGAACTGGCGATAAACAGATGCAAAACGGATGTAGGCGACTTCGCTGAGAAGTTTCAACTTTTCGAGCACCAGTTCGCCGATGTCGCTGCTGGAGACTTCACGGCCGCTGCGCTGTTGAAGGCTCAGCTCCAGCTCTTCAACCATTGTTTCAAGGCGTTCTGGAGGAATCCCAGTTTTTTCACAGGCTCTGCTCAACCCATGAAGCAGTTTGCTACGACTAAAAGTTTCACGATTTCCGTTTCGCTTGATCACTGTGATTGGAACGGTTTCAACCCGTTCATAGGTTGTGAAACGAAATTCGCAATTGAGGCACTCCCGGCGACGACGCACGCTTCTACCTCCATCGGCGGCTCTTGATTCGAGCACCCGGCTATCGGTGTTCTGGCAGGAGGGGCACTGCACGCCCTTGTAATTACGTAGATGTATGAATTGTAAGGCTCGCGTCCACCCATGACATCTATGGAGCGAATTCACGTTTTAGACATAAAAAAAGCCCCGCTTTAAGCGGGGCTGAAATGATCACTTGCCGATCTTCGGAGGATCGCGGAATGCGATTGCGAAAAACAGTGTTGCAATCGCGAGAGTGAGGATGAGGATGTAAGCGAAGCTTTCCATCGGTTATCTCCTAAGGACTGATCAGCTGAGCGGTGTGCCTGCAGGGGGCACGTAGCCCTCTGGCAGTCGACGAGTGGAGCGGTCTCCAAGTTTTTGGAAGAGACCGAATTCAACCTGTTCGCCAAGGTCGGGATCAATACCCGCGAACACATCGCGATACAACGTACGAGCTCCATGCCAGATGTGGCCGAAGAAGAACAGCAGCGCGAATGTGGCGTGTCCGAAGGTGAACCAGCCGCGAGGTGAACTGCGGAAGACGCCATCGGAGTTGTAAGTCTCACGGTCGAATTCGAATGCTTCTCCCAGCTGAGCTTTACGCGCTAGTCGCTTCACGTCAGCAGGATCAGTGAAGGTTTGACCGTCGAGCGCACCACCGAAAACGGTCGCGGTCACACCCTGCTGTTCGAAGGAGTACTTCGCTTCAGCACGACGGAACGGAATATCAGCCCGTACGATGCCATTGGTGTCTTCCAGAATCACTGGGAAGTTCTCGAAGAAGTTGGGCAAGCGGCGAACTTGAAGATCGCGTCCGTCTTTATCGGTGAAGGCAATGTGTCCCAGCCAGCCGGTTGGTAGACCATCACCATTGACCATGGGACCTACTCGGAAGAGGCCGCCTTTTGCAGGACTGTTTCCGACGTAGTCATAGAAAGCAAGTTTCTCGGGAATCGAGGCGTAAGCCTCAGATTCTGATTGACCTTGATCCATCGCGGTTTGGACACGACGATTGATCTCGGTCTTGAAGTAACTCTGATCCCATTGATAACGAGTGGGGCCAAACAACTCGATAGGAGTTGCAGCAGCTCCGTACCACATGGTTCCTGCAACCACGAAGGCCGCAAAGAACACAGCAGCAATTGCGCTGGCCAAAACAGTTTCAATGTTTCCCATCCTTAATGCCTTGTAAAGGCGTTCCGGTGGACGAGTCGTGATGTGGAAAATTCCGGCAATGATGCCGACAATTCCTGCTGCGATGTGGTGGGCAACGATCCCGCCAGGGTTGAAAGGGTTGAAACCTTCGGGCCCCCAGGACGGTTGGACAGGCTCTAAGTGGCCTGTAATGCCGTAGGGATCAGAAATCCACATTCCTGGTCCGAAGACACCCGTGAGGTGAAAAGCTCCGAATCCGAAGCAGCCGAGACCAGCCAAAAGCAGGTGAATGCCGAAAATTTTGGGAAGGTCTAGAGCTGGCTCCCCAGTGCGAGGGTCTTGCCAGATTTCAAGATCCCAGAAAGTCCAGTGCCAGATGGCGGCCAGCATGAGCAGGCCGCTGAACACGATGTGAGCAGCAGCGACACCTTCGAAGCTCCAGAAGCCAGGATCAACGCCCGTGGCTCCGGTAATGCTCCAGCCTCCCCAACTGTCCGTCACGCCCAAGCGGGCCATGAAGGGCATCACGAACATGCCCTGACGCCACATCGGGTTCAGGACTGGATCGGAGGGGTCGAAGATGGCGAGTTCGTAAAGAGCCATCGAGCCGGCCCAGCCGGCGACGAGGGCAGTGTGCATGAGGTGCACGGCCAGAAGGCGGCCTGGGTCGTTAATTACGACGGTGTGCACCCGATACCAGGGCAATCCCATGGGTCAGGTTCGGGGGAACGGAGCTGCTAATGCAGCCAGACTCGGCGATCGTAGGGCGTTCACTGCGATCCACGCGTCAGGCTGTCGTGAGCTGCAACGTGAATTGACGGTCGTGCAGATGATCGAAGTTCTCGATCCCGCCGGTTTCCTGGGTTTGCTTGCCTTTGAGGCTTTCTCTTGCCGGGGGGTTACAAAACGCAACCTGAGGCTCGTAGTCTCGGTGCCTAGGCGTGTCGCAGCGCCCCTGTCTTAGGGAGGTTCAATGCCTGTCATCCGTTTTGTGCGTGAGGGTCGGGATGTGGAGTGCTTCCCGGGTGAAAACCTGCGCGCTGTGGCCGTGCGGGAGGGGATTCAGCTCTACGGGCTCAAAGGTCAGCTTGGTAACTGTGGTGGCTGTGGTCAGTGCAGTACGTGCTTCGTGAAGGTTGAAGGAGAAAAGTCGACAGCCGCAATGAGTCCAAGAACTGCTGTGGAGGAAGCGAAGCTCAGGCGCAGGCCAGAAGGGTGGCGCCTGGCTTGTCAATCTTTGGTTGAACAGTCAGTGGTGGTGTTAACAAAACCACAGGCTTCCATGCCTGAACAGGACAAGCGGGTGGCTGCCGCCTTGGCGGCACCTCTCCCTCCCGGTCCCTTGGAATGGCCTGGTGCGCCTGCTGTTGAGGAGGACACGGATGATGAGTCGTCTACTGATGAATCCATGCGGTCGCTGGAAGTCTCAGGTCAAGGTTCGCCTGCAACGCCCGGTGAAGAGCGCTGATCGGTTCGAGTCAAAGCTTTCCGGACGGTGATACGTTCCAGCAGGTTCTTTCACGTTCATGGAAACCAACGATCTCGGCTTCGTGGCCAGCCTGCTGTTTGTTCTGGTGCCGACCGTCTTCCTGATCATCCTGTTCATTCAGACCAACAGCCGTGAGGGCTGACTTCCCTCAAGGCTGTTGTGATCGCGGTCTGTCACCTCTGCTCCGGTTCTCTCACTAAAAGCACCGGGGCAGGAGCGTGAACTCTGATGTAGTCGCTCACTGAACCGCCAAGCAGTTTGTCGAGGTCAACCAGTCCTCTTGCTACTAGGGGGCGACGGTCCTGAGAAGCCAGTACGACCAGATCAGCATTGATCTTCTCTGCTGCTAAGCACACCCCTTTGCCGATGTCGGCGTCGGTGACGTGTAATGGCTTGAGTTCAACCCCCAGCTTTCGAGCTCTCTGTACGGCGCGGTCGAGGTAGGTATCGCTCTTCATGGCTGCTCCTCGTGATGGGGTGGGGTCTTGTCGTGCTACGTGAACGCCGGTGAGCTGTCCTCCTGGAATCTCGAGCACCATTTCGCAGGCGAGCTTGAGGGCGTCATCGCCGACTCCTGTGCCATCGATGGTGACCAGAACCCGGTTGATATGACGAATGTAAAGATCGTCGCGGACCAGCAACATCGGTCGCGTCGACAGTTGGAAGACGTACTGGCTGGCACTGTTGGACAGGATTGAACGAATCCTGCCAAGACCTCGCGATCCCATCACGATCAGGTCAACGTTCAGTTCATCCGCCACATTGAGAACGGTCTGCTTGGTGTCCCCCTGGCGGATGATCGAATTCACGTCTTGTGGATTCAGTCCCAGCTTCTCTACAGACCCAGCCAGAAGGCTGCCTGCGCTTTCCCAGTGCTGTTGCGTTGCTGCCATGGTCTGCTCAGGGACCACATGAAGCAGGTTGATCCTGGCGGCCTTGAAAGCCGGGAGGTCACGCAGCATGTTGATCATTTCACCGACGTGGCCTTTGCCTGAATCGGCGATCAGAAGGTTCTTGAACACGGCGAGGTTTCAGCCTATGCAGCAGCCTATGGCTGATTGGAGTTCCCAGTTCGCATGCTGAATGAGAGCGTTACCAGGGTTCCCTGGCGACTGCACAAGCGAGTGCTTCCACAGCACACAGACCATGGCGGTGTGATGTGGCATGGGGCCTATGTGGGATGGCTTGAGGAGGCTCGGGTAGAGGCGCTGTCCGCCACTAGCTACCCCTACAACAAGATGGCTTCAGCTGGGCTGGAAATGCCTGTTGTTCAGCTGCAGATTCGTTACCGGGAGGCGTTGATGCTTGGGGATGAGGTGGAGCTAATGAGTGTCTCCTGCTCTCCCCGGGGTGTTCGCTGGCCATGGTCCACCCGGTTCATGAAAGATGGCGTTTGCGTGGCTGAAGCTTCGGTAGAGCTGGCTTTGGTGAGCGTACGTCCAGTTCGAAGGGTTTTGCGGCACCCGCCTGAAGCGGTAGCAGAGGCATTCAGGGCTTTGGCTGAGGGGCCAAAGTACAGGGACTGATAGTATTTTTGTACTAGTGCTAATGGTGTGTTGGAGCGCTCCTGGAGATGGTTGTGGTTGCAGTGTCCAGGGATTGGTTCAGCCCGGATGCGCCAGCTCTGTTCGGCTGCCGCTAATGCCCCTCAGGGGTTTCAGGAACTCTGGAGCTGCTCTCTCCCCACATTGCAGAAGCAGTTCGGATGGCCGGCCGCGGTGATGTCTTCGCTCGAGCGTTATCGATCAAGCCTCGGCCTGAAGCCTTGCATCAAGGTTCCCATCAATGTTCTGTTGCCTTGTGATCCTGAGTGGCCCGCTTGCTTTGAAAGGCTGGAGCGCCCGCCGCTGTCGATTCATTGGCGTGGCAGTCAAGATCTTTTGTCGTTGCTCTCGATGCAGCAGGCGGTTGCCGTGGTGGGTACGAGAAGGCCTTCCAGTCACGGCCTGCGAATGGCGGACAATCTGGGTCGAGCCCTTGCCCAGGCTCACTGGCCTGTGGTCAGCGGTCTTGCTGAGGGCGTTGACGCAGCTGCTCACCGAGCCTGTCTTGAGGCTGGTGGCTGTCCCGTTGCTGTTCTTGGAACTCCCCTGCATCGCGTTTATCCACCTGAGCATCGCCGCTTGCAGCAGGAGGTCGCGCGGGCTGGGCTACTAATCACTGAGCTCCGCGATTCGGAAAGGGTCCTCCGATCCAGTTTTGCTTTGCGCAATCGCTTGCTCGTCGCTGTTGCCAAAGCTGTAGTGGTGGTGGAATGTCCTGAGAACAGTGGAGCGCTGCATACGGCAGCGGTGGCGCGTTCTTTGGGCATCCCAGTTTGGGTGGTTCCAGGTGATGCGCTGCGTGAATCGTCTCAAGGCAGCAATGCGCTGCTTCAGTCGGGGGCACTGCCGCTGATCAAGGCCCAGGCTTTGATTCATCACCTGGGACCAGGCCCTTGTGGTTCCTGTCTTGAGGAGAGTCATGCTTCCGCCTTGAAGTCAAACAAGCTTCTAAGAATCAGTTCTGTGCAGACACGTTTGCTCAAGCTGGTGGATGACGATTCCAGCTTTGATGAGATGGTGCATGCGTTGCAATCCAAGCCTGAGCGTGTCGCTGCGGAGCTGTTGAAACTTGAGCTGGATGGTTTGGTGGTGGCGCAGCCAGGACTGCGGTGGCGCTCGCTTTAGGTTGATTTCATGGAGTCCGCCTCGTGTTCAGGACAGGAGTTGCTGACCTGGCGACGCCGACAGTTGCTTCGTGGCGGGCGGGCTGTTGATCTCGACTGGCTTTTGGCGATGGAAGCCAATCTGAGCTGGGCGGAACTTCAGCGGCTGCGAATTCTTCCGGAGTCGATCGCTCCTCTAGCCAGCACCCTCGAGGAGCTGGAGAAGCTCTGGGTAGTGCATCTTCAGAATCATGTTCCGCTACAGCATCTCGTCGGACGCTGTCCATGGCGCGATCTCGATCTTCGAATCAGCCCAGCAGCACTGATTCCCCGCCAGGAGACGGAGCTCCTGATTGATTTTGCGCTTGATTGCCTACAGGATTCAGCATTGGCGGGAAATGCCTCTGCGGGGCGCTGGGCTGATCTGGGCACAGGCAGCGGAGCTCTTGCCGTTGCCCTCGCTCGTGCCCTGCCGGGATGGGATGGACATGCTGTGGATCTCAGCGCTGCTGCTCTCGAGTTGGCGGGGATCAACCTCAATGCCTTGACGAGATCTCTCAGCTGCAAGCTGCATCAAGGTTCTTGGTGGGATCCCCTAGAACCTTGGTGGGGACAGTTCGACCTCGTTGTCGCTAATCCGCCCTACATCCCCTCCCATGTTGTGGACGAGCTCGATCCTCTCGTTCGCGACCATGAACCAAGGCAGGCTCTGTGTGGTGGTGAAGATGGTTTGGATGGCTGCAGAGCGATTTTGGACTTGGCCCCTCAGGCACTTTCTCCAGGCGGATGGTTGTTGCTCGAGCATCATCACGATCAGAGTGATCAGGTGCTTGGCCTGATGCGCTCTGCAGGACTTGTGTTGTCCACACCCCGCTCCGATCTCAGCGGCGTCAATCGTTTTGCTGTCGCGAGGCGTCGCCTTTGACGCTGATTTTGTTCTTCGGTCTTCCTCATGACCCATGACAAGCCCTCATTGATGTCAGCCATGGAGTTGGCCAGGCATCTCAGGGGTGGTGGGGCAGCTCTGTTGCCCACAGACACCTTGCCGGCCCTTGCTGCAGTGCCTGACCATGCGGCACAGATCTGGACCCTCAAGCAGCGTCCGCAGGACAAACCTCTGATCCTGATGGCAGCTGAGGCTGATCAGTTGCTGGCGCTCACCAGTGAAGACGCCAGGAATGATGCAGAACCGCTCGCCCGTCGCTTCTGGCCAGGCGCACTCACTCTGGTGCTTCCTGTGGAGGGGCGTCTGACTCAGAGCCTCAATCCGGGTCAAGGAACCCTGGGAATGCGCATCCCAGATTGTGATCTCACCCGAGCCCTGCTGATGCAGAGCGGTCCATTGGCGACAACAAGTGCCAATCCTGCGGGTGCTCCGCCAAGTCAGACTGCAGCGGAAGCCGCTGCTGCTTTTTCAGATCTGCCGCTGCTGTCTCCGCTGCCCTGGCCCAACCCCTCTGGACTGGCGAGCACTGTGATTGGCTGGAAATCTCCTGGATGCTGGCAACTGCTGCGCCAGGGCGCTGTGATGGTTGATGTGATTGAGAGATCTCCCCCATGCTCTGGCTGATTGCGCTTGTGCTGCTGCTCCAGGCCCTCTTTCACTGGACGCTAGAACCAGCTATCAGATGGTTCACGCCCCTGTTCGAACTGAGGGCGCTGCCCTTGTTATTGGGCTTGCTGGGAATCTGGTTTCTTGCGGGGCGCACTGATTCCGATAAAAAGCCTTGAACAATGGAATTTCAGTCCCGATAAGCCGGCTGACGGATTTGAACCGACGACCTTCGCTTTACAAAAGCGCTGCTCTACCACTGAGCTAAGCCGGCAATGAAGGAACTCTACTGGCGCACATCCGGTTGTCCTCTGTGGTCGTCTTAATCCACAAGAGGCAGAGCTCCAGTCGTGAACGACAGCCTGTCTTTGCGAGGCAACTGCTGATATGGCTTTCAACCGTGCGCACACTCAGAAACAGTGCTTCAGCGATGGCACGGTTGCTGCAGCCCTGCAGTAACAGATTGAGCACGCCAATTTCGGCTGGTGTGAGCTGAAAGTTCGTCATGGATCGAGGGAAGTCCTCCTCTTGGGATTCCCCTCAAGCGCGTGCCGTCAATCCTGTGAGCTGGTCGCCATTGAACGTCGGATCGGCAGATTGGCCACAAGTGCTGTGACGCGATCTTCGGTTTCCAGGCTCACATCGCCTTCCTCGAGATCAATGTCCACATATTTGGCCACGACCTCAAAGATTTCGCGTCGCATCTGATCCAGAGTTTCAGGGCTCAGGTCGCTGCGATCGTGGGCCAAAACCAGTTGCAAGCGTTCACGTGCGGTGGTTGCACTGGCGGGTTGACGGCGCAGGATTTTGTCGATCAAGTCTTGCAAGGTCATGGCGTTCAGAAAATCTTGGTTTGCATCAGTTGGCGCACCCTGGCGCGAATGCCGCGTCGTCCGTCCTTTGCAGGGTCCATGAGGGGGACGTCCTCTCCCTGGAGACGTCGGGCGATATGCCCGTAAGCCTTGGCAGCAGGAGAAGCACTTCCATTGAGTGTCAGGGGTTCACCTCGGTTGGTGCTGACAATGACCTGCTCATCTTCAAGAACCAGGCCAAGAAGCGGTAGAGCAAGGATGTCGGTGACGTCGTCGACAGCCAACATCTCTTGATTGGCCATCATTTTTGGTCTGACCCTATTCAGCACGAGCTGAACGGGTGACACCCCATGGGTGTTGAGTAATCCGATCACTCGATCGGCATCTCTGACTGCCGATACTTCCGGCGTCGTGATCACGATCGCTTCCTTCGCGGCCGCTACAGCATTCTTAAAGCCGTCCTCGATACCTGCTGGGCAATCGATCAGAACGTAGTCGAAACGCTCAGACAGCATTCCAGCAATGGTCTGCATGTCTTCAGGTTTCAACCACTCGAGCATCCGCGGATTCCCCGCAGGCAGCAGTGCCAGGTTCGGCTCTTGCTTGTGCTTGACCAGTGCCTGGTCAAGGCGGCAGGTTTCTGCCAGCACTTCCTGTGCGGTGAACACGATTCGATTCTCGAGTCCAAGCAGCAGATCGAGATTTCTGAGGCCGAAGTCCGCATCGAGAACCACGGTTCGAGCCCCTTGCCCGGCCAGAGCGATGCCGAGATTGGCAGTGAGGGTGGTCTTGCCGACACCACCCTTTCCCGAGCAGATCAGGATCGTTCGCGAATTGGTCACGGGGTCCCGTTTTGATCGCGCCACCTTAATGGCATTGATTCGTCCCGTCCGCCTGAAATTGATCAGATTTACTGAGGTAGGAAGGGCGGACTGGCTGGCTCGATGGAGATGGCACCATCCTGAATGCAAGCTTGCTCGGCAAGCCCAGGCTGCGGCTGTTCTTCTGGACCTCGCGCCACAAGCTCCGCAATCCGCAATTGAAGTGGTCTCAGCTGCAATGCCACGATCTTGGCGCTGCTGTTGCCCTTGCTGCCTGCGTGGGCCCTGCCTCGTAGACGCCCCCAGACGTAGACATCTCCCTCGGCCGATGCCGATCCTCCAGGATTGACATCCCCCACGATCAGCAGGTGCCCCTGAGTTTCGATGTGATCACCGGATCTCAAGGTTCCCCGATGAACCGTGAGGTCAACATTGGTTATGGCCTCGTTCTGCTGATCGTCTCTGGCTTCAATAGTGGGGATTTCATTACTGGCCTCACGAACAGGCAAACCCAGTGCAGCTGCGCTGATCAACGTGTTGCGGCAGCGCGTGACCAACAGCTGAACGCTATGGCCAGCCTGATGCAAAGCATGCAGAAGTTCGTCCAAATCACGACAGCTCAGGCTCCAGTCAGCTGTATCGAGGTCGATGTCTCCTGGAGGGAGAGATGGCAGCCGTGCCGGAAGCCATTGCTGCCACGACACGGACCGGAACGCCGGCAGCCTGAGGCAGTAAGGCACCTGAGGTGTTGGTTCAGCGGTCATGGCGGGAGCGTAGGGAGATCATCCGCCTAGCGAATGCTGGCCATGGCCATATGGAGTTCGGTTGTGATGTCTCCCGGGTGAATCAACCAGGCTGACGCCGCGGGAATCGCGAGGCTGTTGACCAGTGGCGAGCATTGCTCGAGCGCCTGAAGGCTTTGACCGTCCCAAAGGCGCAATCCACTTCGATAGGGGTAATAGCCCCGGATCTGATGGTGTCGAAGTCCGCAACACATCTCAGGGTCGAGGCCTTCTGCAGCCGCAAGCGTCTGCGCTTTAGCCAGCAGTTCCAACTGCGTTGATGCATCCATCTGGCTGACATCGAGCGCTTTGAACAGTCGGCGGTTCAGAAATCGATCGCAGAGTTCGGCAAGTGGCTGCGGTGCTTCCTCTCTCCATCTCTGAAAGTGATAACCGGTGCGCAGGTCGTCATTCGCGAGGTAGCTCTGGAGGTCGAGCTCCTGGGTCTGCCACAGCCACGCCCGCATGATTTTGTCTGCCCAGATTCGACTGGGGCCCAGCAGGCGTGCCTGGCGGATCAACTGATCCAGCAACCAATTGCAAACCACATTGAGGCGATGGTTATAAACGCTGCGGTACATCAGGCTCCGGACCACCAGGTAGTGCTCCACCGCCATCAGGCCCTTTGGATGAATGGCCAGTTCACCATCGGGTGCCAGGGTGATCGCACCGAGGATGCGATCAAGATCAAGCTGGCCGTATCGGGCACCTGTGCTGTAGCTGTCGCGTAAGAGGTAATCCAGACGATCGCAGTCAAGTTGGCTACTCACCAGGGCCTTGATCACGCCCCGTTCCGCACGGCCATGTTCCAGAAGATCCGCTACTAAGGCAGCGGTGCCTGTTGAAAACTGTTCGAGGGGGGCCTGGATGTCTGGGTGTTCCCGGATCACACGTGCTGACCACTGTTCGTGTTGCGTGCCAAACATCTCCTCGCCTGAATGGCTGAGGGGGGCATGGCCTAGGTCATGGAGTAGAGCGGCGGCGTAAAGCACGCCCTTTTGTTTGTCCAGGGAGGGATCGAGCTCAATCAGGCGACCCATCGCTCGGCGCGCGATGGCAAAGACACCCAGCGAGTGGGTGAACCGACTGGACTCGGCGCCGTGGAACGTGAGGAATGCTGGGCCGAGCTGGCGGATACGCCTGAGTCGTTGAAAAGGAGCCGAATCCACAAGCGCGAGAACCATGGCTTCGGCTGGTTGATCGGCGTCCAGGCTGATGCCGTGATGGAGTGGGTCGTGATAGGTGCGGGAGCCCATTCAGCTCATCGGCTCCGCTTCCACGCCGTCCGTGATCGGCATTGGATCTGCACTGGCCTGACTGGCTTCCTGATCAATCATCGACTGGAGCACCAGTTCGGCGTCCGTGAGCCAACGATCGCCTTCTCCGCCGGGATTCAGGGGTTCCGGTCCGTCCAGGATCCTGTCCGGAGTGATGCCTTCGCCCTGAATGTCCCGACCACTGGGGGTGACATAGCCCGCCACAGTCACGGCGAGTCCACTGCCATCACTGAGGTTGGTCAGGGTTTGAATCAAGCCTTTGCCGAAGGTGTTGCTTCCGAGCAGCAGCGATCGTTCGTCGTCCTGAAGGGCGCCCGCAAGAATTTCGCTGGCGCTTGCGGTACCGCCATTAACGAGCGTCACCATCGGTCCGGTGTAAAGCATGTCAGGCCCTGCCTGGATTGGATCGGCGATGCCGCTGCGATTTCGGGTTTCCACAATCGGTTGCTGATCCAGGAATGCATCGGCAACCGCAAGTCCTGCGCTGACAAGCCCCCCCGAGTTGTTGCGTAGATCCAGCACCAGCCCCTCAACGCTCTTGTCGGATAATTCGTCGATGGCTTCGCGAACCTGTTCGGGGACCCCCTCACTGAACTGTGTGATTCGGATGTAACCGAGTGTGTGGGTGTCACTGCGCAGCCGCCGTGTCCGCACCGGCCGCAGATCGATGTTGCGTCGTTCCAGGGTGATCTCCTGCTGCTCCTCCTCCTTTGGCGGCAGCACTGTGAGCACCACTTGGGTTCCCACAGCTCCCCGGAGACGTGCCGCAGTCGTTTCGAGCCCGAGCATCTCTACAGCTTCTCCATTCACTGCCAAGACCTCAGTCCCGCTGACGATGCCGGCGTCGGCCGCAGGAGATCCTTCCAGAGGGGCAATTACCACGGTTGCATTGCTGTCTTGGCGATGGCCGAGTTGCAGGCCAACACCGCTGAGATTCCCTTCGTTACTGGCCTTCATGACCTCGTAATCCGCAGGTTTCAGCAGGCGGGTATAGGGGTCATTCAGCGGCAGTAACATCGCTTCGATAGCGCTGTAGGCCTCTTCGCTGCTTTCAATTGTGTTTTCAAGTGCCTTCTGACGAAGGCGCTTCCAGCGGATCCGATCGAACTGTTCAGGGTCCAGATAACCCTGATTCACCAACCGCCAGCTTTCCACCACCAGTTGTTGGGCATCGTTAAGTGCCAGGGCGTGCGGGCTGGCAAGCAGAACGATGAGAATGGCACTCGCCAAACCAAAAGCCAGACGTCGCAGACGATCTGACCATCCGTTAACAGTCGGCAACATTGGCTTCATCCATGCCCTCAACTGGAACGACATCGGTAGACTCTCGCAATCCAAGCCCACCTCTGCATGGCGAACTCCTCACCTGTCTACGACTGGTTCCAGGAACGTCTTGAAATTCAGGACATTGCTGATGACATCAGCAGCAAGTACGTGCCTCCACACGTCAACATTTTTTACTGTCTCGGTGGAATCACACTTGTGTGCTTCCTGATTCAGTTCGCGACAGGCTTCGCGATGACCTTCTACTACAAGCCCACGGTTGCTGAGGCCTACACATCCGTTCAATACCTGATGACGGATGTGAGTTTCGGATGGTTGATCCGTTCGGTTCATCGCTGGAGTGCCTCGATGATGGTGCTGATGCTGATCCTCCACGTGTTCCGCGTCTATCTGACTGGTGGTTTCAAGCGCCCGCGTGAACTCACCTGGGTCACCGGTGTCACCATGGCCGTGATCACTGTCTCCTTTGGCGTGACGGGCTATTCCCTTCCTTGGGATCAGGTTGGCTACTGGGCTGTGAAGATCGTTTCAGGCGTTCCTGCTGCCATTCCAGTGGTTGGAGACTTCATGGTTGAACTGCTCCGTGGCGGTGAAAGCGTCGGCCAGTCCACACTCACTCGCTTCTACAGCCTTCACACCTTTGTGATGCCATGGCTTCTGGCGGTCTTCATGCTGATGCACTTCCTGATGATCCGGAAGCAAGGTATTTCTGGACCCTTGTGATCCGTTTCAGTCTCTGAGCGCTCTGCTGTTCAGCCCACCTGGTCTGCTTAAGGTTCAAACATCAACCCCTGATCCATGCACATCCTCAAGAAGCCGGATCTGACTGATCCCAAAATGCGCGCCAAGCTCGCCAAGGGCATGGGCCACAACTATTACGGCGAACCTGCCTGGCCTAACGATCTGCTTTACATCTTTCCGGTCGTAATCCTGGGCACGATTGCCTGCATTGTTGGTCTGGCCGTCCTTGACCCAGCCATGCTTGGCGATAAGGCAGATCCCTTCGCAACGCCTCTGGAAATTCTTCCTGAGTGGTATCTGTATCCCGTTTTCCAGATCCTGAGGGTTGTTCCTAACAAGCTTCTGGGAATCGCTCTCCAGACTCTTGTTCCTCTTGGTCTGATGTTGGTTCCGTTCATCGAGAGCTTCAATAAGTTCCAGAACCCTTTCCGCCGCCCTGTTGCAATGGCCGTGTTCCTATTCGGTACAGCCACCACCATCTACCTCGGAATCGGTGCAGCAATGCCCATCGACAAGTCTCTAACACTGGGCCTCTTCTGAAGCTTCCTGTTTACTGATTTGATTGGCCCAGCCCTATGGCTGGGCTTTTTTAATGGTGATCCATGTCGTGATCACTGTCCTCAGGAAACTCATCCGCAGGGTCAGGAACAGCCCCTTCATCGAGGTCCAGAAGCATCACGTCATCTGGATTGACGCGTAGGAAATGGTGGAGCAGCAGAAAACCAACAATGGTCCAGGTCTGATAGGTCCTGGACTGTTGACCCACCCAGGTGCCAGTTGGGCCATCGAAGTATTCAGCCCACTGTTGTCTTGGTAACTGGTTGAGATGACTCCAATAGCACTCTTCCAGCAGTGCTTTCATCTGCCCCATCAGCAGAACATCTGCATGGGGATGGCGGCGCTCGTGCAGAAGGATGGAGCCACCGAAGAACCACAACAGGCTCGGCCAGTGCCCACCGTTGTGATAGCTCCAGGGCCAGTTCTTCGGATCCGACCCAGTCTTGTTTTGCCACTCAAGGCTTTCCATCGGTGGGTGGCAGATACGCATGGGCATCTCGGCCATTAGGTGGTCGCGGTTGTGCAGCGTTAAGCGGAACAGCGCACGTTGCTGAGGAGCCGTCAGCAGTCCGAACAGGCAGCCGAGTGAATTTCCGAGGCTGTAGAAGCGGAAGTCAGGGCGTCCTGTGCGCATGTTTCCGATCAGGTAGCCCCCACGGTTTTCGAGCCAGTCCTGCAACCAGTCAGGAATGACTTGAGGCTGAACATTGAATTCGTTCTGGTGTTGGTTGTCTCCGTACTGCTCGGTCGGTCTGCGACGCAACACCTGCATGGTTTTGCTGGTGACCCAGTAATGCTTGAGAAGAAACTGGCGAAGGTCGTGAACCCACTGCCGGGTCAGCACCAGTCGTTGGTCCAGCAGCCTGCTGTTGTGGTGCTTTCGTCCCAGCTCCATCAGCTGAGTGCAGCAACGCAGAGATCCGTACAGCAACACCTCTACTTCCAGTGGTGCTCCCCAGACGTCCATCGGACGGTCAATCATGAAAGCGCAGTCCGGCACGAACAGCACCGGAGTTCCTTCAAAGGTGGGGTGCAACACAAGGTCCAGCAGCAGCTGGACACCACGCTGCACAGCCTGACTGGAGGCGAATTCCTCGTCTCCACTGGACTTCACGTACATCCAGCACAGAACCGGCCACCAGAGGCTTGCGTCGACTGACGTGATTCGTCCGATGGAGCGTTGGCCATAGTCCGCAATCAGATGTCCTTCCTCTTCCACGAAGCTGGTGGGAAAGACTCCTCGTGTTTGGTAGGTGGTGCTCTGTAGGTCAAGGCAGATGGTCAGGAACTGACGGACGATGTCGAATCGCTTCTGCGTCAGCAGGTAGACCATCACGGGAACGTTGTCCCTCAGGAAGATCTCCCCGTAGTTGAGAGCTTCGTCGTGACGGGGATGTTCTAGGGCCGCGACGCTGCCAGCCAGCTGTCCACGCAGGGGAATCAGCGTTCGCTCAAAGTGCTCGCGGGCCTTCTGGACCACCTGGTCTTCCTTCGAGCTCGGTCGGACACGCTGGTTCTGCTGGCTGAAGCGTCCTGCCATGGTCCGTTGCGTGTAGCCAAAACGTAGTGCTGGCTTTCGATTACGGCAGTGGAAGCAAGTCTTGAGATGCGATCAGTTGCGAAAGGGGTTGATAGTGAGTTATGTTTTTGGACTGCGCGAGAGGCGGAAGCCTGGAGTGCAGCTTCTAAGCATGAAGAGCGCGAGCTTGTAATGTTTGGGGGTGCCTACAAGG